>Ga0210402_10005406_pt1 | contig 11447 bp, 22 predicted proteins | sample IncBWC7MmetaG_FD_161055 | JGI IMG/M metagenome (GOLD analysis project Ga0210402, IMG submission 161055) | Forest soil microbial communities from Barre Woods Harvard Forest LTER site, Petersham, Massachusetts, United States - Inc-BW-C-7-M | ecosystem: Environmental > Terrestrial > Soil >... | reverse complement strand
ATGTGCCCCGACTGGGCCGGTCTCGTCGAGCCGGAGGGATGGTGCACTCAGTTCATTCACATCTTGCAGGAGAGGTACGGCTGGTGACCCCCGCCGAGAACTTCGCTCACGCGATTGCGGCCACCTTCGGTACGCAGCCGCAGAGGCACGGCCGCGAGTGGCGCTGCTTTTGTCCGGTACACGAGGCCGACGGCGGCGTCCACAGGCCCTCCCTGGCCGTCTGGGACCGCCCGAGCGGCTACGGATTCAAGTGCATGACCGGCTGCTCTAGAGAGACGATACGGGCCGAGCTTGCGGCGCGCGGCGTCACGGTAGAGGGCGGAGGCTCGAAGGACCCGAGGGAGCGCGCCATGGCTCGCCTCAAGGACGAGGAGCGCCGGCACCTGAGTCTGCTCACCGCCCAGGAGATCATCCTGAACGCCCACGTCCCTGCCCGTGGCGGCCCCGTGGAGACGTACTTGCGGTCAAGGCACCTCAAGGTCTACGACAGCCTGGAGCTTGTCCTGGAGGGCGAGGAGGGCCTCGTGGGCACCATCTGCGACCTCACGAGCCTGACGTATCCCTGGAACTACGACGCACAGATCCGCGTCACCGGCTGCTCCGTCCTGAGCCTCAACAAGGACGGCACGCCGCGCCTCAAGGACGGCAAGAAGTTTCGCTCCATCGTCGGCACGAGCCGAGGCTACGGCGTCCCGTTCGGGAAGCCGGGCCGCACTCTCCTGGTGGCGGAGGGCATCGAGACCATGATCGCGGGCATGGAGCTGCTGGACGTCGGCTTCGGCGTCGCGGTCCTGTCGGCCAGCAACATGGCGAACCTCGCCGTCCCGGAGTGGGTCGACACCGTGGTGATCGCCCAGGACAACGATCAGGCCGGCGTGCAGGCCGGGATGTCCCTGGGCTTCGAGCTGGTCCGCGTGGGCATCCATGTACGGTGCGAGACGTGGGGCGAGCACGGATCAGGCTGGGACGCCGCCGACGAACTCATGAGGAGGAAGAACGATGGACAACCTTAAGGCATTCGCACAAGAGATCATTCGGCTCACCTGGGAGGGCTACGTGGATGCCCCCGACATACAGGAGGTCGCCGAGAAGCACGGACTCCTGGCACGGAAGCCGCACGACCCGAAGGAGGACGGCGAAGTGGATTACGCGGAGCCCGGCGACGAAATCTATGTGTTCACGGATCTGCTGAGGTAGCGTGCAACTCAAGTTCGATCTCCCCGAGCCCGCGATCAAGTACCGCGCGCACCCCGAGGGCTGGAAGCCCTTCGACGACTTCCCGGAGCTGCACGGCGTCGTGGCGCTCGACCTTGAGACGCGCGACCCGGGCCTGCAGCAGAAGCGCGGCTCCTCCTGGGCCATCCCCGGCGAGGGACACCCGTGCGGCTTCTCGATCGCGTTCAGCGACGCCGACCCCTATACAGGGATGCCGGCCTCCGCGACGAAGGCCTTCTACTGCGGCACGCAGCACAGCGGCGGCAACTGCGACGTCGATAAGGCGGTGCGCTGGCTGAAGGCGCAGGCAGCGAAGCCTGACGTGACTTTCGTCTACGCCAACTGCATCTACGACTTGGGATGGATGCTGACGCACTGGGGCATCGAGCCGGTCAATCATCCGATAGACGTCCAGGGGATGGCGGCACTGATCGACGAGCAGCGCTCTTCCTATTCGCTCGACTCCCTGATGCATTCGTACCTAGATCGTCGCAAGACCGGCGACGACCTAGCGAAGCGGGCCTGGGACATCGGCATCCCGAACGCGATGTCGAACATGCACCGACTGCCGGCGTGGGTCGTCGAGCCGTACGCGATCGACGACGCCGTCGGCACTCTGGACCTGTACCACAAGCTACTGCCGGAGATCAGTGCGCAGAAGTTGGACGCCGTCTGGGCCCTCGAACGCGAGTGCTACCTTGTGGCCGTAGACCTGAAGCGCCGCGGCGTGCGTGTCTCTCCCGAGCAAGTCGAGAAGACGAAGCGGTCCTTCCGAGAGGCACGCGAGGTCTCCATCCAGGTCGTCAAGGACCTCACCGGCGTCCTCGTGTCGCCGAACGACTTCGGCTCGCTGGCGGCGGCTCTCAAGGCCGAGAACCCGGACCTGCAGATGGAGACGACGTCCACCGGCCGCGTCTCGATCCGTGCCGGCGTCATTGACGCCATGGGCACGCCGGTGTCGCGGGCGATACGCACGATGCGGCAGATGGACAAGGCCATAGGGACGTTCATCGAGGGCTACCTCGAAGCCTACACTTCGAGCGACAACCGCATCCACGCCGAATTCCATCCCCTGCGCAGGACTGCCGACGCCGCAGAGGGCGGCGGCAACAACGGTACCGTGACCGGCCGCTGGTCTAGCTCGGGCCCGAACCTGCAGAATATCCCGCGACGCGACCCCGTCATCGGGCCCGCGATGCGGCGATGCTTCCTTCCCGAGGAGGGGGAGTTGTGGGCAAAGCTGGACTACTCCTCGCAGGAGCCCCGCCTCGCCACGCACTTCGCGTACGTCGCGCGCGCCTACCAGGACCACAGGGGCCGATGGCAGCTCCCTACTAAGGCGAGTGATCCGAGAGAAATGCTACCGGGCGCCGCCGATATGGTGGCCCGCTATAATTCAGATCCGGAGTTGAGTTTTCATAAATTCGTCGGGCGAGAGATGGGCGTCTATGGCGTGAGCGATAGCGCGATGTCCTATGACTCGCTCAAGATCGTCAACCTCGCCCTGATCTACGGGATGTCCGGGAAGACCTTCTGTGAGACCGTCGGGCTGCCTACGATGTGGCACGAGAAGAGCTGGGGCGACCGACAGCCGTACCTTGGGGCCGGTCCGGAGGGCCAGAGACTGCTCGATCTGCACGCGAAGGCCGTCCCGTGGGGCAAGCCGCTGGCGCGCATCTTCCGACAGGCCGCCGAGATCCGCGGCTACACTCGAACCATCCTGGGGCGCCGCATCCGGTTCACGCGCCGATACGCCGAGGGCAACCTGATGGGCGTCGAGAAGGCCCTGAACGCCTCGATCCAGGGCTCCGCCGCCGACCAGATGAAGTCCGCGCAGGTCCTGTTCAGGCGGGAGGGCATCCCCATCACGGTCGTGGTGCACGACGACGGCAACCTCTCCATCCCGCAGGGCGAGGCCGGTGAGCGCCTCCTCAGGCGGGCCGGGGACATCATGGCGGAGGCTCTGAAGCTCTCGGTGCCCTCAATAGCGGAGTCCAAGGTGGGCTTGACATGGGGGGATGTGTAGCGTAGAAGTAGGGCAGCAACGGAGACACACATGGCAAACCTCTACAAGGCGATCTGGCTGCAAGTCCTCTTCCAGCGCGACGCGGGCTACAAGAGCCAGAAGCGTTGGCTCCGCGACTGCCAGCGCAGCGGCTTCCTCCATCCCTCACTCTTCCGATAGGGGGCACACATGGTGGCCAACAACGCCGACCTGCTCGCCGCCCTCGAAGCCGAACGCAAGGACCTCGTTGCTCAGATCAAGAGGAGCAAGGGTCGCTACGGTGAGGGCCGGCGGCTCGACCAGATCGACAGGAAGCTGATTGAATTGAGGAAGGAGTTCACATGAGCGACGCGAAAAAGATGTCATACGACCGCATGATAGCGGCGGCTCTGCGCTACGCCGCCGCCGATCGCACCGACCCCTTCGCCTTCGCGCGGGCGGTGGCGCACATCAACAACGGCCTCGCGACGGTCGCGCGCGGCGAGCGCTCGAACACCTTCGATCTGGTGGCGGCGCAGCCTGCCTACTACGACGCCGACGCGCAGCGCGAGGTCGTCAAGATGGTGGGCGCCGGCGGAGAGATCGACGTCGAGCGTATCACCTACAAGTCCGTGGTGCGGCCATGAACCTAGAGAAGGTACGCGCCGGCGCTGATGTCTTGGAGAAGATCGACTGCGACCGCCAGGGCTTCGTGTCGGAGATGGTCCGTATCGCCCGTCGATGGGGCAACGCCTTCGACAGCTACACCTTCGAGGCGGAGGCGCTGCAGCTATTCAACCACATCGTAGACTTCCGGGAGCGCAAGGCCCGGCAGGACATCATAGACGGGGCCACACAGTGACAGAACAGAAGCCACCCGAGAACGACGGCATCAACCTGACGCTCGAAGACTGCGTCGTCATCGTCGGGTCCGTGATCCTGGCGCCGTTCTTCTGGTGCTGGTTCCAGATCAGGAAGCTGTGGAGGCGCGCGTGACCTCTGTCAAGGTCACTGCCTCACTCCTCAGCGTCGCGGGCCTCGATCCGCTGCAACGGAACGACCTCTACCAGGACGCGCCGGAGCCGCCTCCTCCAGGCTTCGGCGGACTGCGCCCCACGATCGACAACGTACTGTACGTCTTCGAGAAGCTTCCCGAGGCCTCATGGGACGACCCGCAGTCCAAGCTCATGGAGGCGCGTGCGCTCCGGTACATGGAGCGTCTGCAGGACGTCGAGCCGGGAGAGTACGAGAGGTCGTGGCCCTTCAAGCAGGAGCCCCGCCCATTCCAGCTCAAGATCTTCGCGAGGGCGCGGCACATGACGGCGATCGCGCTGGCGCCGGTCGTTATGGGTGCGGGCAAAACCAAAATCCTGCTCGACGTCGCGGCGGACAAGTTCATGCGCGACGAGATAGACTGTGTCGCCATCATCGCGGCACCTCGCGGCGTCCACCGGCAGTGGATCGATGACGCCATACCGAAGTCACTGACGGCCGCCGTGAGATACAACGCAGCCGTATGGTCCCCTAACAGGAAGACCCCGGACTACGTTATGAGGCGACGCCCCGGCGCCGCGCCTGACCGCCTCCGCTTCCTCGCCTTCAACATCGAGGCATTCAGCACCGCCTCCGGGAAGGCATCGATCGCGCTCCGTCAGTTCATGGCGAGCGGCCGATGCATGCTGATCGAGGACGAGTCGAGCCGCATCAAGAACCACAAGGCGGCGCGCACGAAGGCACTCATAGGCGAGTGGAAGAGGGGCAAGAAGATCGAGGGGCTGGCGCGCTACGCCGCCGTCCGCGCGATCGCGAGTGGCACGCCCATCACGAAGGGCATCGAGGACCTCTGGAGTCAGTACGAGTTCCTGGACCCGGACATCATCGGCATGTCGAACTACTACGCCTTCCAGGCTCGGTACTGCGTGACGCAGCGCCCTCCAGGCAGGAACGTCGACCCCCGCGCGACCGTGATCGTGGGCTACAGGAACACCGAGGAGTTCGTCAAGAAGATCGCGAAGGTCACGTTCGTGGTGCCGAAGTCGGCGCTGGGCCTGCCCGAGAAGTCCTTCGAGGAGCTGCCGGTCGAGCTGACGCGCGAGCAGAAGATGGTCTACAACGCCATAAGGAACAAGCTCGTCGACGACCTGAAGGACCGACGCATCACGCTGCCAACCAACGCCGCGGTGAAGTACCTGCGGCTACAGCAGGTACTGTGCGGTCGCGTGTACGAGGACAACGCGAACGACGAGGAGCCGCCGATCGCGAAAGATATCCCCAGCAACCGCGTCAAGACGCTGCTAGAGTGGAGAGAGTTGCATCCGGGCCCGACCGTTATCTGGTGTCGCTTCCACAAGGACATCGAGGACGTACACGGCGCCCTGCTGAAGGCCAAGTACCGGCCTGTCACGTACTACGGGGAGACATCCGATGAAGACCGCGCCACGTCGAAGCGAGCATTCCGAGAGGGAATTGCAACCGACTTCATCGGTACCGCCGCCAGCGCCGGAATGGGGGTGGACGGCCTCCAGGATGTCTGCGAGCAGGCGATCTATTATTCGTCTACGTTTTCCCGTGAACACAGATGGCAGTCTGAGGATCGTATACATCGAATCGGAATGAAGGGGAACGCGAGCTACACCGACATGGTCGTGCCGCGCTCCGTCGACCGCATGATCCTCGACAGCTACAAGGAGACCGCCGACCTCATCGCGTCCGTGATGTCCCACCCCGACATGATCCCTATACTGGAGTGACCTATGGAATTCTTGATGGAGGCCTTCAGGCGCATGATAGGTCACGAGCCGAATTGTCTGGACGAGCTGTCGGAGGACTACGGAATCCTGGCTACTGATGTGGTCGCGGCCGTGGTCGTCCTGTACAAGGACGACCACGGTCTCGTGGTACGCCGATGACTAGGGAAGAGTGGGAGAAGGCTATCGCAGCTTTGCGTGCGACCAGAACGCCGGTACCGTCGGAATCAGAAGACGCCCAAGCCAGTGGTAGAAGGTCACGCTACGCCGCGACGGCGACCCAAAGCACACATAGACGTCGTGGCCGCAAGAAACCAGCCAGTCGCAGTAAGTTACCTGCGAGGCCTGCATAGCCTTCCGGCGCCGCTCCGCGGTGTCCTCGTCTCCGACCTTGTTCTCGATGTAGATGATGCGCCGCTTGTGGCTGCCCTTGACGTCTGGGTGCCCGGCGGGCGTGACGAGCTCGTACCGCTCCCAGTTCCCTCGGAGCCTGGGCTTCTGGTACTTCCACATCTCCTTCTCGTTCTTGAAGCCGCTCACGTCTTCGGGTACCCGAGGAGGGCGCGCTGCGCCGGCGTCAGCTTCGCGAGGATCTCGTCGACTTGCCTCTTCGTCTCGCGCTGGGCCGACTCGGCCTTGCGGCGCCTCTCGTCCTTCAGGCGGTGCTCGTTCCACCACTCCTGCAGCGCAGGCTCAGGGATGCCGGCGTCGTCGTAGTCCTGCTGCGTGAGGCCGAGAAATACTTCCTCGTCCGCAAGGCTCTCAAGCTTCCTGAGCACCATGCAGAGCATCGCCTCCACCTCGGCGAGCTGCTGCCGCAGTCGGTCGGCGTTGTGCTTGATCGAGAGGTCTCCGCCGCGCAGCCAGTCTTCCGGGTTCGAGTCGTTCATCATATTACAGGGCATCTCTTTCCTCCTGCGCTCCTCGCGCTCTATGTCGTCTCGGGGGTCGTAGCAGGGCATACTCTAGGCCTAACACAGAGACCGGGGGCTTGGCAATACCGCGAGATGTGGCAGGGTCGGAGTAGGGCATACTCTAGGCCTAACACAGAGACCGGGGGCTTGACAATACCGCGAGATGTGGCAGGGTCGGAGTAGGCAAACCAACCTCCGGAGATGACATTGAAGCTGCAGAACAAGGCACTGATCGATTTCAAGGGCGTCCCTCTCCGCGAGGCGCCGCCGCAGGGCGTGGCGCCCACAGGCGAGGAGACGATCATCACGCTCGCCGCCATCCTGGCGGCTCTGGTCGGACGGAACCCCACGAAGGCGCCGTATAGCGAGGACGAGAATCGACTGCGCTGGAACGTCGCGCGGCAGCTCGCGCAGGTTCCGGAGTACGTGCCGTTCGAATTCCCGGAGGAGCTTCTGAAGGCCATCAAGTCCGACGTGACCGTGGCGTACGGCCCGATGATCGCAGGGCAGGTGCTCGAAGAGCTTGCGGGTCCGTCGCCCAGCGAAGACGTGATAGCCTAAGGCTGTCTCCAACAACCAAGAGGTACGTCAATGGCTGACCCGACTCCCACCCCTACGCCGGTGTTCCCGCCGGCTCCCGCCGCCCCGAGCGTGGCCGACAAGGCCGCGACCGTGGTCGATAACGTCGTCGCGTGGATCAAGGTCCGCGTGATGAGCTTCGTAGTCGGCGGGGGCCTCGGCTTCCTGGCGCCGAAGCTTCTCTCACTCCTGGGCCTCTAGTGCCCAGTCTGGCAGAACTGCTGGGCGGGGTAGCCATCTTGGCCACCCTTGCCGGCGGCTTCGAGTACGTGCAAGTCCTGCAGCGCGACAAGACGATCGCTGCCATGCAGCTCGCCGCGAAGCAGGCGCAGATCGATCAGGACAACAAGGACGCCGCACTGAACGCGAAGATCGCGCAGGCATCCCAAGACAAGATCACCGCCATACGGGCCGCAGTCGCTGCGGCGTTACAGAAGGTAGCCTCCGATGCTCCGACAAACACTTGCGGGCCTTCTGTCCGCGACGCTGTGCGCAGCCTGCAGCACAGTAACGCCGGTAGTGGTGCAGCGTCACCCGGACGCTAGCCTGCTGAGGGACTGCACCGACCCCATCTACGAGGCGAACCCGGACGACAAGAGCCCGGACTTCGACAACAAGGCCGCCGGCGACCTCCTGCGTGCCGACGACGCCTACCAGGAATGCAAGCAACTCAACGCCGACAAGGCCAAGTTCTTGAGGGGAACACCATGAAGGTGGTCGACGGCTGCATGTGCGTTCCGTTGTGGTTCTGGTACATCGCCTGCAGCCTCGCAGGCTACGGCGCCGGCACGCTGCTGAAGGGATTACTCCAATGAACGCCCTGCACCGCTACTACCTCGTCCTCGCGCTGATCGCGTTCATCCTGCTCGTGACCGGCAACGCCTTCGCGCAGGACGACAGGCACGAGATCGCGCGCGATCACGTCACCGAGTTCTGCGCCACCTTCAAGCGCCCCTCGAAGGAGTTCGTGCAGTACATGAAGGAGACCACAGAGCTGATACCGGCCGCCAATAAAGATGCGGAGTGGCTCTTCGCCGTCGATGCATTCATCGCAAACAGGTGCGGCGATGCGTAAGATATTCTTCCTCATCCTCATCCACGTCGCGTTGTTTAGTGCAAGCTTATGCGGGACGGTGCTCCTACTTAATCTACTGGCGCATCCGGCGCACGCGCAGGCCGCCCCCGAGCCGCAGCAGATCGAGGAGATGGAGCGCCAGGAGGGCCACGCGCAGCACCACGACGTATACAAGAACTGGAAGAGACCCGAGAACAAGAACCTGTCGTGCTGCAACGAGCGCAAGGTCGGCCCGAACGGCGACGTGCAGGGAGACTGCTACCCGACCGAGGCGATGCTGGCTCCGCCCGGCGACCAGAACGTGGGCGTCGATCACGACGTCTGGTGGGCGCTCCGGTACGACGGACGATGGATTGAGATCCCCGAGGAGCGCATCATACGGGAGCACAACCCGGACGAGACAGGAAGCCGTGCGCACCTGTGTCAGGCCGACTACAGCATGTTCGTACTCTGCTTCGTGCCGCCTACCGGCACATTCTAATCCGCAACAACAGTAAGGGGCTCCGGTGCTTCCTCCTAAGATCCTAGACGAGAACCTGCGCGAGCACGCGACAGAGTATCAGTGGAGAACGTACGTCATGTACGTCGAGCTTGGCAGCCTTGTGGCGGTCGCGGAGCGCATGGGCTGCTCACAGCAGAACGTCGGGCAGAACCTCCGATGCATGCTGAGGCGCGCCGCCGCCGCAGGCTACGTGCCGGAGGCCACCTTCGAGACGTACGCGAAGTCGCTGTATACCAGCAGCTCCGGCAACGAGGCGATGTGGGACAAGCGGCGCCTCAAGGCGACCGACCCCGACGACGCGGAGCAGATGCCGCAGCCGAAGATATTGACGTCCTTGTCGACGATGCAGCGCGGCAACGGCGAGGTGATCGTACAGTGGAAGCGTGAGGATATCGAGAAGCAGGCGCAGCTCGCCCTCTTCGAGCAGCACGTACAGGCCCTGACGGAGCGCGTTCCGGTTCGTGAGATGATCGATCCGCCGCTCGGTATCAGCTACACCGACCTCCTGGCGTGCTATCCCATCGGCGACCAGCACCACGGTATGGCGGCCTGGGCGAACGAGGCCGGCAAGGACTGGGACCTCAAGATCAGCGAGCGCATGATCAAGACGGCCTCGCAGCACCTGATCGATCAGTGCCCGCCCTGCGAGCACGCAGTCATCCCTTTCGCCGGAGACTTCTTCCACTACGACAGCTACAAGCCGGTGACGCCGTCGCACGCGCACCTACTCGATGCCGACTCCCGATTCCCGAAGATGATCAAGACCGGCTGGTCGATCGTCGAGAACATCATCGAGGCGGCCGCACGTAAGCACCAGAACGTCCACGTCATGTGGGCCGGCGGCAACCACGACGAGGCCTCGGCGGCAACGACGCGCGCCTTCCTGGCGCGACTGTATCGCGACAACCCGCGCATCACCGTCGACGAGTCGGACGCCTTCTGGCACTACTACCAGTTAGGGAAGGTGATGATTGGCCTGAACCACGGAGACCGCGTGAAGCCCGCACGGCAGCTCTCCGTCGTCGCCGCTGAGCGCCCGGTGATGTGGGGCGAGACCACATACCGCATCGTGTACCTGGGGCACCGCCACCACGAGGAGCGCATCGAGTACAACGGCGGCATCGTCGAGACGCTCGCGGTCCTGCCGCCTCCAGACGCCTACGCTCACCGCGGCGGATACCGCTCGGCACAGAAGCAGCTCGCGGTCGTGTTCAACAAGAACGGCTGGGAGCAGTCGCGTCACTACTTCTACCCGGACATGGTGGAAGCAAAATGAAGTACGCGGCCCTGATCGCATTATTGTTCCTCGGAGCTTGCGACGAGTGCAAGCCGCCCAAGAAGGAAGTCTTTGCGTACTACATCACGACCTTCATCCTGGTCGGCAAGGTCATGGTGCCGCAGATGATCCCGATCTACGAGTGCCGAAGTGAAGACTGAGCACGAGGACCCCGCTATATTCCGTGCCGAGTGCGAGAGGTGGCAGCGCGACTTCGGGCTGCTGCACTGGACGCTGCAGTTCAAGGTGTCGAAGGCGACGCCCGACGGGCAGCACGAGGCAGAGACTGACTTTGACTGTGAGACGCGTCATGCTGTGGTTACTTATAACGTGGGCGTGGAGGATGCGCTTCACCCCGCTGATGTCGCTCTTCATGAGATGCTTCATCTTCTTGTGGCTGATATGGTCCTTGCGGCGATCGAGGCGGGCCGTGCGGCGGAGAGGCGCGGCGACAAGAACAGCGACGCCGCCGAGGCGGACCCGGTACTAGGTCGCGAGGAGCACAAGGCGATCGAGGTACTGATCAAGATCATTCCGAGGAAGGCACGCAAGTGAGTGACGCATCTGTAACGATGATATGCAGCACAGCGTTCACGCTATTCATCCTGTACTTCTTACTGTTCAGGAGAGACGAGTGATCGACTGGGTCCTGATGTTCCTGGCGATGGTGGTCGTCGACTTCATATACGCCCACTACACGAAGGCGGCCTCCGCGCACCGCGCCTACGCGGCAGCGAACTGGGCGGCCTCTATGCCGTTCGTCAATGGCCTCGTCGTGCTGCTGTACGTAGGAGATCCGTGGCTACTGATACCATGCGCCGGCGGCGCATGGGTCGGGACGTTCTTCTCTATGAGGTTGGACACGTACCTATCGCACTGGCGCGTCTGGTGGGACGGCCTGTCGTGAGGCTAATCCTGTTTGGGCTTATGCTGGTGGCGATCTCTGCCGCCGCGACGGCCGCCCTCGACATCTCTATCTACGACACGATGAGCCGGCAGCAGACCGGCTTCGATTCCATGACCGACATCCTATCAAAGCTAGCAGGAGACTACGAACCATGACCGACAGAGAAATCCTAGTAGAGATCCTCGCCATCCAGCAGTACGAGCACGACCTCGGCGCCGACATCAAGGTGAACCCGTGGCGGGGCCTGT
>Ga0210402_10005405_pt1 | contig 11448 bp, 7 predicted proteins | sample IncBWC7MmetaG_FD_161055 | JGI IMG/M metagenome (GOLD analysis project Ga0210402, IMG submission 161055) | Forest soil microbial communities from Barre Woods Harvard Forest LTER site, Petersham, Massachusetts, United States - Inc-BW-C-7-M | ecosystem: Environmental > Terrestrial > Soil >... | reverse complement strand
GGCTTATATTGCGCGCCTTACTCGGGGCAGCATGCTGGAGGTCTTGCGCAGTCACTACATCCGTACCGCGTTTGCCAAGGGGTTGCCGCTGCGTACCGTGATTGTGCGTCACGCGCTGCGCCCCGCGCTCACTCCGGTGGCGAGCTACTTGGTTCCGGCGGTAGCTTCCATCTTGACCGGGTCGCTGGTCGTAGAGTCCATTGCGGGATTGCCGGGCATCGGCAGATATCTGGTGCAGGGCGCCATCAATCGCGACTACACGCTGGTGCTCGGCATGGTGATCATTTACTCCGCGCTGCTCATCGGCATGGGGCTGCTGGTCGATCTTGTCTACGCCTGGCTGGATCCTCGCGTCAGGCTTGGCAAGTGAGAGGATTTGCCGGCGACGCGATTCGGCGCCTGCGAGCAAATCCAGCGGCCGTTCTCGCCTCAGGCGTGATCTGCGCCGTCGTCGTCGCGACGCTGCTCGGTCCTTGGCTCAATCCCAACAACACTCAGACGCTCGATTGGCTGCATGTTGCTGCCCGGCCGGGACTGCAAAGCGCGCATTGGTTCGGCACCGATCGGTTGGGCCGAGATCTCTACGCCCGGACGCTCGCCGGCACGCGCGTCAGCATCGTCATTGGATTGGTGGCGAGCATCCTCAGCATTTTGGTCGGCGTCAGCTACGGTGCCATCTCCGGCTACATCGGCGGGCGAACGGATCAGGTGATGATGCGCATCATCGAAATCTTGAGCGGCCTGCCGCTGATCTTTTTCGTCATATTTTTGACAGTCATTTTTGGACGCAGCGAATCCTTGCTGTTCATTTCAATCGGTGCGGTCGGTTGGCTCACCATGGCGCGAATCGTGCGCGGCCAAACCTTGAGCATTCGTCAGCAAGACTTCATCGCCGCGGCGGTGGCTTCGGGCGCGAGTTCGGGCCGCATCATCGCAAAACACGTGGTCCCGAACGTGATTGGACCGGTGATCGTGTATGCCACTTTGACCGTGCCGCAGATCATTTTGTTTGAAAGCTTCCTGAGCTTCCTAGGATTGGGCATTCAAGAACCCGGCGCGAGCCTGGGCACCTTGATTGCCGAGGGCGTCGGCGAGATGGAAGCGGCGCCATGGATGTTATTGGTGCCCGGCGGCTTTTTGGCGGTGCTGCTGCTGTGCTTGAACATCTTTGGCGACGGATTGCGCGATGCGCTCGATGTGAGGGAAGGTTGAACACGGTTCCCACTCTGAGCGTCGATGAGCTGAGTGTCAGCTTTGCACATCGAACCGGGACAGTGGAGGCGGTGGACGGCGTGTCGCTGCGTATTGCGCCGGCGGAATGCGTCGGCGTGGTCGGCGAATCAGGGTCCGGAAAGACGCAGCTTTTTCTGGCGGTTATGGGACTGGCCGGCAATGCCAGTGTGAGAGGCAGCATCCGATTCGAGGGCAAGGAATTGCTGCGCGCCGCGGCGCCGGCGATCAATCGCGTCCGTGGTTCAAAGCTCACGATGATTTTTCAAGACCCGATGACCTCGCTGACGCCGCACTTGAGCATCGGCACGCAACTCGCCGAGGTTCTGGTCTGTCATCAAGGGTTGTCTTGGGGCGAGGCGCGGGACGCCGCGCGCCGAATGCTCGATCGCGTGCGAATCCCGGAACCACAGCGCCGCCTGAGTCAGTACCCACATGAACTGTCGGGCGGCATGCGCCAGCGCGTCATGCTGGCGATGAGCCTGTTGTGCGAGCCGGCCTTGGTGATCGCCGATGAACCCACCACGGCGCTCGATGTCACCATTCAGGCGCAGATCATCGAGCTGCTGCGTGCCATGCGCGGCGAGGCGGGCACGGCCCTCGCGCTCATCAGTCATGATCTGGCCGTGGTTGCGGGTCTGGCAGATCGGATTCTCGTGATGTACGCCGGCAGAATTGTCGAGGACGCGGCGGCCGCTGAACTTTTCCGGCAACCGCGCCATCCCTATACCGCGGAATTGCTGAAATGCGTACCGAGCTTGTCCGGGCCGCGCCTGGCGCGCTTGCCCACGCTCGCGGGACAGCCGCCGCAGCCTGGCGACGCGCTCCAGGCTTGTCCCTTCGCGCCGCGCTGCCCGCGCGCAGCCGACCGTTGTCGCAGCGAACGCCCGGCGCTGATGGGCGCATCGACCGGTCAAGTGGCCTGTCATTTTCCCCTGCCATGAACATTCCACTGCTGCAGGTACGGAACTTGCGTGTGGACTTCGGCAGGCAGGCGGCCGTGCGCGATGTGAGCTTCGATTTATTTTCCGCCGAGACCGTGGCGCTCGTCGGAGAGTCAGGATCGGGAAAATCGACTTTGGCGCGCGCCATTTTGCGCCTGGTGGATTCGGCGCAGGGCAGCGTGGAGTTCAAGGGCCTGGATTTACTCAGGAGTCCGGCGTCGGTCATGCGCGCACAGCGCCGCGACCTGCAAATCGTCTTCCAAGATCCGCTCGCCAGTCTCAATCCGCGCATGACCGTGGGAGATGCCATCGCCGAACCCTTGAAGATATTCGAGCCCCAGTTGGGCGCGAGCGAATGCCGGCAGCGGGTTGCGGCGATGTTGGAAAGGGTCGGCTTAAGCGCCGGCCTGGCGAGCCGGTATCCGCATGAATTCAGCGGCGGGCAGTGTCAGCGGATCTCCATCGCCCGTGCCATGGTGCTGCATCCGAAGCTCTTGATTTGCGATGAAGCGGTCAGTTCTCTTGACGTGTCCATTCAGGGCCAGATCATCAATCTGTTGCTCGATTTGCAGCGTGATGCGGGCATGACCCTGCTGTTCATCAGCCACAATCTGGCGGTGGTAAGACAGCTCAGCCATCGCGTGATGGTCATGTATTTGGGGAAGCTGGTTGAAATCGCCTCGTCCGATGCGTTGTTCGCCGCGCCGGTTCATCCCTATACCCGCGCTCTGCTGGCTGCCGTGCCGCAAATCCCGCCGGTTGCGGCCGCAGCGCCGCTCGTCGAGGGATCTCTGTCGGCAGGCTCCGTCGCCATAGGATGTGCGTTTCGCGACCGTTGCCCCTATGCGTTGCCGCTGTGTGCATCGAGCGATCCGCCCCTAACCGAACTCGACGGCGGACGCAGGGTGGCCTGCCACCGTTCGCACGAGGTGCTTAATCCGCTATCCTAAGCTCCCATGACGCAACGAAAACCAGTGCGGCCAAGCGATGGCCTCGCGAATGTACGCTACGAGATTCGCGGCAAGTTGGCGCGGCGTGCCTTGGCGCTGGAGCGCATGGGTTACGATATCGTGTCCTTGAACATCGGCAATCCGTTTGCCTTTGGCTTCCGCACCCCCGAGACGATGCGCCTGGCCATGATTGAGAATCTGCGCAACAGCGAAGGATACGTGCACCAGAAGGGCATTTTCCCCGCCCGCGAAGCAGTCGTCATGCAGCAGCAGGAACGCGGCGTGCGCGGGGTTACCGCCGAAGAGGTATTCATCGGCAACGGCGTCAGCGAACTCATTGATCTGGCGCTGCGCGCATTGCTGAATCCCGGGGATGAAGTTTTGGTGCCGAGTCCAGACTATCCCTTGTGGACCGCAGCCGTTAATTTGAATACAGGCCGCGCGGTGCACTACCCGTGTCACGCCGCGCGCGCCTTTGTCCCCGATCCCGAGGAAATGGAAGCCCTGATCACCAAGCGCACACGCGCCATCGTTGTCGTCAATCCGAACAATCCCACCGGAGCGGTCTACCCGAAAGAAATCTTGGCATCGATCGCGCAGCTCGCCGAGAAACATCGCCTGGTGGTGTTATGCGACGAAATCTACGACCACATTCTTTACGATGATGCCGAATTCGTGCCCATGGCGACCTTGGTGCACAACACGCTGTGCTGCACGATGAGCGGGCTGTCAAAGGTCTATCGAGCTTGCGGTTATCGCGTGGGTTGGGCATCTTTTTCCGGCGACATCGAAGGAGCGAGCGAATACTTGAGCGGCCTGGAGCTGCTCTCGTCGCTGCGACTTTGCAGCAATGTTCCGGGCCAGTGGGCGGTACAGACCGCGCTCGGCGGCTACCAGAGTATTCTGGAACTGACCCGTCCGGGCGGTCGGCTGTACGAATCGCGCCAGGCAATCCTCGACGGCGTCGCGCACAGCAAGTACTTGAAATTGGCGCGGCCGATGGGTGCCTTGTACGCCTTTGTGCAAGTGCGCAGCGACGTGTTGCCGGATTTCGACGATCAAGCTTTTGCGCTCGATCTGCTGGAAAAGAAGCACGTGCTGGTTGCGCCGGGCGTGAGCTTCAACGTGGCGTATCGCAACGCCTTCCGCATCACCAATTTGCCGGAGCCCAAAGTCCTCGCGACGGTGTTCTCGCGCATCGAGGAACTGCTCGATGCCCAGGCCGCAGAAGCGCCGTCGCTGAAAGTCTTCTCCTCCCAGCCTACGGTTCAGCAGCACTGAGCGTGGAGCGTGTTTCTCCCGCCTTGCTGGCGGCCGTCGCGGCCGGCCGGACCGTTCTCGCGCCCAATGCGGAATTGGCCGCCGCGTTGTTCGACGCCGTCCAGCGCGCTCATCGCGATGCGGGCGATGAGGTCTGGCCAACTCCTCGAGTGCATGACTATTCGAGCTGGTTGCGCGAGCAGTACGGGCAGCGGCAGCTCGTAGAGGCCACCGCGCCGCGCCTGTTAAGCGAGGTGGAAGAGCGCGAGCTCTGGCGCATGGTCATTGACACGACCGAGAGCGGCGGCGACTTTCTTGATCCCGCGGGCGCGGCGCGCGCGGCAAGACGCGCTCGACGCACGCTATTCGAATACGCCATTCCCATCGAGGCTCTGGATGCTGCGCATTCCTCGGAGTGCGCGGCGTTTCTGGAGTGGAACCGCGCATTCGAGCGGCGCTGCAGTGCCTTGGGTTGCATCGGCGCCGATGGTTTGCTGGGCGCCCTCGGCTCGCCGGGTGCTCCCATCGACTGGATCGAGAGTCCCCAGTGGCGGCCCGCGGCGCGCGGCTGGCTGGAGCAGCACGGGCGCGTTCTGCTGCCGCAGCACCGGGCGCAGGCCGACCTGGCACTCGTCAGCGCGCCTTCGCCCGCGGCAGAGCTGGCCGCCATGGCGGATTGGGCGCGAGGCAAATTGGCGCAGGAGGGATTTCGCGCCTGGATCTGCATCCCGGATTTGAATCGGCGCCGCGCCGAGGTGGTCGACGCCTTCGATGCGGCATTGGCGCCGCATCGATTTGCACTGCGCGGCGATTCAGGCGCGACTCCCTATGCGGTGGCGGGCGGCACGCCGCTCGCCGACTACTCGCCGGTGCACGCGGCCTTGGAATTGCTGGCCGCAAGCTTAGGCAGGGTTGCGTTCGTCGATTTCAGCGCGCTGCTGCGCGCACCTGAATTGCAGGATTCCGACTCTGATGCCGGCAGCGCAGCGCGATTGGACGTCGCGCTGCGTCGCCGTGCATCGAACGATGCCGATCTTTCGGGCTGGCTGGAGTTGGCGGATCGGGTGGCGCGAGGCGAGCAAATGACGCCGGCGGCGGCCGTGCAGCGACTGCGCGCGGCGTATCAGGTGCTGTCGGAATTGCAAGGCGCACGGCTCATGAGCGAGTGGGTGGCCGTATGGCTCCGCGCGCTGCAGATCGGTCCCTGGGCGAATCAAGGGCGGTGGTCGAGCATCGAATACCAAGCGGCCGAGCGCTTCCGGGAGTTGCTCGCCAGCTTAGGTATGGGCGATGCTGTGTTTGGAACACATACGCGCGATTCAGCGCAACGAATCCTCGCGCGAGCGGCTCGCGAAACCCAGTTCCAAGCGCAGACCGGCGTGCCGGCCGTATGGGTGAGCGGACAACTCCTTGATCCCTGGCTCGACTATGGCGGCCTTTGGGTGGGTGGCTGCAACGATGAACAATGGCCGCCGCCCGTCGCTCCGGTCGCGTTGCTGCCCATCGGCGCGCAGCGGCGCTACGGAGTCATCCCCGCCAGTGCGGAATCGCAGCTCGCGCTGGCAATCGACCTACAGGGCCGTTGGCAGCAGCGTGCGAGTCAGTGCGTGTTCAGCCTTGCCGATTCCGGCGAGGGCAGTTCAAACATGCCCAGTCCGTTGCTGCCGAAGATCGCACCCGTTGCCTTGCCGTTGACCGCCACGCCTCAACCTCACTGGCGGAAGATGCAGGAGAGGGCGCCGGAATTGGAATCAGTCTGGGATGAACAGGCTCCGCCGCATGGGGGCCACGAACGCACGCGCGGCATTGCCACCTTAAGAGCCCAATCGCGCTGCGCATTTCGAGGGTTTGCGGAGACGCGGTTGGACGTTCAACCACTGGAACAACCGGTCCCGGGATTCAACGAACGGGAACGCGGCGAGCTTGTGCACCATGCCCTGCAGCATGTGTGGACCGCGCTGGGCGACTCGAATGCGCTGCAGACACTACGCGCCGACGCAGAGCAGCGACTCATTGATGAAGCCGCGACGGGCGCAATCGAGTTTTTGTGTCGGCTTCGCGATCCGGGGCGGCGCTGGCGTCTGCGCGAACGCGTCCGATTGCAAAATTTGCTGGGAAAATGGCTGCAGGTTGAACGGTTGCGTGAACCTTTCGTGGTCGAGGCGCTCGAGGGGAAAGATCAAATTGCGCGTTTTGGCGGACTCGAATTCCGAGTGCGCATCGATAGAGTCGATCGGCTGTTGGATGGCGCGCGCGTCTTGCTTGACTACAAGACCGGCGCTGCCGATCCAGATTGGCGCGGCGAGCGGCCTGACAATCCACAGTTACCCGTGTATGCGCTGCTGTCTCCGCACGATTTGGTCGCGGTGGCTTACGCCAAAGTGAACGCTGCGGAATCCGGCTTTGTGGCCGAATGCGAGCGGCGCGATATTTTCCCGCGAACGCGCCGCAGCGAATTGGAAGGAATGGCGAGTCTCGCTGAGCTCGTTCCGGTTTGGTCGCGGCGCATCGAGCGGATCGCCGGCGAGTTCGCTGCCGGGCGCGCGGAGGTGGCGCCGACCGTCGAGGCATGCAAGAGCTGCAAACTTCAGGGCCTGTGCCGCGTGCCGGCGGCGCTCGAAGAGACGGACGAGTTCCATGAGTGAGGCCGCCCGAGTTGCGGTCGATGCGTCCGCCCGCGAGCGTGCAATCACCGCCGATGGCTCGGTGCTGGTCCAAGCGCCGGCCGGCTCGGGCAAGACGACACTGCTCGCGCAACGGTATTTACGCCTGTTGGCGTCCGTCGACTCGCCGGAGCGAATTTTGGCGCTGACCTTTACCCGCCGTGCGGCTCAAGAAATGCGCCAACGAGTGCTCGGCGCACTGCAGGCCGCGCGGCTTGCCGAATGCCCGCAGGGAATGAATCGGCTTACGTGGAGCCTGGCCGGGGCGGCGAAACAGCGCATGGACTCTTTGAATTGCGACTTGCAATCGCAACCTTCGAGATTGCGCATCGAGACCATCGATGCATTCAATTCCTGGCTCGCCAATCAATTGCCGATTGCCGCGGGTGCCGGCGCGGGCTTAAGCGTCCAGACCGACGCCAGACCCAGCTATCAAGAGGCGGCGCGCCGCGCTTTGGCGCACCAGGGCGGCGATCAATTCGGGCTCGCCGTCGACCGCGTACTCGAACTCGACGATCAGCGCTGGCGCAAACTGGTGAAGCTCATCGCCGAGATGCTGCCGAGCCGCGATCGCTGGTTGCCGTTGCTCGCGGGGCGTTTGCGGGCAGCGAGCGCGATCGACGAGGCGCAGCTGGCGAGCGTGCGTCGGCATTTGGACGAAGATTTGCGGCTGCTCGTCAACCGGGTCTTGCTGCGGGCGGGCGAAGTCGTGGGAAAAGATGATATCGCGGCTCTGTCGTCCCTCATGCGCGGCGCGGCGCAGCGCCTCGAGGATCCGACGCCGATGGCCGTGTGGCGTCAAGATGCCAGCCCCTTGCGCGCCGGCCCTGAGGATGCCGCGCGTTGGCGCTGTATGGCGCTGATGCTGCTCAAGGCAGACGGGCGCGGATTGCGTAAGTCGGTCGATAAAAGGCAGGGCTTTCCGCCGGGCTGCGCCGACAAGGCGCCGATGCAGAGTCTGCTCCAGAGATTTGCGGAAGATTCGCGCATTTTGGATGTCATGGTCGAGTTGCGCACGCTGCCGAATCCTTACTACAGCGATGCAGCGTGGGAGCGTGTCCGCGAAGTGGCGCAGGTGCTGGTGCTGGCGGCGGCCGAACTCGAAGGAGTCTTTCGCGAGCAAGGCGCCGTAGATTTCCCTGCCGTTTCGATTGCGGCGTTGCGCGCGCTCGGCAGCGTCGATGCGCCAACGGACTTGAACCTGCGCCTCGATTACCGGCTGCAGCACATTCTCGTCGACGAATTTCAAGACACATCCAGCTCGCAGTTGGAACTGGTGCGTCTCCTGACCGGCGGATGGCAACAAGGCGATGGGCGAAGCGTATTTTGCGTGGGCGATCCGATGCAATCCATCTACGGATTTCGGCAAGCGGAGGTCAGGGCATTCCTGGAACTCGCCGAGGAGGGCATTGGCGAGCTGCGTTTCGATGTGCAGCGTCTGCGCAGCAATTTTCGTTCCGCGCCGCCGCTGGTGGACTGGACCAATCGCTGTTTCGCGCGTCTCATGCCGGAGAGCGATGATCGTAACCGCGGCGCGATTGCGTATCGTGCCAGCGAGGCCGCGGTTTTGATGTCCGATGCCGCTGAATGCGGCGTCCAGTGTCGGGGATTCGTGAGCCGCAGCACTGAATCGAATGCGATCGCCGAGATGATTGCCGGCGAAGTCAAACGGCATCCGGATTGGCGTGTCGCCGTCTTGGTGCGCGCCAGAACTCATGCACGCGGGATTGCCGCCAGCTTGCGCGCGTTGAATATCGCCTTTCGCGCGGTCGATATCGAACCCTTGCAGGATCGTGCTGCGGTTCGCGACATCATGATGCTAACTCGCGCGTTGCTGCATTTGGGCGACCGCATCGCCTGGTTCGCGGTGTTGCGCGCGCCTTGGGCTGGACTGTCTTTGGCCGATTTGCTGACGATCTCGGGCGGCGCCGCCGGATCCCTGGTGTGGGATGCGATCCGGGATGAGGCGCTGCTGCTTAGCCTAAGCGAGGATGGCCGCGATCGCTGTGCGCGCCTGCGGCTCAACCTCGAGGCCGCGTTCGAGGTCCGCAATCAGACCGGCGTGGCCCGTTGGATCGAAAGAACCTGGCTGGGTTTGGGCGGCCCCGGTTGCATGACGAGCGCGCAGGATCTGCAACTGGCGAGCGCCGCATTCGCTCGCATACGGATCCTCGAGGAGCGTGGCATGCCGGATGCCGCGGAGCTGCCGGAAATATTTGCGGACCTGTTCGCCGATCACGGCGGCGCGAGCGCCGTTGAAATCATGACCATCCACAAGGCCAAAGGGCTGGAATTCGACCTGGTCGTGTTGCCGGCGCTGGATCGTGCCGTGCCGCCCGATCGCAACCAATTGTTGTTGTCGCACCAGTTCGCCCGCACGGGGCGCGACGGCATGGTGATGGCGGCCCGCCCGCCGGTGGGCAGCGAGGCCGATCTGTTGTTCGAGTTCCTGCGCTACCAGCGGCGCGACGCAGCCGTGCTCGAGGCCCAGCGCCTCCTGTACGTGGCCTGCACCCGCGCAAAGTGCCAATTGCGTCTGACCGCTGTCATCGATGATGACAATGCCGACGACCTCGACGAAGCGGCGCCGCGCCGGGTCTTCCGGCCGCACGCCGGAAGCTTGCTGCGCGCGCTCTGGCCGGTGCTCGCCGGCGAGTTCGAGCTGCCGACGGCGCCGCTCAAACCAGGGCAGGCTGCCGACGACGCGCCTCGCGGCGGCCCCCTCAAGCGCCTGCCATTGGAATGGTCGCAGGACCGTCACTTCGCACCGCTCGCGGGGGCGGCGATTGTCATTCCGGTTGCGAGGGACGAAATGCCGATATTCGACTGGGCGGGCGAGACCGCGCGACGAGTCGGCAGCCTGGTGCACGCCGAGCTCCACAAGATGGACCTCGCGAGCCTGGATGAGGCGGCGATTCGAGCGCGCGAGGGCCATTTCCGTCGATGGCTTGCGCTCCACGGCGTGCCCGAGGATCGATTGAATCAGGCGACTGCCCGCGTCGTGGAGGCGTTGCTCGGCGTGCATCGCGATCCGCGCGGACATTGGATACTGAAGGCTGGCTATCGCGAGGACCTGCGCGAACACGCTTTGTCGGGGTACTCGGCGGGGGAGTTCTCACGCGTGGTGTTCGATCGCAGCTTCATCGACGACGCCGGTGTGCGCTGGGTGATCGACTACAAGACCAGCCAGCACCTGGGCGGCGGCCTTGAGCCCTTTCTCGACCGCGAGGTCGAGAGATACCGCAGCCAGCTTGAGCGCTATGGGCGCCTGGCGCGGCGCCTGGGACCGCAGCCGATTCGGTTGGGACTGTACTTTCCGCTGATGCGAGCCTGGCGTGAATGGGCCCTCGACGAGGCAGAGGTGTCGCAGTGAACACAAAAATTATTGACTAAATGGACTACTGGATATATAAACAGTATCCCAAAAATCAACTAGGAGGGATCAGTCATGATTGGATACGTCACTCTCGGCACCAACGACTTGAAGCGCGCCGCCGCCTTCTACGATGCACTATTGGCTGAAATTGGCGCAAAACGCATGATGGAAAACGATGATTTTGTTGCCTGGTCGGTGAAGCCCGATCTGCCCGGGCTCGGCGTGACCAAGCCCTTCGATAAGAACGCCGCTTCGGTTGGCAACGGCGTCATGGTGGCGCTCGTGGTCGACAGCGAGGAGAAGGTGCAGGCATTGCATCGTAAGGCTTTGCAGTTGGGAGGCAAGGATGAGGGCGCCCCGGGCAGGCGATCGGAAAGTTTTTACGCGGGCTACTTTCGAGACTTGGACGGCAACAAGCTCAATGTGTTTGTCGGCGGGTAGTGATTTTGACCGGTTGCTGTAGCGCTCGGCAGGGAGGGTTAGCAGAATCAAGGCACGAAGGCGACAGTGCCTTGATTCTGCTAACCCTTCCTGACGAGAACTAGGCCCGGTCAATACCACATGCCGCCCATGAGACCGATGGAGCCATTCGAAACCGGCTCCCGCGAAAGTGACATTGGGCGATCCCGAATGGTCTAGGGGGATGGGAAGCTTCAAGGCACTGTGTCTTCCGTGCCTTGAAGCTTCCCATCCCCCTAGTCCATGCGATCACTAGAAGGTAAATTCGAGTTCGACCGGAAACCGTCCTGACGCATCCCGCGGGCGAAGTTGGCTTAAGTTGTTCAGTTGATTGCGAAGGGCCGGGGAGGCCTCAGGGCGCTCTTTCAGCGTACCGGAGAGCATGCCGGTGCGTGAAGCCGGAGAGAACCGAATCTGCGCCTGAGCCTCCACCGGTCCGCCCTCGTCGCTGAGATTGGCGCTAATGCTTCCGTCGGGAGCGATGCCGGCCGGCGCCAGTTGCAGCACATAGCTGCCAAGGTCCGATCCTGCCGCAATGTCCGCGGAAGAGATGTCGGCGACTTCGA
>Ga0210402_10005404_pt1 | contig 11451 bp, 15 predicted proteins | sample IncBWC7MmetaG_FD_161055 | JGI IMG/M metagenome (GOLD analysis project Ga0210402, IMG submission 161055) | Forest soil microbial communities from Barre Woods Harvard Forest LTER site, Petersham, Massachusetts, United States - Inc-BW-C-7-M | ecosystem: Environmental > Terrestrial > Soil >... | reverse complement strand
AAAGCTCGACTCCTGATGGCGACTTTCACGGAATCGAATTCTCGTCAGAATCGACGATCGCGAATACTCGGACAGGCTCCTAGCGACGACGCCGAGCGAGCTTCCATCCCAGCCACTTGAGTAGCCAGGTTCGCGATACGGCCTCGCTCGGCGATAGTTCCGATAACTGCTATTCTAAGAGCCAAAATAGCCCCATGTTTGATGTTCGATCAGCATCAGAACGGTGGTCGGCGAAAGCGACCAAACGCCAGCGGACCGTATGACTCTCAGGACCAGCCAGATGCTGCGTTGGCAGAGTGTGATTAGCGGCGGTCCCAATTTCTCTGCCGCAGCCGATGCAGCGATAGATACCGGCGACGGGAGCACGTTCTCCAGGCTGATGATCAGTGTCGAAATATGGATTCGCCTCAGTGTCTTCAATGTGTAGGAGGAACTGCTTTTCCCTGTACAGCGCCATGAGGTGCATCCTCTGATGTCGGTTTGAAGGTATACGACGGGGCGGCCGATCCGTTCCTCAAGATCATAGGGCCGCCGGCGCCCAAGGAGTGCCTTTCCCCTCAATGAATCAGCGGGACCGGGCTCGCCCGTCTTGGGCTTCCTGATCCCTTCCAGAATCAATTCTGACCAGCAAAACCGCAGGGATTGCTGGATTAGTCTACGTTCATCAGCGGGATAAAGGCGTCGATGGTTTCGGTTGGCGTGCCGACAATCCTCACCCGGTCGTCGTTACCCAATTCCTTTCCGATGAGGTTTCGGCGAGGTAGATTTGCCCGTGCATGAAGCACGTGACCGGATTTCCAAACTTCGCCGGCACCCACATCACCGCCGTCGCATCGGTGCGGGTGCAATCCCGCACATCCGGCGTTACGGCTACCGAGCAGATCAATATAAGGGCCGTTAACATCGTAAAACTCCAGGCGCGATGGCAAAATCGAGTGTCGCGCGCTGGATTGGTAGCGTCCCGTGGGCAAAAGGTTCAGCATCAAGCCCAATAAGGCGCCAAGCTCCCCTATGATCGCCTGAAGCCCCCACACGTGGCTATTTTGGGGGCAGCGCCGGATTCAGAGCCGAGAGCGTCTCGCCCCGCGGCCGTGATCCGCACCTTGGCGACCTCGATCAGCTTGTCGCCGGCCCGGACCTTCTCATGCGTCAGCGTCGCAAGGCGCTGGTTGACCAAGCCGGCGATGAGGGCGACGCCGAAGCCGTGCTGCGTTGGACACCCCAAGGAACTCAGCGGGAGCACCGGAGTTTTTTTAAAGGCAAGTACAGGCAGCCCCACCATGGTTACGCCCGACCAAATCAAAGAGCACATGGAAGTCGTCGGCAATGATGGCCTGCACGTGGGCGTTATCGATCGCGTTGAAGCCGGCGAGATTAAACTTACGAAGAACGACTCCCCCGACGGGTTGCACCACTTTCTGCCGCTCGCCAACGTCGAGTATGTTGACGACCGCGTCCATCTCAACCGAAGCAGCATTCGTGCGATGGCCGAATGGCGTTGACGATTTGGCGGCGACCGCAGCTCACTGCCCCATGTTGCGCGGTCAAGAGCGGCTGCATTGCGCCGTTTTGGCCCGCGGTCGCGAGCATGGCAAGTGCGCGGCGCTGCTCGCCACTCAGGCGCAGTCCCGTCATCGCCGTGTCCCCCAAGCAGGCTGTCCCCGGTTAGGCGCTCGATGCATCGCTTCGCTTTGAAGCTGGCGGCGCAGCGTGCAAACCCATAATAATGGGCATCGGCGCTGCGCCCGGACACCATGAATACCGGAGCCCCGACACCAAGCTTCCAACCGACGCCAGCGGATGGCGATCTACCATCCGAACATTGAACGCTTGGCTCTGCGTGCCGATTATTTCGCCACTCACCACGTGCTGTCTAATTGCACGGTTGCAATTGGGCAGGGCTTAAAAATACGCATACGTCGGCAGCCATCCGCCGGCCGGCGTCAAGTCCAGCCGGTCCTGCCGCTGTGAGGCACGACCGGAAAGGTGAAAGATCTCGCCGCGGTAGGCCCAGACGCGGAGATCCGTCCATAAGGGGGCGCCATCAGTTTCCATGGAGGGCTTCGGAACCCATTTCTGCGCTACATAGCCTTCGCTGTGTGTCGCGAAGCGGCGCATGCGCGCCCGCCCCACTGTGGCGCTGTCCATTAGCCCGCGCCCGGCGAAGCCATGCAGAGGCTTGAACACAAATTCCTGCTTTCTTTGTGCCAGCGCTTCCACGTTTTCAGTGCGGATCAGATGCGTCTCCGGTACATGGTCGCTCAGGATTTGACGCTCCCCGGGCTCTATTTCCAGCTCTTTGTCCCAATGCGGCAGCGATAGCCATTCCAGCAGCCGTTTGTCGCTGCGTGTGGCATAGGTGAAGGGATTTGGCGCAACATAGACCCGACCCGCGTAATAGGCCGACCGTAGGGCGGAGAAGTCCTCGGACTGCCAGAAGAAGTCGGTCGAGCGGTTGATGATGAAGCTCACCGCCTGCCCCTTGAGCAGCAGTTGCTGGCCATCCCAGCGAACCTCTGCGGGACAGCCGAGTTCGGCCCGCCAGCCGCGCCGGTGCAACAGATCGCAGAGCAGCTGGAGTTCCTTGCGAAATTTGCCTTGTTGCATCGATTCGGCGTCGTCGAGGACGAGAAACAAACCCGCAGGGCATTCCGCAAAGAATGCGATCGCCTCCTGCTCCACCAAGTCGCCAATGTGCTGGTTGAATGCAGGCAAACGGGCAGGCGCCACTATCCGTTGCTCCTGCCCCAGACCTGCTACCTCGTAGTACAGAGCGTTGATGATCGCGGCAAATATGAAACCCGAGCCGTTGTCGTTGAACTCGATCAGCTGCCAGCCACCCCCGGGGGGCAGATGAAAATCCCAGGCGCTGAAAAAACAAACCTCCGTCCGTCTAAGCTGCGCAATTGCCGGCGCATTGCGCAAGGCTGCCGCCTGCCAGGCCTCACGGGCAGTAATGCAGTCAAAGGACAGAATGAAATCGGATATTTCAGCGAGGATGGCGCTGGGGATGACCTGATGTTGTGGCACCACAGAGAATTCTCCCGGCACCTCCGGCATCCCGGCAGCCTGAAGCGCGATGTAGAAGTTCTGGGGAGGCCTCGGCTTGGGCTTCAATCTTTCCTCTCAACCTAGCTCGGCAGCGCTATCGCCGCGGTTCGGATCGTGCTGTTCAGGTATCGAGCCACACCTCGTCGATGAGCGTCGGATCATCATCGCCACTGCCGGTCTTATTGACGCGCCTCGACACGGACCACATGCGCAACTTTTCGTCGGCAGCCGATCGGAGTAATTCGGTCCCGCCGGTTCCGCTGAGCCAAGCGTTGAAATCGGACGGCTCAAGAATCGCCGGCATGCGTGTGCTGTTCAATCGAACGGTTCCCGCGCACCGTATTCCGTGTAGTCAAGGACTCTAGGCGCGCTTCTCATAACGCACGGCTTCTTCCGAGCCCGCCGTTGCGTTTCGGACGCTGTAGGAGTGAGCGCCTGTGCCCGCGAGCCTTCCACCCTCAACGATCAGGTACTCTGACCGGATGGGACGCTTCTCAAACCAACACTCCAGAATCTCGCGCACGCCGGCTGCATAGCGAGCCTGCGCCGGAAGTGATGTGCCGGCAGTATGCGGAGTCATGCCGTGATGAGGCATCGTCCGCCAGGGGTGATCCTTTGGGGCCGGCTGCGGGAACCAGACATCGCCTGCGTAGCCCGCGAGCTGACCACTTTCGAGAGCCCGAACAATAGCATCGCGGGCGCAGATCTTGCCGCGCGCCGTGTTCACGATGTAGGCGCCGCGCTTCATCTTGGCGATGAGCGCATCGTTGAACATGTGCTCGGTCTCGGGATGCAATGGCGCGTGGATTGTAACCACGTCGCAAACCTTGACCATTGACTCGACGTTGGGATGGAAAGTCACGCCAAGTTCGTTCTCAACAGATGCCGGCAAGCGGTGCTGATCCGTATAATGAAGCTTGACATCGAATGGCTTTAGCCGCCGCAGCACGGCAAGGCCAATCCGTCCGGCCGCTACCGTGCCCACATTCATCCCTTCGAGATCGTAAGAGCGGGCTACGCAATCGGCAATGTTCCAGCCACCTTTCACGACCCACTGGTAGGAGGGGATATAATTACGCACCAGCGACAGGATCATCGTCACCGCATGCTCGGCGGTGCTGATGCTATTGCAATAGGTCACTTCGGCGACCGTTATTCCACGCTCGATTGCCGTCTGCAGAGCGACATGGTCGGAGCCGATGCCAGCGGTGATGGCCAGCTTGAGCTTCTTCGCCCTGGTAATGCGTTCGGTCGTGAGATAGGCCGGCCAGAAGGGTTGCGAGATCACCACCTCGGCGTCGTCGAGTTCACATTCAAATACCGAATTCGGGCCGTCTTTATCCGAAGTGACCACGAATGTGTGCCCTTGGCTTTCAAGGAATCTACGCAAGCCGAGTTCGCCGGAAACGCTGCCCAGCAGAGTGCCCGGTTTGAAATCGATCGCTTTGGGCGTTGGCAACGTCTGACCGCCGGGATAGCGGTCGAGCTTCGGAATATCGTCACGGGCGTAGGATTTTGGGTATCCGTCGACAGGATCGTCGTAAAGGACACATAAGACTTTGGACATGATGGCTCTCCTTTCGGTAAATGACAAACGATAGCACCAAGACCGATCAGCGATATCCGGCGCGCTGCTTGCGGAGGAAGTGTCATCGTTTGGCCACCGATCGCTTTGCAGCTGGCCGGCGCCGAACGGATGGGGCGGCCGGTTTCTTGGGCGTGATGGCCTGTTGCAGCCTGCGGAGATCACGATCGTCGAGCAACCGACCGATCATGTTCTCCGGGATCTGTCGCGCGCTCGCGTCGTCGAGTTCATGGCGCCAGCGAAGTCGAGCCCTCGATCGAGCCGGAACACTGCAGCCTGCATCCTGGCGACACCACAATGCCGGCAGCTCGGCCATCGGAGTAGCGATAGGTCAACCAGAATAGAGGCACGTGTTCAATTTAGCGCGCGGCAAAGCCCCTCGGGAGGGCGGCACTCTGTCCCGCTGTAGGCGACCAGTCCTACCAACTACGAACAGTCTGCAAGAGCGGGCACTCACCGTGAGTGTAACTGTCGCGCTGCCGCCGCACCGAAACGTCGTTGACGCCTAGCGCTGCTTGGGCATGCGGACGTTAGAGTTTTGTAACTGGGACCCGGCGAAACCTTGTTCGCGCTTGCGGGGTTATTTCCACAACGACCAGGGCTGGAGGTACAATGGAGCCAGATGATGATTAAAATCCTGGTCCTTGCTGCGAGTGTCGCTGTTGCGGTTGGTTTGGTTGCGACTACATCGGGTGCCGATGCCCGACACGTAAGGCACCATGCCCCACGAGGGTTCTACGGGTACTACGGATACGCTCCAGGGTACTATACTCTGCGAAGGTTCTATCAGAGCCCCATGTATGCTCCGAACGCGCCGCCTCCACGCAACTACAACAATCCGGGCATTCCGGACTTTCAGCTTGGATCGAGGGGCTGATGTCTTAAGCTGAGTATCGGTGACGCCGGGCGGTCATGCAGGTGCAGGTCGAGAGCGATCCCGGCGGCGGCGGTATTGAGAAGCCGAGGCGCTTTCGTCTAGACGGGCGCAGTGTCGAAGTCATCGAAAACGTCGATCGGTGGTTTGGACCGGACTACTGTTACTTCAAGGTCAAGGGCGACGACGGCAATGTCTACATTCTTCGTTTGGATGAGGCTCGCGATGAGTGGGAACTGACAATGTTTCAGAGCCGGCTGGCATAGAGCCACGATGAAAGCGCTTTCGGGTCATGCGGAATACAAAACATCCACACAAACTTCCTTCGGAGGCCATGGCTCATCTGGATGAGCTGCTTGACGAGGCGTTGAAACAGACATTCCCGGCAAGCGATGCTATCGCGATCGATATCGACCTCGAAGCCGCCGCGGGCGGGCGCGGCCTGACGCCGCGGCCTAGCTTGCGGCGATCGCAACCCAAGCTCGCGCCGGCGGGGTCGACCTAGCGAAAAGGCTTCGCCAATGGCGAGGATCTCGCCTATCGCACGGCGGTCAACTGGGCGATGCCTTCAAGCCGCCGCTCGCGTCCCGCTCAGTCTCGCCAGAAATCCCTGAACCGGATCGGCGCCAGGGCCCGGATAGACCGCCGTGCTCGTGATCGAGCGATGACCGAGCCACCCTTGGATCGCCCGGGTGTCGTGATCGGCATTGGCGAGCGCGTAGCCGCGCCGGAACCCCGTAGCGGGGGGGTTGGCTATCCAACCCGAGAGGTGCACCGATATCCAGACGGCCATCGATCTTGAACAAAAGCACCGTCTCGCAGCTGCGCGACGACATCGATTCTGGCCGCACCGGTGACAAAATCGATTGGCCGGATCCGGCCGCAGTGCCGCTCGGAACCGACGAGGAGGCGGCCGGCACGCCGCCAGATCCATCGGCAGTCGAGATGGCGCGAACGCTCGAGTTATCCCGGCCCAACAAGCCAATTTCGCATCGCGGCGTGGGAGCGGCGGGGCTACTGATCGCATTCACCGCAGCGCTCGGAGCCGGATTGGTCGCATGGATACTCTGGCAATGCGGCTAGTCCCAATCAGCCAGCCCCACGCAGGAATCCAACGCCGGCCACATCAGGGCGTTCCTGGGCGGTTGGCTGTGCTCTTGCAAGGATGGCAGTTGACGCTAGCCATTAGCTCGCGATTCGGTGACGGCGGTCCTGGTTTCGTGTGACCGGGTGCGTCAGCAGCTGCGACAGTTGTTGAGCTATGATTGGGCCCGCCTGCCCGCTTTAACGCGCCGCTACTACTAGCAGAAAATGCACCAAGCGCAAGCACGGCCACCACGGGTTGATGATCGGGGTTCCGTCGACGATCAAACAAATTGTTCGCGGAACAGCCACAAACCCAGCCACGATCGCCGCGTCACGGAGATGTCCCGGGATCGTCTCCGCCGCGCTCGGCGCCGTCGCCCCCCGCAGTCGTTGGCAGGCGCTCATCGGGCCTCTGGCTTCTTCTCGTTCGGCGGCGGAGTGCTGATCTGATGGCGGAGTGCTGATCTGACGGCACAGGTCGTCAGCTAGGAACCGATTGACGGGGTTTGAGGCGCCGGTGCACCGGGCTCTCGCGGAACCGACCTGGCTCGCCGGAGCGCCGTGCGGGGTCGCGATCCGCGCCGAAAAACCACACCTCGCTAACCATGAACAGCCAAATGCCGACCAAGACGCCTTCGCGCTGGCGATCAAGACCGGGCCACGGCTCTGGCAGGGCGGTGGCGGCGTCGCTAATGCGGCTAATGCGGCGTCGCCCTGCGATCGGACCGGCTTGCGATCATCCGTTGCCGGACGATGATCGAGCTCGTTATGCATAAGGTTCAACGTCGACGCGGGGTATGCGGTGGAGTGGCGCGTAAGCTTGGGCTTCGCGTTGCGCGATGATGTCCATGGCGGCCTCGGTAAGTTTACAATTTAACTGAAAATGACCTCTGCGCGATGTTTCCAATGAAATGCGAAGTTCTGAAGCAAATCGTCAGCAATTTGAGATAATTTCAGTGGTACGTCGAGCCGTCGAGTTCCTTGGCGTTGCTCCCAGTCATTAGAAATGGGAGTGCGCTTGGACGCCGAGAGAGGTCAAATCAGGGCTGATTTACGGCTTGACCAACTCGCGAAGATCCGGCTCTCCACATCGAGACAATATGATGTGGCGTGCTGCATCACGCAACCGCAACACGGAATTGAAATCTTTATCCGAGGGCATAATGGGCTCCTCGATCTCAACGCTGATTGCAGCATGTCGGGGGAACCATTGATTGCCGCGCAGCAACGAACGCGTCCCACGGATGACGCCTGGCAAAATGGGAAGGTTTGCTTCAGCCGCCACCCTGAATGCCCCGAGATAGAACTCGAATACCGGGGATGTCGGCGACGGCCTCCTCGATCTCCTGCGGGTAGAGATGACGCCCGGCGCGAATGATGATGTCCTTGATGCGGCCAGTGATGTAGACGTCGCCACCGGCCACATATGCGCGGTCGCCAGTATCGAGCCAACCGTCGTGAAAGAGTTCGCGGGTCTTGATCTGGTTGCTAAAATAGCCGCGGGTCGCGGAAGGTCCGCGGAACTCAAGCCTCCCTTCGCCGCGCTCGCAGAGTTCGTGGCCGGCTTCATCGACGATGCGAATTTCATGGCCGGGCAGCGGCTGGCCGCAGGCCACGATTTCAAGTGGCCTTGAATCTTCCGGCGCTGCCGGCTCAGCTACCCCATGAACGCTCAGCTGGTCGCGGTTGACGCGGTCGATAACAGGTGGACGACCGATCGGTGGAAATGCAAGTCCAACCGAGCTTTCCGCGAGACCATAGACCGGCGCCATCGCCGACGATTCCAAGCTCCGGCCGTCGCGTACGACGCTCGTCCGCCAGAGAACTTGGAATGATCCAGCAGCTCCAGCCGCCCGTTGCCGCCGGGCGGATGCGCACCTCGCCGATCGTCTGCATATCCGTTGCATCAAACGCAGGCAATTGGCGCGCCCCGCTTCCGGCGCTCGCCAGGACGCTTAGCGCAAAGCACCTTTTCACGTGCCTGAGTGACTTGCCCGCAGCAATTCCATCCCGGCAAACTGCTGGGGCGAATGTGGCGCGGCGATTTTTCGCAACCAAGAAATCTGACCGCTAAATACATGCTGTCAAAGGGCAGCCGGTGAACCATTATCCTGTGCTTGAGGAGCGCCGGTGTACGCCCCCGATGGCAACAGACTCCGGAAACGCGTGATGGTCGGCGAGGCGACGGACGAGATCGTCTATGCCATTGCCAGTGTCGACTTCGGTTCCGAAAACAGCATCGGGTTCGACACCGACCGTCATCCGGTGCTGTAGCCACCGTAGCCGCCAGAGAAACCGACAACATGGCACGTCAACAAGCCGGCCGCGCCGCAAATGCTCAGCTTCGCGATGACATCCGCTTCTTAGGGCGCATCCTCGGCGACACGATCAGCGAGCAGGAAGGCAGAGACGCCTTTGCTCTCGTCGAGCGTGTTCGGCAAATGTCTATCCGCTACCGTCGAAACGAAGATCGTGACGCGCGAGACACCCTCGAGAAGGAGCTCAACAAGCTATCCTCCCATGAGGTAATTCAGGTCACACGTGCTTTCAGCAATTTCTCCCATTTGGCGAATATCGCGGAGGACCAGCATCAAATTTGGTATCATCGAGCGCACGAAATGGCCGTGGCCCAGTGCGATGGTAGGATAACGTGCGCGCTTCGGCGTGCGCTGGACGCAGGTATAACATCGGCGCAACTCAAGGCGTTTTTTGACGGAGCGCTTGTTAGCCCGGTCCTTACCGCCCATCCAACCGAGGTCCAACGCAAGAGCATACGCGACCGCGAGCGGGACATCGCCAAATTGCTCGATGATCGCGACCGGATGCCGCTGACCTCCGAGGAGGCGGCCGCAAACGAGCAAGCGCTCCGCCGAGCGGTACTTGCCATTTGGCAAACCAGCGATCTGCGGCGCACGAGGCTCGCCGTCATCGACGAGGTCGCAAACGGTCTGTCCTATTATGACTACACGTTTCTTCGGGAGCTGCCGCGTTTCTACGCCGCGCTTGAGGATCAACTCGAGTCAGAGGACCCGTCCTGGCGATCTGTGGGGCTTCCATCCTTTCTCAGGATCGGCAGCTGGATTGGAGGTGATCGCGACGGTAATCCGCATGTCACTGCGGATGTACTTCAGCAAACGCTCCGGATGCAGAGCGACCGCGCCTTGAGCTTTTATCTGGAAGAGTTGCACGCGCTTGGCGGCGAGCTCTCTCTCGATGATGAGGCTGTGAAGCTATCCGACGATTTGCGTGCACTGTCCGATCGATCGCCCGACCGATCGCCCCATAGGACGCACGAGCCTTATCGGCGCGCGATCTCGGGAATCTATGCGCGGCTCGCCGCGACGGCTCCGTTACTTGACCGGGTTGCGCCGCGGCGCCCTGCTGTCGGGGCGGCGCCGCCGTATGCGGCTGCAGAGGAGCTGCGGGCCGACCTCGATGTCATCGATCGATCTTTGGTGGCGAATGGATCGGAGCTTCTCGCTCGCGGTCGCCTGCGCAGCCTGCGCCGCGCCGTCGACGTTTTCGGGTTCTATTTGGCGGGCATCGATTTGCGCCAGAATTCTGACGTTCATGAGAGAACGATAGCCGAGCTGTTCAGTGCAGCGGGAGGCGGCATCGAATATTCCACTCTCAATGAGGAGATGAAGGTCGATCTATTGCGGCAGGAACTCAGCACAACCCGACCGGTGGCATCGCCTTTTGTGAGCTACTCGACACAGACGCACTTGGAGATCGCGATGCTCAATGCCGCGCAGGAGGCGCATCGGCGGTACGGGAGGGGCTCGATACCGAATTATGTCATCTCAATGACCCATGGGGTATCCGATATCCTCGAAACGGCGCTTCTGCTGCGTGAAGGCGGCCTTCTGCGTCCGCAGACAGCCGAACTCGATGTCAACATCATCCCCCTATTTGAGACGATTGCGGATCTCCGCGGCTGCGGAGCCATTATCGAAAGGCTTTTTGCGATTCCCGAATACCGGTGCCTTGTCGCCGGCCGCGGCCATAATCAGCAAGTGATGCTGGGCTATTCGGACAGCAACAAGGATGGCGGCTTCTTGACCTCCGGATGGGAGCTTTACAAGGCCGAGATGGTGCTGGCCGAAGTATGTCGGCGCTACGGGATCCGACTCTCTATTTTTCATGGCCGGGGCGGATCGGTCGGCCGCGGCGGCGGGCCGAGCTATCAGGCCATCTTGGCTCAGCCACCCGGCGCGGTGCAGGGTTCGATCAGGCTTACCGAGCAGGGCGAAGTGATCGCGGCCAAGTATTCCAATGCCGATGTGGGCCGACGAAATCTGGAGGTGCTTGCCTCAGCTACACTGGAAGCTACGCTGCTGCCGGCCGAAGGCGCACAGCGCACAGAATATACGGAGGCGATTGAAGAACTTTCTTGGTACGCCCATCAAGCCTATCGCCGGCTTGTCTATGAGACCGACGGCTTCGATCGCTATTTCTGGGAATCCACGGTTATTGCCGAGATCGCTCATCTCAACATCGGCAGCCGGCCGGCATCTCGTGGAAATTCGACGCGCTTGGCGGATTTGCGGGCCATTCCGTGGGTATTCAGCTGGGCCCAATGTCGCCTGATGCTCCCCGGTTGGTATGGTTTCGGGTCTGCCGTTACGACATGGCTTGCGGCGCATACGCGGGGTGGTATGGCCCGGCTTCAAGAAATGTACCGGGAATGGCCTTTCTTCCAGATGATTTTGTCCAACATGGAAATGGTTCTGGCGAAGGCTGACATCGCCACTGCTTCGCGCTACGCCGAACTGGTCGAGGATCGAAAGCTGGCGCAGACGATCTTTGAACTGCTGCGTGCTGAATGGCGCAGGACCATCGATCGTCTGCGCCA
>Ga0210402_10005403_pt1 | contig 11452 bp, 9 predicted proteins | sample IncBWC7MmetaG_FD_161055 | JGI IMG/M metagenome (GOLD analysis project Ga0210402, IMG submission 161055) | Forest soil microbial communities from Barre Woods Harvard Forest LTER site, Petersham, Massachusetts, United States - Inc-BW-C-7-M | ecosystem: Environmental > Terrestrial > Soil >... | reverse complement strand
TGTTCCTTGCGCTGGGCGGTGGCCTGCAGCGCCTGTTCCTTGGCCTGGAAGGCGTCGATCTTCTTCTGCTTGGCGTCGGGCGCCAGGATCGCGATCTGCTGCTGCAGCGCCTGTCCTTCGGTCTGCAACGCCTTGCTTTGCGCCGCCATGTCGTTTTTCGCCTGGGTGGCATAGCCCTGAACCTGGCGGGCAATGTCCTGGCCGACCTTGGAGAATTGCAGGATCGCCTGGCGGTTGATCACCAGTATCTTGGGCGCCGGCAGTTGCGGCGGCGGCGGGGTGGGCGCACCCGCGGCGAGCGCCGCCGTGGCGGACAGGGCAAAAAAACTTGCCAGTAACACGGTCTTTTTCATCATTTTAGAATCCTGTTGCGGTCGAGAAGTGGATGATCTGGGATCTATCATACTTGGTTTTGATATAAGGCACCGCCAGATCGATCTGGATGGGACCGAAGGGCGAACGCCAGGCGAAACTGACGCCCCCCGTGGCGCGGAAGGCCAGATTGTCCTTGACGCAGGTGCCTTGCCCTTGGGTGGTATTGGGCGTGCAAGCGCGGATGACGTTGTCGATCCGGCCCAGTGTGCCGAAATCCGTGAACAGGCCCAGCGTGATGCCGTAGCTTTCCGGCACGATGCTCGGCAGGCGCGCCGCCAATGTCCCGATGGCGAAAACATTGCCGCCGACCGCGCCCTGATCCGGCGGCGCATCAATGTCACGCGGCCCGATGCCGGCCAGCTTGAACCCCCTGAAGGTGTCACCGCCCTCGAAGTAGCGCTGGTTGATCGGCACGATCTGGCCATCATAGCCGGTAATATAGCCGGAATTCACGGTCAGCGAACCGACAACATTGTCGGCGAACATGGACTTGTAGCCGGCGATAGTGGCCTTGGTGTTGATGAATTTCAGGTTGCCGCCGAAGCCGGCAAAGCCCTGGGAGAAGGACAGGGCCACGCCCTTGGTCGGCTTTCTGGCGTCGTCGAGGGTGTTGTAGGAATAGCTGTAGCCGAAAATCGAGCCATAGGTCTTGCCCGCGGCGAGCAGGATAACCAGCGGCGCGCCGCCGAACGGCGACACCTGGGAGATTTCGTAGGTGTAGTTCAGCCCGACGAAGGAATATTCCGAGACCGGAAAACTCAGCGACAGGGTGGCGCCGGTGGTGTCCTGTTGATAGGTCGCCTGCTGGTAATCGGTCTGCTGCTTGAAAATCTGGACGCCGGCAGCCAGCGGACGGTCCAGGAAATAGGGCTCGGTGAAGGCGGCGGTATATTCCTTGCTGATCTGCGAAATCGTCACCGCCGCTTTCACAAAATCGCCGCGGCCGAACAGGTTCTGCTCGGTATAGCTGAATTCGCCCACCAGGTTGCTCTGCGAGGAATAGCCAAGGCCCAGTTGCAGCGATCCGGTGGATTGTTCGGTCACCGTCACGGTCACGTCGGCGCGATCCGGCTGGGTTCCCGCCGTCTTCCTGACCTCCACATCCTTGAAGAAGCCCAGGCCCCGGATACGGGTGCGCGAACGGTCGACCAGCACTTGGTTGAAGGCGTCGCCTTCCACCAGGCGGAATTCGCGGCGGATCACCCTGTCCAGCGTGCGGGTGTTGCCGGTGATGTCGATCTTCTCGATATAGACCCTGGGTCCCTGAACGATGTTGAAGGCCAGATCGATGGTCTGCTTGACCCGGTCGCGGGCCTGGCGCGGGTTCACTTGGGCAAAGGCATAGCCCTTGGTGCCGGCCGCGTTGGTCAGGGCGTCAATGGCCTTCTGGACCGCATCACCGCTATAGACATCGCCGCTGCTGACCGGCACCAGCGGGCGCAGATCATTTTCCGTCAACTCCTTGATCTGGGAATTGATCGTCACCTTGCCGAAAGTATATTTGGGACCTTCATCCAGCGTGAAGGTGACATAGAAATCCTGGTGGTTGGGCGAAAGCTGCGCCACCGCGCTGACCACCTTGAAATCGGCATAGCCATGATTGACGTAGAAGCGGCGCAACTGTTCGCGGTCGAAGGCGAGCCGGTTGGGATCGTAATTGTCGTTGCTGGCGAGGAATTTCCACCAGCGGCTTTCCTCGGTGGCGATATTGCCCTTCAGGGTGTCCGAATCGAACACCTTGTTGCCGACAAAATTGATCCGCGCGATGCCGGTGGTCTCGCCTTCCTTGATGGAAAAGATCAGGTCGACGCGGTTCTGCGGCCGCTGGATAATCTGGGGGTCGACGCGGGCGGCGAATTTTCCCTGGATGCGGTAAAGCTCCACGATGCGCTGGACATCCGCCTGCACCTTGGCGCGGGTGAAGACGGCGCGGGCCCTGACCTGGACCTCCTTGGTGAGGTCCTTGTCGGTGATCTTGCTGTTTCCCTCGAATACCACCTGGTTGATGATGGGGTTTTCGACCACGTGAATGGTGAGTGTGGCGGTGACGGGATCGAAATTAAATGTCACGTCCGAGAACAAGCCGGTGTCGTAGAGCGCCTTAAGCGCCTGGTCGATCTGGGCCGGATCGTAGGGATCGCCCTCACGCAGGGCGATATACGTCAGGACCGTGGCGTTCTCGACCCGCTGGGTGCCGCTGACCACGATGTGCTGGATGGCGCGCTGGGGCGCCTGCGGCGCGGCGGCCGGGGCCGCGGCGGGATTGGCGGCGGCCGCCGCCGCTTCATTGTTGCGTTCGCCGTCGGAACGCAACTGCGCGCTGGCGGGCGCCATGAACAACGCCAGGGCCAGCGACGCCGAAGTGGCGCGGAGCAGCCCCCTGTTCAAGGCGCTTTTATGGGAGACAAAACTTCGCACGTCCCGCACTCGTCTTTCGGGGCGCGCCAACGATTTTTGACCGGGCCCGCCGAAGTTTCAGAAAAGATTCAGCCGAACCAGGTCGTTCCAGGTGGTCAGGAGCATCAGCCCCAGCACCAAGACCAGCCCAAGCCGAAATCCAACGTCCTGGGCCCGCACACCAAGCGGACGCCCCAAAACAGCTTCGCATGCATAGTACAGAAGATGCCCGCCGTCGAGGAGCGGAATCGGAAATAGATTGGCCAACCCGATGCTTACCGAAAGTACAGCCGTCAGATTGAGAAGCGCAAGAAAGCCGAACACGGCCACCTGGCGGGTCATTTTCATGATCCCCAGCGGGCCGCGGAACTGGTCCGGACTGGCATAGCCCCGCACCATCTGGGCAATACCCTGGATCGTGGTCCGGGCGATGTCCCAGCTTTCGCCCGCCGCCGCCCCGAAGGCCCCAGGCAGGTTGTAGGTCTGGTGCGACCAGTCGGACGGGCGGGTGGATTGACGCACCCCGATCACCATCGTGTCGCCCATGTCGCCCAGAACATCGCGGGTGCGCATCATCTGGGGGGTGACATGCACGGTCATGATCTTGCCGGCACGATCCAGCGCAACGGCGAGATTGCGTCCGCCGCTTACCGAAACGATTTCCGGCAATTGTTCGAAATCGCTGATGGCGGTGTCATCCACCTTGACGATGCGGTCGCCCGCCTGAATTCCCGCCACACCCGCGGGGCTGTCCTTGACCACGCTGCCCACCACCGGGGCCAGGACATTGTGGCCGTTGTACATGTTGAGGCCGGTGAACAAAGCGATGGCAAGCAGGAAATTGGCGAAGGGACCGGCGGCGGCGACGGAAGCGCGCTGCCAGAGCGGCTTGAAGAACAGCACCTGCTTGCGCTCGGCGGGAGACAGACGCGCGGCGGACTCGGCATCCGGCATAGACGCCGCATTGGCATCGCCCGCGAATTTCACATAGCCGCCCACCGGTATCCAGGACAGTTTCCAGCGCGTGCCGGAGCGGTCGTTAAAGCCGAAAATCTCGGGTCCGAAACCGATCGAGAAGATGTCCACGTTTACGCCGCAGGCGCGCGCCACCAGGAAATGCCCCAGCTCATGAAAGAAGACGACCAGAGTGATGACAAACAGAAAGGCGGGCAGCCCCAAGGGGGTCCAGACAATCAGGCCCTGCAATGCTTGCAACATGGTACTCCTTTATGCAGGGTTCCGGCTATTGCGCTTCGCGCGCCGTCACCCCGCAGATTCCAATTACATTCCGTCGCGGCTCGCGCCTGACTTTCGTCACCGCGATTGTGACGACAGACTTTCATTCATCATCGTGGCCAAAGTTGGCCGGCCATCCTAGATCGCAACCCGTTGACAAATCTCCTCTGCCAGGACCCGCGCCCGGGCATCGGTACCCAGCACGGTGTCCAGGTCGCCGGCAATCCCATTGCTGCCATTGGCCGCGTCGGCATCCAGCGTGGCGCCGACCACGCGGGAGATATCCAGAAAGCCGATACGGCGATCCAGGAATGCCTGTACCGCGATCTCGTTGGCGGCATTGAGTATGGTGGGCGCCAGCCCGCCAGACCTCAAGGAATCGAGAGCAAGGTTAAGCGCCGGAAACCGGTCATGCGCCGGACTTTGAAATACCAGCGATCCCAGCGCCGCAATATCGAGCCGGCGCGACGGAGAGGCGATGCGGCGCGGCCAACCCAGCGCATGCGCGATCGGCGTGCGCATGTCCGGGGCCGACAGATGCGCCATGGTGCTGCCGTCGTCATAGCTCACCAGGCAATGAACAATGGATTGGGGATGCACCACCACCGCCAGCTTATCGGCCGGCAGGGCAAAGAGAAAATGCGCCTCGATCAGTTCCAGCCCCTTGTTCATCAGGGTGGCGCTGTCGAGCGATATCTTGCGGCCCATCGCCCAGTTGGGGTGGGCGACCGCCTGCTCCACGGTTGCGGCGCGCATTTTCTCCAGCGGCCATTCGCGGAATGGGCCGCCGGAGGCGGTGAGGGTGACCAGATCCACTTCGCTGGCGTCGCCCGATCCCAGCACCTGGAAAATGGCGTTGTGCTCGGAATCCACGGGGATCACCTGCGCGCCCGATTTGACCAGCGCGTCATGGAAAACCTTTCCCGCCGCGACCACGCATTCCTTGTTGGCCAGGGCGACAATCACGCCGCGCCCGATCGCGGCCAGCGCCGGCTCGATTGCCGCAGCCCCCATGATCGCCACCATCACGAAATCGGACGGCAGTTCCGCCGCCTCGATCACCGCCATCCGGCCCGCCGCAACCGCGATGCCGGTGCCGGCGAGGCCGGCCTTGAGCGCGCCGAACAACGCCTCATCGCCGATTACGGCGTGTTTGGGTCTGAGGGCGCGCGCCTGCTCGATCAGCTTTTCGACATTGCCGCCCGCCGTCAGCGCCTCAATCGGAAAGGCTCCGGGGCCATACTGTTTGCGGGCATGGGCGATCACGTCCAGCGTGTTGACGCCGATCGAGCCGGTGGAGCCCAGCACGGTGATCTTGCGCGCCAGCACGTTCTCCAGGCCTGGCATTTCCTCAAACGGACGGGTGGCGGCGATGGGCGTCATGCATGCACCCCGAACAGGGGATCGAAATGCGCCGCGAACACCAGCAGCGCCAATACCGGCGCGGCCGCCAGGGTGGAATCCAACCGGTCCAGCACGCCGCCATGACCGGGGATCAGGGAACCGGAATTCTTGATGCCGAAGCGGCGCTTGACCAGGGACTCGGCAAGATCGCCGCCATGGGCAATGAAGCTGAAGAAAAATCCGAAGGCCAACGCCGGCAGCATGGACCCGCCCAGGAAATTGCCGATATAGAAAGCAAAAACCAGCGCCGCCAGAACGCTGCCGCCGATCGTGCCGGCCCAGGTCTTGCCGGGAGAGAGTTTTGGCGCCAGGCGCGGGCCGCCTATCAGATTGCCGCAGATCAGGGCGCCCGTATCGGTGGCCCAGACAATCAGCAGCAGGCCGATGACGATCAGCGAACCATGCGGCGCGGCGCAGAGCGCCACCAGCGAGAGGGCGGGCAAGGCCAGGTAGGGCGTGCCGGCGGCCTGCCAGTAGGGATGCTTGCTGTAACGGAGCGACAGGACCAGAGACGCGGCGGTGCCCACCGCCACAACAAAAAGCGCGGCCCAAAAACCATCGCTCAGCATCACAGACTCGCAAACGCCGATGGTCGCGGCGGTCACCGCGACTTCGGGCAGGTGGTCGGCGCCTTCGCCGACACAGCGATGCCATTCCAGCGCCGCCAGAATAAGGCCCAATCCGAAGAAGAGGGCTGCTGCGCCGGCACCGTAGATCACCATTCCCAAGGTGATGACGCCCAGGATTATGCCGAACAGCGGTCTGGTGATCCAGTCGATGTTGAACCGGATGGCGCGGAAGCCCGGCGCATGATCGTCGGACGGTGAGGTTTGCTGCGCGCTCACGCGACGGCTTCCGAATCGACGGCGCCGAAGCGGCGTTCGCGGCCCGCGAAACTCTCAATCGCCTTGGCCAGCGCTTCCCTGCCGAAATCGGGCCACAGCGTGTCGACGAAAAGAAGTTCGGCATAGGCCGACTGCCAGAGCAAAAAATTGGACAAGCGATGCTCGCCCGAGGTGCGGATCACCAAGTCGGGCTCGGGCAGCGCGCTGGTGAAAAGGCGCTGGGCGAAAAGCTCGGGGGTGATGGTTTCGGGATCAAGCCGCCCTTCCGCGGCGGCACGGGCCAGTTCGCGCGCAGCGGAGGCGATTTCCTCCTTGCCGCCATAGTCGAAGGCGAAGGTGAGATTGAGGCCGGTATTGCTGGCGGTGCGGCTTTCCGAATCCAGGATCATCTGCTGGATGTCGCTGGCCACCCGGCCGCGATGGCCAATGATCCGCATGCGGACGTTTCGCCCGACCAGCTCGTCCATGTCGCTGCGGAAATAGGCGCGGAACAGCCCCATCAGCGCGCCCACCTCGGTCTTGGGCCGCTTCCAGTTCTCCGAGGAAAAGGCGAACAAGGTGAGATTCTCAAGTTCGAGGTCGCAGGCGGCGCGCACGGTCTCGCGCACCGCGCCCATGCCGGCATAATGGCCGGCCTCGCGCGGCAGATGGCGCTTCTTCGCCCAGCGGCCATTGCCGTCCATGATGATGGCGACATGCCTGGGCAGATGGGTGGATCGCGCGCTCAATTCATTTCCTTTGGTCGCATTTTCCGCGGAAAACCGCTGTACACTTTTCCTGAAAATGCTCCATTTTCCTTTGGTCGCATTTTCCGCGGAAAACCGCTGGATACTTTTCCTGAAAATGCTCCATTTAAACCTGCATGATTTCCTGCTCCTTGGAATGGAGCGCGGCGTCAATGTCCTTGATGTGCTGGTCGGTGAGCTTCTGCAGCTCATCGCCCTTCATGTGGTGCTCGTCTTGACTGATCTTGTGGTCCTTTTCGAGGCGCTTGAGCACGTCCATGCCGTCGCGGCGCACATTGCGCACCGCCACCCGGGCGGCTTCGGCATATTTGGAAGCCAGCTTGGAAAGTTCCTTGCGCCGTTCCTCATTGAGTTCCGGCAGGGGCACGCGCAGCAGCTGGCCGTCCATCTGCGGATTGAGGCCCAGCCCCGCATCGCGGATGGCCTTGTCCACCGCCTTGGCCAGGCTTTTGTCCCAGACCTGCACCGTGATCATGCGCGCTTCGGGGGTGGAGATGGTGCCGACCTGGTTGATCGGCACGACATTGCCATAGGCCTCGACCTTCACCGGATCGAGCAGGGCGGCGGAAGCGCGGCCGGTCCGAAGGCCCGCCAGCTCGCCTTTCAACGTGGCGCCGGCCCCGGCCATGCGGCGGTTCATCTCGTCCTTGTTGTAAGTCTCAGCCATCTCGACCTTTTCCGGCGCTCCCGGCTTCAAGCCTAGCCCAATCCGGGGGCAAACCCAGCCTCACTTTTCTTCGATTATGGTTGCACGGCCCCTGCCCGCCAGCACCTCTTTGAGGGCGCCTTTGTCATGCAGGGAAAAAACCAGGATCGGTATGCGATTTTCCCGCGATAGGGAGATGGCGGATGCATCCATGACTTGCAGATCCCGCGTTAACACCTCGTGATAACTGAGAGAATCATAACGCGTGGCATCGGGCACCTTTTTTGGGTCAGCACTGTATACGCCGTCAACATTAGTCGCTTTAAGCAAGGCGTCGCAAGTCATTTCCGCTGCCCGGAGGGCCGCCGCCGTGTCGGTGGTAAAGAAAGGATTGCCGGTTCCGGCGGCGAATATCACCACCCGCCCCTTCTCCATATGCCGAATCGCACGGCGGCGGACATAGGGTTCGCACACCGTACTCATGGGGATCGCCGACTGGACCCGGGAGGCCAGACCCGTGCGTTCCAGCGCCGCCTGCATCGCCAGCGCATTCATCACGGTGGCCAGCATGCCCATATAGTCGGCGGTGGCCCGGTCAATGCCCTTGGCCGCGCCCGACAAGCCGCGAAAGATGTTGCCGCCGCCGATCACCATGCAGATCTGGCTGCCGGCGTCGGCCGCCGCTTTCACGTCCTCGGCGATGCGGTCCACCGTGCCGACATCGATGCCGAAGGCGCCCTCGCCCATCAATGCCTCACCCGAGACCTTGAGCAGAACCCGGCGATATTTCGGCGCTGCGGTCAATTCAAACTCCGTAGTCAGGGAACATCGGCCATGAAAAGTGTAAAGCGTGCCACTACGCTGACGCTAACCACTCCGTTCGGCCGTGCGACCCAAATTAGCGCGTGCCTGCCATCCGGGCCACTTCGTCACCAAAATCGCTTTCGCCCTTCTCGATGCCTTCGCCCACCTGGAAGCGGACAAAACCCTCCACCGTGATCGGCGCGCCCAAATCCTTGGCGGCCTTCTCGATCACCTTGCCGACCTGGGTCTCGCCGTCGATCACAAAGGTCTGGGAGAGCAGAACGGTTTCTTCATAAAATTTTCGCATGCGCCCCTCCATCATCTTTTCGATGACAGCTTCGGGCTTGCCGGACTGGCGGGCGATTTCGGTCTGCACGGCGCGTTCGCGATCGACCACATCCTTCGACAAATGTTCGGAGGTGATTGCCAGCGGCGCGGCGGCGGCGACATGCATCGCGATCTGCTTGGCCAAAGCGGCCAGCTTATCCTTGTCGGCGATGGATTTGAGCGCGACCAGCACGCCGATCTTGCCCAGTTCGGGCGAAGCGGCGTTGTGGACATAGGCCGCCACCACGCCCGGATTGACCGACAATGCGAATGTCCGGCGCACCGCCATATTCTCGCCGATCTTCGCAACCAATTCGGTGAGCGTCTGCTCCACCGTCGAGCCGCCATGCCTGGCCGCCAGAAGTCGTTTCAGATCGCCGCCTTCTTTCAGCGCGATATCCGACGCCGCCTTGACGAAGCTCTTGAATTCATCATTGCGGGCGACAAAATCGGTCTCGGCATTGACTTCCACCAGCGCGCCGGAATTGCCCGACACGACAACTCCCACCAGGCCCTCGGCCGCGGTGCGGCCCGCTTTCTTGGCGGCCTTGGAGATGCCTTTCTTGCGCAACCAGTCGATGGCGGCTTCCATGTCGCCGCCCGTCTCGTTCAGCGCATTCTTGCAGTCCATCATGCCCGCGCCGGTCTTGTCGCGCAGGTCTTTCACCATGCCGGCGGTGATTGTTGTCATAGCATTCTCCGTTCATCGTCCGTGCGCAGAGAAACGCAGGGCGTTTTGAATTAAGCGAGGGCTGCGGCCGGTTCGGGGGCGGCGACTTCGACGTTTACCGCAGCCCCGATATCCACACCCGCTTCGACCTGCTGCTGGCCGAGCCCGTCGATGATGGCGCGCGCCGCCAGGTCGCAATAAAGCGCGATGGCGCGGGCGGCGTCGTCATTGCCGGGAATCGGGAAGGCGATGCCGTCTGGATCGCAGTTGGAATCCAGGATGGCCGTCACCGGGATGCCCAGCTTCTTGGCCTCGGCGATGGCGATGGCTTCCTTGTTGGTGTCGATCACGAACAGCATGTTGGGAAGACCGCCCATTTCCTTGATGCCACCCAGCGAACGCTCCAGCTTGTCCTGTTCGCGCAAGAGGCCCAGCAATTCCTTCTTGGTCAGGCCCGATTGCTGGGCGCCGGTCAGCGTCTCCTCGATCTGGCGCAAGCGGCGGATGGAATGGCTGATGGTCTGCCAGTTGGTGAGCGTGCCGCCCAGCCAACGATGATTGACGTAATATTGGGCGCAGCGCTGGGCCGCCGCCGCGATGGGATCGGAGGCCTGGCGCTTGGTGCCCACGAAAAGGATGCGTCCGCCCCCCGCCGCGACTTCGCGCAAGCTGACCAGCGCCTGGTGCAGCAGCGGCACGGTCTGGGTGAGGTCGAGAATGTGGATGTCGTTGCGGACGCCATAGATGTAGGACGCCATTTTCGGATTCCAGCGCTGGGTGCGATGGCCGAAATGCGCGCCGGACTCCAAAAGCTGGCGCATGGAAAATTCTGGCAAAGCCATAGATTTCAGTCTCCTTTACCGGTTGGCCAGACGCGGGGATTATCCCTTTCGGAACACCGGACGGACGCAGTGGAACACCCACCGAAATCCATCCCCGCGTGCGAGATGGCGGGGCTTATACGGGCTGGCACAACCCAAATCAAGGCCGAAAGCGGGGCCGCCATGCGGGTTTTGCCCCTACTGCCAATGGCTTAGCACGTGCTAAGACCTGGCCATGGCCGATAAAATCCCCTATCCGGCCCGGATCAGGGCCCTGGAGCTTTCCGGCATCACCAAAGTGGCGGCGATGGGCCTGGGAAATCCGGACATTTTGCCCTTGTGGTTTGGGGAATCCGACCTGGTGACGCCCAAATTCATCCGCGACGCCGCCATAGCGGCGCTGGAGGACGGCAAAACCTTTTACACCCATGCCCGCGGCATTTTGAAATTGCGCGAAGAACTGGCGGCGTTTCACCAGCGCACCAGCGGGGCGGATGTGGAAGTGGAACGCATCACCGTGCCCGGCGCGGCGATGCTGGCAATCACCTCGGCCCTGCAGGCACTGATCGAAACGGGTGACAATATCGTCATCGTCTCGCCGATCTGGCCTAACATCTTCCAGGCGGCCAAGATCGCGGGTGCGGCGCCCAGGCTGGTGCGGCTGGACGAGGACTGGGCAAGCGGGAAATGGCGGCTCGACCTTCAGAAATTGTTCGACACCTGCGACACCCGCACCAAGGCGATCTTCATCGCCTCGCCCGGCAATCCCACCGGTTGGATGATGACGGCGGAAGAACAGAAGCAGGTTCTGGAATTTTCGCGCGCGCGAGGCATCGCCATTATCAGCGACGAGGTTTATGGCACCCTGGTCTATGACGGCGCCCCGCACGCGCCGTCATTTCTCCCTATCGCCAAGCCGGATGACGCCGTGTTTGTGATCGGCAGTTTTTCCAAACCCTGGGCGATGACCGGCTGGCGCATCGGCTGGCTGGTGCATCCTCTGTCCCTGGCCATTCCCATCGGCGTGATGGCGCAGGCCGACAACACCGGGGCGGCGCATTTCCTGCAATATGGCGCGTTGGCGGCCCTGTCGCCGCAAGGCGATGTGTTTCGCGGCGAACTGCTGGCGCGTTGTGCCAAGGGACGCGAGGTGGTGGAGGATTTTCTCAAAACCCAGAACC
>Ga0210402_10005400_pt1 | contig 11456 bp, 21 predicted proteins | sample IncBWC7MmetaG_FD_161055 | JGI IMG/M metagenome (GOLD analysis project Ga0210402, IMG submission 161055) | Forest soil microbial communities from Barre Woods Harvard Forest LTER site, Petersham, Massachusetts, United States - Inc-BW-C-7-M | ecosystem: Environmental > Terrestrial > Soil >... | reverse complement strand
AGCGCCGGCAATATAGGTCCGCCAGGTCCTGCTGGACCTAGCTATGTAGCCAACTCTACTAGCTCTATGTCTATGAGCGTGGGGCCGAAGACGTTTATCACTCAGCCTGATCTAGCCTATCAAGTCGGGACGCGCGCACGCGCAGTATCAGTCGCTGATCCTACAAACAATTGGATGGAAGGCATTATCACTTCGGCCACGCCAGGCACGATGATCATCAATATGGATTTGCTGAGTGCATCGCGCGATGCTTATGCGCATGCTGATTGGAATATCAGCGTCGCAGGCGAGCGTGGCCAAAATGGTAGCAATGGCGCGCAAGGCCAGAATGGTACACCAGGTAACGTGATCTGGCATGGACCTTCCGCGCCGACACCGACCAACCCACCTAGCCCGGTGAATGGCGATTGGTATTTACAAATAACAAATCCAGCTGTGCCAGGATCGCCAGCATATTTGTTTGGTCCATATAACAGTGTGACCGGATGGCCGACACCCGGTTTGTTACTCGCTGTCGGTCCCGCTGGACCAACGGGAGCGCAAGGACCACAAGGCCCACCCGGAGCGACCGGACCACAAGGCAATCCGGGTCCCACAGGTCCCGGAGGCGCGCAAGGTGTGCCGGGAAATACAGGACCAGCTGGCGCGGCAGGTCCCGGCTATGGTGGCACATCGACCACATCGCTCACAATTGGTATTGGTAGCATTACATTCGCGATACAAGCTGGGCTAGCTTATCAAGTTGGCGCGCGTGTACGCTTGTCGTCGCATGCTACACCAGTGAATTGGATGGAAGGGCAAGTCACCGCATACAGCGGGACTAGCATGACTGTCAATGTTTTGTTAGTTCAAAATTCCGGTACGTTCGCGAATTGGGATTTGAATATTGCTGGTACGCAAGGCGCGCAAGGTCCCCAAGGTCCAGCTGGCGCCGGTAGCGGCGACATGCTGCGCTCGAACAATCTCTCCGATGTTCTTGACGTACCGACAGCGCAAAACAATCTCGGCATGGCGACAGTCGCCAAGACCGGCAACTATAACGATCTGAGTAACAAGCCTGTAGTCATTCCGCCGCAGCGTCTTGCTATAGCGTCACCAATTGTGGTCGGTACGAATGATGAGATCATTAATTGTAACATAACCTCAGGTGCGCCCACTTGTGCGCTTCCAAATGCCGGAGCGCGCGGAGGTAGGCGCATTGTGTTTAAGGATTCAGGCGGACAATTCGGAGCGCATCCCCTTACGCTCACGCCTACTGGCGCTGATACGATAGACGGTCTTGCTAGTGTGACGCTCTCAACTAACAGACAGTATATCAGTCTGCGACCATACAATGACGGGACAAGCATCGGATGGTTTATCGAAGGTTAATCTTACCACTGTTAGTTGCGGCGGCAGCGTTCCTATCAAGCGCAGGCGAAGGTCGCGCGCAATGCGCCGGGCAACCTAACGCGAATACAGTTTGCGCCGGTCCACCTTCGGGTGGTGCCGGTCTTCCCGGCTTCCGCACTCTAGTAGGAGCGGACCTGCCAGGAGCTGCAATCACTGTTAATGCTACACCGATCACCGGGGGTACGTCCGGCCGTATACCATTTAACAATGGCGGTCTCTATGGCGAGTTCGTGCCGGGTGGTGACTGTACTTTTTCCGCGCCGAATTTTACATGTACGAAAACCAGTGGGAATGCCTTTGCGCCTTCCGCTACGGTCGATGCTACGAACGCGACTAACATAGCCTCCGGGTCGCTGGCGAACACGCGACTAACGACTGGCCACGTCAACGCTGGTACCGGGCTGACAGGCGGTGCGCTACCAGGAGGCGGGACCGTAGCGGCGGACATCGCGACCGTCGCGCAGTTCGCTGCCGCCACAGCGAACAAACTCCTCGCAGCCGACAAGGTATTCACCGCCGAAGTTCCGGTCACCTACGGGACGACAACGACCTTCGACTTCAATACATTCATCAATGCTGCGGTTACGCTTACAGGTAACATCACGACAATTACGTTCTCCAACGTCAAGGCTGGGCAAGCCGGAGTGTTACGATTTATTCAGGATGGTACCGGAAGCCGCACTATCCCACCGACGATCAATACAATTCTAAAATGTGCCGGCGCTTGTAACTATGTTCTATCAACGACAGCGAGTGCGGTAGACGCGATTGGCTACACTTGCGTTACAGCAACATTTTGCATCGGCGGCGCATTGCTGAAAGATATCAAATGAATTTTGCTGGAGCACTCGTCGCGGCGGGTCTCGCGTTAGGCTCTTATTCGCTCGCGCAGCTTCCTGGTACCTCGTTGCCTCCGGGTATTCGGAGCACTGGCGCTCCCGCGTGTACGTCTAACACTGGCGGTGGTGGGACCTTCGCGAACGTCGTTGGGCTCTGGCACTTTGATAATACCGGAGCGGATAACGGTAGCAGCGGAGCTAAGACACTCACGCTCAACGGAGGCGCGGTCTACTCGACAACGCAAGCGAAGTTTGGAACCTACTCGCTTAGTATTGTTACAGGCGGAACGTCCTACGCTCAACTTCCAGCGGCCGCTGGTGTATTGATCCCAGCGAGCACCGACTTCACAGTTGAGGCTTGGCTATATTTTCCAACAACAGCGCCGACATATATGGGTTGGATCGGAGACGATCAAACGACTTGGTTAGGTCCATACGCTCAACCTAACCTAACCATACAAATAGCTGGCGCTGGGATCACTGCTACTCCTACCGCAGCGACTGTGTTCACGCCTAATGTCTGGCATCACTATGCTGTGGTTCGTCAATCAAATGCTATTCAATTCTACACAGATGGTAATCAAGCGTCTGGTGGCGGTGGAACTAACTCTAATGTGGTAGGGTCCGCGAGCGTTGGGTCGAAGATTGGTCGTTCCTATAGCGCGACCTACGTTCAGCCATCAGGTAGTTTTATTGACGAGGCGCGCATCTCCAACGTCGCGCGCTACACCGCGAACTTCACACCGCCAGTTCTGGCGTTCTGTAATAACTGAACTACCCTGCACTACATCTACCATCTCTCAAAATAAAGGAGTTAACATGCAGCCTTTCCTTGCTATGATTGTTCCAGTATCGAGTGGTGAGCCGTCGCACCCGATTGCTCCAGGTGGTCCGCCTCCGGGTATTTGGCCGGGTCCAGGTTATCCGGCTCACCCGATTGCTCCAGGTGGTCCGCCTCCGGGATACTGGGGTGGGGTCGCGCCTCCGTATCCTGATCAGGGACTTCCTGGTGCTCCTCCAGGCATCTGGCCGTCTCCAGGGCACCCGGCTCATCCGATTGCTCCAGGTGGCAGGCCTCCAGGAATTTGGGGTGGGCCTCCGCTCTATCCCGATCAGGGATTGCCTGGACATCAACCGCATCCGTCGCATCCGATTGCTCCAGGTGGCAGGCCTCCAGGAATTTGGGGCGGCGCTCCTCCGTATCCTGACATCGGTGGTCCAGGCCCACAGCCGACGCCAACGCCTCCGATCTATCTACCACCAGGAACTATTCCTGGAGCGAAGCCTGAGCATCCCATCTACATTCCGCCGAGTGCGGGAGTGCCTGGGATACCCACGCACCCGATTGTATTACCACCTCCTGGCTCTGAGGAGAAGCCAGAAGTGTTAGAGAATTGGGATGTGGTAACTGCCTGGACGCCATCGAGCGGTTGGATCACTGTGATCGCGCCGTCTGGTGAGCATCCCGGCGTGCCAACGCCATCGAAGACCTGACTGACTAGCGGCCAGGAGCGGCGGCAACAACGACGCGAGACCCGGCGCGAATAGCGCCGGGTTACATCCATGAAATGGTGGGAACGTCTACTTGTAGTGTTAGCGCTGTTTGCGCTATTGGGGATAGCGTTGGCTATCCTGATTGTATTCCCGGTGCGCTGAAATGAAAATCCCTCAACTCGAAACACTCAGCATTGGTAAGCGCATTGTGCTTGCCGTTGTAATAGTATTGCTTGTGTTTGGTCTTTTGTTTTTCATTAATCGTATTGTGGGGGAGGACGAGGCGCACGCGCAGTCGCCGCAGCTACCTGAAGTCCAATGTGTTTCAAATGAACTGATCAATCATGTTCGTCAGCAAGTTTTGGCGGCTCTTGACCAAGCTGTACAGCAGCACGTCGCTCATTTGTTTGATATCTGGATTAAAGACCCTTCTGATCAACCTAAGCGTGCCGTTGAAGGAATGAATGTAGGATTGAGCGCATATGTACGTGCTCGAAGGAATGCGTTATCCTGGGACCCGATACACTGCCCGACTGAGGTAGCCTTTCCGCGCTACAAGCCAAGCTCAGACGAAAAGAAATGAGTATGCCTCCTCCTCATCCGCCTCCGCTCGATACGAACGCGAGCGGACCTATCAAAGAGTTTTTCTGCGAGACGACAATTGAGGCGCTCAACAACGCTTTGATCGATCAGTCGATTGATCCGGTTAAGATCGTAGCCGTGCTTTACATCGATGGCAGAACCGGAGTCCTGCCGCGCTATCATGTTCTCTATAGGAGCTAACAATGGCCAGAGCAATCGCCATCAGCAGTGGTCACGGGCTGCACATTCGAGGCGCGTCAGCGTCTCCCAACCCGGAGCCTTACAACGATGAGGTGGACGAGGTTAGAGATATAGTTGATCGTGTCCATGAGATGCTGATCGAGAACGGGCACGCGAGCGAAAAGTTTCACGATGATGTTTCAACGAGTCAATCGGAGAATTTGAATCGCATTGTCGAATGGCACAATGATCAGGATCGCGAGCTAGATGTTAGCGTACATCTGAACGCGAATCAAACAACGTCATCCCCGATGGGGTGCGAGGTTTTGTACGTCACTCAAGAGACGCTGGCGCGGGAAGTGTCCGCTGCGATCGCACAGGCAGGAGACTTCAAAGACCGTGGGCCCAAGTATCGAGGTGACCTGGCGTTCCTGAATGGTACGGATTGCCCGGCTATTCTACTTGAGGTTTGGTTTTGTGATAGCTCCGCGGATTGCGCTAATGGGCGGAAGCATCGCGAAGCGATCTGTCAAGCGATTGCGGAAATGATAGCTGATGTCGATCTGGATCAGGTCGCGGAGAGACCGCCGATTGAACCGCCTGATCCTGATTTTCAGCCACCGCCAGAAGTGTCTGGAGATAACCGCGTTGAGATAACCGGCGCGGCGCACGGCGCAGTACAATGCTTGATCAACGGCGCGACAGTCTATGGTAGATACCGGCCAGGCCAGCCGGTCGTTGATCTATTCATTAAGATGCGAGGAGATGTTACTGTCGTTCTCAATGGCGAGGAATTTCATAATCAATCACCACCGGAGACTGATCGCCCTTTTCCTCCGGGCCAGGGTGAGCCCGTAATACCCGATAATCAAACAAACATCATCACGACAGTCTTTGGCGGCGAGGCGGATGACGAGTATTCCGCATATCCGCCTTATGATAGTAATGGGAATGGCCCGTATCTCGATGATACAGAATTTTATGTGGCGCTGCCCTGGGCTGTTGAGAACGCCGGACCAAATGGACGATATGTTATGGTCATCAATTGCGAGAACGGGAGGCAGGCGGAAGGTTGGGTGGGAGATAAGGGACCGTGGTTCGTGGATGACAACTATCCCGAACTTGGCACGCGACCGTTAGCGGAGACTTGTTACGAGAACGGGGAGCCTTGCCCACGTGGCCCTAACGCTGGCATCGTCCCGAACGGCGCTGGCATCGACATTTCTCCCGCTATGGCGGAGGCGCTGGGCATCGATGGAAAGGGTCGCGTGGATTGGCGCTGGGTGGAAGCGGAAGTGAGCTGATAGATTTGGAAGGGGTATGGGGAGGCGCTGCGATGGAGTACATCTCATGGGTAATAGAAAATCCATCGAACTCCATGGACACCAAACAAGCCTCAGTATCGAGGAGGAGTTTTGGACGGCGCTACGTCAGATGGCAGCGGAGCAAGGCGTGGGGGTCTACTCGTTGATTGCTAGGATCGCACAGCACAATCCGAATATGAGATCAAATCTTTCATCAGCTGTACGGGTGTTCGTGTTACAGCATTACAAGGAAGGTGATAGAGGAAAGTCATGACATGCTCATATTGTCAGCGGCTGCGCCAGCGGATCATTACGCGACTTAGATTGAAGCGCCTCAGGCAGCAGTATCGCGCCACAGTCAAACAAACACAGGTTAGGAAACGATCTTGATTCCTCCCCAGCCTTGACCCTTGGTCGGAAACGACCAGGGGTCTTTTTATTCCAGGGAGGTTCTCGATGTAGTGCTCTCTCACCTCTTTGGAGAACTTGCCCCGGTGCTCACCAAGCATCGGGGTCCTTTTTATTTATGGGGTGGAGTCGATGGCGGCTACGTCTACGTGGCTGGGGTCTAGGCCATTGAGGCGGTGGCACTCGTTGCTAGCTTGCTTCTCCGCTTCGTATATGTTTTCACTGGGGCTGACGTAGACTACCTTCCCGGTGTGGCGGTGCCAGACTATCCATTGGCTTCGTCCGTGTTTGTAATAGATGTACGGAAATTCTAAGCCGAGAGAGTAGCCATTATTGCGGAGACGCTTTTTGATTACGTCTCCAACGCGCCTTACGTTCATTTGATCTTTCCTCTGACCCTATTGATTGCGACAATGCGGCTGTCGCCCGTGAGATCAATCGCCTCCGCGTCCGTTAATTCTCGCAGTGTTAGATCGCGATTGACTGCCATGAGATGACCGCACGCTATACAAATTGTAAACCAGAATTCAGTTTCGCTGGGGCGCTCCGAGTGATGTGGCTCTCCGGGTTTAGCAACCTGTGTCGCTGCGTCCAATCGTACACCGCAACTTAGGCAGCGAGTTTCAGGAACTCGTATTGTCATGGTCGGTCTCCCTTTCGCGTGGCGCGTGAGCGCGGAGTGGAAAGTCAATACTGGTAGAACATGTCCAAGTCTTATTTGGTTTCGCCGGATTGGTTACCCATTTGTAGGTTGTTACCCCGGTCTTGACAAGGTGGATCGGTCTACCACATTGCTTACAAGTAGCAATTTTCATGCATATACACTCCCAGTAAGGGCGACGGCATTTATCACATCGCCATATTTCCATTTCAGTGCAGCTTGCAAGCGACCCGGAGGCTTCGAGGATCATCAGGCCGTCCAGCGGTTGTAACAACGACACGCTTTCCGCAAGTGTCGCAGGAGACAATGTACATGCCGCAGCGAGGCGCGGGATAGTGTAGCGCGATTGCGCAGGTCTTGGCCGCGCCTTCTGATAGATCAACGCTGATGCCGTTAGGATACTCCGGGTCCGGCCTTGCTCGCGGGAGGCGGTGCCCATCTATCCAAGTCGCTTTTAGAGTCATGGTTGTTTCCTCATCATGATAACCGCAACAGCTGATCTATTACGAACGCCAAGCTTATTGAAGATTTCTTGAACCTGAGATTTTTCTGCAGTGAGACTGAAGTTCAGCATGCTTGCGATTTGTTTATCAGAAAGACCGTGGATCAATAATCGCGCGACTTGGTCTTGTCGCGGACTTAATGTGCTTTTCATTTCTTGAGCGCCTCGTCCAGCTGTCGCTTCATGTCCTGAATAACGTGAGCAACCATTTGGTTGTTACGCTTGTAGGCATCGCGCTCTGCCTTTAGTTGCGCAATCTCGTGGTCCTTTTCTCTTAGCGTATCCTCCCAAGCCTTCCATGCCTGGGAGGATAGCTCTAGCTGTCGCTCCAATCGCGCGATGTATGCCTGATAATAATCGCTCACGCTTGCCCCTTCATTTCCGGTTGGCCTTCAAAGCGCGCGATCATTTCTTTCATCAGTGTTACAACGTCCTTTCGATCTGCGCCGTTGGAGATGTAGTTACAACGTCCCGAGTGATCGCCAAACGGGAATACCATCAGGACAAATCCGGTTGGACGGTCGCTGCCGGTTTTGTCTCCGTTGAAAATCTTATCTATGCCATTCGCTACCGCCTTCATCTGCTCGATGTACTGCGGTTCAATCGGTGCGTCGCCTAAGCGTTCCATCTTCTTCATCAGTAAGCCTCCTTCACTACAATCTCGAAAAACCTCCCGTCAGCAGCGTGGACTTGTAGACGGTTGGGTTGAGGCTGAGTAACTCTAGCCTTTCCCCCAAACATGTACGCTCCTCTGGTAGAGGAAAGGAATGTGGTTATGGCAGATAGGCACACTTCAGTTAGTTCAATCTTGACTTGCTTCCCGGTCGTCATATGTTACCTCGTATCTAGGGAGCAGTGATGCTCCTCCAACCATTTCCGACTGATTGCCTTTTCCTCCTCGGTGAACTCCTCGATTTGTAGTCGCGCTTTATGCATCAGGATCATGCGCGAGTCCGGCAACCATCCCTCTCTAGGCGTAGGGATCAACCAACGCTTACAAAGATCGTCAAATTTGCTTTGATCCAAAGACCGTAGGACTTCATTACGCTCCTTTACATATTTTCTGATTGTCTGTCGCTTTGTGTCCATGCTCTCCCCCATGAATGAAAAAGGAGCCGGTCGTGACCGGCTCCCCATTTCTTGTACGGCTGCTCCTTGTTAGGAAGCGAGAACCGCAGTGCGCCGCTTCATGCGGAACGCCGCACCGAGGCCAAGGAAGCCGAGGAGCATCATGCCCCACGTTGCCGGCTCAGGCACTGCCGAGGCCAAGATTTGCACGTTGCCCTGGAAGGCCGCAGGACCAGTGAAGGTCACAACGAACTTCTCTGTCTCAGAGAACGTGCCGAGACCTAACACAGTGGCAAAGTCCGACTGCGGCGCGCAGTTAAGATTTGCGCCGAGGCAGACTTGCGAACCGAGCAAGTTGGTTTGAGCAAACAAACCGTCGCCCGGATCAACCCACGTGGACATCACGATGGATTGAATGTTCGCTCCACCAATCCCGAAGTCACCAGCGAACACGCTTTCAAACGCACCTGACGGAAAGTTTGTCAGGTGTTGTTGTCCAGCGAGGATGGTCAGGGTATTGGAGCCGGTCGCGTTGCCGTTGACGTCAAACGTGATTGTACCAAAGTCCGGGCTAGGGACCGTGGGCACGCCGAACGCTTGAACGGTGAACGCGATACCTCCAGATGTACCGGAGGTAGCAGCACCACCACCAGTAACTGGACCAATGGAAGAGACTGACGATCCATTAAGGTCCACGTTCAGACTGATGGTAGATTGTGCCAGTGCTCCGCTCGCACAAAGAGCAAGAGCACTGGAGAGCAGTACAGTTTTCAACTTCATCATGATTGGGAAAGCTCCCATTAGAGTTGAAGATGTAGAAGTGGGGAGCGGTTGTGACCGCTCCCCGTTGTCAGCCCCTGCTGAGACGTACCCCATCTCACACTACGTTAGTTAGGCGTAGTGTACCATCCGCCGACGATGGCGGAAGGCAAAGCCGAGGCCGATGAAACCTAACAGCATCATGCCCCAGGTTGCAGGCTCCGGAACGGCAGCCACCGGATTGATGGTATTGCCGCTACCAGTCTCGAACAACGCACCGGAGTTGGCTGTAGCAATGATGCCATCTACGGTGTTCAAGAAGCCTACGATGTACATGCCCTGCGCGCCACGGTTCAAGCTGAACGTAGGCGAGAAGGGTCCGCTTGGGCCGTTGAGAGCCTGTGTTCCAAGGTCCGCTTGGAGCACAAAGAACCCAGTGGCGCCTGGTAGGAACACTTGCGTGCTCGGCAGGTACGCACCGATGGGGTTTGACGGCGACGCACTGATACCAAGGTAGGTATCGAGGAAGCCGCTAGTCCACGCGGTGGTAGACACCAACGAGAAGTTCAAGCTGCCACCAGGCACAGTAGACCCAGTAACAGTGACGGTGTTCGCCGGATTGACTGGCGCTGTATTCGGAACGAGGATGTCCAGAATCAGGTCACCAGTTTGGTCCTTGGGCGATACCGTGAACCCCCAGTTCACCGGCGGATTGCTGGTGATAGGAGTGTTGGTGCCGTTATCAACGCACCCAGCTGCACAGAAGCCGTGCAGCGGGTCATCGATGATAGTATCTGCGCGAGCGCCATTGGCGAACAATGCCAACAGTCCCACAACAGGCAGTAGGAGTAGAGACTTCATGTAGATGCTCCTTTTGTTCTCCCCAGGGAATAACCACACCTACCATCGGGGAGAACGAAGATGGTGGGGTGGTGTCTCATTTACTATCCTTGCCCTGACAGGCAGAGTCCTTCGGATAGTTCAAACAGTATTTGTGCAGATCGGTCGCGATGTCGGGACGCTCCCGCAGGTAGTCTGCGCTACACGCGGTAAGTAACACCGCGAGCAGGATGATAGCTGTAATGGTAAGCCAACCGACTAGTAGGTTGAATGATCTGTCGCTGATCATCTGCTATCTCCTCGGCCAAGCCAAAGGTGGCGCTCCGACGTTGCGTCCCCACACTGGACTTGAACTCTTGTGTATCGGACCAATCAAGTGAGTTCGCTCCGCTATGACCATTCCGATTATCAAAACAAACAAGCAGGACATTACCCAACTGCCGCGATACTGAATGTCGTTTTTTGATCGAGGAATGATCTTGCTACGTGCTCTCATTAAAGCCATATGCGATCCTGCTTCTGTTTGTTCTTTAGGCGTCATCTCCCGGAGCGTAAGAGAAGGCGACCACACCATAACGTGGCCGCAGCTTTTACACAGCATGTAACCTCCTACCGCGATCTCACCCTCCACCTTTTCAGGAAAGACCCGCCCACAGCTAAGGCATGCGTTCAATGTAGCCTCCCCGATTGGCGCTGGACTATATACTGTCTAGTGTCGCGCGACGAGCACACCGGATAATTTCTTTGACACGCTCACGACTTATATCGTGCGCCACGGCAATCTCATTGAGTGATTGACCGCCTTCATACCGGCGTACAACGTCCGCGTTGCGCTCCACCTTCGCTCTAGGATGCGGACCAGCGTTGCGCCTCCGCTCCCGCCGCAGCTTCGCGGCTTGGTCAGCTATGTAGAAAAAGCTTTTGCTCATCGGGATCATCGGCACGCCTTCTGGATTGTTTCAAATTGCTTCTGAGTTAGGAAACCTTTTTCCTCCCACCATGTATGAATGTTCTCTATGGTAGTACGAAAGGACGAACCTGGGCGGACCTTCGCGAATGCCGTTTCAAACATACGGTCGATGTTATCATCGGAGTTTGTGCGTTCATAGCGGCGCTGGCGTGGCTGCGGCGTGTCTTCGTCCCATGGTGGGTTCCTTTCGCTCCGGTGTTCCTTCGGGCCACCTAGATACTCCTCCCAGTTCAGGTTGGCGGAAGCTAACATAGCGTTCGCCATGCGCAGAGCGTTCAACGCCTCGTTGTCATGCGTAGACGTAGTCATCATCATGAGCTTTACGAACTTTGTATTCATCGTCGCTTCTTTGCCTCCTCTTTCGTCTCCTTGCTAATCTTACCAGTGCGAATGTATTCAGAAGCTACCTTACCCATGTAGTCACTGGTAACATACTTTTCACCCTTCTCAATTCGGC
>Ga0210402_10005398_pt1 | contig 11456 bp, 8 predicted proteins | sample IncBWC7MmetaG_FD_161055 | JGI IMG/M metagenome (GOLD analysis project Ga0210402, IMG submission 161055) | Forest soil microbial communities from Barre Woods Harvard Forest LTER site, Petersham, Massachusetts, United States - Inc-BW-C-7-M | ecosystem: Environmental > Terrestrial > Soil >... | reverse complement strand
GTGCCGCCCTCGCTCACCATCGAGGAAGCCGGCGCCACGCCGGAAACGCTGATGACGGTCTGGCACAATGTGTTCGAGCGCGGCGGCTTGAAACCCGGCGAGACACTGCTGGTTCACGGCGGCTCCTCCGGCATCGGCACCATGGCGATCATGATGGCGAAGGCGCTGGGCTCGAAGGTGATCGTCACCGTCGGCTCCCAGGACAAGGCGGATGCCTGCCTGAAGCTCGGCGCCGACCACGCCATCAATTACAAGACCGAAGACTTCGTCGATGCGTCGAAGAAGGCGACCGGCGGAACCGGACCCAACGTTATCCTCGACATGGTCGGCGGCGATTACATCGACCGCAATTATGACGCCGCCGCCGTCGACGGCCGCATCGTCCAGATTGCGTTCCTCTCCGGCACGCCCAAGGCGACCGTGAACTTCACCCGGCTGATGGTGAAGCGCCTCATCCATACCGGCTCGACGCTTCGTCCCCGTAGTAATGCGGACAAGGCGGCGATGGTCGCCGCAATTGAGGCGAAGGTGATGCCGTTGCTGCGCGAGGGACGCATAAAACCGCTGATGGACAGCTCTTTCCCGCTGGAAAAAGCATCCGAAGCGCACCGGAGGATGGAGACCTCCGAACATATTGGCAAAATTGTGTTGGCGCTTTAACGCTCGCAAACAAAGAGGGCCGGGAAACCCTTTGATTCCCCTAACATTCGTGGCAATGATCGCTTAACGGCCGAACGCGGTTGCGGTCGCATGCGGAGAACTGACATTGCGTCCGATCAGGTGCCTGGCACTCTTGCTGGGCCTCGTGATTACTGTCGCCGCTTCGTCGGCATATGCGCTTGACGCTGTCAGCGTCCGCAGCGACGCGCCCGCCATCGACCTCACCGGCGTGCTGGAACATCAGCACGGCGACACCGACCGCATCCAGGTTTCCACTGCGCCCGGAACCGACGGCATCGTTCGCCGCATCGAGGTGCGTGCGCGTGAAGGCGGGCAATACTGGGTGGTGTTCGCGCTCGCCAACAACACCGACGACCAGCTCGACCGCCTGATCGTCGCACCGCATTACCGCATCGTGTCTTCCGGCCTGCTGTGGCCCGACCTCGGCCTCTCGCGCATCGCGACCATCACGCCCTCGACTGGCGATCGCCCCGAACGGCAGGAAAGCCCGACCGCCGACGTCTTCCGCATCACGCTCGATCCCGGCGCCGTCATCACTTTCGTCGCAGAGCTGCGTACCGACAGGCTCCCGCAGCTCTATCTGTGGGAGCCCGACGCCTACAAGGACAAGGTCAACTCGTTCACGCTGTACCAGGGCATCGTGATCGGCATCTCGGGCTTGCTCGCGCTGGTGCTGACGATCCTGTTCGTGGTGAAGGGCAGCATCATGTTTCCGGCCGCCGCCGCGCTCGCCTGGGCAGTGCTGGTCTATATCGGCGTCGACTTCGGCTTCTGGGGCAAGGTGCTCGACATGTCGAACAACGCCGAGCGCGTCTGGCGCGCCTCCGGCGAAGCGATCCTTGCGGCCACACTGCTCGTATTCCTGTTCGCCTATCTCAATCTCAGCCGCTGGCATGTGCGCTATTCCCACATCACCGTCGGCTGGCTGGTGTTCCTGGGATCGCTGGTGGCGCTTGCCTTGTTCGATCCCGCGGTCGCCTCCGGCATCGCGCGCATGTCGCTGGTGCTGATTGCCTTCGCAGGCTTCGCGTTGATCGTTTATCTCTCGACCCACGGCTTCGACCGCGCGGTGCTGCTGATCCCGACCTGGTTCCTGCTGGTGGTCTGGGTGATCGCGGCCGGCATGACGGTGGCGGGAAGCGTCACCAACGACATCGTCGGCCCCGCGCTGCTCGGCGGCCTCGTGCTGATCGTGATGCTGATCGGCTTCACCGTCATGCAGCACGCTTTCGCCGGCGGCGGCGCCTCGACCGGCATCGTCTCCGATGTCGAGCGCCGTGCGCTGGCGCTCGCTGGCTCCGGCGATCTGATCTGGGACTGGGACGTCTCCGCCGACAAGGTGTTCACCAGTCCCGAGACCGAAAGCCTGTTGGGACTGAAGCGCGGCGCGCTGGAAGGCCCCGCGGCGAAATGGCTCGAAGTACTGCACCCGCTCGACCAGGACCGGTTCCGCGCCGCGCTCGACAGCGTGCTGGATCAGCGCCGCGGCCGTCTGGTGCAGGATTTCCGCCTGCGCACGCCCGACGGCCACTTCATGTGGTTTGCGCTGAAGGCGCGCCCCGTGGTCGGCTCCGACGGCGAGGTCGCGCGCGTGATCGGCACGCTCACCGACGTCACCGACGCCAAGAATTCCGAGGAGCGCATGCTCCACGATTCCGTGCACGACAACCTCACGGGATTACCGAACCGGAAGCTGTTCATGGACCGGCTCGGCGCGGTCGCGAATTTCGCGAAGACCATGCCGAACCTGCGGCCGACCTTGATGGTGATCGATCTCGACCGCTTCAAGCAGGTCAACGATTCCGTGGGCATCGCGGTTGGCGATTCCATCCTGCTGACCTTGGCGCGGCGACTGACCCGAATTCTCAAGCCGCAGGACACGCTGGCGCGGCTCGCCGGCGACCAGTTCGGCCTGATCCTGCTCTCCGAGCAGGATCCCGCGCGCATCACCAATTTTGCCGAGACCATCCGCAAGACCATCCGCGCGCCGATCGCGTTCAACGACCGCGAAATCTTCCTGACCGCTTCGATCGGCCTCGCCTTGTCCGATCCGCAGACGCAGATCTCGGACGAGATCATCAAGGACGCCGAGCTCGCGATGTATCACTCCAAGCGCATCGGCGGCGACCGCATCGATGTCTACAAGCCGGCGATGCGTGCGCGAAAGACCGACCGCCTGACGCTGGAGAGCGAGCTGCGCCGCGCCATCGAGCGCGAGGAGATCACGATCCTTTACCAGCCGATCATACGTCTGGAAGACCGCTCGGTCGCAGGCTTCGAGGCGCTGTCGCGCTGGGATCACCCAAAGCTCGGCCGCATGGCGCCGTCGGAGTTCATCAACATTGCCGAGGAGATCGGGCTGATTGTCGACCTCGGCACGTTCGTGATGGATCAGACCGCGCGGCAGCTCGCGATATGGCAGCGCGCCATGCGCTCGCGCGAACCGATCTTCGCTTCCGTCAACGTCTCCTCGCGGCAATTGCTGCGCCACGACCTGCTGCATGACATCCGCACCGTGCTGTCGCGTTCTTCCGTGGCGCGCGGCACACTCAAACTCGAATTGACAGAATCGCTGGTGATGGAAAATCCCGAGCATGCCGCGCAGATGCTGACGCGGATCCGCGAGCTCGGCGTTGGGCTCTCGATCGACGATTTCGGCACCGGCCATTCCTCGCTGTCCTATCTGCAGCGCTTCCCGTTCGACACGCTCAAGATCGACCAGTCCTTTGTGCGCACCACCAGCCGCGGCACGCGCCCGGTGATCCTGAAATCGATCATCGCGCTGGCGCACGACCTCGGCATGGACGTGGTCGCCGAGGGCGCGGAGACTGACTCCGATGCGGTCGAGCTCTACCAGCTCGGCTGCGAATACGCGCAAGGCTTTGCCTTTGGCGAGCCGATGGACGCCGACGCCGCGATGCGGCTGCTCACGGAAGAGCGACTCGAAGCGGCGAGCTGATCCGTACTCCATTCCTCGCAACGACCTCGGGAGTCGCGACTCCACATTCGCACGGCGTATTCCGCTCGGGCTTTTGGCGCGACGTTTTTCGTGCGTTTTGGACACCGCGAGCGAGGCGGCACCACCATTTAGGGCGTGACGGATGTCACGTTCGTGACCCGGCACGGCGTGCAAGCCTCCCTTGATCCGAACACGGAGGCGATTGGCGCCGACTGAAGTTCAGGCCTTGTACTGTAGGAAAAGGAAAATGCCAGCGATCAACCACATCCGCGCCGCACGCTATCGCGCCCTGGCGCTTGTCGAAAAGGATCAAGCCCGCGCCGCCCTGCTCGGCCGGCTTGCCGAGGAAGCCGATCACGGCGTGCTCTGCACCGTCAGACGCCTTCATCTGGTCTACGAGAGCGAAGCAAAGACGCCGGCGCCATTCATCGAAGCAGTCAGCTTGCCGGCGTTCGCGAACCTTTTCTGACCGCGGAAACCGGCTTGGATGGCCGAAACGTACAAGCGGTCGAATTGCCCTGCCCGGTGGTTAGAGATCCCTTACCAACGAGCGCGCTGTGGAACTCGCCTGCCGCAAATTGCGCAACGCCCTGAAAACGGCGGTGTGGAAGTGGGGCGCCGGCACGTAAAACTACGGAACCGGAGCAATTGAGTCGCCGCGTTTTGCGGTTCTTAACGTCCTGCATGGTTCGATGATGACCGACTTCCGGCTGCCATTTTCGGTCGCGCCGGATTTTCCGAACAACAGGACGGCGCCCCGTGTCCATGGTCAAGGCGAACGTATCGATCGATTCCCAGGAGACGTCTCAAGAGACGCTGATCGCCGAGCTCGAAACGGCGGTTCGCAGCGGCTCGGCAGACGCCCGCGTCAAGAAGCTGCGCGAGGTGACCTCCCTCTTTCTTGCCGACGCCGCCTCGTTGACCGACGAGCAGGTCAAGGTTTTCGACGACGTCCTGTGCAAGCTGACGGCGCGGATCGAAACCAAGGTGCTGGCCGAACTCGGCCACAGCCTTGCGCCCATCGACAACGCCCCGGTCGAGACCATCAAGCGGCTGGCCTGGAACGAGGCGATCACGGTGGCGGGGCCTGTGCTCACGACATCGAAGCGCCTGACCACATCCGATCTGACGGAGATCGCCGAAGTGCGCGGCCAGGCGCACCTCGTCGCCATTTCCAAACGCGAAACCCTGGAAAGCCTGGTCACGGACGTGCTGCTGAGGCGCGGCGAGCGGGAAGTGATCCATACTCTCGCGACCAATGCGGGCGCGAAATTCTCGGAAACGGGCTACGCCAGCCTGGTGGAGAAGACGGACGGCGACGACATCCTCTCCGAGGCGGTCGGATCGCGCGCCGATATTCCGCTGCGCCTGTTGCGCGACCTGCTGGCGCGCGCGACCGAGGCGGTGCGTGCAAAACTTCTCGCGCTGATCCCCGAGGACAAGCGCGAGCAGCTGGCGCAGATCCTGTCGGACATTTCGAGCGTGGTGACCGGGGTCACCCGGGATGGCCGCTTCGAGAACGCCGAAAAGGCGATCCGCGCGCTGCAGAAGGTCGGCGATCTCAACGACGCGACCATCTGCGGTTTTGCGCGCAACGCTCAGCTTCCCGAAGTCATTGTCGGCATCGCGGTGCTGGCGTCTTCGAAGATCGACGTCGTCAAGGATATTCTGACCGGCGATCGAAATGATGCCGTGCTCGTGCCCTGCAAGGCCATCAACCTGCGCTGGGAGACGGTCGAACAGATCCTGCGCAATCGTCAGCGGCAGAAGACGTTGTCCCAGCAGATCATCGATCTCGCGAAGAACGACTACAGGCGCCTGTCGGTCGAGACCGCGCAGAAGACGCTCCGCTTCCTCCAGGTCCGGGCGACCGTCGTCAAATAAGCCGCGGCCGCGATTGCGGCGCGTCGCTACAGCGGCATCATCACTGCAACTTCAACTTGTGGTCGCGCTTCCGCGCAGGTAACTTTTATTGGAGATGACGCATGGGCTGACGGCCCATTTTTTCTTTTGAGAGGCGCGTGATGCCGATGCCCAAGCTCGCTGCTTTTGCAATCCGGCGTCGTGCTCTCCTCGCTCCCCTGCTCGCATTTCTCCTCACACCGTTCTGCCTCCAACCGTGCCGCGCCGAACACTATCCGGATCGCGCGATCAAGATCATCGTGCCCTTCCCGGCCGGTGGTCCGACCGACGTTGCGGCACGGCTGATCGCGCAATCGCTGTCGTCCAAACTCCATCAGAGTGTCGTGATTGAAAATCATGTCGGCGCCGGCGGCAGAATCGGCGCGAAGCTGGTCGCAACCAGCGCCCCCGACGGCTACACGCTGTTGCTGGGCGGGTCCAACGTCAACGCGATCGCGGGCGCGCTGTACAAGGATCTCGGCTTCGATCCCATCAAGTCGTTCGCGCCGATTGCGTCGATCTGCGTGGATTCGATGGCGCTCGCGATATCGCCCTCGGTTCCCGCCGGCACGCTGCACCAATTCGTGCAATACGCCAGGGACAATCCCGGCAAGCTCAAATACGGCGCCCCTCCCGGCATCTACACGCAATTCGCCGGCGAGTTCTTCAAGCTCAAGACCGGCACCGACATTCTTTTCGTACCCTACAAGGGCGGAGCGCCCGCCATCACCGATGTGCTGGGCGGGCATATCGAGATGGTCTTCAACAACAAGTCGACCTTGTTGTCGCTGTTTCGGGAAGGAAAGCTGAAGGCGCTTGCAGTCACCAGCGATGCACGCTGGCCGGAGCTGCCGGACACGCCAACCATGAGCGAGATGGGCATTCCCGGATTCCCCTCCGAAGTGCTGTTCGCCGTACTGGCGCCGGCCGGAACGCCGCCCGCCATCGTCGAAGAGCTCAATGGTGCGATCAACGAGGGACTCACATCATCAGAGGTCCGCGCGAGCTTCGATGCCCTCGGAATCGAACCGAAGATCGGCACGCCGCAGGACCTTGCCGCGGCATTGGCAAGGCAGGCTCATGAGTGGAAAGCCGTGATCGACGAGATCGGCATCAAGATGGAATAGGCTCAACCTGCCGCAGCGCTTTAGACACCCTAAGGTTTCGGCGGCAGCTTGCGCATCCAGCCGACAATTGCGTCGACCACCGCGGCGGGTTGTTCCGGGATCAGCGCGTGGCTGGCATCCGGGATCACGGCGATGGTGACCCGGTCGCCGAATTCGTCCCTCATCTCGTTCGACATTGACGCTGGCTTGAACGGATCATTCGCTGCCTGCAGATCGAGCAGGGGCACGTTGCCGCCGGACCACCATTCGGCCTGTTTGGTCGCGCGGCCCGCGGCGGATTGGGCTTCGTCGGCTTCGCCGAACCAGCCTTTCAACCAGCCGCTCGCGTCGTGACCGGGTGCGAAGAAGGCCATGCGCAGATATTTCAGCCGTTCTTCGTCGGGCAGTTTGGTGTCGCCCGCCAGCCGCACGGCTTCGGAGAGCTCCTTCGCGCCGGCAAAGCCGTTCGGATAGGCTTTGGCGGCGGCAGCGACGATCACCACGCCGCGCACGAGTTGTGGGTAATCGACGGCCGTCATGCGCGCGACCCAATTGCCGAAGGCGTGTCCGACCATGACCGCCGGACCGCCGCCTTCGTGCTTGATCACTTCCGCCATGTCGCGTGCGAAATCATGCAGCGTGAGGGCCTTCATTGGCCCACTGCTGAGGCCAGCGCCGTGCGGCTGCGGCCGCAGCACGCGAAAGCCGGCTTCCGCGATGCCCGCGGCCAGCGCGTCAAAATCTTCCGAGCCGCGCCCGCGCGACGGCAGCAGAATGACAAGCGGCCCGGTGCCTTCGGCGATCACGTCGAGGCGCACGTCATCATAGGCGACGATACCGCGCGTGCGCTGCGGCTCGGCGCTGGCCGTGCCGAACGCGACCAGCCACGCCGAGGCGATTGTAAGGAGCAGGCGAACCAACATGAGCCCTCGCAAGCTGGATAGCCTGACTATTAGGCTTGGCTCGCGTGTTGTTGCAAGGGCGCGGCGGCAAGGGCTCTAGGGCGCGCCGCCGACAAGCGCCGCGTTAGCGTGCGTTGGCGACGACCTGGCGGCGTGGCGTCAGCACGGCGATCTGGACCGGCGAGGCCGGCATGCCCGCCTGCGTCAAGTTGGTGGCCGGCGCCCGCTCTTTGACGTCCGCAGCGCCCAGCATCTGGACTTGTGCCGGCGATATCGGAAACGATTTAACCTCGTAGGAAGGCAGCTCCGCCGCAATCGCAATGGCGCTGCTTGCCATGACCAGGCCCGCAGCCGCCGCGATCGCGCCGCCCGCAATGACCGAGCCCGCGGCCGCAACCGTCAAAAAAACCCTCATTTCAAATCTCCTTAACAAGAAGTGAACTGCTGGGTTTGTCGCGGCAGGGTGGCAACAGGTTCCGGTAAAAAGCGCGATTTTCCGGCACCTCGGCCATTGGCCGAGAGACCCAGGCGCGCCAACGGTTTAGGACGCGTTCAGGTCACCGGTGCGGGATTGAACAGCGTGAGATCGTTGTGGATGCCCCAGCGGTCCGACCACGGCTTTGTCCGCCCGCTCGCGACATCGAGGATCAGGCGGAACAATTCCCAACCGGTTTCCTCGATGGTCATCTCGCCGGTGGCGATGCGGCCGGCGTCGAAATCGATCAAGTCCTTCCAGCGCCGCGCGAGTTCGCTGCGGGTGGCGACCTTGATGACGGGCGCGGCCGCAAGCCCATAGGGCGTACCGCGGCCGGTGGTGAACACCTGCAACGTCATGCCCGACGCGAGCTGCAGCGTGCCGCAGATGAAGTCGCTCGCGGGGGTGGCGGCGAACAGCATGCCCTTCTGGCGCGCCTTCTCGCCGGGCGCGAGCACGCCCACGATCGCGCTCGACCCGGATTTCACGATCGAGCCGAGCGATTTCTCCACGATGTTGGCAAGGCCGCCCTTCTTGTTGCCCGGCGTGGTGTTGGCGCTGCGGTCGGCACCGCCGCGCGCGAGATAGGCGTCATACCAGGCCATCTCGCGGATCAGCGCGCGGCCGACATCCTCGTTGACGGCGCGCCGCGTCAGCAACTGGATGGCGTCGCGCACCTCGGTCACTTCCGAGAACATCACGGTCGCGCCCGCGCGCACCAGCAGATCGGCGGCGAAGCCGAGGGCGGGATTGGCGGTGACGCCGGAGAAGGAGTCGCTGCCGCCGCATTGCAGCCCGATCACGAGGTCGGAGGCCGGACAGCTCTCGCGCTTGCGCTTGTCGAGAATTTTGAGCCGCGCCTCAGCCTGGGTCATGATGGCATCGACGATGGCGCCAAAGCCGTCAAAGGCTTCGTCCTGCATGCGCACGATGGCATCGCCAAAACCTTCCGGCACGAGGCGCTCGGGCGCAAGCTTTTCGCAGCCGAGGCCCACCACCAGAATCTCGCCGCCGAAATTCGGATTGAGCGCGAGATTTTGCAGGGTACGGATCGGCACGACCGCATCGGGCGCGTTGATGGCGACGCCGCAGCCATAGGCATGGGTTATCGGCACCACGTCATCGACGTTGGGATATTTCGGCAGCAGTTCGCTGCGGATCTTCTTCACGGCATAATCGAGCGTGCCGCGCACGCATTGCACCGAGGTGGAGATGCCCAAAATGTTCTTGGTGCCGACCGAGCCATCGCGATTGCGGAAGCCTTCGAAGGTGAAGCCTTCGAGCGGGGCGAGCGGCGCCGGTACCGCGGTCGAGATTTCGAGCTTGTCCAGCGGCGGCGCCTCGGGCATGCGGATGCGCGCCTCATCCACCCATTCGCCGGCGCGGATAAGCGAGAGCGCATAGCCGATCACCTCGCCATAGCGGATGATCGGCGCGCCTTCGTCGATATCGGCGAGAGCGGTCTTGTGGCCCTGCGGCACAAAGGCGCGCAGCTCGAGGCCGCAAGGAAAGCGCGAGCCGGCCGGCAAGCCGAAGTCGTTGACGACGATCGCGACATTGTCGCGTTCGTTGAGCTTGATGTAGCGCGGCTTTTCCGTAACCACTTCTCTCTTGCCCATCGTCGCAACTCCTTCGGAGAAGATTTTAACCGGGATTGGTGTAGGCGGTCTTCACCGTCGTATAGAACTCGCGCGCGTAAGAGCCCTGCTCGCGCGCGCCATAGCTCGAGCCTTTGCGGCCGCCGAACGGCACGTGATAATCGACGCCGGCGGTCGGCAGATTGACCATTACCATGCCGGCTTCGCTGTTGCGCTTGAAATGCGAGGCGTATTTCAGGCTGGTGGTACAGACGCCGGCGGCGAGTCCGAAATCGGTGTCGTTGGCGATCGCGAGTGCTTCATCATAATTCTTGGCGCGGATCACGCAGGCGACGGGCCCGAAGATCTCCTCGCGCGCGATGCGCATGTTATTGTTGGCCTCGGTGAACAGCGCCGGCTGCAGATAGAAGCCGGGCGTCTCTCGGTTGAGCAGCTCGCCGCCCCAATGCAGTCTGGCGCCTTCGTCCTTGCCGATCTTGAGATAGCGCAGATCCTGGTCGAGCTGGCTCTGGTCGACCACGGGGCCGACATGCACGCCAGGCTTCAAGGCATCATCGACCGAGAGGCCCTTCAGCCGCTCGGTCATGGCGTCGACAAAGCGGTCGTGAATCCCCGCGGTGACGATCAGGCGCGAGGACGCCGTACAGCGCTGGCCGGTCGAAAAATAGGCGCCGTTGACGGCGACTTCGACCGCGACCTTGAGGTCGGCGTCGTCGAGCACGACCAGCGGATTCTTGCCGCCCATCTCGAGCTGGAATTTCTTCATCGGCTCGGACATCACGCAGGCCTGCGCGAGCTTGCGGCCCGTCGCGACCGAACCGGTAAAGGAAATCGCGGCGATGTCGGGGCTTTCGATCATGGTTTGGCCCACAACCGAGCCCGGGCCGACCACGAGATTGAACACGCCAGCGGGGATGCCGGAGCGCACTATAATTTCTGACAAGGCATGCGCCGAACCCGGCACGAGCTCGGCGGGCTTGAACACCACGGTGTTGCCGTAGCAGAGCGCGGGCGCGATCTTCCATGCCGGGATCGCGATCGGGAAATTCCAGGGCGTGATCAGGCCGACCACGCCGAGCGGCTCGCGCGTGATCTCGACGTCAAGGCCCGGACGCACGGAAGCGCCCTTCTCGCCCATCATCCGCAGCGCTTCGCCGGCGAAGAACGCAAAGATCTGCCCGGCGCGAGCGACCTCGCCGATGCCTTCGGGCAGCGTCTTGCCTTCCTCGCGCGCCAGCAGGCGGCCGAGTTCATCCTTGCGCGACAGAATTTCGGCGGAAATCCTGTTCAGCGCGTCATAGCGCTCCTGCGGTGTCGAACGCGACCACGCGGGAAACGCGGCCTTGGCCGCCGATATCGCCTTTTCGGTCTGCGCCTTGTCGGCCTTGGCGTATTCGCCGACGACATCGGTGGTGTTGGAGGGGTTGATGTTTCTGGTGATGGCGGAGCCGTCCACCCATTCGCCGCCGATGAAGTTTTTCAGAGCTACCGTCATTGTTCCCTCCAACTATTTTTTGTTAGCGTACCAGGCACGGACGTTTATCATCAAACGTCCAGCCAGGGATCAGGAATTGCATGGCCGTCGCATCGTCGCGGGCGCCGAGGCCATGCTGCCGGTAGAGCGCATAGGCCGCGTCGATCGCCTTGCGGTCGATCTCGATGCCAAGGCCGGGCCGATCGGGAACCGCGATCTTGCCGCCCTTGATCTGCAGCGGCTCTTTGGTCAGGGCCTGACCGTCCTGCCAGATCCAGTGGGTGTCGATCGCGGTGACCTTGCCGGGCGCGGCGGCGCCGACATGGGTGAACATCGCGAGTGAAATATCGAAATGGTTG
>Ga0210402_10005397_pt1 | contig 11457 bp, 6 predicted proteins | sample IncBWC7MmetaG_FD_161055 | JGI IMG/M metagenome (GOLD analysis project Ga0210402, IMG submission 161055) | Forest soil microbial communities from Barre Woods Harvard Forest LTER site, Petersham, Massachusetts, United States - Inc-BW-C-7-M | ecosystem: Environmental > Terrestrial > Soil >... | reverse complement strand
GCGCCGGAGTACGGCGCGGTGGGCTACCGGCCGGCGGCCGCGGCATCGCGCGGCCGCACCAGCCGGTAGCCGATCGTGACGACTGTTCGCGGACGTCGATTCGCGAATTGAGCGTGAACGGGCCGGCGTTGCCGGCGGATCAGTTTGGTGATCGCGTGACAAGCCGGGCAAGCCTTCTTTGAACAGTAGGTGCCTGATTTAGAAACCCTTGTACCGATTTCACCCGACCGTACACGCGAATGTCATGGGCGTTTTTGTGGTATTATTTGCGCACTATGAGGGTGTCGATGTCTCGCGTGCTCTTCTGTCTGCTGCTGGCCCTTGTCGTCTTTGCCCTCGCTCAGGATCAAACTTCCACCGCTATTCCGTTGCGGATACTGGTGCTCAATTCAGCCGAGGAATTGGCGCGCGTCCGGGCAGAAATCGAGAAAGGCGCCGATTTCGCCGTGCTGGCTCGCGAGAAATCCGTGGATGCTACATCGCTGGATGGCGGCCTGCTGGGTAAGGTCGATCCCTCCACCCTGCGCGAAGAGATCCGGACCGCCCTGCGAGGGCTCGCCCCCGGTCAGATTTCGCCGGTGTTCCGGATTCCTTCCGGTTTCGCAATCGTCAAGGTGCTGGCGCCGGACGAACTCGCCGGAATCGCCGAGTCCCAGCGCGCCCGCCAGGCCGCCATTCGCGCCGAGGGCAGCATCCGGTTTGACGTGAACCTCAGCGGGTTCACCGAAGCGGCGGCAGCTCTGGCGAACTGGGCCAAGCCTGCCAATTGGAATACCGATCTGAGACTGTCCTGCGTCATGCGGCAGCAATCGTTCGCCGATTTGAAGGCCCGCGCAAAGAAGCTGGCCGCAGCCGCGGACGACGCTGGCCACTCGCCTGCCGATTCCGTGGCGTTGCGGCTCGGCGTGGCGCAGGTATATGCCTATCACGGAGAAATGGATTCGGCTATCGCCCAGCTCGAAGCGGCTCTCCGCACGGCATCTGGCGGGGCACCGAAGCTACTACCCGAGGTAGAAGAGATGTTAGGCGTGGCGTACCTTCACCGGGCGGGAGCGGTCAACGACGTATACCGCCATCCGGGGGAGCTCTGCCTCTTTCCGATTCGTCCCGAATTCAGTTACCCCAAGGGTGCGGATTCGCAAAAAGCCATCCAGCACTTCCTCGCATCGCTCAAGTTGCGGCCCAACGATCTCGAGACCAGGTGGCTGTTGAACATTTCCTATATGACGTTGGGCAAATATCCGGCCGGTGTACCCAAAGAGCAACTGTTGGCGCCTTCGCTATTTGAATCCGCCGAAGACATTGGCCGCTTTACCGACGTGGCGCCGCGTGTGGGACTCGGCGCAGTCAATTTTGAAGTGGGCGGCCTGATCGTCGACGACTTCGATAACGATGGTCTCTTCGATATCGTTACTTCCAACTGGGACTTTTGCGCGCCCATGCATTTCTTCCACAACAACGGGGATGGCACGTTTGCCGACCGCAGCGCGCAATCGGGGCTGGCAACTCAGACCGGTGGGAACAACATTATCCAGACCGATTACAACAATGACGGCTGCCTGGATATCCTGGTCCTGCGCGGCGGCTGGGAAACGGCAATGCGGAAATCCCTGCTGCGCAACAACTGTAACGGCACCTTCACCGATGTCACCGTGGAAGCCGGCCTAGGCGAGCCAACGACGACGGAATTTGCCGTGTGGGTGGATATCAATAACGACGGATTCCTCGATCTCTACGTAGGCAACGAAAACGAGCCGAATCAGCTTTTCCTGAACAACGGCAACGGCACGTTTAAGGACATCTCAAAGTCGTCGGGAACGAATCTGTCACTGCTTACCAAGGCGGTGGTGGCGGCCGATTATGACAATGACGGCTATGCAGACCTGTTCGTGTCCAACTACCGCGGTGACAGCGCGCTGCTTCACAACAACCACGACAACACTTTTACCGACGTAGCGCGTCAGGCTGGTGTCCAGGCCTCAGGCCATGGATTCGCCGCCTGGTTTTTCGACTACGACAACGACGGCTGGCCGGACCTTCTTGCAAGCAGCTACGCGATGTCCATTGACGAAAGCGTGCGTACGTACCTGGGGCTGCCCCACAACTCTCCCACCATGAAGCTCTACCGCAACCTGGGCAACGGCGCCTTTCGCGATGTGACCGAAGAAGTCGGGCTGAACAAAGTCTTCATGCCGATGGGTGCGAATTTCGGCGATGTGGATAACGACGGATATCCGGACATCTATTTCGGGACCGGAGAACTGTCTTTTGCCTCTCTGCTGCCCAATGTGCTCCTGCATAACAAAGGGGGAAAGAAGTTTGTAGACATCACTGCCTCCTCCGGCCGTGGCGAGTTGCACAAAGGGCACGGCGTGGCATTCGCGGACATCGACAATGACGGAGACGAAGACCTGTTGGAAGTGGTCGGTGGGGGGGTTCCAGGCGACACTCATACGTTCCGGCTTTTCGAAAACCCGGGACACGGCAACGATTGGATCAGCGTGCGGCTGGTAGGTGTCAAGGCGAACCGCGCGGCCATCGGCGCCAGGGTCAAAGTGACGGTAAAGAACGGAACGGAGACGCGAGCGGTTTATCGGACCGTGGGAAGCGGCGGGTCATTCGGCTCCTCGCCTCTGGAACAGCACATGGGGCTGAGTAAATCGGCGGAGATCCTGGGCCTGGAGATTCAGTGGCCCGGAGATGCACAGCCGCAGCGGTTTGCGTCCGTGCCCAAAAACCAGGCGATCGAAATCCGGCAGTTCGCAAGCGACTACCGCGTGATCAAGCGGCCCCGGTTCAAGTTGGGTGGCGACCATGGGCGGTAGCAGTCTATCGGCCTGCATCGGGGTTTGTCGGCGGCTTGCGGGATTCCTGATTGCCGTGAGCCTGATTGCCGTGAGCCTGGCTGCCGCCACACGTTACCCGGTCACCGGGGTTGTTCTGAAAGTTGACCCGCCGCATCGCAGTTTCGAAGCCTCCTGTGCCGCCATTCCCGGGTACATGGAAGCGATGGCGATGGCATATTCCGTTCTGGATAATCGTGAACTGGCCGATCTGAAGCCGGGCGGCTATGTGAACTTCACGCTGGTCGTGGAGAAGAAGCGCTCATATGCCGAAAGCATCCGCATCCATCATTACGAGAGCTCCGAGCGGGAGCCGCTGCTCGCGCGCCGTCTCAAACTGCTGGAAGCTCCTCACGCCACCGTGCAACCAGGTGACGCCGTGCCCATCTTTACCTTGACTGACCAGACCGGGAGCCGCGTAACGCTGTCGCAATGGGTTGGGAAAGTGGTGGCCGTGACCTTTATTTATACCAGTTGCCCGTTGCCCGATTACTGCTTCCGGCTTTCCAACAACTTCAGTCAACTGAATCAGCGCTTCGCCGGCCGCATGGGCCGCGACCTCGTGCTGCTCAGCATCAGCTTCGATCCGGTCCATGACCAGCCCAAAGTGTTGGCGAAGTATGCGTCGACCTGGAAGGCCGATCCGGAATCGTGGCACTTTCTGACCGGGCCGCTCGACGAAGTGAAAGCCGTTTCGCGCCAATTCGGACTGAATTTCTGGCCCGACGAAGACTATCTCACGCACTCGCTGCATACCCTGGTAATCGATCGCCGAGGCCGGCTGGCAGCCGATTTCGAAGGCAATCAATTCACCGCCCGGCAATTGGGAGACTATGTGGAAGTCCTGATTTCCGGCAGGTAGCATTGAGGAGTAGTGAGGCAGGTTGAATCCGTGGCGATTCGCCTGGTTTCTCAGGCCATGGCATGCAGTTGGGTGGTTCGGGCGTTTTGCGGCCAAGTGATTCGTGGTTCAATGAAATCCGGGCATTTGAGGACAACGACCTTCATGAGAGCCATCCTCGTTCGCATCGGCGTTGATCACGCTTATGGTGCTTGGAACGCGCCTGTTGATCCCGGTGACGGGAGAGTTTGTTTACGTGCCAATTCCTGATGGAGCCAGGAATGAATGCACGCCCACTAACATCCACCGCTTCGATGAGATCATTGCCCCGCTCGAGATTTTTGCGGAAGAGCAGGGTAAGAGGGATTTGTGTCTGCCGGATAGCCTTCGCGATCGGAACATGCATCTCGACCCGGATTTCAGCCACCTTACTTATGGCGACAATGGCGCGCGCCGGGGGCGGGTATCGCAAGACTCGGGCAGGGGGACCTCTTGGTTTTTTACGCGGGCCTTCGCTCGATCATCCCTCAGAAGGAACTGGTGTATGCGCTTGTCGGCCTCTTTGTGGTTGAGCAAAGTAGTCCGGGCAATAGACGTTACCGCCGAGCGCCTGCACGAAAATGCGCACACGCGGTGGAAAGCCATCAGCGAGGACGACGTGGTTGTGCGTGGGAGCCACGGGGAGTCCGGGCGCCTCGATCGGTGCATCCCAATCGGCGAGTGGCGAGACCGAGCGTACCGCGTGCGGCGTGACGTAGAAGATGAATGGGGCGGTCTTACGGTGAGGAACGGCTACATCCAGCGTAGTGTCGTGCCACCGGCATTTCTCGACGCAAGCAGATTCTACGCTTGGTTTAAGACGCAAGGCAAGATACTCCTCAACAGGAACAACTAACGTGTCAACAGATCGAGTCATTATCGTGCATTTACGGCGTCCAAACAAATCGAACGCAAGTGAAAAGCGTTCAGACCCCTTCTGGGGGTTCGCAAGTTTTGGGATAACGGGGTGCCACGGGAAGAACTTGATGAATCCCAATAGGCCAGACAGGCTAAAAGGCGTTCGCCTCGCCTTCGCGCAGGGAGGGAATGAGGCTGGTATACCTAACGCCTCCAGTGGAGATTGTTGACCATGGCGATAGGCTTGAGGCGAAATGGTCACCTCCAGAAAAACCATTCCGCTACCGCGATGCACCAGTTCTGGCGAGCAACACCACCAGCAGCAGCGACTTTCCCAGGTTGGAAGCCAGCTTCAAAGCAGCAAATCGGGCAACAAGAGAGGGCCAGTTCTCAAGCTGTTACCGGAACCGAACGAACGTTCTTGAAGAGATGCTGGCAAAGGAGATAATCGCTGTCTATAGCCGCCGGCGAAAGCAAGCGAACAATTCTGCGTTTGCCCGCTGCTATGCCGACGCGTTGCCATGGAATCCACCAGACGTCGATGGAGATCGGCTCGAAACGTACACCGAGAAACTCGCGCAAGCACGCGACTCCAAGTCATGCGTTGACGATCCCAAGAGCACTACGCCCCGTTCCCCCAAGGGCAGTCGGGAGGGACGCTGCTGAACAGCAGTCGGGTCTCCGGTTTCGCGCTTCCGCCTCAGACTCCTGCACCCGACCTGCAGGTTTGGAGCCCGACGCAGACGCCAGGGGCTTCGTTCTAACACCGCAGTCTTAAGGAATCCACTCGGCCGGGTAGTCGCCAACCTGGCGAAATGCCAACCTTCAACCAAACTGACTACTACCCGCGGAAGCGATACAACCACCGATATAATGGGACTCCGATGCCGCCGCTGCGCAAAGTTTTCCGGATCTTCGGTGCGAATCTACTGTTGCTTTCCGCGCCCGTGCCTCTCGACAGCGAGCAGGCCGCCAGACCGGGGCCCCGCGAAGCCGGCCGGGTGCAGTTCAGCAACGTTGCGGCGGAATCGGGCATTACCTTTCGCCACGAAAACGGGGCTTCGGCCGAGAAGCACATGTTCGAGACCTTCGGCTCCGGGGTGGGCGTGATCGATTTCGACAACGACGGCCTGCCTGACCTGTTTTTCGCCAACGGAGCCGACCTGGCTCACGGCAAACCATCGCCTGGCAATGCGCTCTATCGCAATCTGGGCAACGGAAAATTCGCGGATGTAACTGCCAAAGCAGGTGTCGCAGGCAATGGGATGTTCGCTACCGGCGTGGCGGTGGGCGACTATGATAACGACGGCTACCTGGATATCTACGTCACGGGCTACGGCGGTAATCAGCTCTTTCACAACAATGGCGACGGGACCTTCAGTGATGTGGCGGCCAGGGCTGGAGTGGGCGCCAGTGGGTGGAGCAGCAGCGCCGCCTGGGTGGACTATGATCGCGATGGCTACCTGGATCTGTTTGTGGCACGCTATCTGGATTACGACATGCGCAAGCCGCCGTACTGCGGATATCAAAAACCGGGCTACCGCATGTATTGCGAACCGCAGCTGTTCGACGGGACGCCGGCATTGCTGTACCACAACAATCGGGATGGCACGTTCACGGAGGTCTCCCGCAAGGCCGGCGTGGCCAATCCGGCGGGAAAGAGTTTGGGGGTGGCCATCGGCGATATCGATGGCGATGGATGGCCCGATATTTTCGTGGCCAACGATGGTGTCCGCAATTTTCTCTACCGCAACAAAGGCAACGGTACCTTTGACGACATTACCTACGGCGCCGGCGTAGGTTTCGACATGAACGGCAAAGCTCTGGCCGGCATGGGCGCCGAGATCGTGGATCTCGATGGCGATGGCTTGCCGGACATCTTCTTTACGGCCTTTTCGGACCAATACAACCCGCTCTACCGCAACCTCGGCAAGCTGCTTTTTGAAGACGTCACGATCAAAGCCGGAATACCATCCAGCGTGAAGACACTCGGCTTCGGCGTCAAGGTCTTCGACTTCGACAACGACGGCTATCCGGACATCTATGTCACCAACGGACACGTCATCGATAATGTGAAACTCTTCGACCCGCAGCTTTCCTACCGTGAGGCCGACCTGCTTTACCGGAACCTTGGCGGCGGCCATTTTCGCGATGTCTCGGCGGAAAGCGGTCCGGCGTTTCGCATCCAGCACGTGGGCCGCGGTCTGGCGGTGGCGGATTTCGACAACGACGGCGACCTGGACATCGTGGTGACCGATTCCGGCGGGAGCCCGCTGCTGTTGCGCAATGACGGGGGCAATCGCAATCATTGGATAGCGCTCCGCGCCCGCGGCCGCGAGAGCAATCGTTTCGGGATCGGCGCGAAGGTGCGGGTGACCAGCGGCGGCCGGACCCAGTTGCGGGAAGTCAATCCCTACGGAAGCTACCTCAGCACCAGCGACACGCGTCTGTATTTCGGGCTGGGCAATGCAACCCTCGCTCGCATCGAGATCGAGTGGCCCAGCGGGAAGAAGCAGGCGCTCGACAGCGTTCGCGCCGGCCAGGTTTTGCTGCTGGATGAAGCCGATGCGAAGCGCTGACAGCCTCAGATATAATCTGACCGTGCCGCGGCCTCAGATCGCTGTTTTCCTCCTCCTTGCTTCGGTCATGACTTGGGCGCAGAGTCCTCGTGCCGATCTACAGGGCGCGCAACTGGGCGCCGCCGCGGAACACTTGCAACAGGGGAGAGTCGAACAGACGATCCGCGAGTGCAAGGCCGTGCTGGCGGCCGATCCGCGCTCAGCGCCCGCACACATGCTGCTGGGACTGGCGTATCTCGCACAGCGGTCGACTGCCATGATCGCCGACGCCAAAGCGGAATTGCAGCAGGCGCTCGATCTCGATCCGGAGCTTCTGTGGGCGCGCTACTACCTGGCTCGGCTCTATTTCGACCAGGGCTTGACCGAAAAGGCCCAGGAGCAACTGGAGCGCGGTCTCAAGCAACGCCCTGGTTTCCCTACTTTCCTTTCACTGCTGGGTGAAGTCCGGCGCAAACTCGGAGATCCTGGCGCCTCTGTGGAATTGAACCGCAAGGCTCTCGATGCCGATGCCACAATGGCCCCGGCGCATTATTTCCTGGCGCTTGCTTATCTGGACCTGAAACAGGAACAGGCCGCAATAGCCGAGTTCGAAAAAGCCATTCACTCGCCCTCCGTCACGCCGGAGATGTACAACGCGCTGGCGTCGCTGTACATCAAGAAACAGCAGTTCGCCGCAGCGGAAGATCTCTGCCGGAAAGCCATCGCGCTGGACCGCTCGCGGCCCGATGCATACCTGAACCTGGCAAAAGTCTATAACGCCCAGCACGCAAGTGACAAGGCGCTGGAGGCTCTGCGCGCTGCGCTGCCGGAGGGCAAGGAGTTCTCCGTGTCTGAATATTACCAGGAACTGCAGGCGGATGTCGCGACGGAGCGCGGCGCGGCGTATACGGCCAAGGAAATGTACGCTCTGGCGATCGACGAGTATGCTCGCGCGCTCGATTTCGATCCGCGCCGCGCCGTCGTCCACCGGCGCCTGGCGGAACTCTATTTACAGAAGGGAGACCCGGCCGGCGCCGCCCTGCATCCGAAGGAAGCGGACAAGCTCGAGAAAGGCCAAAGGTAGGACTGGCAGGGTCAGGAAGAACCCCTGTAACTACTTTAAGAGGTGATGCGGAGAGGGGGACTTGAACCCCCACGAGATTGCTCCCGCTAGCACCTCAAGCGAAACGAGCATGTTTCGCCGTGTTGCGCACCGATGCAAATCACTGATTCCAGATGCGAGCCGGTATCGTCGAGTTTCGCGGATCATCTTCCGATGGTTACATGGGTGGTTACAGTTTCCAGAGGGGACGCTGCGATCATTGCTGTAACTTCGCGTACTCCGCCTTGGCCTGCCGATAGATGGGAATATCGGCGTCGGCATCCTTCCACAACGTGAGGAAATCCTTGTACGCGGCGAGTGCGCGGACGCGCGCGGCGTCGGCATCGGCCCCTTGCGAACTCTTCGACCGCAGGGCGTTGGCGCGCGCGATCCCCAGATGCGCCAGGGCGCCAGTCCAGCAATTCCAGACCGTACCGCTGTGGTCCAGGATCTTCTGGAACTCGACTGCGGCCGCCGCGCCATCTCCCGCCGCAAGGTTGGCCTCGCCTCGAACATATGTCGGGTAGAGACAGGAGATGTTCAAAACGAACAAGATCTGCCCGTATTCGATCGGCGGCGAGGCGGGCTGCAATGCCGCCAGAGCCATTGAGGGGTTTTTCCGGTTGAGCGCCAGTTGCGCGCGAATCGCCGGCATCCAGAGCGACTGGATTTGGGTATGCAGGCGGTGCGTCTTGTCGATCTCGGCGGCGAGCGATTCGGCGCGCGCGGAGTCGCCGGCCATGGCGAAGGCCAGCCCAGCTTCCACGGAAACACCGTCGCTGGTTGGATAGAGTTTGAAGCCCACCGCGGCCGCCGCGCGCCCTTCCGCAAAATTCCCGAAGGCAGCCTCGCGCAAGGCGGAGTTCTCCCCGTAGACTGCGCCGTTTTCTTTACTATCCGCACGGACTGCGGACTCCACGGATCGCCGGGTCAGTTCGCGCGCCTTGCCCAGCCGGCCGGCGTATGCTTCCGTATCGGACGCGAGCGAAAGTCCCTTGTACTCGATGTCCGGTCTGCCCCCGAACCATTGGAGTTGTTCCGCCATCCCCGCGGTATTCCCCACGAGAAATGCCAAGCCATACAGAGCATGGTGAGCAACATTAGTGTCGAGTTTCCGATCCAGTCCTTCCTGAAGAGTCTTCCCGGCTTCGTCCAAGCGCTGCAACGCAAGTAGCTTATTGGCGAGGTTCGAATATCGGGCCGCGGAGGGAGCGACGTTGCGGTATATCTCAATGGCGTTCGCATACTCTCCCTGCTCCCCGTAAACACTGCCCAATGTGGTGTAGTTCGCGAAGATTCGTGGAAAGGCCGCCACCAGTTCCCTGAAGCTCCTTGCTGCTTTCTCCAGTTCGCCGGTCACGTTTCTGTAGTAGGAGGCAGTGATCTGAAGCCTTTCGCGTTCGCTGGCGTGCTCGCGCAATTCGAAGGCTTTGGTGGTGTACTCCGCCGCCCGTCCGGTTTGGCCCAACGAGGAGTAGGCTCCGCCCACTTGGCGGTAAGCCGCGGCGAAGTTCGGATCCAGTTCGATTGCGCGCTGGTATGAGGCTAAAGCTCCGTTGTTGCCCTTCTCAACGGCGATCTTTGCGCCGAGACTGAACGCTTTCAGCGCCTCCAGCGAGGATGTGGTCGCCTCCTGAAGCGGCACATCGAACTTCCGGACCGTTGCCAGAGACTCGCCGAGTTCCCCGCGCAGCTTCGCGGCGGCTTCACCCAGGGTATTCAACACCTTTTCTTTAGCGCCCGCGGTGACCTGCTGCTGCGCCAGCGGATCGCCAGTCTGGCAATTTACCACCTTCAGACCCAGCACGTACGCCGTTCCCAGGCTCGCGATCGATCCGGCGATGTATGCCTTGCTCTCCGTCCGCTGGCAGACTTCTTGCGCCACCTCGGGAGTCAAACGATCGCCTGCCGGACGGGTCATGAGTTTCAAAGTCGCGGCAACGCGGTTCTCGGCCAGCACATTCAGAAATGGCGATTGGTTCAATGCCACGGTGAGCGCCGTTTTGAGCGTGTCATCGAAGACGGCATCGCCGGTGCTGTTGGCGAAGTCCGCGATCACGATGGTGTCTTTGTCCGTCAACGGCTTGGTTCGGTGCGTGCCATAGTAGAGGCCCGCTGCCGCGAGCGCCGCCACCCACAGCGCGGCCGTGGCGAGAATCGGCCGACGATTCTTCTTGGCCGGAGCGGAAGTGGACGCCACGCCCTCCGCGAGGCGCTTCAGATCCGCCTGCATTTCCGCGGCGCTTTGATAGCGACTCTCCCGGTCCTTCGCCAGAGCTTTGCGAATCACCGCTTCCAATCCTGGCGAGATCCGCGGATTGAGCTTCGAAGGCGGCGCCGGCTCCTGGTGCAGAATCGCGCCGCAAATCACGCCCGCACTCGAGCCTTCGAACGGCAGCTTGCCGGTCGCCATTTCGTACAGAACCACGCCGAAGGAGAACAGGTCGGTGCGCGTATCGAGCTCGAGGGCGCTCACCTGCTCGGGCGACATGTAGGCGATGGTGCCCAACATGGCTCCCGGGCTGGTCAGGTGCCGGTCTCCCGGCTCTACGGTGCGAGTGGCGGATTCGCCGCTGGTAGAAGCGGCTTTCGCGGCGACTTTCGCCAGTCCGAAATCGAGAATCTTGGCGTGGCCGCGATCGGTGACAAAGATGTTGGCCGGCTTGATGTCGCGATGGAGAATGCCCTTGCGATGCGCCGCGTCGAGCGCGTCGGCGATATCGAGCGCGAGCGTCATCAGCGAACCGGCCGCGAGCGGCCGTCCCTCGATCGTATGCTTCAGGGTGACGCCGTCGAGGAACTCCATTGCCATGTAGGCGCGGCCCTGTTCCTCGCCGATGTCGTACAGGGTGCAGATATTCGGATGATTGAGCGCGGAAGCGGCGCGGGCCTCGCGGCGGAAGCGTTCCAGCATCTGCGGATCGCGGGCGAAATTGTCGGGAAGGAATTTGAGAGCGACGAATCGCCCCAGGCGAGTGTCTTCCGCTTTGTAGACAATGCCCATCCCGCCGCCCCCCAGCTTGTCCAGGATTCGGTAGTGCGAGATGGTCTCGTCCATTACGCGTGCAGTTCTCACGATGATACGGGGAGGCGCGGGTGACTGTCAAGTTATGCTGGGTCGGCCGGCAGGAACTTCGCATACCAAGCTTGTCCGCTGGCCCGAAGGGCGCAAAAGTTGGTGAACCGGGCCGATAGAGGCGGCGGGCAGATTCGCGG
>Ga0210402_10005396_pt1 | contig 11457 bp, 13 predicted proteins | sample IncBWC7MmetaG_FD_161055 | JGI IMG/M metagenome (GOLD analysis project Ga0210402, IMG submission 161055) | Forest soil microbial communities from Barre Woods Harvard Forest LTER site, Petersham, Massachusetts, United States - Inc-BW-C-7-M | ecosystem: Environmental > Terrestrial > Soil >... | reverse complement strand
AAATGGAAACGGCGATTGCGATTGTGGTGAATGGAGAAGAGCGCGAAGCGAGTCCCGGCGCGATGGTCGTCGATTTGCTGGTCACGCTGGGGCTGGACGCAGGCCGTGTGGCCATTGAGCGCAACCTGGAAATATTGCCACGTCACGCATGGGCTCAGACGTCCGTGCAACCCGGCGACCGCTACGAAATCGTCCAACTCGTCGGCGGCGGTTAAGATCGAAGCGCTACTTCTTCTTCTTTTGTCCGAAATAATTCTGCCGGACCCTATGCTTGTTTGCCCCGCATCCTGGGCATTTGTATACGCGCCTTCCGCGCCCGTCATTCTTCTGCCGTGATTTCCCAAAGTTGCGCAGGCAGCCGGCCGCAAACGTAATCCCGTTCCATTCGCTCGATCACTCGCATGCCTTGTCTTTCCGAAATGCGCCGTGACGCTTCGTTCGCGACAGCTTTAGGCGCGCGCAGCACTGGAAACTTCAGCACCTCAAACCAAAAGTTTGTGACCGCGTCGCAAGCCTCCGTCATATATCCCTGTCCGTGAAGGCGCGGGTCGAGCCAGAATCCGCGGTTCTCATGATCGTTCTTGGTCAGGCTGATTGCTCCCATGATGATTTCCGGCGAACTCTTCAGCCGGATGGTCCAAAGCCATTCTTCTCCGCGCTCCCTCGCCGGAAGGGCCATCTCTCGGAAATACGTTTCCGCCCCATTCGCCGGATAGGGCCACGGCACGCTGGCGTTCAGGTACTTCACGATTTCCCATTGCGGAAAGAGGGCCTGCACGTGTGGTACGTCGGCCAGTTCCATCGGACGAAGCAAAAGCCGCGCCGTCTCAAGTGAAGGAATGTCGTGCGCCATGTGCCTCAGATTCCTTCGAGGATGTGTCCCATTTTGTTTTTTTTCGTCTGCAGATAGGCACGAGAAGTCTTCGAAATGCGCGGCTGACAAGGGACGCGGTCGACCACGCGGATCCCGGAGTGCTCCAACTGGCGAACTTTTTCAGGATTGTTCGAGAGCAACCGAATTTTCGTGGCGCCCAGCTTTCTCAGAATTTGAGCGGAAAAATCATAGTCCCTCGCGTCGGCGGCGAATCCCAGCATTTCGTTGGCCTCGACCGTGTCCATCCCTCCATCCTGAAGCTGATACGCGCGAAGCTTGTTCATCAAGCCAATGCCCCGGCCCTCCTGCGGCAGATACAGCAGGATACCGGAGCCAGCCTGGCCGATCTTCTTGAGTGAGAGTTCGAGTTGTGCGCGGCAATCGCACCGCAGTGACGCCAGCACGTCGCCCGTGAGGCATTGCGAGTGTACGCGCACAAGCGGCGCGGTCTTTCCGTTGAGTCTTCCGCGCACAAGAGCGATGGCTTCCTCAAGAGGACCTCGGCCTTTGAATCCGAAAATCGTGAAGCGGCCATAGCGCGTCGGTAGAGCCGCCCGCGCGATGAGTTTCACACTAGAGCCCTTTTTCTTCGTGCCTTTACCCGGATTTGATTTTGGCGTCATGGGAAACGAGCAGTATAACAGGTACGCTACGGGAGGCTTTACATCGCGCCTGCGATTGGCTAGCGTTAGCGAAGACGCCCACGCAAACCATTCATGGATACCGCAACGGCAGTTCGCGACCTCCTCTTCACCCTGCTGCTCAAGGTGGGCGTGGCTTCCTCGATCGCTGCGTTGCTGGCCCGCTGGAATGCCTTCCGCCGCGTCCTTTTCACGGAAGAGCGCGATCCCGACCAAAAACTGAAACTCATGCTGTTCATGACGCCTCCGCTGATCGTCGGGGTGACGCTGCGGCTGGTCGGCTATCCCTACCAGTTCGCGGACCTTTCGCTCGAGGGCGCTTTTCTGATGGGCTTGCTGGGTGGCCGCGTCGTTGGCCCGATTGGCGGAGCGATTATCACCATTCCCGCGCTCATCTCTCACGAATGGCTGGCGATGCCTGCCGCTTCAACGGCAGGCCTGCTCGGCGGATTGATTCGCCAAGCGATTCCTAACAAAGAAGACTTGTGGAATTTCGGGCCTTTCACTTTTCTGAGCATTCCAAAAGCCGTCGTCCGTCTGTTGAAAAAAGGGCAATTATCCTGGGAGATGGCGCCGCTCGCCGTGTGCGTCGGATTGGAGCTGGGGCGCGTCGCCTTGGTGCAGGCGACTGAGCCCAAGTGGCTCTTTGCGATTCATCCAGAATGGGATGCGTGGCTCGTACTTACCGTGATCGCCACGCTGATGTCCGTGGCCGCTCCGCTTAAAATCTGGAACAACACGCGCATCGAGATGAACCTCGAGCGCCACCAGCAACTCCTTTTGAAAGCGCGCATGGACGCGCTCTCCCGCCAGATCAACCCGCACTTTCTCTTCAATACGCTGAACACCGTCTCCGCGCTCATCCGCTTTGATCCGGATAACGCGCGCGGCGTGGTGCTGAAGTTGAGCAACATTCTCCGCCGCCTCCTGCGCAAACACGAGACATTCGTTCCGCTGCGCGAAGAACTCGAGTTTATCGACGACTACCTCGACATCGAAGTGGCTCGCTTCGGCCACGACAACCTGGACATCATCAAACAGATCGATGACGAAACGCTGGATGCTTTTGTTCCCAGCATGCTCCTGCAACCCATCGTCGAGAATTGCCTGAAACACGGCCTCGCCCCAAAGCTCGACGGCGGAAAAATTCAGCTCCGCACCACAAATCGCGATGGACGTCTCCGCATCGAAATCGAAGACAACGGCGTAGGCATCTCCGAAGAAAAAATGCCCCACGTCTACGTCGAAGGCATCGGCCTCAGCAACGTCCGCGAGCGCCTCCGCGTCCTCTATGGCGCCGATTTCCATCTGCAAATCGAGAGCCGCCCAGGCCAAGGCACGCTCATCAAAATTGACATCCCGGAATTGGTCTCCACAATGCAAACGGTGGGATGATGTCAAGCTTGCATTGGCGTGCAGAACCGCGATGCTCAGGGTTATAATCCATTTTGCGCGCCCGTAGCTCAGCTGGATAGAGCATCTGGCTTCGAACCAGAGGGTCGGGAGTTCGAGTCTCTCCGGGCGCGCCAGAACCCCTTTAAAAACGACGTTTTTTGAATGTGCCTCCAGCTCGGAGGCGGCTCGGTTTAAGGTTAGTTTAAGTTGAGGAGCTTCTTGCGTTCCTCGATCTCGACTCGAAAAAACTCACCTACAGCTGCCACACGCGAAATTCGACGTGTTTAGAGAGCGTCTTAGAGTGTCGTTTTAGGTCGCTTTTTTGATTCAAGGACGGCGTTCCAATTGTCGGTACATACGACTGTAGATCAATGCCGATAACCTGAGCTTCAAGTAAGCGCCTGAGGCGCGTTCAGCATAGGCTTGCTGCTTTCCTGGAAGGAGCGACGCAGAAGCAGCAACATAAATACCGAAAAGAATGAGCGCAGTAATGCTCGGGCCGAGACTTGCCCAGATGGGAACCACGGCCTCGACGTGAGGGGTTTCGATTCCTACTAGGAAATGACTCATCGCTATCAAGACACAAGTCGAGAAAGGCAGCAATGGATGTAAAGTACTTCGAATTACCAATGCCCAAAAAAGGACGGCGCTTGCGCCGAGGAGCAGTAGCGATAATGCGAATTGGAATACAAGAATAATATAGACTCGATCTTTCCCTTTATTCCCACGTAGAAATGCGGCAGTCCTGATTAAACACCCTTTTTGCCAACTATTTATTTTCAGCGCCACGAGCAACTCTGACTTCGGCTTTTTCAGATTATCAGCGAGGGTGTTAGTCATCCCCGTGACCGAACTTAGAGCAAAGCCCTCAAGGGAATTCAGGATAGATGCATCAGTCAAACTGGCGGGCTTCGCTTTTTGAAAGGCTCTGTATGCCAGCAGTAGGAATAGTACGAATGAGAACAAAACCCCAGGAATGATTGTCCGAAATGTTGAAGCGTCGCCGTAAAGTAGATACCACGCTAATAGGCCGAACGCTGCGATGGTGAACAAGGGCCACGACTGGCGAGACGAACTAAGTCCGTGCGGTTTCACTTCGCTACTCGCTGCAGTTGCTCTTATTCTTTCAAAAGATTCACTGAAAAAGATGATGAACGGCATGATGATGGGGAATGCAAGCAGGTATAAAAAAAGACCGATCAATTGCAAGATATTAAATTCTGTTACGGTTAGTATCCACCCGACCTTTACGACTGTAGGCAAATGAGTCGCCCCCGTCGGCGCATACCCAAAGGATGCCAAAGTTGAAATACTCCATTGTGAGGAACTGTGGCCCAAGGATGTAAGCCATCCATCTTCTCCGGCGATCCACAGTACAAACCTCAACCAAAAGTAGAAGCCCGTAAGTCGCCACGCGTACGCCTTAAATCGCTTCCATCTGGTCAGTTTCGCTTGTCCAGCTGGTTTAGCTTGAGGCAAGGGTTGGACTGGTTCGCGTGGTTGCTCGGGAACACCGGCAGAAACGCTCGCAGGCGACCCCTGCTTTCCACCTACGGATTTATTTTGGTTTTGCCGGTTTCGATTACGCCTTGTCATGGCGTAGAAACCAACCCGATATACCGCATGAAGGCATCATATCAGGTAAGGTAAGTACTCTCCAACCTAGTCATTCGCCGCTCAAGCGCATAGATTTCTTTCTCACTGTAGGTGTATATTACTTGCCGAATCGGTGTCCCCGTTCAAGTCAGATCACTGCTACAGTGCGTGCGGTGGCCGCGATCCACATCACCCTCCACAATCTGGATGTATTCCTCGCCCGTTTCCCAAATCATGCGGTCGCCTTCATATCTTTGAATCGGTAACTGACTATGCGCGATTCCATTTACCGCTAGAGTCGAAACTTGGAGAGGCTTCCTCACCGAAGCACTGATGAACTTGGTCACAAAGTGGACGTATTATTGGGTCGATGTCTCCGAAGTCGTATGCTGCCATAATTGGAAACGTAAGTAGCCCGGGTTGAATTTGTCCACGAACAACGTCCAATTGGGGCATCATCCTGTCCGGAAAAAGCCCTTTGACTTGAGTTTTTGTGTCTATCATCATGCCAAGCAAAAATGGTCCGCCAACACCAGCGACCTTGTAAAGATTGGCAGCTTTTTCTACGAACTTACGCAACAGGATTTCTATCGCTACCGGAGAAATTTTATAAGAAACTACCTCTGATTTCCCCGGAATCTGCTGGCTGTATCGCACAAGTCCATCTCGACGCAATTGCGCAAGAGCATCATATTTCTCCTCGCGTCGTTCGAGACCTTTAAAACTGAACTCGCAATTTCCATAGGCATGGCCGGTAAGAATGTCAAATCTTCGCATTGCATCTAGAATTGATTGGTCTCGTAGGTCTATGAGAAAGTCCTTACAGAAAATTGGTATCGCACCAACGATGAGGTGTGGTGCGGAATGTTGAGCGCGTACTTCCTTCAAGGCTTCTAGCAAAAGCCCCTCCGCCTGTTCTTGACGACTCGCAGTTCGCATCACCAATTCCTTGATTTCCTGAACGTCCATGTAGTAGAGGTGCCGGTCGCGGCGTGACGGAAAATATCGTTTATCGTCTCGCTGAACGCAATGGGGCTTGTTGAGGCTGTTTGGAACCCGTATGGCGAATACATATTTGCCATTCCCAAGCTTGATTGCGTGAGTTTCTAGCGAAAGTCTTTCCTCGATACCAGACACAACTCTTGAGTCGTAACTGAGCAATACTGCGTCAGGGTTTGTTGATTCGATTCCCTCGAATTTACTTAGGTCTGGAGCCCCCGTAGGTTGGCCGTTCCCAGAGTCACGCACCTCAGGAACCCCAATTAAAAGAATTCCTCCCTCGGCGTTCGCAAATGCACAGACATCGATTAGAAAGTCCTTTTTGCCAGCGTCGTTGGTTGCGTACAGTTCTGCTTTGTAATCGAGGTGTTTGTGCTCCTCGACACCCGATTCGAGGATTTGGCGCAAGTCAGCTTCACTGATGTCTCTTAGGCGATTACCTTCCCATATCATGGTATGCAGATTATCGTTGTGGATGGGTGGGCCTCGCAAGCCGAATCTCTCATTGCGGCTTGAGAGATTCGACGAATTGCAGCCCACACTTCACGTTCTTCGGACCGAACCTCAGTGATGCCCGTCCCAGAAGCGCTCCTCGCCGCCGACGAACCGCTTCGAGGCGATGGCCGTCTTCTCGGTCCTCGCGGCGAACGTCGCGACGCCCCGCGCGTTGTTGGCGTAACCGGAGCCCTCCGGGTCGAACGGGTCGTACGGATTGGCGAAAGACGCGCGCTTCGCGGGCACGCCGACCACCCCGCGCTCGGTCTTGACGAGCGTCGCGCCGACAGAGAAGCTGGCGTTCATCAGCGCAGCTCGCGGCAGATGGAACGGGGTTGTGGCAAGTGAAAGTCAGGGTTGTGGGTGGATGTCGCCTCACCGGACAAGTTCGTTCCAGTGACCACTTGGACGGTAACGGCGTTAATCAGGAGTGCCCTAAGTACCGCTGATAAACGGCTCTCCCGAGAGGACGGCTTCCACAGCTGCGAGCAACTCGGTTGCAGCATTTGCTTTCACAACGTAGCCCCGTGCACACATCCTGGCGACCCGCGCCACCTCAGCTGAAAACTCTTGAGTTAAAAAGATGACCTTAGATTCCGGGACAAGTTTGCGAATTTGTCGAGCGGCCCCCAAGCCATTCAGCACTGGGAGACGCATGTCCATTAGAATTAGATCCGGTTTCAGTTGCAGCGCTTTCTGAACAGCTTCTAGTCCATCACATGCTTCGCCGACGACCTGCAATTCTGGTTTTTTGCGGAGCAGCGAATAAGCAAAACGACGCCAAGGTTCGAAATCATCCACCATGAGAATACGGACTGGCGACGGTTGCAGATAGCCTCCTCGTGTTCGGGCTTCATAGCCGAAAGTCAGGGGGCGGCTATGCCGAGCTAAACCGAGGAAAGTTACTAGCTTAGAGTGGTTCTGTCGTTGCTCGAAGACAACTTCGAGCTTGTCCAGGGCAATCTGGAACGGGTACAGCGTCTACCAAGCTGATGGGGTTTTGACAAAGGTTCAGGGCGCAACCTGGGGGAAGTCGCCTGACCAGACATTGAGATTCCGGGTCGATTTCACATGTACGATAACCGCGGCGGTCTCAATGGGTCGACGCAACACTAAGCTCAAAGTCTAACTGCTGGAATCTCAAAGGCTAAAATCGCTTACAAGTGTTGAAACAAAGGAACACTGCCCTGGCTAGGTTCTGGTTGAGTACAGCCCGACAGATCGGTTCTCTCGGGGAAGTGCTCTTGGATCAGGCTATTAGAAAGTGTTGCGTCGACCGGTTGAGCTGGCAGCGTTAATCGGGAGTTAGGCTAACGCACAGGCGTTGGGGTGCTCGGAAAAGGTTGCAAGGCCAGCCTCCCAGAACGCCGTTTCTGGACTGTAAGGACCACATGTCCGCTTACCCAACACTGGCGGGGACCGCTATCTCAATCCGAGATCATCCTCGAACTGTTGAATGACCGCGTAGCACTCGCAAGCGGATTTTTCTAGTTTCCTGCGGTCCAAAATCTTCACTGCACCTCGCACGTAATCTATAATTCCCCTTTTTTGAAACACGGACGCTGCTAAGCTCACCGTGGATCGGTCGGTACCCATCATGGTCGCAATGAAATCGTGGGTGATCGGAAGCACTCCCAAATTCACCCTATCCTGAGTCATCAACAGCCATCTCGAGAGACGCTGCTGGATATCATGCAGCCGGTTGCACGCGGCGGTCTGGGCCACTTGCATCGCTTGCAGTCCCGCATGCCTGTTCAAAATCATCTGTAGCTGCGGGGCCGATCGAAGAATTCGTTCGAGCGCATTCCCCAGTATTCGGAAGCCATCGCCCGCGATTTGGATAATTTCACGCACCGAACTTCTGCTCAAGCCGGCCGCCAATCCTGCCCCCACGTAGCCCTCGCTACCCACTACACCCACTTCCACCGTTCGGCCGTCTTTGGTCACTACCACTTGTGAAACCATTCCTCGGTTCGGGAAATAGACGAACTCGATCTTTTGCGTCGGCTCATGCAGGCTCAGATGATGTGGCAGCTCTATATACGCCAAGTCAGTACGCATCAACTCGTATTCATTAGCGGGCATTGCCAATAGTACTTTGTTGCTTACTTGTTTTCCCCCGGCATTGGTCCGTTGATCTGCCTGTTCGACTCGACTGTTTTTCCCGCTCATTTCATTCCTGAATGGCGCCGCAGCGCTTTATATCCCTTATGCGAAACTTCACGGGCTCTGAGATTCCATGTCAATTCGACCAAAAGGAGGTCTAAAAATCTGTACGAAAGGGGACAACATCAAAACCAAGGTGGAGCGAATCATGCGGGAGATCAACGCGCGTTGGCCGGGGAATCCGGCATAAGAGGTGACAGAGCGAGCCTACCCGGGAGACAGCAACTTCTTTCTATGGCTAGGGTTCAGGCCTTGTGGGGGAGAGCAGGGAGACGAGGCCTTTCGAGTGATCGAGATGGCAGGCTGGGTCGTCTTTTCTGCTCTCTTTGAGAAGGCCGCTGTGCCGATTCGTTGCCCGTGCGGCTCATAGCCATCAGCTCTACAGGTCAAGTACAAAAGCAATTCTTGAATCCGTTTTGGGCCGAACTTTCGTTCGTCCGTATCGTTGCGTGGACTGCGATTGCCAAGTCTGTATGTTGCCCACAGACAAACTACACCCGCACGATTTGAAACATAGCTTGACATCGCACCTGGTCTCCGGCAACTGCAACCTGGCGCTAATAAAACGGCAGTTCGGCTATGCCTTCATCTCGTCCACATTGCTCCACATCGGGGCCGAGCGATCAGAAAGCGTTCAAGGCTGCCAGCGCCGTTCTCATGGCGAAGTACTGAGGCGAACAGATGAGAAAAGAACTCTCGGAAAAAGAGACGTGGGAATGGGTCGCAGCACAGATTCGAGAACACGGGCTACCGAAGCGCGGGCGCCCCAAGAAAGCCACCGTGGATACAGCCATCGACAAGCTCGCCGATGCGCTACTGGCACGAGCTGAACGCGCGATAGCGGAGCTTGAACTGAACGACCGTCAACGCCGCTACCTCATCAGCGTTTTGCGTTCGCGGCTGCGAAGTATGGCCACTCTCGCCGATCGACGCTCATCGCCCCGGAAGCTATAATGCAACACTTCACGTTCTCACCCTTCTACTCACCGCAGGCAAAGCCCTTACACCGCCGACGGGACGCGCTGGCCTGACCGTAGTGTTGCGTTTCAGAGGGGGAAGCGCGACGAACATTAAATCCATCGCGCTTCTCGGGGGTGAGAAAGGAGTGCATCTCATACTGGCGAATCCTCCCTGGCGTCAGCTACAAGAGCGCGCCGAAAAGATTCCGCGAGACAAGAAGCACGTGGAAGGGATGCTTTCATAGAGCAATTCCGTCGCGCAGTTCAATAAAGCACATAAACTTCCTAGCATCGGCTGCTAAGTCCTGGTAAGTCGCGTTACCGGACATTGGGATCTGGGCCGATTTCACTTCTCCGGTAACCGCGTTAATCAGGACTTGGGAGCGCCCATACAGAAGCCAGGCTCATGTATGGGAATCAATGACGCTGATCGGCTCTCTCAATTTTGGCTTTCAGATTGGCTAAAGTGGTTTGCATCCATCGAACGTCTTTTTCATTGTCGCCAATCAGAACTAGCCACGACCCACCTGCATGGCACTCGGTGCCCAAGCGCATCGTCACGTTAGTTGCTTGGTCTCCGGGCGATAGAATGAGCGCGAGCACGTGTCGGCAATTGGAGACTGGCTTGTTGGTCCAGTGCTCGGTGTTAAAGTTGCTTGTCTCTTCGCTGGTCCATGGCCGCGAGATTCTCAATACTGGAGTATTGTTCGAGTCGATTTTGTAGCCTGCCAGCACCGTCTTGTCCGTGTCGATTGTGTAGCCGTCTGGCACAAACATTGAGAGAGCGGCCTTCTTGATGTTTTCCGGCGTAGTGTGAATTACTTCCTGCACGACAGGTGGCTTGTCGTTAGCTACGCCGATGACGCCGCAAAACAACACCGCTGCCATTCCTATGAGTGATTTGCGCATGTGTCAAACCCCTACCCAAATTCTACCCCTGGCTTCCATATTGTCGATAGCGCCCTTTTTCCGGTGACGGATTCTCCAACTCCCGTGTAGTCGGATTACCGAACACTGAGAATCAGGCGAATTTCACATCTCCGGTTACCGCGTTTATCGGGACCTAACCGAGAAGACGTCTACTTTGAAGACCGGTTCCAACACGCACCTTAAAGCGTCCTAGAATCCCCACTGATGCAAAAAGATTGCGACGCGGTTCGATACTTTGGCTGAGGGTTTTTGCTGGGCCCTTCTCTGCGCAGTTATTTCGACGGTGCGACCTCGAGTTGATTGGTCACGTTTTCTTGTCCGGCCACGCTTGCAGCTTTGGCTTCCAAGTTGACCTTCTCCTCTTCAGACCGCACTGGCCCTCGGAGTGTAACTTTGCCGTTGCGCCCGTTGGGGGAGAGACCCCTGTCGTGATGGTCCTGAATGAAGATTTTGATGATCGCTTTTCGAATTTTCTGCGTAATCGCGCGGTCCGAGAGATTCATCTTCCGTTGATCCGCGGTAGGGCCTATCCGGTCTTTGTTTATTGAAGTGTTGTCTGGCGCCGAATGCTGAGCATCTACATGGCGCGGGATCAATGTGGCCATCAATGACAAGCCGAGAGCCAGCGAGCCCAAAGGCAGGAGGAATCGCTGTAAGTTGAAAGGACTTCCGTTCACTTCTCTCCGTCCTAGATCCATCTGTCCAGCTGATTTCGTGGGTTAATCGGGCATTGGGCCGTTAACTAGCCGTTCTGAAATTCGCGTTGTATCTAGGTTCCGTGCCGCTATTCTTGCCGACTTGGCCATGCGTGGCTTTGCCATTTCCTTCTTGACGCTGGCACGTGTCGAGTTCTCGAGTTCTTTTTTACCTTTCTTATACAACATGCCCTAGCATGACACCGAGATGGAAACCATACAGTCCCATTTGGCACAGTTGCGAGGCATTTAGCAGCGGCAGGCTAACTCCTGATTAGCCCCGACTGCGTCTTCGACGCGTCACTGGTGCCAGAAACTTGTCTAGTCAGATTTGTTGATTTGAAAGGATTTACTCAACAAGTTTCTGGAGAGCACGGGCCACCGCTTTGCGGTGGTTGTATGAGCCTGAAACTCCTTCCGAGAGCTCGCTCTGATCGAGTAGCCCAGCTAAAATCCCAGGCGCAACACGGCTCGACAGCTAAGGCCGCGTTTATCAGGCACTAGGATTACGAATAGTGTCAAGCATTCCAAAAGCGGAAGGGTTGCGTTCGATTTCTGCAAACAGTCGACTGATTCTGCCAACGAGCAGACGCCTACGCTCAGGTTTATTGGTCGCCTGGAGCGTCAAGAGAGTTTCCTCAAGCTCTCGCAGTAGTTCGGCTAATTCGTTTAATTCGTTCTCATTCATACAGACCAAGACCATGCTA
>Ga0210402_10005394_pt1 | contig 11466 bp, 13 predicted proteins | sample IncBWC7MmetaG_FD_161055 | JGI IMG/M metagenome (GOLD analysis project Ga0210402, IMG submission 161055) | Forest soil microbial communities from Barre Woods Harvard Forest LTER site, Petersham, Massachusetts, United States - Inc-BW-C-7-M | ecosystem: Environmental > Terrestrial > Soil >... | reverse complement strand
TCTAAAATACTAAAAACTGGGTATAACGTACAAGGAGAGGTACCAGGAACCAGGGGGAGGTCAGGGGTATAGGTGTGAGGCAGGTGCGACTGTCCCGACATGGCGCGACTGTGATGCCGACTTCCCGAGGGTCGGCCGATGTCGGAAGTAGTCACGCTGCATCGGAAAACAAGTGTCCCCTTACAATTGTCCCCTTTGACCGGAATGTTGTCACCCCAGCAATGATGCCCCCTAGTCGTGACACCTCACACAAGGTATTCACCCCTGTAGTCTCTCCCACACCAGTGCGAATCGTTTCGGATTTGCTTGTCGATGCCGTTCAGGGCAATGTCAATGCAAAAGATCACACATCATCAACATTGATTGTCTCACCTGCTCGACCGATCCAAATTGCAATCCCCCAGCTCACATCATCAGATGCAGGCTTTCTGACATCAAATTCCCCCATCAAATCATCTTCGCAACCTCCTGACCTGCCAACAATGGAAATCTCACCAATCAAATGTCAACTGTGAAAAGATGGAAGTCTGCTCACCATGGAAACGAGGCGCACATTGCTTGAGGCATTGAGTGCAAAGCAAGCAGAAGTTGATTTTGCAAAAGGCTGGATTCTACAGCTGCAAGCGACAATGGTATTGCAGAGGTTGTACTGTGGTCGTGTTCGTCGGCAACTGGCAGCAAAGGAGATTAAAGAGGGTGTGAGAGCAAAGAAGAAAGGTGGAAAATTGCTTGGCGATGGTCTACCTCACCTATTGACAGATGACGAGTTCTTCGAGAAGGTCAAGGCTCATTGGGAGGCAGCTGAGGCAGCTGAGGTAGAGCGAGAGGCACGCAAGCAACAGAGGCAGGACCAGGCTACTGAGGTGGAGAATTGGAAGAAACAGGAAGAAGAAAGAAAGAAACGAAACCAGGGGCTTGAAGTGAAGTGGAAAGGTGCTGTGGAAGAGTGGGAGAGGAGGAAAGCAGAGGCAAAAGCGAGTGGAAGACAGATCAAGGATTGGAGTTTAGAGAATCCAAGGCCGAAGAAGAATGATCCGGAATTCAAACAAGAAGGGGCCATTCCAAAGCCAGTATTGAAGAAAAGGGTTGCTGCAGTTGCAGATGAGTTGAACGAGGAGGAGTTTGATGTAGAGGACACAACAGACAATGAGGAATAGGTCCCTTATCGCGGTTGATCAGATCGCGTTACATCTGTCACACATCGTGACACGTCGTGACACAACGTGTTCAAGTGACTAGTTTTGGTCAAATCAGGTACCTTCCCAATTTATCACCTCTCCCACTGTCAGAACTCCTCGACACATTGCCAGATCTCATATATTACATATTTTGATGTCTATGTAGTAGATAGAACCCACCAAACCTTCCTCAAGTGCTCATTTTGTGCTTGAGGCAATGAATACTATTTGAGTGTTTAATTGGACAGTGTAATACTGTATAAGTCATTCAGTTCTATGCTTGCTGCCGTCTACAGTGAAACCCACCATTTCCAGACCACGAGCCCATCTCCAACGCTGTTCAACTCATAGACAGTATGGGTCGATTCACGAATGTGACCCATCACAGTTTGTTGTTGGGTTTGGGACAGGATGGACATGGCGACGAGGTGATAGTTCTTACATTGCGAGTTTGTTGGGCACTGATCCCTCGACGACGTTCTTATAGGTTTTTGCATGTGTTTGAGTCACCTCGAGTCAGGTTTTGCACGTGTTCAAGTCACTTTGAGTCAGAAATGCCTATTATAAGGTAATTACTCATTTTAAACTTAGTCAGAGTGCCTCCATCTTCTGCTCTCTGCCATTTGTCGCTTACAGCTGTCTCCACCGAATGTCTGAGGAAAATACTGCCACCGGTTGTACGAGGCCAAGTGCCCTTGAACTAGGGCCAAGGAAAAAGCCGTACATCCTTCAACGTCTATGACTGACCCAAGTCTGAGTTTAATCATGCCCTACCCAGCTGCCTAACAGATCCACTCGTCCACTATGGCCGCCATTTCGGTCGAACTGTGCACGCATTGTGCAACATGTCGGCGCTGCTGATGAACGGTCTTTTGCCCTTGGGAGAGCAGGCAGGAGAGCCCGAGGAGTAGTTCACCGAGGAGTACATCCAAATCTTATCCCTCATCAGCTAGTTCATTGTCTGACTACATTTCACTGCTTTTTCTTCTGACAGACAAAGGCGAGAACACCGAGTCCCGCTTTGGCTGTGCTCCTGTTATACCGGCTCATCTGCCATAATCCTACTGTTTTCGAACCCCGTTGTCGTTTTTTTTTCTTCACACATCTCAAAACTTTACTCTTCTGTGGATACAAATATTTCATACCTCAGACTTGGTATTCATGGAGGAAGTCCCTGCTGTTGCTGAAGCCGAAGCACCATTCTACTTCAGCCATGGGAAGAACTCTTAATTAGAATTAGTCATCAGAGTCGGAGGAACATGGTTTGGTCATCTGTATTCTATGTTTTCATTTGATTTATCTCGTCAATAAACACTTGAATCCACGCAATGAACATGTTCATATTGAGTCACGGTGTTCCGAGTCTATGGATCTGTGGGTTCATAGAAAAGTTGGCATGTGATCATCATGATATCATCATACTGCCAGCCCGGGAGTGTGAAAGGTCCCCGAAATAAACAACACCACATATAATTGTTATTGAACACTGGCAAACAACCGTGACTGTGACAAACTTGAACTTGAACTTCAAGTTGATTGAATTTCTCACTGGAAGCCTGAGGCTTGCCTTCTATCTACAACCTAGACTTGGTGTCTAGCTTGCTTGCCTCGGACTTGGTGTCTGTTGGCTTTCATGCCTGACTTGGTGTCAGTGCATATCCTTCCTATGCTCCGTCATTACACACTGCAATATTGCCACGGACATGCTTCGGCTGCACTTGGTTCAGACCTGAGGGCTTGAGCTGGTCTCGATTTTATGTACTTGCGGTCGGCATTCTCCATGTTGGGAACTTTGGGGTCATTTGTCATTTGGCAAGTCGCAGCGGATGTATGCCTCTACCAATCCTGTTGCTCGTGCCTCATCCTCATCATCAGCACCCGGTATTTGAAAGTCCTGGATAGAGACAGCGTGCAACGCCTTTGTTACGCAAGTATAACGCCCTTTGGTCCGCACGCACAAACGATGTCCACTTATTTTGGCACACCAATACAAAGATCAATACTCTTTCTCATCAACCACCACGTCCTCATCATCTCCACACAGTGAACACATAGAAATAAAATATTCTTGCCCACCAACCACCACATCCGAGTCCTCATCTCACACATTCTCTACACCACCATCTTTATCACTGTCTATTCACCGAAGACAAATACAAAACTGATCATAATGTCACCTCCATGTGCCGTTCACGAAACCGGGAGTTTCAGTCTTCTCAACGCGATCTTCTCGTGCGTGGGCTACACCCTTCGGTTGAGTGGTGAGGTTGGGTTAAGGTCCTGCTTGGGGTCCACCAGCAAATTAGCCGATGAAGAGGGTTGCGATACTGCGATGAAGTCTCCGGACCAGTCGTTCAAAATTTTCGATCTGCGAACCAAAAAGCACTTCAACCGCTACCCCAGCTTCGTCGTCGAAGTGGGATACTCCAAAACTTGGGCGGAGTTGAAGAGGGACGCTGCTGACTGGCTACGAGGCTCCCATGGGCAAGTCCTCGCGGTGCTCATCATGAAGCTCACGAAGCCTGCATTGGACTCAGAATACGGTGATGTCGAGAAATGGAAGGGGTTCATTGAACTCTACACCCGAAGGTAAGTCCTCTCCAATGCGGCAAAGATGCATACAGAATTCAACCCAGTGACTTGCCAACGACTGACACGATCTCGCTTGTTGGCGAAAGGGTTTCGTTCCTGCCGCCCCCACCCAGCGACGCTCCGGCATTCGAGCTCTCTATCGATCACATCGTCTCCCAACACCAGCTCCAAGCATGCGGTTTACAAAGCCTCGCCGGTCACACCTGGAGGGTTTCCCTATCTGAGCTCGTTGATGACCTGACCGGCGTGATTCTCTCAGCAGACATTGATGGGATGGGCACATAGACTCAGAAGCTTTGTGCATGAAGGACTACAGGAGAGGCGGGGGGGATGGAGTCCGTGGGGGAGGGTGGGGCGGATGCTGCAAAGTTTTTCATCTTTTCAGGTGCTCTTTTTTTTCGTATTTTCTTTGCTTTTTCTTTTTCAATCCTTCAGTTCAGCACTGCCATGAGTTACTTAGAGCACTTGTAGTTCTTTCTGTGTTGCCCACGTTAATTTTTAGAACCTATCGCTGTGTTTTTTCGCTTTTGATCTTGACTCTTATGAAAAATAAAATTAAGCATGCCATTCCTAGCTACCTCAGTAAGTAATAACGCAGTAAGCCTGAGGCTGCAGCGCTGAAGCGCTGGAGTCCCATACCTGTCGCGTTCTAGCACCTGACGAGTCTGAGTCTGTGTTTCGCACTCCGCTTGGAGTTGGCGGTTAGACTCAGCGGAGATTGAATTTGTACTACCTTTGAAACTTTTTAGAGTCTTACATCGACTCGGATCCGCGTCCTTCACTCTTCTGTAACTCAAGTTTCTACCTGAACGTCTGCTGTCCCCCCTCTCTCAAGTTTTCGCGGGTGTTGTTTATTGCGTTGGTTGTTGTTGGTGCATTCTTGTCCACTCTTCTTGGGGAGACTTGGCATCTAGGGCAGACTTGGTGTCTATCCAATTTCGTGCCTGACTTGGTGTCAGTGCATTTGTGTTTCGGTCCCGGTCATCCTCGACAGTCCATTTTATGAACTTTGCATGGACGACCGCACTCCCAAGCGCCTCTAGTGTCGCGGATACGGTTGGCATTCTCCCACATCTACGAGTTGTCCATGATTTTGTCACGGAAAGCCTCCCTTGATTGCTTATCCGGCTGGCATCGCATTTCAACAATCAAAACATTCTGAAGGTCATCCAACCCTGCAACGTGCGGAATACATCATCTCTCTTGTCACACATCAATTCTCCCATTCTGTCCTTCTCAGTGGTCCTGCATCATTACGCGACAAATACCAAAGCATCCATGAATATGCCCAGAATTCCCTCCATGTGCCCAACCCTTTCAACACCTCAGTTGACGCAGAGACTGTATCGCCATCTCCCTTGTCAAATCCTTTGTAGGCACCGCCGCCCCCTGTTTGCTAGCTCCAGTATCCAACCTTCCCCAGTCAGCTCTGTTTAAAATTCGAAAACTCATCAAATAAAGTATCGTCGAAAGAAGCGGCACCAAACCAGTATGTGCGTTTCAGCTTGTCATCATACCGTTTCTCACCGCTTGTAGGTCGCCCGCAGCCACATGAACCTCCCAGCCGCGGGATGTTCCACCCGATCGAGAACAGTACCATTGTTCCTATCCATCAGCCCCTTGTCGACGCTTTAGCTCCTCTGGACACAGATTAGCGATCGCGCAGGGCCGCAAATATCTCTTCCCTGAACACAGTATCTTTGCCACTGCTAACGACATCTGCTGTGCCACATATGTTGCAACGTGAAGTGCGATCAACCATTGCATATACATGCTTTCCTTCACCGTCACCCCCTTGTCAAACCAAGGGTAGCAAAATGTCCTTATCGGTGATATCAAATCCACGATGCAAGAACGTGGCAAACTCTGAGCCTCAATCGCTTGCCCAAGCTGGTTTTGGATGCTTCTATCACCTAGTAGTGCATAATTGTTGTCTGCGGATCCCAGCGCACTTTCCTAGGTCTGTCAGCTCCTTGACGCGGCCGTCTTCCATATACGTTAATATCCAGTTGGAAAAGTTTCAGCGCAGATAACGCGGGGACATCTCGTTGCAACCTCATGTTTCTCGCAGCACGAGTGGACGGTTCAGCGGGCTTGTTAACTCCGCATCATTTTTTCAATGGTCACTACTACTTGTTATCACAATAACATGGCAATATCCACATAGCAATTGTGCACAACTCCACAGTTTTTATTACAAGGATTGTAATTGGTTTCTGGGTCTTGTAATTGAATTGTAATTGGTTCCCTGTAATTGTAATTGTAATTGTAATTGGTTTCCAGGTCTTGTAATTGAATTGTAATTGGCTTCCGGGCCTTGTAATTGTAATTGTAATTGTAATTGGTTCCCTGGAATTGTAATTGTAATTAATTTCTGGGGCCTTGTAATCTTATATTTAATTAATTGAGTGTAAATTTCAACAGGCTTATTTGAACACATGATCAGATCAAAAACATTGACATTACGGGTGACCGATTGATATAAAGTAAGATGAAAGAATGACTGTCAATTTAAGCAGACACACGACGCCTGAAAGTATTTAGTACAACATCTGTAATCAAAATAAGCTAATCCTTGCTTACTTTTTACTTACGGGCTGCTCTTCGGAATCATGATCCATGGCAGTCCGTTTTTCACTGGGTGACAATGTTTTGATCAATTGTGTCAGCACCCAATCAACATCCTCCACCGCAACCAAAAATTCGGCACATTGTCAGTCACATTGACTGGGGATCTCCACACCCCACCATGACAAAGTCATCAGTACCAAAAATAAACCATTGGCACCTCCATGATGAAGTGTAGCCCAATCAGCATCATTCAGAACAGAATGAGTCATCGGCCATATGTCACCCTCTCGCCACAGTGGTTGGATGGCTCTCCACCATGCTAGCCATTCCGCACTGAACTCTGATGCCTTTACCTTCGGAATCAGGTCAAAGCGCCTGCGATGTTGCATCCACCACACAAATTCTTCGGGCCTGTACTTAGTTGACAATTTCTAGAAGTATCATTAATATTATCAGTTGATTCGGATCGAAATCCAGCACTAAGGACTTACCCCTTCATGCTGACAATGCTGCTCGAACATCAGCCATTTGGAGATGAGCGAATGCCAGCTCTTCTGTAGCAAAATCGACCGAAAATACTTGACTGAGGTTTTTAACCAGCCTGAAAGAGTTGTCAACTCATCATCTGAAGGGGAACTCGGACTCGCAGTCAACTTATCCGATGCCTCTGCATCATTCACTTCCACCAATCCAGCAACACCATCCAATACTACATTGTCGTCAGGTTCAGGGTTTGATGTGGGTACAACGGCATGAGTGCCAGAGCCGATTATGTTGCTATTCTCGTTTCCCACACTATCCTTTCCATCATCTACACTTCCGCACAAATTCGACAAACCAACATCGCCAGTGTGAATAGTTGGGTCAGCTGGAGCAGTAGCGGATAGGATTGGAGGTGGTGTGGGGAGGACAATGTCAACGTGTCCCGTAGTGTTGGGGATTGGTGATGTAGGTACAGTGGTGTCAGCGCAAGGAACTGTAATGGTGCCAGTCAGGCTGTGGGTTGGTGGTGCAGGTACGACGGTGTCAACACCAGGAACTGTAGAGAGATTGACATTCTCATTAGCACCCATGCCATCTTTTTCGGTTTCGTTCGAGTCGTTCGACAGGCCAACAATGTCGCCACTAGTAGCCTATCAGCATCGGTATTGATCAACATGACTCAAACTCACATGCCAATGCTCCCACTGATCCTCGCAGAACTGCGCAAAGCCAAGCCTTCAGTCCCTTTGCCTCGGGTCTTTCGCTCCCTCTTCTTTCGTGCAGGTTTGGAGGTGCTCTGCTCTGGCAACAACCCGTCGTATTGCGCTCGAAACTTGTCATCAATTTGACGTGCCATCTTCATGTTCCTCGCCTTGTTGGCTTCCCTCGCAAGTTCGTATTCGGATAGTTTGGGAATCTGCTTCTGTTTTCGGCTGCCTGCCGTTTGGCTCTCTGGTTCTGAATCGGAGTCACAGCCGCTGTCATTCAAGCTGCCATCGTGTGGGTCTTGGGGAGCCGGGGAACCCTGCATTGATGCGATTACGTTTACGAGTGCACGCTCATCACAAACTCTTTGGGCTGGAAAAAAGATGCGGGCGTTCAATCATTGTGATGCAAATCAAGAAGCTTGTTGGACTTACAAAAAGACTTGTGCAGGAAATTGTCGAACGGTTCCATAACCTGCGTATCCCACTCTGAATTACTCATTGACTGATCAAACTCCTTGCCGGTGGTGGATTTGCCGAAATGGATACTAGCGTCATGTCAACAAACTTGAACCATGGAAGACTTCGAATGATAACAACAACTCATGCAAACATTGTTATCTTTCCACCCATGTGTGGATTTGGCCCACCAGCAATACATGTCAAATTCCAACCAGTCTGCTCCATTAGCGAGTTCCCCATCATTGTCAATGTTTGAGGGAAGCGGTCAATGGCACTAGGAAAGTACGTGGACGTTAATTAAGTAATACAGTTTAGGTGTTTATCGGACTTGTACTCCTGGTATTTCTTGTTGCGTTTGTCTAGGTCGGTTTGCTGATCATCAACTGGCTCCTCCTTCATCTTCCGGCGATGCTCCTCCACGCTCTGCTTGACCTCTTCTGTTTCCTCAGCCCATGCCTTCTGGACAACTTCATTCATGATGGAGAAGCGTGTTCGTGTCGGTTTTGCACCCTCTGGAACGGTTTTCAGGTGTATTTCGTACGCGGCGTCAACCATGAGTTTCAGCTTGTCTTGGTAGTACAGAGCTTGGTAAGTTTGCCATGCCGTCTGTAGTCTTGCTTTTGATTTGATCTTCAGTAAACCTCGCTTTCCAGTCCCGGAAGACGAAGCCCGTGTATTATTGTGAAACCAATTAAAAACTCGCTATGTTGGTCGGAGTGGGAGTCAGGTGATCGTTACATCAAAAATTTTGAGAACACTTACGTCTTCCAGGGTTTTAGTCTTACGCGTAAGAGCGACGGCATTGTCTCTGCCTGACCCTTGTACCTCTTCTGGGGTGGGCATTCCAGTGGGCCATTGCTCTTGTCAGGCCCTGTGCAGGTCCGGAAAGAAAATGGACGTCATCGTCTTGTCTTTTTTTGCACCCTCACAAAATCAGGGATATGGGCCTCGAGCCACGTTCGCTGATCAGGTGTCGTCCAATGCCGTTTTCCCATCATGGTGTGGGATGTAAGTTTTTTCTACTGTGCCTGCAATGTGTTTGTGGAAGCGAACCAGGCTGTGTCGATTTGAGCAGGAACCACCCGGTTTAATCCTGTATAGTTCAGGAGCGGAACCTCAAATTCAGGCTCCTGCCTCACCCTTGAACAAGCAAACCCTCTACCCTAAGACAAACTCCCATGAAGATCAACTCCCCCATAGAAGAAGCTGGTGTCCCAAAACAGCGAGCGAGTGAAAATGGTATGCATTTGTGCACTCGGTAGATAACAACTAACCACCTCTCATCTAGCATCAGTCGAAACGACACTCGTAATGTCGAGCACCCCTGAGTCTACCGAACATCAGGGTGAGTGCAGGTTCCCTTTGAGTCCGTCGCTTCATGCCAGCTTTCTGCATGTGATTCACAGTTAAACTCCAAGTTGAAGTGGCTCTTGTGACGACAGTCATTTCTGAGTCTATAGAACTGCGAGACGAGTGTGAAATCAGTTCGAGTTTGTTCCTTCGGAGTCTTAGTTTTATTTTTCTGAATCATTTTCATAGCCAAGGCAGCTCCTCATTCAGGAAACTGTGATAGGGTTTCTGCCACGACTACACCTGGGCGATCTTCACGACCTCCACCGATCCCACCTCCCTGGACTCGCCCCGACTTTGGCAAATCGGGAAGTGTTCCTCCATCAAGTAATTGGCAGATGCATGTGGCTGCGCAGGCCACTACCTCCAGCATAGACAATGAGTCGACTATTGACCTCAGTGCTTCTTTCAGTGCTGCTTTCGCCAATCTAACCCTTGGTGATTCAGGCTCGCGTAACACCATATCTACGCCTTCACGTTGAGTGGCTGCCCACCATTATCCACCTTCTCCTTCGAAATCACCCACTAAGAAATCAAAGTTCTACTCTGTAACAATCGGAAGGCACACCGGTGTCTTCAACAATTGGTAAGCGAAATTTTTAATGAAAAGCTTTGTACTTACAATTGTTCAGGTCTTATGTTAGCAGCCTCGTCAACGGAGTTCCCGGAAACTGTCAAGTCAGCTTCAAAACCAAAGCAGAGGCCTATGAGGACTATTACGCCGCCAAGTCTTGCGGCAATGTCAAAGTGGTTAGACTTAGCCTTGCGGAAGATGATGTTTTCGGTCCCATAGACAAAGCAATGGAGTAGCGTTGATTTATTACCATAGTTAGTGACATATGCATTGATGTCAAATAACATTGCGCTCCGGATGGTCTTGATGGGTGGGAACTACATATGCTAACAATTTCATACTTCACCTCGAAATCTTCGAAAAGTGAACGATACAACTTAAGGTAGCCTAGTTAAAGTAGTGTGTAGTAGTAGTAGGGTGTGAGTGGAGTCGGACAGCCGAATCGCTTTATTGTAACTTGTTTCAAAAATCTGCGCATCAATGTACATCTCATGTTGAACTTGAACTTGAAGTCTTCGTCTATTTCAAAGCCATCCAAAGTTAGTCAATGAGTACTAGGATTGTATTATACAGCCCTTACCTGTAAGTTGTCCTTCAAGGTCTTCAAGTTTGAAATGTTCGCGAGTAACAGCTTCTCGCAACTTGAACTCGATCATCCGAGTCTTGCATGATCATGATGTCATGGTAAGTAAGTTGACCCTCGAATGTTGCACAATACACTTACGTTGCATTTGTGCAGTCGGTATGCTGTTTAAGACAATACATCAGTGGTAGCAGTAGTATTGGCAGTAGTAGTACATGCTATGTTCTGAAGTTCGTTGTATATACTAATAGGTGCTGCCCAGTACTAGTGTCTCGAGATCAACTCAAAATTCACTGGCCTTCACATGTAAATGGTGATGGTTCATCTCAGGCTCACTCACTCTATATTATAGACTACATAACATTTGGGCTAACGATCCTACTGTAATCTAATGCATTCTGCAAGGCTGAGTAGTGACTGAATTAGTAGGAATTGAAGGTCTATATGATGATTTAAATAATAGCACGTGAACGATTGAACTGGCGCCAGCATCCTGTGTTGACTTCAATGTCTCCGAGTCTGCACAACGATGAGGAAGAGGAAACCAGCACCAGATGACTCTACTCAACAGGTTGCCCCGACCAAACACATTCGAGCTCAAGCAACTTTTAGGGTTGCCAGGCCTGCTACGCACTTCGCTCCCATGGGTTCTTCGTCTACCTCAGGTTTGCGTGAGATGGCCTCCAGAGTGACAAGTCTACGACAGACTCTCAGCGGACATCTAAGCCAGCGCAAAACAGAGAAATGAGCTCAGGCTCATGCGGACGAAGCACTCGAACTTGAAGAAACCGTTGATGGCGCCCCCCTGACAGCTTGCGATCCCGTAGTGGGGTCACCAGAACATCAAGGCCCTGTGGATGCCACTGTCGCCCCAAAGCCAAAGCCAAAACGAAAAAATACAACTTCAGTACGTGTTTTGCTACAGGTATTCCTAGCCTTATTGACCATTTTCCAGTCAAAACTGAAGGA
>Ga0210402_10005392_pt1 | contig 11471 bp, 6 predicted proteins | sample IncBWC7MmetaG_FD_161055 | JGI IMG/M metagenome (GOLD analysis project Ga0210402, IMG submission 161055) | Forest soil microbial communities from Barre Woods Harvard Forest LTER site, Petersham, Massachusetts, United States - Inc-BW-C-7-M | ecosystem: Environmental > Terrestrial > Soil >... | reverse complement strand
GCGAGCGGCAGTTTCCGGCTGCGCTTTCCACGCGCGCGCCGCGTGCGCCGCGGGCGCCTCGCCGACGAGTTGACCGGCGGCGTCCTCGCCGGCGAGCTGCTGCCGGCCCTCGGCGCCATCGAGCCCGTCCTCGGCCGCGACGTTCGGGTCTGCCGGGCCTTCGGGTGGTGCGCGCGCGGCGGCCAGGTCGTGCCGGTCGGGGGCGCCGCGCCCGAAGTGCTCCTGCGTCGGCTCATGGTCAGGCCCGACCCGTGAACGCCGAGGACCTCGCCCGCGAGCTCGCACGCAGGGCGCCGGGACAGTGGGAGCTCTATCGCAAGACGGCCGAGTCGCGCGAGACGGAGTCCTCGCCCGGGCTGCGCCGCGCGTCCTGGCGGCGGGAAGAAGGGTGGGCGGCACGCTGGTGGCAGTCCGGCGCTCCCCGCTTTGCCGCGGCCACGAGCCCGGGCGAGCTCGCCATGGCCCTCGACGCCGCCGGACGGATCGAGGTGTCCGAGTCCCCGGCCCTGGACTGGCCGACGGGCGCCGCGCAGGCGCCGGCCGATAGCGCCGTCCCTTCGCCGCCCGACGTCTTCGACGACCTCGCGCGGGCCGTCGCGGCCGCGTCGCGGGGCGATGCGGCACTCGGAGCGCTGACCCTGCGCCGTGGCCGCGCCGAGGAACGCATCGTGAACGCCTCGCACCTCGACCTCGCCCAGGAGCACCGCACACTCGACGGCGTCGCGCTCTGCGTCGCGCGGCGCGGAAACCGACGGCGCGAGGCCCGACTCCCCTTCCGCTGGGACGGCGCCCCGGAGATCGAGGCGCTCGCCCGCCGCCTGGCCGACGCGGCGACGCTGCCCCTCTCGGACCGCCCGGCGCCCTTCTCGAGCGGACAGTGGCTGCTGGACCCGGCCGTCGGCGCCGCGCTCGCGGCGGCTCTCGCTCCGCTCTTCCTGACCGACCGGCCGCCGCGGTGGATCCTGCGCGGGCAGGCCGCGGCGCGCCTGCTCTCGGTCGTCGACGACGCCACCCGCGACGCGGCCTTCGACGGCGAGGGCGTGCCGACGCTGCGCACGCCGCTCGTCGCGGAGGGGCAGCTGGTCGGGCGGCTCTGCGATCTCGGCGCAGCCAGGCGCACCGGCGGCCGGTCCACCGGCCACGGCGTACGGCCGTCCTTCCGCCTGCCCCCGCGCGCCGGACCGAGGCGCCTCTTCTTCGAGACGGCGAGCCCCGCCACGCCGGCCGCGCTGCTCGCATCGGTCAACAAGGGGCTCTTCGCATCGGCGCTCACGGCCCCGGTGCGCGTGGACGTCGGGGCCGACCGCTACGAGGTCGAGTTCACCGGCGTGTCCATCGTCGCCGGGCGGGCCGGCGGCCCCGTGGCGGGCACGCGTGCGACGGGCCGCCTCTCGGAGCTGCTGCGGCGCATCACGGGCGTCTCGACGGACACCCAGTTCTTCCCGTCCCCCTACCCCGCGGGCTCGCCCACCCTGCTCGTGGAGCGCGCCAGCTTCGAGTAGGGCTTACGAGGGCTCGACGTCCGGGGGCGGTCCGGGCGCGGGTTCCGGTGCGGGCTCGGCCGGCGTATCCGGAGGCGGTACCGGCTCGGTGACCTCCCCGGGCGCAGGCGCCACCGGGGCGGCCGGAGTCGTCGCGGCCGGCGCCCCGGGGGCCCCGGGCGGCCCCGCCTGGGTTCGGGCCGGGACGGGAGTGCGCCGCAGGCCCGTGGGCGGACGCTGCGCCGAAGGCGGCGGCGTTCGCGCTCCGCGGCGCGCCGGTTCCGACGTGCCGGCCGCTCCGGTCGATCCGGGCGACCCGACGTCGCGCGGTGCAGGCGTCGCGTCCGAGTCTTCGTCGGCGTCGGCCTCTTTGGCGGAGATCGGACGATTGGTCGGCAGCTTGCGAAAGCGGTCGTTGTCGAAATAGACCTTGCTGTCGGTCATCGCGGCCACGGCCACGTCGCGTTTGTAGTTGGACAGCGACGCGAGGTAGATCAGCTGCGAGTCGATGACGAGCGGATTGCGCTTCGGGTCGCGCATCGCGGGATCGATCCACATCGCGGCCGCGTATTCCTCGACGGCCGAGCTGGCGGAGTTCTGGTGTTCGTAGAGCCGCCCCAGCCGGAAGTGGGACTGCGGGAATCCGGGCTTGCGCTTGATCGAGCGCTGGTAGGCGGAGATGGCGGCGGAGACCTTGCCCTCAGTTTCACGCAGCAGGCCCAGGTTGTACGCGGAGATGAAGTTCTTCGGGTCGAGTTTCAAGGCGATTTCGTACTGCTCGGCGGCCTGCGCGGGGAACTTGCGCTCGGCGAGGAGATTGCCGAAGTCGTTTCTCAGGTTCGCGTCATTGGGAGACGCGGCGACGCGCTGTTCCTGATCGGCGATCTTGTCGTCGAGCGGATTGCCCGCCACCAGGTATTTCCGGTAGAAGGGCTCCGGGGTCGGCTTCTTGTCGGTGCCGCCCCAGGCCCGGTCGGGCGCCCATGCCGCGCACAGCGCGAGAGCGAGGACGCAGCCTGTCTTTCTCATTCGCCACCCCGTGATTTTTTCCTGGCGACCAGCCGCACGCGCCCGTCGCGCTCGGCCACGTCGAACACGATCTCCCCTTCGCCCAGACGCTCGCGCACCTTGCGCCGCTCGCGCTCGAGGCCCTCGACGAATCCCTCCAGGCGGTATCCGCTCACGTCTTCTCCCCGCGCTTTCTTGGCCGCCACGTAGCGGTCGAAAAGGTCCACCTCGGAGCCGCCGGCGTGCGGACCGCGTCGCTCCTCTTGTACGGAGGCGGGGGCCGCGGCGTTGGGCGGCGCCGGGCGGCCGGCCGCCCGCGCGTCCGAGCCGGTCTCTCCGAAGTGCCCGTAGAGGCCCGGGCGCCGGCCGGCCTCCTTCTCCCCCTGGAGCCGGTCCCAACGCTCCGTCAGCGTCGTAAAGCGCCCCTGGAGCGCCGAAAACCGGTAGCGCTCGGCGGCAGACATGTCTTCGGAGGCGCCCAGCCTGCGGAACATCTCCTCGACGTGGCGGCGAGTCGCGATCGGGGGCTTCGACGTCGACCCGTAGAGGAACCCGTCGTACTCCGCGTTCAAGCGTCGCAGGGCCTCCTCGACCACGCGCAGCTCGCGGTCGAAGCCTGCCGCGCTCATGGGCGCGTTGCCGGGTCGGGTCTTACCGGGATCCTCACGCTCCCCTATAGTAAAGGAAGCATGACGTCCCGGACCTCGTCCTCCTGCGGCCCCGTCCATCCGCCCTCGATGGATGCGCTCCTGAAGGCCGACGGCGCCGCCGAGTGCCTGGCCCTGTACGGCAGGGAGGCCGTCAAGGAAGAGCTGCGCCGGGGAATGTCCGCCGGTGGGACGCTCCCGGAGGCCCTGTGGGGCGCGGCCCGGGAAGCGCTCGGCCGGCGCTTCGCGCCGACCCTCGTGCGGGCCGTCAACGCGACCGGGGTGCTGCTCCACACGAATCTCGGCCGGGCGCCTCTTCCCGCCGCGGCGCGGGCCGCCCTTCTCGAGGTCGCCGGGGGCTATGCGACCGTCGAGTACGACCCTGCGCGAGGCGTCCGGGGCAAGCGTCAGGACCACGTCCGCGCCCTCACGCGCGATCTTTTCGCCTGCGGCGACGCGCTGGCGGTCAACAACAACGCCGCGGCGGTTCTGCTCGCTCTGGCCGCCCTCGCGCGCGGCCGTGGCGTCCTCGTCTCGCGCGGCGAGCTCGTCGCGATCGGAGGGTCCTTCAAGATTCCCGAGATCCTCGAAGCCTCCGGGGCGCGCCTCTGCGAGGTCGGCACGACCAACCGCACGACCGCCGACGACTACCGGCGCGCGTTCTCTCCGGACGTGGCCTTGCTCCTCTCGGTTCATCCCTCCAATTACGAGATCCGCGGCTACACGCGGCGCCCGGCGCCGCACGAGCTCGCCCTGCTCGCCCGCGAGGCCGGCGTGCCCTGGCTGCACGACCAGGGAACGGGCGCCGTCGTGCCACTCGATGCGTTCGGCGTCCCGGACGAGCCGACCGTCGCCCAGTGTCTGGCCGCGGGCGCGGACCTCGTCACTTTCTCCGGCGACAAGCTCTTTTCGGGTCCGCAGGCCGGACTGATCGTCGGGCGGGAGGACCTCGTCGCCCGGGCCGCCGCCCACCCCGTCGCACGCGCCATGCGACCCGACAAGCTGACCCTCGCCGCTTTGGCCGCGACGCTTGCCGGCTGGAAGACCGGCGCGTGGAAGGAGTTTCCGGTCTACCGCGCCGCGGGCTCGCCTCTCGAGGAGCTCGACGCCAGGGGAGCGCGGCTGTCCGGCTGCGCGGCCGGGGGCCTCACGTGCGGAGTGACGCCGTCGCGCGCGGCCTTTGGCGGAGGCACGAGCCCGGAGAAGCTCTTCCCCTCGCGGGCGCTCGCGCTGTCCCACGCCGATCTGTCCGCCGACGCCCTGGCCGCGCGGCTGCGCGGCGGGAGGCCGCCCGTAGTGGCGCGCGTCGAGGCAGGCCGCGTCCTGCTCGACCTGCGCTCGATCCAGCCCGAGGAGGATCCGATCGTCGCGACGGCGCTCTCGGACCTCGCGGCAACGGGATGACCCGCTCGCATGCGATAATTTCGCCGTGCTTCGAAAAGTCGCGCGCGTCGTCTGGCCGTTGACCCTGCTCCTCGCCCTCGTCCTGGCTCAGGCGCCGGCTTGCCGGGCGAAGGAGAGTCGGGTCGCGCCCACCCCCCGCGGGCGAGTGATCCGGGGCATTACGCCGCTGATGACTCCCGTGCCGACTCGCAGCGTACCGACGCCCGGTGCCGGCGTGCACCTCGTGCCGACGCTTCCGGCCTGAGGTCCCTTCAGGCCTCGTCGAGGCCGTGCTCGCGGAGCTTCGCTTCGAGGCGCCGCGGGGAGAGTCCTGCGGCCATTGCTGCGGCGGTGCGATCTCCTCCCGCTTTCTCGAGCGCCCGGCGAAGCCAGGCTCGCTCCGCCGTCAGGGCTGCCCGCTCACGAGCCTGATCGAGCGTCTCCTCCCGCGCCGTCTCGCTCGGGATCGGGGCGGGGCCGAGGCGCAAGTGTTTCTCCGAGATCAGGCCGTCGTCACTCAGGATGATCGCTCGCTCGAGGCAGTTGCGCAGCTCCCGGACATTCCCCGGCCATTCGTAGGCGCGGAGCAGCTCACGGGCGGGCGCCGAGAGCCGCACCGCCCGACTCCCGAGCTCCGGGGGCAAATGCTCGAGGTACCAGTCCAGCAGGGGGTCGATGTCCTCGGGCCGCTCGCGCAGCGCCGGGATCCGGATCGGGAAGACGCGCACGCGGTAGAAGAGGTCCTCGCGGAAGAGGCCCTGGGCGACCAGCTTGTCGAGCGGCCGGTTCGAGGCCGCGAGGATCCGGACGTCGACCTGAATGGGAATCGTGCCCCCCACCCGATGAAACGACCGCTCCTGAAGCACGCGCAGGAGCTTGCCCTGCGTCGCGGGCGTCAGCTCGCCGATCTCGTCGAGAAAGACCGTTCCCCCGTCCCCGAGCTCGAACTTTCCGAGCCGTCGCGCCGTGGCGCCGGTGAAGGCTCCCCGTTCGTGCCCGAACAGCTCGCTCTCGAGGAGCGCCTCCGGGATCGCGGCGCAGTTGATCGCCACGAAAGCGCCGCCGCGGCGTCCCGAAAGCACGTGAATCGCGTGGGCGAACAGCTCCTTGCCCGTTCCACTCTCCCCTTCCAGCAAGACCGTGGCATCCGTGGCCGCCACCCGCTCCGCTTCGGCTCGCACCGTTCGAATCGCGGCCGATTCTCCGATGATCGGCGGCATGGAGCGACTCTGCGCATCGGCAAAGAGCAGCGATTCGCGGGAACGGGCACGCCGTTCGATCGCCCGGGAGATCAAGAGGCGCAGCAGGTCCGGGTCGACCGGTTTGGTGATGAAGTCACCGGCGCCGTGCTTCATGGCCTCCACCGCGGTCTCGATCGATCCGTAAGCGGTCATCACGAGCACCGGGAGGGTCGGATCAAACGCGATCGCGGCATCCAGGACCGCCAGGCCATCGGCGCCGGGAAGCCTCCAGTCGGTCAGGACCAGATCCACGCGCTCGCCACCGCCCTTGAGACGCTCGACGGCTTGCGACCCGGTAGCGATGCCCGTGACGTCGTGACCCTCGGCCTTCAGCATCTCCTCGAGCATCGCGCGGAGAGAGTCCTTGTCCTCGACGATCAGGATGCGAGCCATGAGCTAGAGAGGGTAGCCGCTCGAGGACGATTACGGAAGGGACCAGGCAGCTCGCGGCCGCCCTTTGACCCGGCTAGCGGCTCGGAGGCTTCGGTTGGTTGTCGGGATGCGAGGCGTTGGGGATGTAACCCGTCTTCCCGTCGGCCGGAGCCTCTGACGGGGCGTTGGCGACCGGCGCCGCATAGACGCTTCCGAGGCCGTACGGCGTCGGTTGCGGTGCCGGAGGCCTGGAGGCCGCCGCGGCACTGGCCGCCGCGGCAGTGCCTGGACGAGGAGTCGGGGCCGGCGGAGGAGGCGGAGCCGTCCACAGCGGCGCGAAACGCAAAGATGCGACGGTCTTGTCGCCAACGGTCATGGTGCCCGTGAAGTCGACCGTTTGGCCCGCCTCGAGGGAACCCTTCGACAGGCTGACGTTCGTGCCGTCGATCGATTGCCCTTTCTCGTCGATCGCCGTGACCGACATTCGAAGGCTCTCCGCCGTCGCCTGGCCGACGTTGCGCAGCTTCCCCTGCACGACGAGCGTCGCGCCGTTTTTCGCCTGTGTGTAGTCGGCGATCTCGACGCGAGGGCCACCGGTCCGCTGGTCCTTCTTGTCCTCGGAGGCCGCAGGCGAGACATCTTCGAGGGGATGAGAAACGTCCGCGTCCGTGATGCGAACCTTCGCCCGAGGCCCTTCCTTGGTCACGCGGGCGACATCGGCCGGGGTCGATGCCGCAGGCGCGCTCTTGGACGGTGCGGCCGCCGCCGCCGCCCGCTTGGACGACTCGGCCGCGGTGGCATCGCGGTCGATCTCACCCACGGGCACGGAGAGGAGGGTTCCGTCCGTCCGAGTCAGGTAGGCCACACTCCCCCGGCGAACCCACGGTTTGGCGAGCTCGATGACGGAGCCACCCTTGAGAACGACGACGTCCGCCGCGAGGCCCAGCGCCGCCAGGCTCAAGAGGAGCGCAGCGATGAAAGCCCCGCGGTACGTCTTCATTGCTGTTCCTTCCAGTTCTGCTCGATCGTACGGGCGCTTCCCGGCGTATCGTCCTGGCGCAACCCGCCGCCCGAGAACAGGACGGTGTCGATTATATCCCCGAGAGGCGAGGTCGATTGGGTCGCGGTCGCGACGCCCGTGCCGAGCGACTGCTGATACGCGCCGTAACCGGTGCCCGAATAGGCACCCTGACCCGTGAGGTAGAAGAACCGGTAGCGGAACGAACTGCCGTTGGTCGCGCACGGGGACACCGAGTCCGGCGTGAACGTGATCAAGGACAGATAGCCCTGCGTCGAGAACACCGTCGAGGTGGTCTTCTCGTTCAAGGAACTGAAATCCAGCCGGAAGCCGTTGACCGCGTTCGCACAGCTGCCCGTGTACGGCAGCGTGCAGGGTCCGCCGGCAGGCGGCGTCAGGTCGTGCAGGTCGGCCCGCAGGAACGTCGTCGCCGTGGAACCGCCATCGTTGACGTAGAAGAATCCGGCGGTGTCGACGTTGGCCTTGGCGAGCTCGGCGCGATTGCCGGTGCCCCAGGCGATGCCCAGCCCCGGCGAGGCGCCGCCGCCGCCCAGGAACACGATGCCGGGCTCGTAGAAGATCGGCTGGTGCTGCGTGCAGACGCCCGCCGTCGCTTCACACCCGTCGAAGAGGAGGAAGGGCTGATAGCCATGGGCCTGCCCGTCGGCCATGATCTCGCCGACGCTCACACCGTCGGGCGTGAGGTTGATGCGCCACATGTTTCCGTTCACGTCGCCGATGTACACGACATCGAGATATCCGTCGTCGTTGAAGTCGGCCACCGCGGGCGGTGCAGGCATCGGGGCGAAGTTGACCTTCGCGCCTCCGGCGTCCACACCCTCGGTCACCTTGTAGAGGATCTTGCCGGTCTCGACGTCGATCATGTAGAGGGCGCGGCCCCGGGGCAGCCTGGTCGCCACGCTGTCGCCGGCCGTGAAATTCGGGTCGAAGCCGCCGCCGACGATCGCCACGTACCGATCGTCGAAGCCGGAGCTGTCGGCGGTCGGGCTCAACGGATCGTGAACCTTGATCCGGCCGACCACCGGTCGCGACCAGGTCTCCCCGATCGGCGCCGGCACCGTTGCGCACGAATCCGAGCAAGCGGCGCCGGCATCCGTCATCTCCCACATGACTTCCGGATACTTTCGATTCGGCGACGCCCCGGCCACGCAGCTGGTTCCGGCACCGTCGAGACACATCGGAGAAGCGTCCTTGTTTCCGACGATCTCACCGAACGTGGGGGAGACGGTCGAAAGGTCGATGTCGTCGGGCTGCGTGATGTCGAGGGCAAAGTAGCCATTGCCGCCCTGGCGCAACCCGCCGACGAGCACGGTGCGCCACGCCCGATCGGTGGCCGTCGGGCTGGCACCGAAGGAAGGATCGATGAACACGTCGGCCGCGGTCGCGGACCCGTCCACGAAGTACTGGGGCGACGGCTGGAAATTCAGCAGGTTCGGGAACTTGTTCGTCATCACCAGCTTCGGCGAGTAGGCGAAGATCTCACGGCCGGTCCCCAGGTCGAACGCCGCCGGGAAATTCGTCGTGTCGCGTCCGTAGACGCCCGAATCGAAGGCGTGCATGAATCCGTCGTTCGCGCCGACGAAGAGCACCTTGCGCCGTTTGGCGTTGCGGCTGGCGAAATTGAGATAGGGCTCTCCACTCGTGGACGAGCTCGTTCGCGGTGTCAGGTTCGCGGAGAGATACTGGAAGTATCTCGGCGGCTCGACCAGCGTGGGCTCGGAGTGGAAGATGTCTCCGAGCTTGTGCGAGTACCCGGCCGGCGGATTTCCGTCGTCATCGGTTCGAACCTGCGGAGGAGCGCCGGGCGCGGGTGCGTCGTCCTGGTAGAAGTACGAGTACTTCTGTTCCTGGCCGGTGTTTGGCCCGATGGGCCCGATCGAGGACGGCCTCACGCTGGGATCGTTGAGCACCTCGTCCCGACTTCCGAACGCGGAGATGCCTCCCCGCAGGAACTGCACGGTCAGTACGGCCCGGGTCTGGTTGGCCGTGCTGGAGGTCGGCAGCAGGCCCATGTAATTCATGAGGTCGTCGAAGCACGATCCAGGCGTCCCTGCGCCCGTGCACGTGCCGGAGTTCGGCATGAAGTCCGCGCGCGTGAGCGGCACGCCGGAGACTCCGTCCGCGAAGATCATCTTGCGGCCGGGCCAGACCGAGATCGCGGGAGCTCGACCGGAGGGATTCGCCGCCGTCGGAGCCGCGCCCGCCGTCAGGTCCGCCTTCGGATCCGTAAAGCCGAGCACGCGCCCGGCGTTCCAGACGGGCTTGCGCAACAGCGGATTCGCATCGTCCGGATCCGTCTCATCGGCGAACTGTCCCGTCGGAGCGCTCGGAGTGGGGGTGGGCGTACCGACCACGGGGGTGGCCGTCGGTCCTCCGGGCGTATCGGTCGGCGGCGGCGTCGGCGCGGCGGCCGTCACGACCGGAATCTGGCCGTTCGTATCGAGCTGGAAGCTCTTGAGCGAGCCGCTCCAGATCGACCAGGCAGACAGGTCTCCATTGGGATTGAGATGACTCGGCACGACGGCGCCGATCTGGGCCGTGTCGCCGACGCCACCGGCAAACGCCGGGACGGACGGCGAAGCGAAGAAGTTCGCGGACCTCTTGAAGTCCAGGATGAACTGAAGCTGCGAGGCGAGGGTGGACCTGTCCGTGGCCTGGAAGTATTGGCCGCCGCTCAGGTCCGCGATGCACTGCAGGGTCGCCTGGAACGTGACGTCGGTCGTCATGGCGACGACGAAGACCGGGATTCCCTTGGTCTTGACGTCCGGGTCGAGCAGGGCCGCGGCGGCGCGTCGGCCGGGAGCGCTCTCCGGAAGGAGGACCTGACCCATGTCCCCGGCCGGGCCGTTCCCGCTAATCGTCCCGCCGGTGCAGATCGCGTTGTCGGCGCCGCACTCGTCCTTGCCGTCGGTGATGTACACGACGATGTACTTGCGGCAGTCGATCGACGGATCCGGGGCCGGAGGCGACCCGGAGCCGGTCCAGGGATAGTTCGACGCCGGCGGGAAGACGCCGTTGACGAAGTAGTTGTACGCATCCCGAAGGACGCCGGCCACGGGCGTGCCGATCGACGTGACGACGATCTCCTTGGCATCTTCCTCGAGGGTGTAGGCCGTATCGGGCCCCGGGGCCGCCGAGTTATAGCTGACGATCGACGACGTGAACCGGAGCAGCCGCTTGATCGACGAATCCGGCGAGGCGCCCCCGGGGTAGTCGGTGCTGATCCAGTCGCGTTTGAACGGCACGACCGGCCAGGATTCGGGGGCGGCCGGAGGATCCGACGGGTAGACGTGCGGGTTCGGGCCGCTCGGCGGGTTCAGGAGCAGGTTCGGCGCGGCGCCCTGGAAGGACGTGCCCTCGACCGTCGTGAACGCGTTGAAGTGGGCGAAACCGCCGCAGTCCTGGGCGTAAGGATCACAGGTCCCGAGGGCCCGCAGAGGGCACGACGGCCCGGCGAGCGCGTCGTTCGGATACTGCTGGACCGGGCGGTTGGGCTCGAAGCCCTTCGCCGGGTTGTTGTTGTAGCTCGACGAATACATTCCCTGGTTGTGGCGATCGGGGATGGTTCCCGAATCGGCCGCCGCGTCCGCGTCGTTGTCGGGCGCCGCCGGGCAGCTCGCGATCGCCGTCGGGCACGAACCCCACGGAGGATTGCCGTTGGAGGAATCGTTCGGCAGGTACAGGGGCGGAAGGTCGTACAGGTCCGCGCGGCTGTACTTGACCAGGATGCCTCGATTGGAGGTCAGGAGAAGTGTCGGGTCCGGGTCCGCCTGCGGGTCGTCGAATCCGCGCGTGAACGGCGCAGAGGGAAGGGGATTGACGCCGTTGGCCGGGTTGATCACGTAATTCGGCTCGCCCATCGGGGCGTAGTCGATCCCCGGGTCGAACTGCCCGTTTCCGTTGACGTCGTAGTAGGCGCAGAGCTTGGGCTTGTTGAAGTCCTGGAACGGAGGCGGAACGATGCTCTGCCACAGACACGGACCGCAAAGAACCTTGCCTCCTCCGGTGTAGCTGGCCGGGATACCGGGGCACGGGCCATCTGGAGGCGGAGGCGGCGCCATGGCGAAGATGCCGCGCACGGCGGGAGCGAGCCAGTTGGCGATCACCGGCAGAATGCTCGCGGCCGGCGCGGAACCGCCGGGAAGCGTTGGGACGAGCGTCGGTGTGCGCGTCGGCGTGTTGGTGAACGTGAAGGTCGGGGTGTTCGTCGGCGTGTTCGTCCGCGTCGGCGTATTCGTCGACGTCGCGGTGCTGGTGAAGGTCCGCGTGAACGTCGGAGTGTTCGTATTCGTGCTCGTGG
>Ga0210402_10005391_pt1 | contig 11471 bp, 8 predicted proteins | sample IncBWC7MmetaG_FD_161055 | JGI IMG/M metagenome (GOLD analysis project Ga0210402, IMG submission 161055) | Forest soil microbial communities from Barre Woods Harvard Forest LTER site, Petersham, Massachusetts, United States - Inc-BW-C-7-M | ecosystem: Environmental > Terrestrial > Soil >... | reverse complement strand
TTTTACCTAAGGGGCCAGGTTAAGGCCAACCGAGCGCATGTTGCGGACAATCTGGCTGGGAGACTCTTCAAACGCGAAGTAGATGCACTTTTCGCCGCGGGCGCAGGCGGCGCGGCAGAAATTCGCGGACAGGCTGGATTTCCCCGTTCCCGCCGTGCCCGTTACCAGCACACTGCTTCCTCGGAAGAATCCCGAACCCTCCATCATGTCGTCCAAAGCGGGAATTCCCGTGGAAACGCGATCCGTCGATGATTTGTGGGTGAGTGCCAATGAGGTGATCGGCACCACCGAGATGCCCTCGCGATCGATCAGGAACGGATACTCGTCGGTGCCGTGAGAAGTGCCGCGGTACTTGACGATGCGCATCCGTCGGGTGGAAATCTGTTCCGTGACTCGATGGTCCAGAGAGATGACGCAATCGGCGATGTATTCCTCGAGTCCGTGGCGGGTCAGCGCCTGTTCTCCGGCTTCCCCGGTGACGACAGCGGTAAGCCTGTGGGCTTCCAACCAATGAAACAGCCTGCGGAGTTCCGATCGAAGGATCGTTGCGTCAGTCAATCCGGAAAAAAGTGCCTCGATACTGTCCAAGACCACACGCTTTGCTTTGATCGCTTTGATTGCGTGGGCCAGACGAATGAATAGGCCTTCGAGGTTATATTCTCCACTTTCGGCGATCTGGCCTCGCTCAACGGCAACAAAGTCCACCAACAGCTTTTTGCGTTTGGCAAGCGCACGCAAATCAAAGCCCAGTGAGGCGACGTTGGCCGCCAGTTTCTGCTCGGTTTCTTCGAAGTCCAGGCATACGCCGGGCTCGCCGTATCGAACAGCGCCGTGCACTAGAAACTCCATCGCGAGTAAGCTCTTGCCACATCCTGCGCTGCCACATACGAGCGTGACGCGGCCCTTCGGCAAGCCTCCACCCGTGACTTCATCCAGTCCATGGATTCCCGTGGGGGCCTTGGCGAGCGACGTACGGACGACTTTCGGCTTGGCGCTGGACATAGCGCGACTCCTGAACCGGAATTTACCATTTCGACCTGGAGCTTGGGAATCGTATCCCTACTCACGCCCTTGATACAACTGGCCCCAGGTAGAGTGCGGCGAAATCGCGCCAGATTGGGCGCCGAGGACTGCGTTTAAGACGCCAATCTTCGATCACTTCCGGATGGCTGACAATCGAGATCAGAATTCAGCCGCGTGCGTGGATTCAAAATGGTATAACTTCCGCGACCAGAGAGTTGAAAATGAGCGGGTTCCGGAGCGGGCGTTGAGCACGGTTCGAGAAATTACATACCAAGTCTTGCGCAAATTGGGGATGACGGTGATTTTCGGCAATCCCGGCTCGACGGAATTGCCCTTTTTGCGCGATATGCCTTCGGATTTCAGATATGTGCTGGGACTGCACGAGCGGTCCGCGGCGGGAATGGCGCTGGGATATGCAATGGCGCGTGGAAAGGCGGGTTTCGTCAACTTGCACTCCATCGCCAGCGCGGGGAATGGGCTATCTGCGATCATCGATGCCGCCGCTGGGCACGTTCCGCTGGTGGTAACCACGGGCCAGCAGGATCGGCGGCAGGTGCTGGCGGAACCGTTTCTGGTGAGCCGCGCGGTGGAGGTGGTGAGGCCCTACGTGAAGTGGGCTTGCGAACCCGGGCGAGCCGAGGATGTGCCGGCGGCGATTGTGCGCGGATATCATCTGGCGATGCAGGCGCCAATGGGGCCAGTGTTTATTTCCATTCCGATGGATGACTGGACGCATGAATGTAAATCCGTGGACGTTCGCGAAGTCCATCCTACCGTTTTGGCGGATCCGGCTGCGCTGGATGCGGTGGTTCGCGCGCTAGATGCCAGCCGCAATGCCGCGATTGTCGCGGGTTCGCAGATTGAAGAAGACCACGGATGGGAGAAAGCGGTAGCGCTTGCCGAACATCTTAATGTGGATGTCTATCAGGAACCGATCGCGCCGAGAGTGGCTTTTCCGCGAACGCACCCTCTTTTTCGCGGGAATCTATTTCCGGCGCAGCAGCCCCTGGCCGGTCAGTTGGCGGCTTATGACACCGTGGTGGTTCTGGGCGCGCCGATTTTTCTCTATTACGCTTATGTGCCGGGCAATGCCATTCAGCCGGGAACCAAATTATTCCAGATCACCAATTCACCGAGCGATGCTTCGACCGCGCTGGCGGGAAACAGCATCGTGGGCAATCTTGCATCGGCGATGGAATATATGCGCGGTCATGCGAAGCCCAGAGGGCGCGAAGCGGTCTCGCCGCAGGCTCCGCCACCTGAACCCAAACCGGAATATCCCATCACCCCCGCTTTCCTATTCAGCGTGTTGAACCGTGTGATGCCGCAAGATGCGGTGATCTGCGAAGAGTGTCCATCGGCGAAGGGAGACCTCGACCGGTATCTTCGGCTGGACCAGCCGGGCTCGTTTTATTCAGTGCGCTCAGGAATTCTGGGATTTGGGCTGCCTGCCGCGGTGGGCTTGCAAATTGCTGATCCCAAGAGAAGAGTGGTTTGCCCGGTCGGAGACGGCTCCATCCAATATTCCATCCAGACGCTTTGGAGCGCGGTGCAAAATAATGCCGGCGTGATTTTTATTGTGCTGCGGAATGCCGACTACTCCGCGTTAAAGGGGTTCTGCGATTTCACGAGCGTCGGAAGAAACGTTCCCGGGATGGATATTCCTGAAATCGATATGGTGAAGATTGCTCAGGGGTACGGGATGACGGCGCAGGAAGTCGATCGCGCGGAAGATCTTGAGACTGTTTTGCGAGAAGCGTTCGGGTCGCCAGGGCCGCGCTTGATCAGTGTGAACGTCCGAAAGGGCGGGCAAAAGTGCATGGGGATGGATCGGTCGGTGAATCCGCCGAACTATGGGTGAGCCGGCTCCAGGAGGAGAACGATGGAAGAGCTTGTAAATCTGAATCGGCGGGAACTTCTCAAGACCACTACGGGCCTGTTGACGGGCTTGATGGTTGCCGGAAGCCCGTTGGCGATGATGGCGCGAGGGCGGGCCTGGGCGGTTGATCTCACGGCCCTCAGTAGCCCTGAGGGAGTGGCACTTATGGCCATGGCGCGGACGATTGCACCTCACGACAAGCTGGAAGACGCGGCGTATGCGATGGTGGTCCGAGCCATCGACAGCGATGCGAGCAAAGACGAGAGCGCTTGCAAGATGATCAGGGAGGGACTTGCTAGGCTCGGTCCGGAATTTCCGGCTAGCGCGGAAAACGAGCGCGTTGCCGTGTTGAAGAAAATAGAATCGTCGGCGTTTTTTCAAATGATGCGGCAAAAAACGATGCAAGTTCTTTACGCCACGCCGCTGGCCTACGCTTATTTCGGATATGAAGGCGAAGCGTTTTCCAAGGGCGGGTATCTGCTGCGCGGATTCAATGATTTGCGGTGGTTGCCGGAAGTGCCCCTCGAGGACGGCGGGCCGATGCCGACTTGAGCTTTGCTGGAGAACTCCAAGATGAAACGGATTGACATGAACGATTCCGGCGCGGTCGTGATCATCGGTTCCGGGGCGGGAGGCGGCACGCTGGCGCACGAGTTGACTCGCCGCGGGATCAAAGTGGTGCTGCTCGAAGCGGGCAAACGGCAATCGACGGAAACTTTTTCGCAAGTGCCGGGGGAAGCGTTCGCGCAATTGACGTGGCTGGATGCGCGCACGCAGAGCGGTGACTGGGGCGTCGGACGAGACTTCCCCGCCCTGCCGGTGTGGCACTGCAAAACGGTTGGCGGGACGACGGTTCATTGGACGGCCTCGACGCCGCGGCTGCAGCCCTGGGAAGTGCGCGCGAAGACAACTTATGGAGATGTGGCTGGGGCTTCGTTGATTGATTGGCCGATCTCTTACAACGAGCTGGTGAAATATTACGAATTCGCGGAACGGCGGATGGGCGTGACGCGGCGCAACGGCGTTCCAGGATTGCCGGCTTCAAACAATTTCAAAGTGATGTATGCGGGCGCGAAAAAACTCGGCTACAAACAGGTACACACGGGGCACATGGCGATTAATTCGCGCGCATTTGACGGACGTGGCGCTTGCATTCAGCAAGGCTTCTGCGTGCAGGGCTGCAAGATGGGCGCGAAGTGGAGCACGCTGTATACGGAAATTCCACGGGCGGAGGCGACGGGGAACCTCGAGCTACGCAGCGAATCGACGGCCACACGAATCGAACATGGAGCCGACGGCCGCGTGAACGGAGCTGTATACCGCGATAGTCAGGGCGCGGAGCAGAGACAGAAGGCGCGAATCGTGTGTGTGGCTGGAAATGCCATTGAGACGGCACGACTACTGCTGCTCTCATCGTCGGCAAAGTTTCCGCAAGGCCTGGGCAATTCAAATGACCAAGTGGGACGGAACTACTGTCACCACATCACCGGATTTGTCTGGGGCATCTTTGATAAGCCGGTTTTTCTTTGGCGCGGAGCTACGTTGGCGGGCGTGGTGGAAGACGAAGTGATCAACGAGCCGAAGCGCGGTTTTGCCGGGGGCTACCGGATGGAACTGCTTGGGCTCGATCTGCCCACTTTTGTGCAGGTGGGATTGCCTTACGGTTGGGGCCGGGATTTCGCATCCATCATCGAGAGCTACAGGAACATGGCGGGGATGTTCATCAATGGCGAGGATCTGCCGCGCGCGGACAACCGCATCACGCTGAATTCTGCGGTGAAGGATGATCACGGATTGCCGGTGGCGAACGTGCATGTGAATGAGCATTCGAACGACCAGGCCATGCGCAAGCACGCGCAAGGACAAATGAGCAGGCTATACCAGGCGATTGGGGCAAGGCGCGTGGTGGTCGGGCCAACTCCTCCCGCAACTCACAATATGTGCACGGCGCGGATGAGCGCCGATCCACGCGAGGGCGTAACGAATGGCTGGGGCCAAGCCCACGACGTTAAGAACCTATTCATTTCCGATGGCAGCGCGCTGAGTACGCCCGGCGCGGCGAATCCTACACTGACGATAGTGGCGCTGGCGTTGCGGCAGGCGGACTACATCGGCCAGCAGATGAAAGCGGGCAACCTCTGAACTGCCATAAGCAATCTTGAAGGAAGCAAAAAGAAATGCAGACACTACGAGGGATTGGAAAAACTTACAGCGCAGAAGAAACGGAAGTACCGGCGGCGGCAAAAACCGTGGCCATCTCGGCTTGCGCAAAGGAAATAAAGCACTGCACGACGGCGGGATCGAACTGCGTGCCGCTCGACTCGATGAGCCGGCGAACGGCTTCCTCGTGAGGAAGGCCAACGCGATAGGGGCGCGAAGAAACCATGGCGTCGAAGGCATCGATAACGGAAACGATGCGGGACACCACGGGAATCTCCGGTCCTTTCAATCCCGCCGGATAACCTTTTCCATCGAAGTTTTCGTGGTGGTGAAGGATGTCAAGCGCGGCGCGTTCGAATCCCGGGAGCATGCGCAGGACCGCCCATCCGTATTCGGGATGCTTCTTCATTAGCGCGTATTCCTCGGCGTCTAGCCGTCCAGGTTTCTTCAAAATGGCGTCCGGAATGCCGACTTTGCCGATGTCGTGAAGGAGCGCGGCAACTTCCAGGTTTTGGAGCTCCGCCTCTTCCAAACCGAGTTCCTGACCAACGCGCATGCCCCACTCCGCCAGGCGCGTGCTGTGAACACCAGTGTTGAGATCCTTCAAGTCCAAAAGCTGGTTGAAGGCGCAGATCACCGAGCTGCGTAGCGCGGTGACCTGCTCTTCGACAAGTTTGACGCGCAGGGGATCTGGCGTCAGAAGCAGATTGGAGGACGGGGCGAGTATGGGTGCGCGCTCGTTTGCCACGGCGGTTACCAGCAGAACAAGAAGCACGAACCACCGCCACCGGAAGCGGAGCTGCCGTTTACCCAGGCAGAAACTGCCTGGTAGGCATCGAGACGGCCGTTGTGCAAGTCCGGAGTCAGTTTGATTGCATGGGACAGCGCGCTGGACGCCGATGACTGGTTCGACGACTGGTTCTGGGAAGTCTTGGCATTCAACATCAACGCCACGGTTCCGGCGACCATCGGAGAGCTGAAGGAAGTTCCGGAAGCGCTGGCGTAGGTGCCGCCTGGGAAAGTGGTGATGACATATTCGCCGGGTGCTGCGATCCAAACGTCGGTGTTGCCATAGTTGGAGAAGGAAGAACGCGCATCCCAGTTGGTGGTCGAAGCGATGCCCATCACGTTTCCATTTAGTGCGGCAGGGTACACCGGCGCGCTGGTGTTTTCGTTACCGGCGGCAGCTACCAGGACAACGCCCTTCTGGTTGGCGTAGGAGACTGCCTGGCTCAAGGCCGCGGAAGATGTCGACACGTCAAAGCTCATGTTCACGACATTCGCCTGATGCTGCACCGCATAGTAGAGGGCTGCGACGATGTTAGAAAGATATCCCGTGCCGTTGGAACTGAAGGCTTTGAGAGGAAGAATCTTGGATTTCGGCGCTACGAGGTGGACAAGCCCAGTTGTCATCGTGCCGTGTCCAAATGCGCCGTACGGCCCTCCATCGAGGACTGCAACCGACGATTGGTCTAGAACGGCGACACTGGACTGCTGGACGATGGCAGGACCTTGATCATCCGAGCCTTCGGTTTCGCCATTTTGCAACTGCGGGATATCAAGCCACTCGGATGCTCCCGGCTGATTGCGGGTGAAATCGTAGCCCGGAAGCAGGACAGGCTGAAGAACCGGGTGAGCGGTATCCACGCCGGTATCAATCACCGCCACGATGCCGGTACCACCGATGTTGAAGCCATTTTGCGCATCGGAAAGTCGAATGATCTGTGCGGCGGGTTGCGCGGCGTAGCCATGCCAGACCAGCGTGCCGTAATAGTTGACGGGGGTACGGTCGTTCAATCCCGAAGGGATATTGCTAATCGGCTTTTGAGGGATAGGCAGGAGCTGATCAGGCTCGATGCTCTTGATGCCCAGGAGGGATTCCAGAAGATTCAAGGTGCCGTTCAATAGATTTGTGATGAGGTTGCCGGTCGAAGTCACCAGATAAGTCTGGCCGACGGAGCCGTCGAGCGAACCCTGCACCTGGCAGCCAGCAGAGAGGCAAAGATTGAGGACCGAAGTCAGTCCCCCGGTGGTGCGGACGATGTAGCGATTCTGGGCCGCGGCGGGCTGAACACCCGCGGTCGCAATGGCGATCAGTGCGGCGAGAATGATTAAACTGCGTTTCATAGAATAGATCCCTTCCGGGGACTTCTGCATTAGATTCACTCCACCTTTAGCAGAGAGGGTACCCCGCAAGTCTTGCGGAATCTGCCTCTTGGGCCAATGGTACGAGTGTGATGACTGTCAGAATCATTCGAACTATCCGCCTTTGGTACGTTCGTACCACTAGGCAAATACCTGAAAATCTCCGGGTGGCGTTCACCTGCCATGTTTGGCTTTCCCTGGTAAGTTTCCCAGCGCATTGCGGAGCGAAATCACGATGGATTTTTCACCCTGGCCTGGGAAGGCAAGCTCCAAGTCACCAGTGTTCTCCACTTCGCCTCGGAACTCGCCAAACTGATTCGTAACCGCGTGGATTACATGCCCGCGATGATTCGAAAGCGTGACCTGCACATCCCGTCCGACAACACCGGGCGAACTGATGTCCAAAAGCTGACCGGTGATCATGAGGCCATTGCCGTCCGGCTTCGCTTCAATCTGGATATCAATCTGGTAAGGATCAGCGCGGTAAAGCATTTGCCTCGTTCCCAGTCCGCTGGACCGTACGCCCGCCGGCATCGGTTGCAAAAAACTGTCGAACATCAGTTTGACGAAACTGCTCTTTTTGTTCCGCTCGGCACCCACCCCTGCAGCGGCAAACGCAGCCTTGGCGATTCGAACCTGCGCTACCGGAGGTTGATACCTGGCCTCCATTGCGGCCGTGCTGTGCAGTTTTTGCCATAGGGCTACAGTTTCCATGCATCCCTTGCAGCCGGTTCCCAAGTGCTTCTTCATGGCTTCCTGTTGCTTCGGAGAAGTCACTTGGTTCACAAAATCGATCCACTCCTCAGTCGTAAAGTGTTTCATCTAGCGTTCCCCCCATCAGCCTTTCTCTTAAACTTCCGCTCCCCAGCGGATGAGAGCCGTTATGGCCCTCGCGGAATAAGGGTGCCGGAAGAGCTGAAAAATATAGGAAAGGAAGGATCTAGCTAAGTTCTTTGCTTTCAGCTAGTTTGCCGACCAACACAAAGGGGGCCCAGAAATACGGGTGGGCATGCTGCTGGCGGAGTCGCTTCATAGCGGATTGCAGGGCACCGGCCATGTTCCCGGTTTGAATGTAATTCTTGTAGAACTCTTGCATGAGTGCAGAGGTGCTCTCGTCGTGAACGTCCCAAAGCGAGAGGAGCAAAGACGTCGCGCCTGCGCAGAACAAGCCGCGCTGCAAGCCCAGGAGTTCGTCCCCCGCAGAAACGAAGTTCATACCCGTGGCGCAACCGCTGAGGGTGACAAGTTTAGCCGGCAGTCGAATCTGGTACAGATCGTACAGGTTTAAGTAGCCGTCTCCGAGCCGGATGCCGGAAAACATCGGGTTGTCCTGACGATAGTTGCCGTGGGTCGCGATGTGAAGAAGGCCGCTCGCCAGGCCTCGCTCCCGGAGCACCTTGGCGTTCGCCTGTGGGCCGAGGAACAGTTCGGGATGCGGCAGGAGTTCTGCGACCGATTGCACCTCCTCGAGGATGTGCGGGGCGCGGTCGTCCGGGATCCCCAGCACCAGGGAGTTGGGAAGTTCTCCGTCCTTTTTTTCCTGGCAGAGGGCAAAGACGGTGGCGCTTGGCGCGTAAGAGATGGTGTGGGTGTCGCAGAGGTATTCCTCTCCGTCTCTCAAGGCATGAAATGGAAGAAAGTGCAGCGCGCCATGTGGCACGAAGATCAAATGCCGGGCTTTGAGATGCTCGCGGATGGGAGCAATGAGTTCCGTGTACAACGCCGCCAGGTGCCCCAGCGTCGCGGAGAGCAACGGCTGCTCGAATCTTTGAGCATAAGCGGCCCCCATACGAAATTTCGAAAGCTGAAAGCGCAGCAGGTGGAGAAAGTGAACGACCCGGGAAACCACGCTGATGGCTGCGATTTTGATCGATTCCCGGGTGACCACGGCGGCGATGAGCCGATCACCGCTGGAATAATATTCGACCAGCGCACTGCCTGCCGGCAAAGTGGATTGCAACCTGGCCAGCGAGAAGTCCGCGGGAGCTTCCAGGGTGGCGTATTCTCGTTCGTTCGCGGGCAGCTCCCGAAGCGTTCTCAAAAGCTCGTTTTCGTGAGACACCGCTTTTTCGTGCAATTGTTGCAGGCGTTTGGAAGAACTCTCTTCCGGGCCCAATTGCTCCAGCTCAATGCGGTGGTAATACCAATTAAGCTCTTCGCGCAAATCGCGAATTCTCCGCACCAGTTCGCTCTGCCCGGTATCTCCCATCGGCAGGCTCTGACCGCTCTGAAAAATCATTTCGGTCATGCTTCGTGATTTTGCCGCTTCGATGCAGTTAAAAGCATCGGCGGCGGCGGCTTCGCCGGGCTCCCCGCTCAAATGCAGATCCACGAGCGCCTCATAAACTTGAAGGCGGTTTTTGATGAAGGAGATCTTCAGCTCTTCGGAATGCAACCGGCTGCGCAAAGTTTCGAGCGCTTTGCGCGCCTCGCCATAGGCAGAGAGAGCTGCCGGGCGGTCGCCGCGGATCTGGGAGAGCTGGCCGCGCAGAAAATGCGCCTGGTAGGCCAGCGGCGGCGCCTGCAAACGCTCCATCCTGGCGGTGGCAGCCTCGGTTTCCGATTCCGCAACGGCGGTCTCTCCCACGTGCAGGGCGATGCGCGCCAGAATAAGATGTGCGAGGACGGACTTGCCGGACAGCAAGGTTTGGTCGAAAAATCCCGCGGCGCCGGCACATAGCCTTCGCGCTTCAAAGTAGCGCCCTTCGTGAAAGAGCAGCAATCCCTGGTATAAATCCAGAAGCCACGGCCACACCAGATTCTTTTCTCGCCTAAACATCTCCCGCGCCTTGGTGAACCCTTCGAGGGCTTGCACTGTTTTCCCTTGCTGCCCGAAAGCGATCGCCCGGTTTGCCAGCGTTTTCGCCGCTTCATAGCCCATGCCGAGCTTTTCAAACCTCGAGAACCCTTCATCGGCCATTTCCCCCGCTTCATCGCTCAAATTCAGCTCGAGGTAGATGTCGGAAAGATCGAGATAGCAGAGCGCCAGATGATAGGCGTCACCAGTAGCCTCGCAGGCGCGCCGCGCCGCATAGAGCATTTCGATGGCCTGGCCATATTCGCCCCGGAAATAGTGCAAGTAAGCGATATTGTAATCGGCCTGCGCCACCAGCAGTGGCATGCCGTTCTGCTTGCACAGCTCGCGAGCCTTCTGATAGCAATCCAGCGACCTCGCAAAATCGTTCAGATTGATGAGGCACATCGCTAAGTTGCTGAAGATGGCGGCCATTGCTTCCACGTCTTTGTAGGGCATCAAAGCGATGTAGGCGCGTTCGTAGTGCGCGATCGATTCTTCGAATCGGTCTTGCCGGTGATAGATGTTGCCAATGTTTATTTCCAGGCGGGCCAAGCGCCAGGAATCATCGAGACGCGTAAAGATCACCCGGGCACGCTCCGCAGCGTGAAACGCCCGGTCGTATTCTCCGAGCAGGATCAGGGGCTGGATCGAGCTGCTGAGCGTTCGTGCGGCTTCATTCTCATTTTTCAGCGCTTGGTAAAGCTCGAAAGCCTTTTCGTGGTGCTCGACCGCCCCGGCGTTGTTTCCGCAGGCATAGAGGGCGTTTGCCTTTGCCCGCAGTCCGAGAGCCAGGCTTTCCTTGCTTCGCAGTTTCGTACCGATCAAGACGGCCGCTTCAGCCAGGTGCAGCGCCTCGCGAGTGTCAATGCGCACTCGCTCAACAACCAGTGTTGCCAGCCGCTCGACAACCTCGCTTCGCACCAGGGCCCCGTGGCGAGCGAGAAATTTCCGGCGGGTCGCCTCAGTCTCAAGCTGTGCGAGTTGGGAAAATAGCTCTTCGGGCGTTGCTTTCTTAACCATGGTGGACATCAGAGGAATCCCAATTCGTCCAGATTTCGCCGCATTCGTTCAATGCACTTCTGGCGCGTAAATCCTATAGAACCCAGAGCCAGCCCCAGTTCCGCGGCAACTTCGGCATAGGGCCGCGGCGGAGTCTCAAAAAAAAGCAGCTCGACAAGCCGGCGGCATTGCGGAGTAAGCGTGCGCATCGCATCCCGCAACATTTGTTCTTGTTGCGTCTGCTGCACCAGGGTTTCCGCGATGGCCGGAGTTTCCGGCTCCGGCAGGTCCGGCTCGGCATCGCGGCTGACCAGGCGCTGCGCTTGGCGTTTCTGTCGATAGCACTGGTGATGCGCTACCTGCATCAGCCATTTCGGAAGCGCCTTCGGCTCTCGCAATTCCGGCAGCCGCGTCAGCAGCTCCATACAGGTGGACTGGAATACGTCGGCGGCTTCGTGAGGCGCGAGG
>Ga0210402_10005387_pt1 | contig 11476 bp, 8 predicted proteins | sample IncBWC7MmetaG_FD_161055 | JGI IMG/M metagenome (GOLD analysis project Ga0210402, IMG submission 161055) | Forest soil microbial communities from Barre Woods Harvard Forest LTER site, Petersham, Massachusetts, United States - Inc-BW-C-7-M | ecosystem: Environmental > Terrestrial > Soil >... | reverse complement strand
CTGGTAGATCTGAAACTGATGCGCGAAGTATCGGAAATGATCGGCGCGCGCCAGAGCGGCGGCCGGCCGCCGGTCGCTGTCGACAATACTTTTCTGGGGCCGGTTTTCCAGCGGCCGCTGCTGCATGGGGTTGACCTCGTCATGTATTCCCTGACCAAGTATGTCGGGGGACATTCGGACTTGGTTGCCGGCGGTGTCGTGGGTTCGCGTGCCGCGGTGGATCCCGTCAAGAAGCTGCGCGGCGCGCTCGGCACTCAGCTGGATCCAAACACGGCATGGATGATCATGCGTTCGATGGAAACGCTGTCGCTGCGCATGTATAAGTCGGCGGAAAATGCCGCACTGGTGGCGAATTTTTTGCGCAAGCACTCAAAAATCGCCGCCGTCAATTATCTTGGTTTTCTTGCCGCCGATGATCCGCGCGCGGCGGTATTCAAGCAACAGTGCGAAAGCGCCGGCTCGACTTTTGGTTTCGCCGTGAAGGGCGGCGAGGCTGAGGCGTTTCGCCTGCTCGATGCCTTGCAGGTGATCAAGCTGGCCGTGAGTCTCGGCGGCACCGAAACATTGATATCGCATCCCGCGAGCACGACGCATTCGGGCGTGACCAAGCAAACCCGCGATCGCCTCGGAATAACCGATGCCTTGATTCGAATTTCAGTCGGCATCGAGAACCCGGATGATTTGATCGCCGATTTGAACGCGGCGCTGGAAAAAGTCTAGGAGCCCGGGAGGCAAAGACGTCTCAAGGCAGATCAGAAACAGTGCCTTGAGTCGCCTTCGCCGCGCTGACGGGTACTCGAGCCAATCAATATTCGAAGTGCTACATGCTCTTTGAAAGACCGAAGAACAATCCCCGACGCGGACCAAATTGCGGCGCGCCGACACCCACGCCGGTGCCGTTGCGGATTTGATAGACCTTGTCCAAGGCGTTGATGAGATCAAAACGCGCGGTCAGGGTGCTCGACTCGGTGAAGTGAAAGATATGGTTCACGCCGAGATTTACTTGTGTGTAATAGGGCAGGTGATCGCCGTTCGGTATCGACGTGCCGTCCGGCAAGTCAAGGCTGGCCCGCAGCCCGGAGCCTTCCAGGAAATCGGCGCTGAATGTGGTGTGGTTCCACAAATACGACACACCTCCGGATGCAGTGAATTGCTGCTCGTGGTCCAAGTGGATGTAGTGCGAGGCAACGTAGGTAAGATCGTCCGGCGAGAAATTGAACTGAGCCGAAGCGAAATTCTTGCCTTTGGCGCTTTGATAGGCGAGATTCAAATAGGCGTTGAAGCCTTGCTCCGTGAAATTGGCGGTGATCTCGGCGCCATACTGCTTGCCATAGGTGTAGTTGAAGGGCGTCAAAATAATGGGCGCCCCGAACTGGCCCTCGTCGATCAAGTTGTGCGATTGTTTGTAGTAGGTGTCGAGGCCAATCGTGAAGCGGGCTGTCACCTTCTGCTGCACGCCCAGATCGTAATAATTCGCCTGTTCTGCGAGCGGCGAACCGGCCACGGTGACGACCGGCGCGGCCGTGGTATTCGCAAATTTCGCCACGGTTTCACTGCCCACCAGTTCGAAGGGCGGCGGCGAGAGATAGCGCGAATAGCCGATGTGCAGCGTGGTGTCATCCAAGGCCTGCCATACGGCATTGAAGCGCGGACTCGCCTGGTGGGCGGCGGTAAAGGCCGTGAACTTGTCGAAGCGCAGACCGTAGTTGAAGGTCAGGGAGGGAATCAGCTTCCATTCGTCCTGCAGGTACACGCTGCCGATCCACTCTGTCTTGGCGCCGTTGTCGATGATGGTGAGCGGTAAATCGCCGAGCTGGTTGCCGTTCGCATCCAGAGCAATCACCTGCGAGTTGGTGAGACTCTTGGAGTGGTCGCTCTGCAGGAAAATTCCGCCGCGCACGGTATGCACCGCGTCGAGCCTGTAGGCCGCATCGGACTGCAGCGCATACGCCGCGTTCTGCTTGTAGGCATCCTGAGCGATTCCATTGAACAACAGATCGCCGAGCGGATCGGGGGTGAAAGTCAGGCTCGAGTAGCGTGCGGTCGCGGACGTCTGCACGTCGAGTGCGCCCTGCGAGTGCTGCCAGCTCAGAATCGCGAAATGATTGAGCTCGCGTTGATTCTCATTGAGCGCCTCGCTCGGAAAGCTGGTTTGGCCGTTTACGGTGAGCTCTGTGCCGTCGGCATTCGTGAGGCCCGGGGTCAATCCGGCGCGGTTGGGAATTTGAAAGCTGCCGACCGAGCTGCTCAACACTGCGCCGACACGATTGGCCTCATCGAGGATGTACTCGAAGTAACCAAACCCATGATATTGCTTGGTGTGATCATGAATGGGATCGGAGCTGCCGTCCGGCGACTCGATGCCCAAATCATTGCGCAGAAAGTCGCCCGAGACGAAGTAGTTCAAGCGCCCATTGCTGCCGCCGTAATTGAAGCTCGGTTCCACAGTGCCGTGGCTGCCGCCGTAGATGGACACCGAGCCGCCCGGATCGATCGCGCCGCTTTTGGTCTTCAGATCAATGATGCCCGCGGTGCGCAGGCCATACTCGGCCGGCAGCGCTCCGGTTACCAGCGTGAGCGAGGAAATCAGGCGCGGATCCAGCGATTGCCCGAAGACGCTGATGCCCTCCGGCAGGACGATGCCGTTCAAGCGATATTGAAGGCCGTTGTGCTCACCGCGCACATGGAATTGCCCAAACGAGTCCTGCGCGACATCCGGCGCCTGCATGATCACTTGGTTGAGCAATTGGTTGTCGCCACCCGGCTGTGCGGCGATTGCGGCCTCATTGATGGTATAGATCGAAGCACCGGTTTGCGTTTGGATGCCGTTGCGCGCCTCGTTCAGGCGTTGCGCGATGACCACCACTTCGTCGACATCGGGCGTTGCGCTTTCAGCTTCATCGCTTTGCGCGGCACGCGGCATAAAAAACACGGGAATAAACGCGAGCGCCAAGAGCGCCCTTGAGGATTTGAAATTGAACATGAATCGAGAACTCCTCGCCAAACACGCCAGGCCGCAGGTCTTGTGCGGCCGAAAAATCTTCGTTAAGAGTTAGGGCGTGACGGGAGGAGCGCGGGAGCGAAACGCAAGCAGGAACTCAAGATCAACCAGGCAGCTGATGTGCGCCTGCGGCGCTTGGCTGCAAGCTTGCGGAAGTGCAAAGGGCAGCGTGGCGGGGGTGCCCGCCGCGGAAAGAAGCGGCGCAAAGTTTAGGCAATCTTTGCAGAAATCATGAATGCCTTGATTCGATTGCTGCGACGAAACCGGCGGTTTCTCGGGCGCATGCGAGTAGGCATGCGCCATCGCGCCCAGCTGGGCGAAAATCAGCGCGAGCGCGGCAAGGAGCGCGACGCGAAACTCAAGGCGTTTCTTCAGTCTTGGCAAGCTGCTACCTGGCAGTCGAGACCGTGATGCTATCACCGTCTGCGCAGGCGCGGAATTGCTTCACACAAATGGGCGCCCCGAGCTGCCGGCGGCGGTACTTCAAAGGCCTCCGGCGGCCCGTAAATTGAGATGGGCCCGGCATATTGCGCCAAAACTTGAGCCCCAGCTGACCGATCTGAGAGCGGGGTCACAACGAAATAAGGGTATCCAGCAAAAATAGGGGCACTCGGGGATTCCCGGCAATGATGTCACACGGCAATTTTAGGAGCTTTCATGCATAAGATTCTCACTGCAACCCTTGCAACCGGAGTAATGGCTGCAGGCCTTGCTCAGGCTGCCACAACCACCACGACCTTCGCGGTGACTGCGACGGTGCAGTCGACTTGCTCCGCGACGGCCGCGACTTTGGCATTCCCCAACTACACGCCGGGCGGCGGCACGCAGATCGGCAACACCTCCATCAGCGTCAAGTGCACCAAAAATACGCCCTTCACGGTGGCGCTCAACGCGGGCTCGACCCCCGGCGATGCGTTCGCGCAGCGTCTGATGGGTTCCGGCGCCAATACCCTGCAATACAACTTGTACACCAGCGCCGCGCTGACGACGATTTTCGGCGACGGCACCGGCGGAACGGGCACGGTCCCTGGCACCGGTCTCGGGGTGGCGACAGCCAACTCCGTGCAGGTGTTTGGCCAGTTGCCGGACAACGCAACCAACCAAGCGGCGGTTCCGGGCAGCTATTCCGACACGATCACGGTGACGGTCACGTATTGATTTCTAGGACGTTGCGGCGGCGGTATGCCGCCGCAAGCGGTCCGGTTTTTGGTTCGGTCTCTCGAGGATTCGATGCGCAAGATTCAAGCAATGACGCTTATCTTTGGTGCGGTATGCGCCGGCGTTGCCAATTGCGCAACCACCACCACGACATTCGCGGTCACCGAGACGGTGCAGGCGACGTGCTCGGCAACGGCAACCACCCTGGCATTCAGCGCGTACACGCCCGGCGCCGGGGCGAAGGCCAACAACGGCACCATCAGCGTCAAGTGCACCAAAAATACGCCGTATACGATTGCGCTGAACGGCGGCACCACCGCCGGCGGCACGATCGCGCAACGGCTGATGGCTTTTGGTGCCAACACGCTGCAATACAACCTGTTCACCACGGCTGCGTTCGGCCAGATTTTCGGCGACGGTTCAGGTACCAGCAAGACGGTCGCGGGCACGGGCGCCGGTGTGGCGACGGCGAATACCGTGACGGTGTTCGGTCAATTGCCTGACAGCGCGGCCAACCAGGCTGCAGTACCGGGGAGCTACTCCGATACGATTACCGTCACCGTCACCTACTAGGATGCGAACGCTAGCCGCGCTGCTGATCCTCGCCGCTCTGGCCGCGCCGGCAAGCGCCAGCACCTTCAATATTTCACCCATTCGCGCGGAACTCACCGGCAGCCACCGGACAGAAGCGCTCACCATCATGAACGCCGATGACAGCCCGGTCGTCGTCCAAATCCGAGTCGTGAGTTGGTCGCAGAAGAGCGGCGCGGAGCAGCTCGAGGACACCCGCGAACTGCTGGCGACCCCGCCCGTGCTGCAGATTCCGGCGAATAGCCAGCAAATTATTCGCGTCGCGTTACGGCGCGAGCCGGATCCCGCTCAGGAACTCACCTACCGGGTGATCTTCGAGGAGGTGCCGCAAGCAGCGCCGAAGGATTTCACCGGCCTGCGCGTCGCGCTGCGCCTGAGTATTCCCGTATTCGTTGCTCCCGCGCACGGCAAGGCGAATGCCGAACTGGCGTGGGAGTCGCGCTGGCTTCCAAACGGTCAGCTCGAAGTGGCCGCAACCAACAATGGCAGCGGTCATCTGCAGATAACCGACTTCGAGGCGCAATTTCCCGGTTCCTTGATGCCGCTGCGCGGCGTGACCTCGAAGTACGTGCTGCCCGGAAGTCGGATGAGCTGGACCTTGACGCCGCCGGCGGATGCGAAACGACAGGGAGTGATACCGATTCGCGGCCACAGCGACCAGGGAGATTTTTCCGCCGACGTTGCACCCAGCGATCTCTAAAACCGCGATTGGCGCGTGCCCATGAACAGGCTAATTCGAATTGCCTACGCGCTGCAGACATATTCTGGACTGCTGATTGTGATGCTGGGCCTTGCGGCGCAGGCCGGCACTGCGGCCGATCTGCCGCAACTGACGGAGGCGGTCTTGGAAGTGACTCTGAGCAACAGTGAGCCCGGCGAAATGGTCGTGGTATTGCGCGGCCCGCAAGGACAGCTGTTCCTGGAGGAAAGCGATTTCGCGCGCCTACGCCTGCACCTGCCGCCGACCGCGCCGTACATGCACGAGGGCCGGCGCTTCTTTGATCCGAAGGCCATCAAAGGCTGCACGGTGACGATTGACGAGGCCGCACAACGCGCGGTGATCACCGCGCCGCCGGCATCCTTGGACACGACACATCTGAGCGCGGCGGCGCGCCGCTCGCCCGACATCACGCCGGCCTCACCAGGAGCTTTCCTCAATTACCAACTCTCGTCGCAGCAAATTGATGGCCGGAACATCGGCGGTGCGTTCGCGGAATTGGGAGTTTTTGCAGGCGCGGGAGTGCTGACCAACACGGCGGTCGCCCGCTATGGCAGCGACGCCAATCAACTCGTTAGATTGGATACAACTTACACCCGCGATTTTCCGGCCACGCTCGAGACTTTGAATCTCGGCGACGCCATCAGCGATGGCGCGAGCTGGGGAAATGCCGTGCGCTATGCGGGCGTCCGCTGGAGCCGAAATTTCGGACTGCGGCCCGACCTATTGACGACACCGCTGTTGGCCACTTCAGGCACCGCGACCGTGCCCTCGACCGTGGATGTCTTCGTCAACAATCAACTGGTGACAAGCAGCCAGCTGCCGCCCGGCCCCTTCGTGATTGATCGGCTGCCCACGGTATCCGGTACCGGCGATGTCAGCGTGGTGGTGCGCGATGCGCTCGGCCGCGAGCAAGTGCTCACGCAATCCTTCTATTCGAGCGTGACGCTGCTCGCCCAGGGGCTGTCGCAGTACTCTGTCAATCTCGGCAAAATTCGCGACGACTACGCACTCGAGAGCAACTCGTACGGCCCCATGCTGGGCGAGGCCAGTTATCGCCGCGGTATCACCGACGCCATCACTTTGGAGGGGCACGCAGAATATCTTGCCGGTGAGGCGCACGCCGCAGGCCTCAATGCGGCCTTCGGCCTTGGGCAAATAGGCGTCATTAATTTCACTGCGGCGAATGGCGGCGACTCGTCGGGATCGGGCTGGTTGAGCGGCGTTGGGCTTGAACATCGCGGCACGAATACGAGTTTCATCGCCAGCAGCCTGTGGGCCGGCAGCGATTTCTCGCAGGTGGGCGAGCCGCTGGATCCTGCCATGCGCATGCGGCAACGGAGCCTCTTGCAGACCGGCATGGGATTGGGCCGATTCGGCTCACTGTCGCTTGCCTACGTGCGGCAAACTTATCGAGATTCGCCCACGCAGCAAACCCTGGGGTTGACCCACAGCCTCCGGCTCGGCCGCATCGGTTCGCTCAATTTGACCGTGACCCAAACCCGCACCGCGGCGCAATTCTCGACCGGCGCGCAAAATTCAACCAGTGCGTATTTGATTTTTGTGCTGCCGCTGGATTTCCGTCGCGCGGCGACCTTGAGTACAGTGGGCGGCAGCGGCCCCGGTGCGCCCGCCAACGAGGTCATCGCCTCCCTGACTCAAAGTTCGCCGGTGGGGCCGGGCAGCGGCTATCGCGTGAGCGCATCGACAGCGGGAAATTACGACGCGGACTGGCGCCAGCAGTTCAACAGCGCTGATCTGGAGCTGGAGGCGGCCCGCAATCAGGGACTCGACGGCCGCAGCGCCTATCTGTCCGGCGCGATGACATTCCTCGATGGCCAGCTCAATACCACGCGCTCCGTTAATGGCAGCTTTGCCATGGTGGATGTCGCGGGCATCGCCGATGTGCCGGTGTACGTGGAAAACCAGCTCACCACTCACACCGACGCCTCCGGAAGGGCGCTGCTTTACAACCTGCGGCCGTATGAGGCCAATCGCATCAGCATTACGCCCGAGGACCTGCCGCTGGATACCACCATAGCCGCCAGCAGCGCCATCATGGCGCCGCCCTACCGCAGCGGCGTGATCGCCCGATTTCCTGTGGAGCGCGTGCGCAGCGGCACGTTTCGTCTGGTCACGGACGATGGCAAGCCGGTCCCGGTAGGCGCGATCGTGACGCTCAAGGGTGCACAGTTTCCCGTGGTCCAGGACGGCTTGGTGTACGTGACCGGCTACGATCACGGCATGTCCGCGGAAGCGGCTTGGTCCGCAGGACATTGCAATTTCCGCTTGGAACCGCCGCCCCCTGATGATCCGCTGCCGGACATGGGCACGGTTCAATGCCATGACGCTCGCGAGAGCACGGTGCGCAACCGATGAAAGTCTTGCGCTTCATTCCGGCCGCCCTTTTGTGTGCCCTTCTGGCGCCGCTCGCGCAAGCCGCCACCATCGTAAATTGCACGGCGAGCGCAAGCGGCATCGCCTTCGGAATCTACAATCCCCTAAGTGCAGTGGCCGATGCGTCAACCGGAAGCTTGAAGGTCACCTGCAATGGCAGCGGCACGGGCTCTGCCAATGTCACGCTTAACGTAACGTTGAGCACCGGTTTAAGCGGCAGCTACGCCACGCGAAAAATGTTCTCGGGCGTCAATGCACTGAACTACAACATTTTTTGGAGCACCGCGTACAACCAGATCATCGGCGACGGCACCGGCGGTTCGTTCGCGGGCACGGCGGGACCATTCGTGGTGCCGGCCGGAGGCAGCAATTTCGCGACCGGCACCTTGTACGGCCTGATTCCCGCCTCTCAGGACGTGGTGCCCGGCGCTTACAGCGATGTCATCGTCGTGACGGTGACGTACTAGGGGTCCGGCCCTGGTTCAATCGAGCGGATGCACCGCCAAGCGAACGGGCCAAGGGTAGCTGCCCGCGGCGAGACCGGGCGCGAGTGCGAACCGAAACTTCAACGACAGATTGAGGATCTGAGGCCGCTGCCAACGCTGCACGATGGCGCCGCCCTCCGCGCCCAATGTCGCATCGGAATTCAAGCCTTCAATAACCATCGACGAGAGCATGGGCGCGACTGTGAGAACTTCGAGGGTGAACCCACTGGGACTGTTGCTATGTACGCTGAACTGCGTTGGCTCCATCACATCGATGAAACCGCGGCGCAAGTCCGCTGCGGAGATTTCCAAACCCGCGGGCACGGACTGAAACTCGATATTTGCCACCGGCCGAACGATGACGCTGACCGAAAAATCCGAATGCACGTCGCGGGCGCCGGCCGCGGTGACGCTGGCAGCAACAATCAGTGCGATACGTGCCGCGTTCAACCCCTGATTGTGCGAAGATTTGCTCAAGTCCCAAATAGCGGCAAAAATCGCCATAACTTTAACGTTCGGGCGCGTGGACATAACGTAGAAGCAAGGCGGGGGAAGGCTCTCTTTTTGACCATGCACACACCAATTTTCCTGGCCGGCACCGCCGCGATTTCCTGGCTGTTTCTTGCGCCCTGTACGGCGCATGGCGAGGGCGCGGCGGCCGTGGACTATGTGGTTGTGACCGCCACCCGCATAGCGCAAGACAGCCGCGATTTGCCGCTATCGATAGATCGGATCAACGCGCACACAATTCGCACCGGACAGCCGCAGGTGAATTTGTCGGAATCGTTGATGACCGTGCCGGGCGTTTCTGCGCAAAGCCGCCAGAATTATGCGCAGGACCTGCAGATGTCGGTGCGCGGCTTCGGCGCCCGCTCGAGTTTCGGCGTGCGCGGCGTGCGGCTGTATTCCGACGGAATCCCAGGAACGATGCCCGATGGCCAGGGGCAATTTTCGCAATTCGACTTAAGCGGTGCCGATCACATTGAAGTGTTGCGCGGTCCTTTTTCCGTGCTGTACGGCAATTCATCGGGCGGCGTCATTTCGATCTTTACCGAGGATGCGAGGCCTGGCTACATGCTTGGCGGCGGCGCCGAATATGGCACATTCAACATGCAGCGTTACGCTCTCAAAACGACGGGAGATAACGGCGTGGTCAACTACGTCATCGACGGTTCTCACTTCCAAACCGATGGCTATCGCGTTCACTCCGACGCGGAACGCAACCTTTTCAACGCAAAAGCCAGCGCCAGTCCGACCGGTTCCTCAAAACTGACGATCGTGGGCAATGCCGTGCAAACGCCATTTATTCAAGACCCCCTTGGGCTCACGCGTGCGCAACTTGCCGCCAACCCTCAGCAGGCGGGTGTCAATGCCATCGCATACAACACCCGCAAGTCGCTCGCTCAGGAACAACTGGGTGTCGTCTACGACGATAAGCTGAGTCCTGCCGATGATGTGGTCGCGAGCCTCTATACCGGGCACCGCGCCACGACTCAGTTTCAGGCGATACCCCAGGCGACGCAGCAGGCAGCGCCGCTGTATCCCGGCGGTGTCATCGATTTGGACCGGGCCTACTGGGGCATCGATCTGCATATAAGCGATCAGCGCAGCCTCGGCGGCACGCCGCTGCTGCTGGTCGCCGGCGTGAATTACGACGATTTGGCGGAAGCGCGCAAGGGCTATCTGAATTACATCGGCGCGCAATTGGGTGTGCAGGGAGCGCTGCGCCGCAACGAGGCGAACAATGTGTATGATTTCGATCAATACGTGCAGGCGCAGTGGGATCCCTCGGAACGCTGGCGCGTCATTGCCGGAGTGCGCAACAGTCTCGTCGAGGTCACGTCGCACGGACATCTGGCCGTACTCGACGCGGCCAATAGCGAAGTTCGATATTCGGCGGTGAATCCGGTTGCCGGAGTCACCTACCGCGCCAGTTCTGCGGTCAACGTTTATGGATCGTACGGCAAAGGATTCGAAACGCCGACATTGAATGATTTGGCATATCGGTCTGTTGACGGCAGTCTGCCCGGCTTGAATTTGGGGTTGCAGCCGGCTCGCAGCGACAACTTCGAGGCGGGCATCAAAGCGGGTAGTGAATTCGTTCATGCCAATCTTGCCGCCTTTTACATCAAAACCGTGGATGAACTGGCGGTGCTGCAGAACGCAAGCGGTCGCACAGTGGATCAAAACATCGGCGAGACCACGCGGCGGGGACTCGAGCTGGGTCTCGGCGCGAAATGGGTGGGCGGATTCAGCGCCAGCTTGGCGTACAGCTATATCAAGGCCGTCGTCGCGCAACCGTATTTCACGTGCGTCGCGGCGCCCTGCAATCCGCTCACCGCACCCAAAGGAAAGCCGCCGCCGAACTACTTGCCTGTGGCGGTCGGCAATTTCCTACCGGCCGTGGCGCGCAATTCTCTATACCTTGGGGTCAGTTGGAGTTATGCGCCGCTGGGATTCTCGACGACATTGGAGGCTTTGGGCCGGGCGAAAATTTACGTCGACGACCGCAATACGGACGCGGCAGCAGGTTATTGGGTGGCCAATTTGCGCGCCGGATTCGAGCAGGAGACCAGGCACTGGCGATTTAGCGAATTTGCCCGGCTTGATAATCTGGCAAATCGAGCTTATGTAGGCTCTGTGATTGTAAATGAGACGAATTCGAGGTTTTTCGAGCCCGCGCCCGGCCGCACGGCCTTTGTGATGTTTAATGCAGCAGTGCGTAATTAAGCTGATGTTATGTGCACCAAACGCCTTGAACCGCGTTAAATAGATAGGGTCTTATTGAGTGTGTCTTGTGGCGGGGTCGGCACGCAGCGGCCGGGTAAGGAGAGGCAAATGAGCATCAACGGCAAGGGCGTTCTTTTGGCGGTTAGCGCGCTAGGACTGATCCTGGCAGGCGCTGGGCCGGCATTGGCGCAAAGCCATGGCAGTGGCGGGGGCGGCGGACACTCGTCCGGCGGAGGGCATTCCTTCGGCGGAGGCCACGCTTCAGCAGGTCACGTGGGCGGCGGCGGGCACTTCTCTGGACCGGGTCATTTCGCCGGCGGCGGCCACGTTGCCACCGCCTATCACGGCGGAGCCGTTGCCGGGCATGGCGGAGGGTATGTCGGGCACACCGGCTAT
>Ga0210402_10005386_pt1 | contig 11478 bp, 8 predicted proteins | sample IncBWC7MmetaG_FD_161055 | JGI IMG/M metagenome (GOLD analysis project Ga0210402, IMG submission 161055) | Forest soil microbial communities from Barre Woods Harvard Forest LTER site, Petersham, Massachusetts, United States - Inc-BW-C-7-M | ecosystem: Environmental > Terrestrial > Soil >... | reverse complement strand
AGCACTATCGACAGGCGTCTCATTGGTTTAGACGACTTTGGTCTGAGGATTGACAACGTCCGCCCCTCAGATGACATTCTTAAAATTCCGTACGCTCTGGATGGAGTTTCAATAAATTTCACCCCACCCGTCATAACAAAAGAAAATGACAAGACAAGAGGAGCAACGGAGAAGGCGTCGCTCCTTCTCGCAGCCCTAATAGCCACAGAAGTGGCAGCCTTCCTGTGGGGATCTCACGTTCGTCCTGAGAACAGGGTGTCCAACGCTGGTTTTACAGAAGTGTTAGTTTTACTACTGTGGCTCCGTGGTTTGTGGTACGCGATGGACACGCCGAGACTGTCATGGAGCCGAATTCTACTGGGGATACTTCTCGTGTTTACGATATTGCCAGCACTTCTTGTTTTTACTGCATTCTTTTAACCAGCTTGCTAATTTTTCTTGGGAGGATTTATGGAAATTGCAGAAATAGCAGTAAGGCGATTCGAGGCCGGCAGTACATACTACGCCTCGGGAGTAAATGTTGTAAAGAGTTGCACAGTGTACCTTCATAACGATGGCGTGTGGAGATGGTTTGCGGGATTTCCCCCTCCCAATCCCGATGGGGAGACTACCGCTCACTTCGCGACCGAAGCAGAAGCACATCAGATGTTGAAAACGGTTGGTCTTAGCGTCGCAGCATGACCACCCCGGGCTCGTCGGGAGTTCGTGATAAGAATCAAAGGCGTTGCGGTATACTGAAAAAGGTACCCGACGCCTTTTTCAGTTCTAAACGAATCTATTCCAAATTCCAACTTTTTCTCATTTCATCTGCGACTAAATTATATCCCCGGCTTCTTGCTTCCTGAGCTAGCTGAATTTGAGAAGCCCTGACGGATTCGGCATTTCCATGTATTAGACTTGCTTCCAGATTTCTTAGATTTTCGTCGCTTAGAAAAGCATTCCGCCATGCGGCTCTTTGAGTTAAAAATTTATTATTATTTCCGGATTCTTTCATATAATTTTGTGCGTCGAGAGGGATTCGAACCCCCGAAGCCCGAAGGCGGCACGTTTACAGCGTGCTGTAATTGACCACTCTACCATCGACGCGTACATACAAATTAACACAAAATTTTTATTTTTGCATCTTTTGTATGCGATATTTTTATATGTCTAAGCAGAAGAACGGGAGTTTACCCTAATATTACTTTTAACTTTTCCTTTTTTGGTTTCAATAAGAAGTTCGTTGTTTTTTACGGAAACAATTACCGCATCCCCTTTCTTTACTCCATTTGAAATTATATGCGAGGCAACGGGATTTAAAATCTTATTTTGAATCAACCGGTTCAGCGGGCGGGCGCCATAGTGCGGGTCATAGCCTTCTTTTGCCAGATGCGACAGCGCTTCGTCGGATATTGCAAATCCAATCCCCTTGCCGGCAAGCCTGTCTACCACTACTTTTATGCGTAAGTTAACAATCTCTTTTATCGCCTCGGGAGAAAGAACATCAAAGACAATTATTTCATCCAGGCGGTTCAAAAATTCCGGACGGAAATTATCTTTGAGCGCTTCCATAACTTTTTCCTTCATATTGCCATAATCGGTCTTTTCCGAATTATTGGAAAATCCGATTGATTCCATTTTCTCCACGAATTGCGAACCGATGTTGGAAGTCAGAATTATAATGGTATTTTTAAAATTTACCACCCGGCCTTTTCCGTCCGTCAAGCGCCCCTCATCAATTACCTGTAGAAGCAAATTGAAGACTTCCGGGTGCGCTTTTTCAATCTCGTCAAACAGAATTACCGCGTAGGGGCGGTGCCGGACAGCTTCAGTGAGCTGGCCGGATTCATCATAGCCCACGTAGCCCGGCGGAGAACCGATAAGTTTGGACATTGAGTGGCGCTCCATATATTCGGACATATCCACCCGGATGATTGCATTATCGTCATTGAACATAAATTGTCCGAGAGCTTTTGTAAGCTCCGTTTTACCGACACCGGTCGGACCTAAAAAGATAAAACTCCCGATTGGCCTGTTCGGATCCCCGATGCCCGCGCGGGAACGGCGGATAACATCAGACACGCACTTGATGGCTTCGGTTTGGCCGACAACTCTTTTGCCAAGCTCCGTTTCCATTTTTTCCAGCTTCTCGCGTTCTTCTTCAAGCATTTTGGTCAGCGGAATACCCGTCCAGCGGGCAACCACTTCGGCAATATCCTCCGCGGTAATTTCTTCTTTCAGGATTCTGCGTGATTTCTGCAGTTTCTTCAGTCGCGAGAGTTTTGTTTCCAATTCTTTTTTAAGCGTCGGTATTTTTCCGTATCGTATCTCAGCCGCGCGGGAAAGGTCGGACTTCATTTCCGCGTCTTCGCCCTCCAAACGAATACTTTCCAGTTCTTTTTTTATTGCGCGGATTTCCCCTACGATGGTTTTCTCGTTCTGCCATTTAAGCTCGAGCTCTTTGGTTTTTTCCGACAAGTTGCCTATCTCTTTGTCAATTTCTTTAATACGACTTTTTATTTCTTTTTGCTTATCCTGATTTTTTTCCGCGATGGCTGAATTGATTTCTTTCTTAAGCGCCTCTTTTTCAATTTCCAGGCGCGTTGTTCTTCGGTTTGCATCTTCCAAAACCTGCGGTTTGTTTTCCAACATTATTTTTAGAGACGAAGATGCTTCATCTATCAAATCCACGGCCTTATCCGGCATAAATCTATTGGTGATATAGCGCGCGGAAAGATTAACCGCAGCCAATATTGCGTCGTCGGTAATCCTTATTCCGTGGAAAAGTTCATAACGCTCTTTGAGCCCGCGCAGAATCGCAATCGCGTCTTCAACTGAAGGCTCATCAATATATACCGGCTGAAAACGGCGTGCCAGCGCGGGATCTTTTTCAATATGTTTTTGATACTCACGCAAAGTCGTCGCGCCGATGGCCCGCAGCTCCCCGCGGGAAAGCGCCGGCTTCAGCATATTCGAAGCGTCCATTGTGCCTTCCGCGCCTCCCGCGCCCACGATTGTATGAATTTCATCTATGAAAAGAATGATTTTCCCGTCTGAACGTTCGATTTCTTTCATAATACCCTTGAGCCTTTCTTCGAACTCGCCGCGATATTTCGTGCCGGCAACGAGCAAACCCAAGTCAAGAGAAACAAGCTCTTTCTCTTTTAAAGATTCCGGCACATTGCCCTTCACAATCATTTGCGCGAGCCCCTCCACCACAGCCGTCTTGCCGGTGCCGGCTTCGCCTATTAAAATCGGATTATTTTTGGTTCGACGGGAAAGTATCTGCATAATGCGGGTAATTTCGGTATCCCGGCCGATAACCGGATCAAGTTTATCTTCTTTGGCAAGCTTGGTTAGGTTGCGGGTATATTTTATGAGCAATTTAAATTTCTTCGGCTCGGAAACGTCGGTAATATTCTGACTGCGTAGTTCTTCCAGAACTTTCATTACCTGATCTTTGTGAATGCGGAACCGCGCCAGAGTCTCCCGGGCTTCGCTGGTAACTTCAAGAATTGCGATAAAAAGATGTTCGGTCGAAACGAAATCGTCTTTCATATATTCCGCAAGCTTGGCCGATTGCTCGATTACTTGCGCCAGGTCCGGATTGAGATAAATCTGATACGACGGCGAAAGAGTGCTGTGCGACTCCGGCAATTCGATTAATTCCAGAACGGAATCGGTAAGCAGCATCGTATCAACTTCCAATTTGTCCAGAATGGAATTTACCATTGATTCATCCTGCAGGAGCAGCGCTCCGAGCAAATGGAGCGATGATACATGATTCATCCCTCGCTCAATAGCCAGCTCGTGGGCTTTTTTGATGGCATCTTTGGCTTTGGTTGTAAATTTATTTAATGGTGGCATATGTTTGTATTATACACTAGCTGTCAAGTAGTAAGGCTGTTTATTGAACTTTGGCAGGAATAGCGGCAGGAGCCAGAGCGTCGGTAATAGCTTTAATTGAAACAAAGCTTGCCGTATCTCCGGATAAAGCTATTCCCAAAGCTTCTCCGTCTAAGTTTAAGACGATTCCTCCTGCATTTAATTTCGCAACACTCAGATCTATACTCTTATTTGCATTTAAACCTTCGAAGATAGACGAGGAAACTGTACCGCCCAGAAGCAGGATCTGTTGTCCTATTTTCATTTTATTCAAATCTCCGAAAGCAGGCACCGTAAAAACAAGTTTGCTTTTTTGGTCCAGAGGAGCTCCTATTTTAAGAAACGAAAAACCGGCCTTGTCGGCGGATATAAAATCCGCCTTAAATTTTCCGCTGTCGTTTTTTACATAATAAACTCCCTTATCAGGAACAAGCACAGCATCGGCAACCACAATTCCTTCGGTTGAAACTGCAAATCCCCTTCCGGCGGAAACTTCAGCAAAACTGCCGTTAGAATCAACCCCGTCTTTAGTTATAGAAAATACCGCAGATTTACTTTTAGCAATCGCGTCTACAACCAAATCTTCTTCTTTAACAACTACTGTTTGTGTAATTGTTTTACCTTCAACCTGCTGTATTTTTTCAACAGTTTGCTGGATGACTCGGTTTACAGGCGCAGTAAAAGACGCTGGCGCTTGTTGCATCAAGGTGACTGTCGTTATGCCTGTGGCAATAGAAGTCACAAAAGAAAGCAGGACTGCGAGCAGTATTAATTGTGATTTATTTAAATCTTTAATATCCATAGCCTAATCATACCACTTTTTCAACTTTTGCAAAATTTCTGAAAGAGCTTTGATTGTGTAGTCAATATATTTTTTGGTTGTGTCTCTGCCGAGCGAAAAACGCACTCCCCCAATTTCAGGGTCCGAGTTTGGACGCAACGCTTCTATCACATACGAATCTTCGGCATGGGAACTTTTACAGGCGCTTTTGGAAGAGACCATTATTCCTTTCACAGAAAGTTCTATTACCAATAAATCGCTTGGAATTTTAAGAAAGGTAATGTTTATATTATTAGGCAGCCTATTTTCCGAGCTGCCGTTTATAATAAACGTAGCTTGTTTCAATTTTTTGCTTCCCGAGAGTCCCGCTTTCGGGCGCAGGGACAAAAAGTTGGAAGCAAGTGAAGTGAAAAAATAATCTTGGAGCCTTGTTAATCGTTTTACCTCTTTTTCTTTTATTTTTTGAGCTTCTTGCAGTGCGGAAGAAAACTTCACAATTTCCGGTAAATTTTCCGTGCCCGGACGCAGTCCTCCTTCCTGGTCCCCTCCTCCAAAAACATTTTCCAGAACCACTGATTTCTTTTTATAAAGCACACCGACTCGTCCGGCTCCTTCAATCTTTGAACCGGAAAGCGAGAGCATATCCACGCCGAGCTTTTCCACGCTTAAATCCAAATAATTTACAGCTTGCACCGCGTCGGTGTGGAAAAAAGGGAAAAATGATTCTTTCCCTTTTTTATAATGTCGGATAATTTTCCCAATTTCTTTTATCGGCTGTATTGTGCCGATTTCATTGTTTACATACATTATCGATACAAGTACGGTATTTTTCCTAAGTTCTTTTTTTATTTTTTTTGGATCCACAATCCCATTGGCTTCCACCGGAACAATTGAAATTTGCGCGAGTTTTCTTTTCTCCAGTAATTTACAAGTCTCCAGCACCGAAGGGTGTTCGATGTTAGTGGTTATAATATGCGGAAGAAAATTTTTTACGGTGTATATAGCGCCTTGTATCGCAAGATTATTGCTTTCAGTTCCGCCGCTTGTAAAAATTATTTCTTCCGCTCTTGAACCCAAGATTGAGGCGACGTCCTTGCGCGCTTTATCCAGTTTGGTATGAGCGCTAAGGCCGAATGCGTGAATTGAGCTTGGGTTCGGAGACACGGATGCTGCATAATCCAAGTATATTTTATTTGGCTTTTCATTTGATTTGGCCATAAAAATAGTATATATTGAAAACGTATGAATATAAAGCTCGAAATTGGGTTTTTCATTTTGTCCGGCCTGCTTTTTTTGATAGCGGCAATTTGGATAGTTATTACAGAAAAACGCCTGAAAAGATTTTTTCTAGGGAAAAAAGCGAAGGACTTGGAAGACACTATCATAACTCTGGAAAATGACATAGCAAAATTCAGAACAGAAAAGGAAATTATTGAAAAAGAAATTATGGTAATAAATTCCAAATTGAAAAAAAGTATCCGCGGACTGGAAACCATACGCTTTAATCCCTTCCCCGACCAAGGCAGCAATCAAAGCTTTGCGATTGGAATGCTTAATGAAGAAAATGACGGCTTGGTTATTTCCAGTTTGTATTCCCGGGAACGAATGAGTATTTTCGCCAAACCCATCAAAAAAGGCATTTCGGAATACGAGCTCACAACCGAAGAAAAAGAGGCTTTGAGCAAGGCAAAAATTTAAATACCGGGTATGAAAAATTATGGAAACAAAGAATCAAAAACAAAATACAATGGTTCGCGCGCCGGTAGTAGTGGTGATGGGCCACATTGACCACGGCAAATCGACACTGCTCGACTACATCAGGAAAACTAATATTACCGAGACGGAAACCGGCGGCATCACCCAAAAAATTTCCGCGTATGAAGTTGTGCATAAAGATGAAAATGGAGCCGACAGAAAAATAACTTTTTTGGATACTCCGGGACATGAAGCTTTTTCCAAAATGCGGGAGCGCGGAGCAGAAATAGCGGACATAGCTATTTTAGTAGTATCGGCTTCCGACGGCGTAAAACCGCAGACGATTGAAGCCTGGAAGACCATTGTAGAAAGCAAAATCCCGTATATCGTTGCCCTAAATAAAATAGACCTGCCCGGCGCCAATGTTGAAAAAACAAAAACAGAATTGGCGGAGAATGAAATATACTTGGAAAATTACGGAGGCACTGTTCCCTTCGCTGAGATTTCCGCGAAAGCCGGCACTGGTGTAGATAACCTGCTTTCGCTTATTCTGATTTTAGCCGAGATGGAAGATTTGACCGGCGAACCGGACGAACCGGCAACGGGGTTTGTTATTGAAGTGAACCTGGATTCCAGGCGGGGAATAATGGCAACATTGATTATAAAAAACGGAGCAATTGAAAAAGGAATGACCGTCGCGGTAGAAAATAGCATTTGCTCCACGCGCATTATAGAAAATTTCAAAGGAGAAATGATTGGCGCCGCGTCTTTTTCCTCTCCTGTCCGCATTGTCGGTTTTGATAAAATGCCCCGGGTCGGCGCGCAATTCAAAACTTTCCGGAAAAAATCCGAAGCGGAAGAATATGCGGAAAACTGGCAGGCAAATAAAAAATCCGATCCTAAAGCGCCGGAAACCACAAAAAAAATAATACCGATAATCCTGAAAGCGGATGTCGCCGGTTCACTGGAGGCGATTGAAAAAGAAATAAATAAAATACAAAATGACGGCGCGGAGTTCAGGATTGTGGCCAAAGGCATCGGACCCATTTCTGAATCCGATATAAAAAGCATTTCATCGGAATCCGACGCTATCGTCATAGGATTCAATGTTAAAGCCGACAAAAGCGCCACACCGATATCCGAAAATAGAAACATCACAATTTCTTTTTTTGATATTATTTACAAACTTACGGAATGGCTGGAGCTGCAAATGGAAGAACGCCGGCCAAAAATAGAAACCGTGGAAATTACGGGAAGCGCCAAAATTATCCGCGCTTTCAGCCGCACCAAAGAAAGACAGATAGTAGGCGGAAAAGTTATGAGCGGGCAAATCAGCTTAAACAGCACGGTAAAAATTATGCGCCGGGAGTTTGAAATTGGGCGCGGAAAAATCGTGAATTTGGAAAAAAGTAAAACCAAAACCAGCACCGTAGAAGAAGGCACGGAGTTCGGAATGATGATTGAGTCGAAAATAGAAATTGTTGCCGGCGATGTCCTGGAATCTTTTGCCGTAACCCAAAAGTAAAACCAATGGAGAGAAATGAAAAAGTAGCCATTCATATAAAAGAGCTGTCGGCGCAATTTTTGGGTCGCGAGAATAACAGAACATCCCTTATAACCGTAACCTCCGCTTCATGCTCCCCTGACCTGAAAAAAGCGACCATATTTATAACCGTGCTTCCTTCCGATAAAGAAGAAAACGCTTTAGGATTTGTAAAACGCCGGCTAAGTGAACTGCGGGAATTTTTGAAGAAAAATTTGCCGATAAAAACAATTCCCTTTATTGATGTAGCGATAGACTTAGGCGAAAAGAACCGCCAAAAAATTGACGAATTGCTCAGGTAAATTTAATCTGATAACTTCAAAACAACCACAAAAGCAAAATGTAGAGCTGTCGGAATCAATAGTCCGCCAGTAAGCGCATATAAGAGACCGAGCGGAAGACCCGCCAGAAACGCAAGCACGGCAAACTTATAGTTCCAATTTCCCCCATTGAAAAGATGCGCCGCCCCGAATATTACCGAGGAAAACAGTACAACTAATATTATATTATCCATATGTTCTGAAAAAAATCCCTGGATTATTCCACGAAAGATTATTTCTTCCGGAAATGCAATAACGATAGCATACAAGATTGCCGAAGAAATAGCGGCAAATTTTATTTTAGAATTTTTTTTAAAGAAGATGGAGAAAAAAATAAGAAAACATAGTATAGCAATTAAAATAGCTTCTTTGGGGTTTTGAGCGGGAAAATTATAATTGAATCTTGCCGGGAATAGGGTCACCAGAAGCGGTGACAGAATTGCGTAAATTGTAATTATTGCTGTTTGATATTTTGAGAGTCGCATTTCATTTTTTGAGGCCTGGGGCGGAATCGAACCGCCGTGTATTCCTTTTGCAGAGGAATGCCTTACCACTTGGCGACCAGGCCATCTGTGCTGGAGGAGGGACTCGAACCCTCAAGTCTTGCGACACTAGTTCCTAAGACTAGCGCGTATACCAATTCCGCCACTCCAGCATACTACTTTGTGACCACGAATAATTTTTCGCCGTCGCTCAAAATTTTCGCGGTCCCGACTCGCCATTTTTTCTACTGAAAAAATAAGGCTCCGTCTCGCACAAGCTGGTAAAAGCACCGCAGGGTTCTTTTACCAGCCCTGTGCGCCCAGAAGGGATCGAACCTTCGACCTTATCCTTAAGAGGGATCTGCTCTACCAGCTGAGCTATGGGCGCAAATACAAAATTAAAATTTCAAACGCACAGTGCCCGAGGTGGGCATCGAACCCACATCCCTTACGGGACACGATCTTAAGTCGTGCGCGTATACCAATTCCGCCACTCGGGCAACTTAAAAGATAACAGAATAGATTATATGTAAAAAATGATTAAATAACAAGCTTTTTATGAAGATTGCCAAAGGTACTTGACTTTTATATATGTATATGCTATACTATCCAAGTATGAAGAATATAAAAAATAAATCAATAGTTTTGGGCCAAATAACCTTGGCAATACTGGCTGTTTTAGCTTTAGGCTTAACGGTTTCGCCTGATACTACTTTTGCTCTCACCGCTTACGGCACAAATGCCGTCTATTATCAGCCGCCGGTATCCAATCCCGTGCCAAGTATTGATTCAATCACCCCAAAATCCAGCAATGTGGGTGTCGGCACAAAGACGATTACTATAGTTGGAAGCGGCTTTGTTCCAAGCTCGGTTGCCCGAGTAAACGGCTCCAACCGTCCTACAACTTTCATTGATAATTCTCACCTTTTAACTCAGATAAGCGGCAATGACACTTACGTATACCGCACTAACGGAGGATTTTACATTACCGTTTATAACGGAGCTCCGGATGGAGGATATTCTAACGCGGCTTTCTTTACCGTAAATAACACAGTTCCTTCTCCCGACGCGAATGCAAATGTAAATAACGGCAACGGTTATAATTCGGCAACTTCATTCAATGATAGTTATAACAATTCCGGGACCAGGACAAACTACACTACCGACACTTTTGTCGATACAAATACGGCAAATAGCAACGGTAACAACCTGGCATCTGCCGCTATTCTTGGATCAAACACTTTCCTGCCTTCCGGCTTGTTACAATGGGTTTTGTTCGGAATAATCGTAATGCTCATAATTATCCTGGTAAGAAAGATATTTGGTGCCACAGACCGTTATCATGAAGCTCCTCTAAAGCACGACTAAAAACCCTTTAAAAATAAAGAGATTTTAAGGAAAAAGTCAACCTGTCAATGGGTTGACTTTTTCGTCTTTATATGGTAAACTGTCAATAGGTCTTTTCTTTGACAGTTTAATAGAAATTACGAACGCTTTGCTCGCCAAACAGCTTAAGTCGATTGGCTTTTTAGCGAGCAAAGTGTTCACAACATTCGTTTTTTAGAGTTGCAGTTCCGCGCCTTTGAGCGCACAACAACTTTTACGTCCCCCGAAAGGAGACTCGCGATGCACGCAATGCAATGGTTAGAGTTGGTAGTTAGTGCAGTTCTTACCGGTGGCCTGTCTTATCTGGCCTACTTCGTAATCTCTCAATCCATCAAAATGCCGAGGGAACGGACCATCCAGGTAATCACCCGGTTCGGCAAGTTCTACGCTGCAATCATGAGCGTGGAAGGACATCGTTTCAATGACCCTCGCCGGCCCGACTTCTTTGACGAGAATATCCCTGCCTGGGAAATCGTTCCCGCCGACGAAGACTACGAGCCCAGCCTGAGCGAGAAGTGGAATATTTATCTCTTTCTCTGGCCGTTCTTTAAGACGTACGTGTATCCCTTTGCATATTTGAAGCTAAAAAGAAAGGGAGACGTACAGGACGGCGATCACGTGATCTGGAATAGCGACGACACAGGAGAGTCCCTGGTCGCCCGCTCCGGGACTTCGGACTTCATCGACTTTCACCACGAGTATCCTACCATCACCGGGGACCTCTTCACCAAAGGGATGGCGAAGGTGCGCGTGTTCACCAATAACACGCTCCAAGCGACCAACCCTTACAAAATGCTCTTCGGTATCAACAACTGGCTGAGTGTAGTCAGCGAGAAGATGAGCGCAGCCCTGAAGGGCATCGTCGCAGATCTATCGCTGATGGAACTCAACCAAGTAAAGAGCGAGAGCAATCCCGGGACACAAACCCCGACAGCAGACTTCACGGACAATATGAACCACATCAACAGTGGTGCTGCTGGCATTATGATGATGTACGGGGTGCAGTTGACCAGGTCAATTTTCAAGACCTTCGAGCCGGCTGATGAGAATACGAGGACGCTTATGGCATCGTTTCTCAAGCCGCAAATCGCAACTCAAGAAGGAGATGCAGCAAAAATTAAAGCTGATCTCGAAGGTCAGGCTACAATTACAACGGCAGAAGCGAAAGCCGTCGCATACGGAAAGGAGCAAAAAGCCATTGTTGACTGGAGGAAGAAGTACCTCGTCGATACTGGCCTTGCCAAAGTTGATGGCGCCGGCAACATCATCGAGCTCGTCCCGGACGCGAACGTTCGCGTCAGCGCTGAAGCCATCAGAGAGCTTTCCAACCTTAAAGGCACGCTGATGATGGGCGGACGAGACGCTCTCAGCACGGTGCTGGCGATTACCCCGACAACCGAAGGAGCA
>Ga0210402_10005385_pt1 | contig 11478 bp, 5 predicted proteins | sample IncBWC7MmetaG_FD_161055 | JGI IMG/M metagenome (GOLD analysis project Ga0210402, IMG submission 161055) | Forest soil microbial communities from Barre Woods Harvard Forest LTER site, Petersham, Massachusetts, United States - Inc-BW-C-7-M | ecosystem: Environmental > Terrestrial > Soil >... | reverse complement strand
ACTAGCTCACCGGCAGAAACCTGCCGCATCCGCATCCCGATGGCGTGTCACGAGCGCGCTGCCGACAAACTGGATCAAGGAACTCTGGCCGTGCAAAGCGCCACTTCTAACTATTTCCCGGCTGGGGGACAGGCGAAGCACGACATCGACGCAGGTTTCTATACCCGCCCCGAAATCCCCATCGAATTCGAGTTGCGCCTGCGCAGCCGGGTTGCCGCCAAGAACGCTGCCCCCGATTTTGGCGTATTCAGCAAGGAGGCAGTCGGCCCAGCCAAACTTGAGCCGTACGCCGAAGATACGTTCTTGCCTGCGATCTATATCGGTGCCGGAGTAAACCAGACCTACTGGCGAAAGTCTGCCTTCAAGGTCAAACATGGGCAACATTTCGGCCCGATCAACAGCGGCGCGGCGGGAATCCCGGCCATTGGCATCGCGGCCAACGCGCCGGTGTTCAACTACTGGCAGGCTCGCTTTGACGTCCCCGCTGACGGGACCGTGAGCTTCGACTTGGACACTTTCGACGCGAGCGACAAAACCTATCGCTACGAGCCCGGAAAGACCGAACTGACTCTGTTCCTTAATCGCACCAAGCTGGTGCTAGGCGCGAATCAGGCCGCTCTCGACAAGGTCACGGCGGACTATATTGAGGTAGACAATCACACCGTCAAACTGCGATCGAATTTTACGAGGACCCATGACATTCTTTGGATCGTGCGGAGCGCCGCAGGCGGATTTGTGCCTGATTGGAATCATTTTCCTCCTGGGACAAACTGCCACCGTTGGTACGGTGGCATCCGCGGAGCCAGCCCCACGAACGACCTGTTCAAGCAGAAGTACTCGACTCCTCCTGCCGGCAGGGAACCGTTAATTGGAGCAACGACCGGGGCATATCCCTATGCCGCCAACACCTTCATTAATCTTAGGCCGGACCTTGGGATCGCGGCGAACAGCCAGGAACGCGTCGAGGTCTCCGCCATACTCGCGGCGGGAAACCAACAAGGACTGGCCGGAGTATTGTTCTCGCCATCCTTTATTTCGGGAGATACCTACACCATCAATGCATTCGTCGACGCCGCGCCTTACGAACGGAACCTCGGATGGGCAGAAGCAACGCCAGCTATCCAGGCCAAGACGGGCACACTGACCGTGTGGCGGGTCATGACCATTGTGGACTCACAGCGCTTGCCCAATCCTGGAACAGTGGGACTGAACGCTGCCGTTGGCTGCGCCCCGGAGGCCCCTGTCGCGGGGAGAACTCACATCGGCGATGGCGTGAACATGAACGTGTCCGGTATGAACACGGTGCTGACGGTGGCATTCAACGAATGGACGCTCTCGCCACCCGATGCCAGGATTCCTGTGGCTGATGTGCACAAGGACATCAACCTGGATACCTATCGCGCTCAGTACATGGCGGCGGCGTTCCCGGGGCGAGTTCCGTTGCCGGTCGCGGCCGGCGTAGCAAATAATGGCACGATACGGAACGACTTTGTTCCGATTGATGCCTATCGAATTCAGTTACCCGCGGGGTTTCCCGCAAACCGCGTGAACGCCGCATCCAATGTGATTGCGGGTCTCGCAGCCGGAACAAGTTCGGCAACGGCAATGGCAAGAGTGCAGGCGAGGTTGACAGCGAAGGGAGCGGCCGCCCCAGACGACGCTTTGGCTGGTGGGGTTGCGGCCATTCCCCTCTCGCCCGCGGCGTGGACTAGTATCGACTATTTTTGGTGGGTGGTCGGGCTGCTGGACCCTCCTAAGGCGAGGATCTTGAAAGCGCTGATCCCCCCAACCGGCGCTGTCGTGCCCTTCCTCGCGCAGCCGAAGGTGGTCAAGGTTGTGCGCTGGCCTTTTCAACATGAGAATGGCTTGTGGGATGATGGCGCCAATATGGCCGCCTCAGGCATGACTCTGGAAGGAGAGTACATCGGCGACAGTCAGTCGGATTTCATTACCGGGATGCTGGATGCGAATCTCTTTCAACACGAGATGGGCCACTCCGTGCACCTGGTGCATTTCGTGGGCGGAAACTTCGGATGGAAGCACCACAACATACTGCAGCCGAATTGCATGATGAGCTATAGCTTTCCGATCGGCTTTATCGTGCCATCGGCAGGAAGTGTGGGACCAACTGTCGCGGCAACCTCCCCTGATCTGGGTTGGCCCAACCGAGTGCCCACGCTCGCGGCGGCCACGGCACTGAAAACAGGAGGGAACCCCTACAATATCCTTCCGACCTTCGATCCGGATCCGGCTAACAACCCTGGGGGAGCGGCGGCAGCAGCGGCTGCAGTCAACACGCCCTGTATTCGCCTGGATGCCATCCCGCCCAATCCGCCCCCGAGCAACCCCTGTGCAAAGTGCATATTAAAACTACGAGGGTGGCAGGAGCTGGTACTACCAGCGGCCTGGAACCACCCCGACATTTTCTGATCGAGGTGACGGTGACGAGAGCCCGTAAAATGCGCGAGAATCGGGTTTCTAGGAGAATGAGGTGGTCATATGTGGAACCGGTTTCTCCAGGTAGGGGCCCTGCTGCTCGCGGCGCTGACGTGGTGCGGTCGTGCGGATGTGTCCGGACAGGCCAGCAAGACTGCCACAAAGGGGCAAACAATGCAGCCTAACGCGCACAATGGCTTGATTCTCACAGCCGTGCCACGCAACGACTCCGGTAAGCCATTGCTTCCGGAAGAGGCTCCGCAGTTCGAATTGCATCTCCGCAACGAAGGTTCGGCGGCCCAGACTCTTACCTCAATCAGTGGTAGCCTGTACAGCCCAACCGTAAGGTTGTTCGATGATGCGGGGAACGGCTTGGGATCATACACGCCCGCAGCACGGGGCCAGCGCAACATAGGGGATCTCAGCCGGTTCAGACCGCCGCCTCCGCGACCGGTGACGCTGGCGCCCGGAGCGGAAGAGACCATAGTCGTCAACCTGTGGGCCTACAGAGATCCGTTACCGCCGGGCCGGTACCACTTCGATGCATTGCATTCGGCTGGGGAAGAACTGCTGACTTCAAACCGCGTGCCCTTCGAGATCGTCCCGGCTCAAGTGCAGGCGATGGCTCTGAGTTACGACACAGCCCAACGTACTAATTCGGTCTTAGCTTGGTTGGCCATTCCTGCAGGCGGCCAAGCCAGCCGCTTGCTTATCAGAATTTCCGGCTTCGCCAGCCAGGCCACGGCGCAGGTTGGAGCGACCGCTCACGGCGATTTCCCTTCCGGCTCCCGGCTGGCCGTCAGTGCAAAGCCGCCGGACAGCACTGCTCCCCCAGCGCTCGGATGGGTGGGTACGATTTCCGGCGATAAGTTACAGTTGATCGAGCACAGTATGAGCGAGCCGCGGTGGCGGGCACCGGTCGTAACGCTGCCGCTGAGTGCCGCTGTTCCCGTCCCGCGCTTCCCCGACCGTGTGCACGCGGTTTTTCTGGCAACGGGTAGCGGCAAACAAGGTCCCGCTCTTGCAGGAGTCGTGGCGCAGGAGGGCGGCGGCGTGCCGAAGCCGTGGCTGGTACCGCTTTCCGCTGTCGCTCTGCATTCTGCCTGTGCATTTACAATGCAAGGTGCGATCACTGTATTGTTCTCCAGCGACGACGGCCAGCACTCGCGTTTGCACCGGATTGATCTGAATGAAGACGGAAGTGTGGCTTCGCAAGAGCGCGTAGTGCGCGAGACTGCCAACGAAGTGCTCGCGGTGGCAGCCGATATGCGATCGGGTACCCCGACTTCCTTCGTCGTACTGGAAGCAAGTCGCGAAATGCACGATCAACTCGCGTTTGTGAAGTTCCCGTTGAGTGGTGAATCGCGGGCAACGGGGTTGCGAGTAACCGCAGGCTGGCCCACCGCTAGCGTCGGGAGCGAGCGGAAGCCGTCACGCGCGCAGAGCTTGACGTTGGAGATAGACAACGAGGGCCTCCCCTGGGTAACGCTCACCGATGACCGCGGCGACCTGATCGGCGGCCGTATGGACGGCGCCCTGTCTGTGCTGCGCGAAGGGCGAGTGGGCATCGCAGTGCTCCCTCACATCGGTGCCCTGGCGCGAGGCGTTACGGTTTCCTCCTTTAACCGCGACGGTACACTATTCCATAGCTCCGCGGCGGCGAGTCACTAGCCATGGCCCGACCCGCTGACCATGCCGATTACGGCGCTCGCACCCTTCAGGTTGACCCGCCATGTTCAGGCCGCGATGTCTGGGAACTCCAGATCAAACTGATTGGCTGGGGTTCAGGCTCTGACAACGACGGCATTGGTGGCATGTACGAGCCCATGAAAGTAACGGGCACGTTCGACCTGCGTACCCGCCATGCCGTGATGCGCTTTCAGAAGGCTGTCAGACTCAAAGTCACCGGCATCGTGGATTCTTCCACTTTCCAGGCGCTTGACCGCGAGGCCGCACTCTACCCGGTGTTCATTCATCAAATGAAATGCCCTTGCGTGACTGGAGCCAACGACGGGCCTATCTTCTGTCGATGCAACGACCACCCCTCCGCAGGAAAGTGCACGGGATTTGGAAAGGCTCGGTTCGGTGGCAAATTCCTGCTGGATGGAAAGAAACTGGCCGACGGCACGAACATTGCCTCTGAAACGCTGGACCTTTACGACATGCAAGAGTATCCCGGAATGGACAAGGCCGTCGCCTGGGCGGTTCGTGGGCTCATGCGCCGCGCCAATGTGACGCGAATCGGAGTTGCCTCAGCGTATCGCTGCTGGGAAGACAACTATCATCACAACGACGATATCCGCTGGCATCATCGGAAGCTGACGTTTCATTTCGGAAAGGCCATCGAGTTCTTCTGGGATCTGGATGGAAAATGCGTCGAAAGGGGCGCAGACCCGACTAAGAATTCGTGCGTGGACTGTATCGGCATCCGCCAGATCGCATTGGATAAATGCGGATATCAGCTCCGTTGGCACGAACCCGACCGGGTGAGCGTGAGCGAGGGAACCACCACGGCTCGGCAGCCCCGCACACCGTTCGCGGTACACGTAGACACGGTTCGGAGGCATGACCGCCAAGCCGACGACTTCGTCACCACGTTCTTCGACAGCGTGCAACCGCTGTCGTCCGGGAAAACCGGGTTTTCGTTTCCCGTGAATTTGGGCGAGGGAATTGATCCGCAAAGCGCGACTAGCGAGACCTTCTTTAGCAACATCGAAAAGGGGCACGGTGGATGGTATCCGCTGGGGTTGTCGCGCATTTTGCATGGTGGAGTTCACCTCAACGTTTCGACGGGCGACGAGGTGCATGCAATCGCGGACGGTCAAGTCATCGGGTTCCGCACCGGTGAGGCTGAGGATGCAAAACCCTTCGGTTCACGGAATTTCGTGCTTCTTGAGCATTTATTTGGCACCAAGAAATACTACAGTCTCTACTATCACTTGGCGGCTGATGTCGATCCTGCCCATTCTGCGCGCTGGCTGAAGTTAGTCAATCTCCGCGCCAAGAAGCATGTGGAAGCCAGCGCTCCCTGTCCCTACTTCATCACGAAGAATGTGCCCGACGCCAACGGGGTCAACAAGCCACGGCTCAAAGCGCGCGAGCAGGCGGGATTGGCGCCCGGCGAAATGGCCGAAGTCACCAGCGCTAATATCGCCGCCAATTCGTTGGATGACCAGGCACCTGCCGGCTTCACCCTCGCCAAGCTCGCCGATCCTGCCGACAGCTGGGTGGTGACCACTCTCGATGGCAAGGATCTGGGCAAAGTGGTTGATCCGGATGCGACCCTTCAGTCCAAAGTGACAAACCACACGCCGGCGGGGCTGGCGACTCCGATCCGGGTTTTTGGCGGTGAGGTGATCGGGAAGGTCGGCAAAGCCGCGACCGACGCAAACGCCAAGAAACTGCGGACGTTCGTCCATGTAGAAATTTTTTCCGGTGAAAGCATGATGCCCGGCGATGGATGGACGCAAGTCGAACTGGCCGATGCCACCAGTATGGTTGACCGCAAGGCCCTTGTCGACAAGTTGGTCGCCAAGAATCTGATCGCATCGCCGCCCGACAAAGTTTTACTGGAGGAAGATGTGACGACTACGCATACGGACACATTTCAGGAGGCGTTGCGAGCTGCAGTGTTGAAAATGCCGAGTGCCTGGTCCGTGGATTGGAAAGCGGCGCTAGCGTCTCCCGATTGTCTCAAGTTTATGGACACCTCGGGGGTGGGTGACGCTTTCAACGATTACCGCTGGTGGGACGACTTAAAAGCAGACAAGGCCGATTTGCCAGCTTCGACGACCGTATTCCACTACCACCCGATTGGGGCGATCCTGGCGATGATTCAAGGATGAAACATGATGCGTAAGCTGCTTCGCGCGATCTAGGATCAAGGGTCCCGAAGCGAGAGAGGTTAGGCGAACGGTCATTCGTGGCATCCCAAGATGTTATCCCGAACGCTCCTTCCTCGGTTCGCCACCCTCCGCGGCAGCAGCGGCTTTTCCACGCGAACGCAGTGTTAACGGAGCACTGTAAGGCAGTGCACTGGCAAGAGTAATGAGTGGCAAAGAGCGTGCGTTTCAAAACAGAACCGGCGCGATGCTGATTACGGCATCCCTGTTGGGGAACTCCCGAAGGATGTGGTTTTGTTGTCACGTGAGAATCGGGAGGGTTGAAGGCGGTAACCATTTCGCGTACGCACCTTATATTTCTTCAGCTGATCGCCGACGAGCCGCACCGTGATTGCACGCCAGCCGGTGTTGGCGTTGGGCCTCGGGTAGTAGCTTAAGGAGTAGAGGTGTGCCAAATCGTCGCGGACGGAAGCAAATGCCCGGTGTTCGTCTTTCCAGTCCTTCGCGAAATAGGCCTTGCCGCCAGTGGCGGCGGTCATCCGATCAAACACCGCTGTGGACACTGGCTCCAATCGTGCCTTTTGTGTGCTGATCATGTAGATGGAAACTCCGGCTGACTGGGCAAGTTCAGCGACATCTTCAGGCGGTACTACGCTCGAATTGTCCGGGCCGTTGGAGAACACCACAACGACTTTCCGGCCCGTATTTTGCGCCGCGTCTTTCAGCGTCAGTAGAAGGGCGTTGTAGAGCGCCGCGTCGTCTCCCGCCACAGTCGAGCGCACGGCCCGAACGACTTGTAACCGGTCGGACGTAAGTGGGGCAACGCGTGAGAGATCCCGGCTGTACGAATAGAATGCGATTTTGTCGGCGCTCGCCAGCGAGCGAACGAACTCAGCAATCGCGTCTTGCGCGAAGACAAAGCCCCGATACATATAGTTGCTGGTATCAAACAGGAGGAATACATTGGCGCCATTCACCACCGATTCGAAGCTCTGAGGTGAACCGTCAGAAGAGTACCTGGCCGCGCTGCCAGATGGCGCCGCAGACGATTCCTGCTCGGCAAACTCGCTGATACTGCGGGCCGGCGCATTGCCTTCTGCAAAAGTGGCCGCCTTTTCCAAAATCCCATCCTCAACAATGGCAAAATCCTTAGGCTGGAGTCCCGTGATGTAGTTCCCGTTCTTGTCAGTCACGGCCACGTTGAGTTGGACCATGTTGACGACAACGTGGAGGTCCGGAGCCTCCTGAGCATCGATGCCATTTTCATCTCCGGCCAAAAAACCCAGAGTAATCAAAATCAGCAGAAACGATTTCTTTAGCATGGTTTTCAATTTCCTACTCTGCGACCACCAGTTGCTGGGAACGCAACCTTTCGGCCGGCAGTCCGATCCGACGAACACTTCAAGGCCGAGTCGTGCTGGTCTTCGGCGACGATGTCAACTTGCCCTGCTGAAAATCTGCCGCTGTTTCGTGCATGGCCCGGAGCAATGCTGGCCAATCTTCAAAATCGGTGGCGAAGATCTTCTCCACCATCATCCGGGTGAGCACAGGCACAAGATGGTTCAGCATGACGGGCGAATATCCTCCTTCATCGGCCAGGCGAGCCCAATATAGATTGGGCGAATCCCACGATTCGGCAAGAAAGCGGCTGGCGTATCCAGAGAACGGCGGCATGGGGGTCATGTTCAGCAGTTCGAGCCCGTAATTCTGAGCCAAGCTGGGATGCGGCGTGCCGAAATCGTGCGAAAGGCGTTTCCAGTTGACCTGTTCGGGATGTTGCCGACACAGATCCTGCAGTTCCCGGGCAGCCGCTCCACCCGCACCAAGTTGTTCCTTGTACTTACGCCCGAACTCCACCGCCAGATAGAAAGTATCTGCTGGCATCATTGTAGGAAGCAGTTCTGATATGCGACCTGCGTGCAGCGCTTGTTCGACTCGCCTGGATTGCTGCGGAGGCAACCGATCCGACAGAATTGCCAGCACCCTGCTTCGAAGTACTTCGTCGTTTGCGGCCTCGGTCAGGAGTTCTTCTCCGGTCCGCTGATAGAGAGCGATCGCGTGAAGCTCCAAGGGGCTGACATTCCACCAGCGAGGCAGGACGGAACTGGCCAGCAGCTCCGGCGTCAATTCTTTCCAGATGAGCGCCTGGACACTGTCGGGTGCAATGAAATCCTGTTCGATCTCAGCCAGGGCGTAGGGCAGATCAGCCAGCGAGCCAACAAAATGGGCGCCTCCGCCTGCTGGAGAGCCCTGGCCGAGGAGGTGTGGTGCTTGCCAGAGCGTCTTGATGCCACCGACTGTTTCGCCAGCAAAGTCGTGAGAGCGGACGAAGAGAGGATTATTGTGCAGCGCCTGAGCGCCCGGCGGCTCGTAGTAGGCGTAGTTCAAACCAACGAGCGTATCTCTCAGGAACGAGGCGAGCTGACCGCGCGCCTCGTCAATTTGTACACGTGAGACCGTCGGAGACTTGAGTAACTTCGGCAAGTCAGCTCGCATCTCTACATCAGTGTGATGGTTGTTATAGACTCCCGCGGCCCACTCTGTTCTCTCACCGTTTGTGAAGATTGGACGCGGCATCTCGAACTCCCTCGTCTGGGCGGCCAGGAGGACTACATACTCTTGCGGGTGTTCTCCCCGCGCCTTTTCGGCAAGACCATCGCCTACCGCCAGGAGTGTGTCGAGCGAGACCAGTCTCTGGTCGTCTAGTACAGAGCGGATCCTGCCGGCAATTTCCCGGTGCATCTGCTTTTCTTCGGGAGTATTCTGCCGAGGTCCTGCCAGCAGATCGATGATTTCGTCTTGCGAACCTCTCGGCTTGCCGGTGGAGAACCGAAAGAGTTCTCCCACGGACGTTCGACCCGCGTCATACAGTTGGGGGGCGGATCGAATGCTCGCGAACGGCTTGATCGCCCGCTGCCAACTGTCATTCAGGTGCGAGTTCGAAATCTGCCCTTGGCGGGCCAGGATCTGCCAGATTCCGACGACTGCCTGAAAGGTGCCGAAGGCGTTCGCACGCACAGCTGTGGGTGAACTATTTAGTTGCTGGGCTACGTCCAGAAACAGTGCGATCGACTCGTCGTTTAACTCGGGAAACTCGGAAAAGGTCCGATACTGATCACTGAATTCCTCGAACTTGCTTGCTAACAAGCGAACCGTCGCCGGCGCCAAGCGATGTTCCGGAGATCTTCTGCTGTCAAGTTCGCTCATTGCCATGTATATCTGCACTGGCCCACTATCGGTGGGCGCTCTGGAAAGGGCGAACATCATTTGCACCAACTGATCCGGATCCGTCAGGCGGGAGGTTTGCTTTCCCGGCCAGCGCACAAGCCCCAAGGTGTTCCCTTGATGAAGAATGTCGTTCCAGACATCGAGATTCCCGGGGACGATAGGCTCACCGTTGCTTTCCAACTGAAGTCGAGTAGCAAGAAGAAGGAGCGCAGGTGCCGGTCTGAAAGAACCTCGAGTGGCGGGGACGGAAGGGTCTGGGGCACGCAACGCCGCGTAGAAGAGTCGCAGCCTACGCGCGTCGGTAAAATAGGCCTGCTGAGTTCCACTCACTCGCGAAAGCACATCAAAATAGGCGACGAGCCACCCTTTGTCCTTGGCGAGTAATCGCGACACGAAAGCCGCAGGAGACGCGGGGCTTGCTCCAACCAGGTCCTTCCATGCAGGTTCTGCAGTCGCTCCTCCCGGTACCCTGACTCCGTCCCGGCTGACGTAGATCTCTTTCCCATAAAAGTCAAGGACAGCGGCGTAAGGAAGCAGCTTCCGGAGCCCAATCGACTGCTGCAACAATTTGCTGGTCTCGGGGTCGAGCCTCGAGAGAGCCCAATACAACCGAGCGATCGCTGGGTCGTACAGGATCGTATCAACCAAGTCCTTACTGTTTTCCAGGTGGTTCTTCGCGCTTGCCATGGTCCAGTCGCTTTCAGCGAAGAGTACCGGCACTGCGGATGAAGGGAATGGGTACTCGAACGGTTTGCCGCCTTGCAGGGTTTGTTCCAGTTCGGGGAGGGGGAATCCGGAATCGATGGACAGGAAGGCCCTCTCGGGATCCTCCGTCTGCAAAGACGTTCCAGGTTCACCACAATTCTCTCGGGTTCGATAACCGAGAATGCGCAGAAGAGGTCTTGCATCTTGGCAATTCGAGACACGAATAACCATGCCACTTTGCGTGGCCAAGGCCGTTAACTCCCTCGCCTGTACGACATATCGCCTCAACAGGACAAGGAACTCCGTGGGCCGGTTGCCGTGCTCATAACCCTCGGTGAACACATTCCGGCTCAGCAAGGGCAGGACTTCTCCGGGCGCAATCTTTTGGCTGATCCCGGCCATGCGCAAAAAGGATCGCTGTGGACCCGGGATCATGAACTGTGGCGGATCGGATGGAGTTTGGCCACTCGGAGAAAGCGAAACGACCGAACTGGAGTCCTCTGAGTGAGCGGGTGTGGGCTGTTGCCCGCTACCCGCCAACCAATCACAGTTCAAAAGAGAAAACGCGACCAGGATGGACAGGCGAAGAGGGAATTTCACGGCTGGATTCCTCTCGGAGCCGGCGAGACCTCACGTCACCTGGAATCGCGGAAGGCAGGGCTTGTCTTAAATTCGCGAAACCGAAAAGTCCCCAGATCTAGGCTTGGTGAAAACCGAGCCTGGCTCCAGATTTCGATGTGGGCAAAATACTCCATATCGAGCGAATATCCAAGCTGTATTTCTTCCTTTTTTGCAGTTAAGGACTTTTGTTCAGCAAGCGGGCTCAGCATTTCCCTCAGTGACGGTCCGAAGAGTTATCGGAAGAGCCAGTATTCTGAATGGATTGTCAGCCACCTGGAAGTCGGCTGAAGTCGGCTTAAGATCGCGATGGGTGCTCGCTAGCCGGTGTGGTGCAGAAGGTTTCTCCCTCCGTTGGTAGTAGAATATGTCCCCATTGCGCGCCTGTGAATAGACTTGTGCGATCTGAGACTCATTCTCGAAGGTGGAGGTAGCGGTGGCACTGACGATCAATAATCTCTCGAAGACCTATCCGAATGGTGTAAAGGCACTGAAGAACCTGTCGTTCTCCATTGGCAACAGCATGTTTGGCCTAGTGGGGCCGAACGGTGCGGGCAAGAGTTCGCTAATGCGGACGATCGCGACACTTCAGGATCCCGACTCGGGCACGATCAACCTCGATGGCATTGATGTGCTCCGCCAGAAGGAC
>Ga0210402_10005384_pt1 | contig 11478 bp, 17 predicted proteins | sample IncBWC7MmetaG_FD_161055 | JGI IMG/M metagenome (GOLD analysis project Ga0210402, IMG submission 161055) | Forest soil microbial communities from Barre Woods Harvard Forest LTER site, Petersham, Massachusetts, United States - Inc-BW-C-7-M | ecosystem: Environmental > Terrestrial > Soil >... | reverse complement strand
GATTCAGGCGAGTTTATTGTTCATGTCATTCCCATTCTTTGCTGATTACCGTCCAGGCCGGAGTGGTCCAGCAATACCCAACATTGATGGAGGCATTAAAGTAGGTATATTCCTATCTATTATCCTTCATCATCGTTGAGAATGCACCAGGTCGAGGCGTCTATGTGTCACCTCCGTGGTATCCTCATGCTCAAACTCAACAGGGGCGACCAAGCCAAAAACTGCTTCATGGAAGCACTCGCTCTCGACGTCAAATGCTATGATGCTTTCGAGCAACTCATCAGCGGCGAAATGATGACACCAGACGAAGGTACATTCATCCCTTATTGAAAATAACATCTTACACCCTCAATTGTCCACAGAATGGGAATTCGTCCAATCCCTCGCTTATGCCTCACAAACGCCACAAGACGCCTCCTTCGTCCAGCTCATATACACCGCCCGCCTCCGCAAATACAAGCACGCAGCCGAGCATGCTCTGACACGCCAGCGCCTTGTCGAGGAATATGGACTGGGCGATAACCCGGATGTGTTGTTTAGTTTTGCCGATGCGCTATACGCGGGATTTCGGTGGGCAGATTGCTTTGCAATTACTTCAAGGTTTGTTCCCCGGTTCTTCTTCTCCGTGTTATTTCATGCGAGCACACCCTTCTTCCACAGAATCCTCGGCCTCGTGTCAATACACAACCCGACGATGCCTCTGCACATCGCATGCATGTATCACCTCTCACATCTACACTCCAAACTCTTTATTCTCGCTCACGAGATGGTCGATCGTGAGCCGGAGAACCCCATCAGCTGGTACGCCGTTGGGGTGTGGTACCTGAGTGGGGGCAAATGGACCCAGGCAAGGCAATATTTCAGGTAGGCTAAGCTATCTATGTGTGGGGCGCGGGTTGACCTTTTTGTTGTTTGTGCAGTAAAACCTCGTTGATGGATCCGCGGCTTGGGCCCGCGTGGATCGCGTTTGCACATACGTTTGCTTTAGAGGGAGAACATGATCATGCTGTTACTGCGTATTCTACATGTGCGCGGATGTTCACTGGGTGTGTTCGTCTGGTTCCTCCGCTACTTTCCTGTCGCCCTTATGTCGCTTCCCTCACACCCTAGATCCCATCTTCCTCTGATGTTTGTGGGCATGGAGCACATCATGCTCTCAAACCATGTCTTGGCAGATGAGGCTCTTAACGCATCCAACTCGATGTGTGATGGAGACCCCCTGCTCATTAATGAGCGGGGCGTCATGGCTTTTACTCGTGGAGAGTAAGCCCTTTCATTTTCTTACCTTGCCAGCTGTGCCTCTGCTGATCCAACCGCCTGGATCATATCTCCCTTAAGCTATCAAAACGCCGCAACTCTGTTCCAAGAATCCCTCAATCTCGCACAAGTAACCCAAAGCTCACAAAAGTCGTGGGCAACGACATATATTAATCTCGGTACATGCTTCCGTAAGCTAAAGTGAAGATTCCATCTTTCGTTCATTGTTCATATAGCCCTTTAATGACATCTACCTGTAGGCGTTTGCAGGAGGCCAAAACGACGTATCAGACGGTCCTAGAATTGGATCCCAGGCATTCTGTCGCCCTGGGGTTCTTGGGTATGGTGTATCACCTCATGGGGGAACTTGATAAAGCTATCATAAAGTACCATGAAGTGCGTCTTCTATTTGATTCTCTATTGAGATTTTAAGTATTAAAAATGTATATGCTTCAGGCACTAAGCGTGGACCCAATAAATGCGCATGTACTGGAACTGTTGAATATAGCACTTGAGTCGAGCACCTTGATTGGACCACGGGTAGGCGGGGCTGAATTCAAAAAGCAGATGCGGGCGCTGCAGGAGAAGTGGACCCGGAATCGGGCGATTTCAAAGAAGGGTAAAGATAAGGAGAGGGAAGATGTTGAGGCTGTGGCGGGAACGGGAGTGGTGGGTCGATCGGATGTTGGTGGGAGTGGTGATGCTGACGTTGGGGATGAGATGAGTGTGGGATGATGGGTAGTCGAACACTTACAGGGGATACATTCGGTGGCGGCGGATGATAACTTAATAAACCTGGTATTCAACACGATCCGCATGATTGCGCCCAGTCATCAGGCACAAGTGATTCTCCAAGGAACTTATAAAGCTGGTGAATAATGATTGGCCATGAGATAACAGTAAACTCTTCGTTCTTTTAAGCCTTGCTGGGCATGGACAAACTGCCGCTGCTTTGAACGACATGTGCTGAATAATTAATAACCGTTCACGGCACATTTGAAAATAATAAATACAATAAAGTAATTGTAAAAGGGAGCCACAAGTTTCCGGATCAATCTCTTTGATGTTCATGCCAAATGTGCTCTTTGTGGATGGTTGGGTCAGTGTTTTAGCCAAAGGGGAGATTCACGGCTGCGAAGGAGGCAGGGAGGAAGACCATGATGAGGGATGAGATCAGCTTCATGACTGTACTGTCCTGGACGGAGCTTCCGTCAGCTTCTGGTTGGCTTCTGGGTATGTCTACTATCTTCGAAGTTGACACTGCTAATCGCCCGCCACATATATTATGAATCCAGCATTGATCCAGCATCATGATTTAACAGACCCACCAAGTTCATGGCATTCTCCAGCCGCATAGCTTGTCTTTGTGCCCATTTCCATTTCCAATGTCTCAATTTCTGACAACAAAGTATTGCATTCCTTTCTCAATAGTTCTCTGAACTTTTCTCGTTCCAAATCATTGCCGTCGGCGTCCATGGCGGGATTGGCAGTATTGAGTATGGGTATGACCGATTTGCGGAAGTCTTCCAGAAGGGAGGCATGATCGAGAAGGGATGCATGAATGGTAAGTAACTCGGTGGGGTGCTTATTACACGGATTATTAAGGGATGATTGTATGGTTTATCAACTGCCATGCATTCTCCTCATTCTCCTGTAACGGCCGATGACGAGACTAATTAACGAGGGGAAGGGGATGTTACGTTATTAAACTTGAAGAGACCACGAATCGAGAGGTCAATTCAAGGTCAATGGCACTTCACATAATATTATTAATAATAATTTAGATAACGATCACGTGATGCCTCGAGTCAAAACTGGAGCTTCAGTTTCTTGAGCCTGATTCAAAATGATGCTCTGCTGGCATCCTCCTTCATCTTCTGCCACCTTCAGTTCGTCTTCCCGGACCTTTTCTGCTCGAATTCTGTTCAGGAACTCGAGCCGTAGACGGCGATCGGGCTTATCTGACCCGGATCGGATTTGACGTTTTTGGCTCATGACCCATAGCAATGGATATTGGGAGGTAATTCATTATCCAATCCACCTCGTCGCTGGACGTAAAAAACCTACATGCGTTGGACATGCACGTTACTCTCAACCATGATGTCTCATCGATGAGATATTGAATCCGCCGTATGGTCTTTTATGACTACTTGACTCACACCAACATCGAAATCAGTCTTTAAGAATTATCCTCGGAGACCAGACGAATGGAGGAGCTGGGATATCGACAGACCTTCGAGACGTGTCGACGTGGCCTTGTGGCCACATTTTACACATCAATTTACTTCTGAAATAATTCGCGTTACCAAAAACCGTCACATATTGATGCTATGTTTCAATGGTCGCAGAAAGTATGTCTCTCTGCTTGCGATTACTATCACCACCTCCCAATTAACCATAGAACCATCTTTCCAGACATCGCGGACTTTTCGCCTTCACAATATTAGCAATTCCATCAAATGCATGGTACTAGTCATTACAGCAAAGGAAGGAGGGAGAACATGGAAGACTATCAGAAAATAAGATAGGTAAATATGATCTGCTCTATCAGGTGGTCGTACAGTCACTCAGAAGTACAAGTACAGGTGCGGTGATGATAGTACACAAACCCCGAAATCCAGCAGGAGAGTCAAGGTCCAAAAAGAGGAAGAACATGATGTTAGACAAGAAGGCGAAGATGAACCAAGACGGGAACAATGTGGTAGATATGTGTCGAGCTAGAGTTATGATCTAGTCAAATGGATGTGGTGATCTGTGGCAAGGTGACTTACATTTCCTGTTGAACTCAAACAGGTATTTTCAAGCCCATTGCGCGAGCCCCAGTCCCAACAGCCCCCTCCCATCCCAAAAACCGCTCGTAACTCAAACCCTTCTCCGACGTCAAATCCGCCAATTCGTACCCCTCATCGTCCATCCACGACCTGCCCATACCCCTCGTGCGCGCCCACACCGAAATGAACAATATACGCTTCTGCTTCCGATTCAGGAAGAACCAATGGGAAGACCAAAGCAGCGCACCCCGGCGCTTCATCCGGATGTGCGGGTATGGGAGGTGGGATATGTGCTCGGGCAGCGAATTGTTGAGTGCTGCACGAGGCGTCGGCGGAGGGATGGGAGTGGGCTTACTGTGACACCCCGGCTTTGCCTCATCGATGTCATAATCGTCAAACTCGAACGTTGCATCGTCATCGGGGTCAGTGGACGAGTCCTCATCAGCGACAGAAGCGACGTCATCTTCGTCATCTGAAAAGTCGTTTGCGTGCGGGTCCGAGTCAATTTCTGGTGAGTAGGAGAATACCTCGCATTCGGGTAGGCCGATGACTTCATCGAGGAGGCGGTAAAGTGTGGGGTGGGTGCCCGACACTATCGGAGGGGGCGCGTACGGACTTGGGATAATTTGGTTGAAAGGCGATGAGGAGGTGGGCACGGAGGAGGGGAAGAAGTCGGACGAGGTCGGAGGATAAGATGAATATGTGCGCGGGGCGGTCATGCCTGCCCGGTGAGGAGAGATAAGGGTTGTGCTGAGAGCGTTGAGGACGCTGGCTCCACTTTCTTCTTTGTTGAAATGGGCAGGGCGGACATCAGAGAATTCGTGATCGGGGAATGCGATATTGAGGGTTGCGATGAGGAGGTAGAGTGTCTTTCGCGAGGCGTGTTTGTCGATGGGTCCAAAGGGGGTCATTTCGGCTTCGTGGTCGAGTGTGCCGAGCCACGAAGGAAGTGGAGGAGAGTTTGAAACTTCGTCTTTGTAGGCGTGTTCGAGAGATTTGAAGAGTTTCTTGTCCCGTTTGATGTTTTTGCAGCTGTATACTTCCATGCGGGTATGTACTGAGCACTCGGGCCCTTCGTGGGTTAGGGACTGGGCGAGCCGCGAAAGGGCGGGATATTCGATGTATTTCATTGTCAAAGAGTATCCGACTGTATTGGGTGAGATTTCCGATGTGGATGGTCGACCGCTGGAAGGAGCACAACAAATTGTCAACGATGGAAATTGGTGAGCTGCCAGTCGTGGGACTGGACCAGGGTCTATGACGCTATTCCCTTTTCGGGGATGTGGCGGATTCAACTTCTCACGATTCTCACGATTCGGGACCACGGCTCAAGTCAACAAGTTTTTCGGACCAGCGACGTTGTAAGGCTTAAGCTTTGAAGGGGTCGAGTGAACTCTGCCAGCACTAAATACGGAATGTATATCGCCCCTTCTCAGTGCACGTTTCTGACCGCACATCCTAATTCCGAGTCGTGCGGAGTACATAACTACATTGGACATTAGCGTTGCTAAATTCCCCCAATGTTGTTATAACTCTGGAATAGGTACTGGTATCTGTTCCCGGTTCTTTCGAGCCCGGGGGTCTTATTTTTTTTGCGCACACAGCGCACCGTCCTACTGGGAGTTCACAAGGATGCGAAGAGGTCTGCTACTTTTGGGAGGACATTACATCCGAAAATAATTGTCTTTTATTCTTCACACTGTCTGTCCCTCGTCCTTGCATCCTATTATCTGTCAAAGGTTTCGGAAATATGGTTTCCACATTCCCACGCGGTGTATCGATCTTCATCGGCGCAATTTCTCATCCTCGTCGGATCCCACTATTATAATTTAATGAGCCTGAAGAGACTTGGAAATTAGGTCAGAGAAAGCCTCAACAGTAGCTAGTCAATCGACTCACATGATGGTTGCGATGGTAGCGGTGAAGATAGCTTTGAACTATTAAATAGCCTATCTGTTGAGCGAACATTCACAGGATTGACCATTTCGAGGATTCTTCGTCTGGCATCCTCGAGGTTTCCGCTTGCACCTTTGGAAAGATGGATGAGTTTTAATACAAAGATCAAGTATTGTCGTCTTGTACCAGTGATGACAACAGTCGTATCTTCTGCATCCTTGTGCGGGACTTGGATCGTAGTCTTTGTGTCCCGTTCCAAGATCGCAAGGTTCTCGCCGCGCGGGCCAACGATGCGGCCAAATTTGGTTTTGTCCGGGAATGTAAGAAAACCGACACGTCGCGCACGCCGCACCTCCTCAAGGGCCTCTTTAATCAATGTTTGTGCCTTGACCAAGTTCTTGCGGCTCTTGGCCTGTACAGTCCATTGGCAGACCCCGGTGGTGTTGTTATCATATCTCGCGATGACTTCCCATGAGATATCTGGGTTGCTTTTAGGAGGCTGCCGAACAGGTGTGATCTCGGGACTGGAGTTTATCGAGGGCGATATGATGCGGACTTCCATCTCTTTCAGTTTCCTGTGGCTCCACCCGAAAATGGCATGCTGATACTTTGATAGAATTGGCATGGTACAGATAGTCTCTCCTAGTTCGTCGATGTACACCTAAAATCAATAACTAAAATAAGCAGAATTTCATGGATAATAATTCAGAATGGTCACAGACGTCCAACTCGTGACAGGCATTTTTATAGGCTTTGTAAGTGCCAATGATCTTGACAATACAAGCCACGTCTTTTCCCCGCAATTCGTTAGCATTAATAGGTCCAACCAATTCGGAATAGCGGCCATAACCAGGAAGAATGATTGAAGTACCTGTCCTTCTTTGCACGTCCTGCAGCTTACCGCGGAGTGTCTTATGGTATTCTGGTGGAATGGATATCCCGTACACATTCTCGTTTTTTCCGTCAACGATCTTCTGAATTTTTTTAGCCAGAGCACCAATCACTCTAGAGTCGCCTCTGAGGGTAACCTCTGGGGAAGACGGTTTGCTATAAAAAGCCATTAGGGTAGAGATGTCGAATTAAATCAACGGAGGACTAGAGGGAGCATGAGCACAAACATGTCGATCATATCCTTTTGCAGGTTGGGGTCTGTCGGGCCTCCACAGTCCACGACCAGATCACCCCATCTCTTCCATTTTGATCCCAGGACCAGCCCATGGAACTGTGGGGGAATATTCAATCTCTCTATGGGCTCCTTTGAAAGTTTTTCGTCAAGTTCTTGGATCTCCTTCACGGCTCTGTCGAGGACGCCACTGCTTTGGGCGCTCAAAGTCACTACTCGTCGCCCGTCACTGTGATTTGCAGGTGAGATGTCAAGTTTTGCAGACTCGACCACCCTGCCGGTCTGGAGTCTGCTAGCCACCCTTGGGGAAACGGCAAGTTTGCATTTAGAGCTCCACTCTTTTTTATCGAGATCGACGGTCTATTGAAACGGCGTTGACTGTTGGGATAACCCAGGGGTAATTCTACTAACCTGGCATAGTTCTTCTATGGCTTCGTTGACATTTTTACTTGGCCCAACGACTCTGGCTTGATCATCGGAGAAAGTGACCTTAACCAAGTGTTTTTTTTCGAATTGACGAATTCGTTCTCCCCCAGTCCCAATCAGATATGGCAATAAATGTCCAGGGACGCTAATACATTGCTTGGTTTGGTTTGCCTTTCGAAATTGGGTGACATCAAATGACATAAGCATGAACGTATCCATTCACCTGTCTCGCTGCCAGGTCTTCTATCCGTGATCGGGCCTCATTCACGTCTGCTTTCATTCCAGAAATCTGAAGAATTCACATAAGTATGCGCAGATCATGATTCGGAAAACTGACTTTTATGTCAACTTCACCGACTTCGATTTTCACATGGAGAGTACTCTCGAATTGCCTAATATTTGCTCCCCGCATTCCTATGATCTCCCTGCGAATTTCCGGAGGCGCCGATACGTTAACCTGGGCATAGATGTCAACCATCAGTCGTCAGACATAGGGGGGATATATTGTACCGTCTGAAGAACAATATTCAGATAAAAATGTTATCTGAGAACCTGGTGGGGCACTCACTTCCACAGTATAATGGCTCTTCTGTTCAACACTAGGAGTGGGAGTCCATCTAGCCGCGAGCCTCTCAAGCAAGGAGAGCAACGACTTCAAGGGAGGTCGGTTTTCCGGAGTTACTTCCCAACATCGGCGGAGATGGTTCCATAATTCATTACCAAGCCCTCGCCGGACAGCGTCGAAACCTGGTTGTTCGGGGCGGTCTCCTTTTATGAGTCCATACATCACGGTAGTATCCAAGACCTTTTCGGCAAATGGGACCTGTTCTGTCAACAGCTCCAGTGCAAGCATCCCAAATGACCATATATCGCTATATTGAGTCACTTTCAAGGGGGCATCACTCTCTGAGTCCTCGTGCTGAAAAAGTTCTTGAGCCATCCATCGTACAGTGCCAGTGCCATTAAGGACTGAAGTCAGAGTGGCTCCATTATGTCGAACGGTGGCCAGGCCAAAGTCAGCGAGGCAAGGCGTACCATCCTCTTGCACCAAAACATTTGCCTGTCAGGAAAGCCGTCAGACCCTGACTGGACACATAGTAGGTCCTTCTTACACATTTGAGATCTGCGTGAATTACAAGAGGAACATGGTTGTGCAAAAACATAACCCCGGAACATGTCTGTGCCAACTTGAACACCCGATTACTAACATCAGCAAATACAGCGAATAAAGCGACAGAGGAATCCAAACAAACCAGTCGAAGCCTATTAATTCGCGCCGCCTGTGGCTGTTTAACGTAATCCCTAAGACTGCCATTCTCTTGCCAAGGTGCGACTATCTTCAGATCCGGTAATCGAGAACTGGTGATTCCAATTAGAGGCAGAATATTGGGATGTTTGAGTTGCGTGAGCTGACGCCACATCAAAATCTCTCTCAGAAAAAGCTGAAATTTGTGTTTAGACGCTAACAAATTTGGAGATTCCAGATGGCTTGCCTTCTCGTTTTTCTCGTTTTTCACATTGTCCTGAACAGCGTAGCATATAACCTCTTTAATTGCTACTATACCGCCATTATAGGTTGCTTTCGAAATCAAACCGAATCCTCCCCTGGCGACTTCCTTGCAATCGCCAGCAATATGGATGAGGGGAATCGAAGTAAGCTTCCTGCGGCGCCTAGCCAACGAATTCAGAGTCTTGAAAGCAATATTGCGAGAAGTATTTTTAGGATCTCCCCGTGCGGTGGTGTCCAGATACTAAACCATCCCGATATATTAACCAGTATTACTTATCGAGGAACGAGGCTGACTCCCACCTGCTGAAGAATGTACATCATGTAATCAACTGCGTCCCCATCTTGCAATGCACGACAAGCTTTGGCAAAACCCTCCCGCGATAAAGCACTCTGGATTGCTGACTCGGAAGCAGGCACCTCCCTCTTGGCGCTTAATATATCGTGCAGAATAGGGTCAAAATAGGGTAAAGAAAGTATTTTGCTATTGTTAGCGGACATTCTGAGGGGATGGGAAGGAATGAGTCTGAGCTGCTACTTGGATGTTGACTGGTGATGGGCGACTAAATGGTGTAGTCGCGTAAAATTTAGAACTCGGTCCATGCGCGTCTAGGAGATTGTCCGGTGACTTGTCATGAATGGAAGATGGCGCTTAACGCAGACAAAACGCAGACGTTCTAGAGCAACGTAGACCTCCCGGTGACATGTTGCTTGATAAAGCGGACAAAACTGTCTCCTAAAGGGCCGAGTATAATACTTGAGTAATCTTGAAATCAGGACACTAAAGCCAAACTAGAGCTCACTGCTCAGTGATCACCTCAGCGATGAATTTCGGGAGAGATTGCCTTGAAGAAGGGCCATGACATGACATCTAGATTTTCATCCGAACATATATCACTTCCCAGAGAGTAGAGTCAAGGTGGTACCAAATATATATAAAATAAGTACCTGCGATTTTTAGGGAACCCCTCCGAGTCTTCAAGTTTGAAAAGTTGGTATCATCACGGACGTTATGTAAGCGCGTGCACGTGGACCATCGGCTAGTCACATGCAATTCGTTTATCATATGCAAATTACACCAAAACCTTTATATTTGACCGCCAGTGGCAGCTCGTCTGCTATCGTGCCCACCAATCTACCAACGCACTCATGTCTGATCTCAAAGTTGACGGCTTCAAGGTCTGTTACCGAGTCGTGAATCGACTGCTTACTGGCTGACAGTCCGCTGACCGGACATCGGCACTTGCAGGCTTCTAACATCATCACCGGTCTTGGAAATGCATTCGCGTCGTATAGCGACACAGAGAAACAATCACAAATAAAAAAGGTATTCACTCCTGATAACTCCCGTTTATCAGAAGCTCACACTGTCATTTAATCACCCATACAGACAAACGGTATCTTCGAACTTCGGGTATCGAACGAGGCCAAGGAGGAGGCCGTCTGGACCATCGACTTGAAGAAGACTGGGACTGTTTACAGAGGCGCTGCAAAGCCCAAAGCCGATGTTACCATCATTCTCGCAGACGATACTTTGACTCAGCTGGCCGAGGGCAAGGTGTGTTTACATTATTTACATAACGTACGTAGTTCTGAGGGCGGATTTCGAAAGCTTAATGGCCAGAAAGCATTCATGACTGGCAAGCTAAAGACCAAGGGCAATGTCATGCTCGCAACAAAGCTTGATGCCGTGCTGAAGGTGAAACAGTCATGTACTCCACTTGTTATGTTCTCATCCAAAATTCTGTTACAGGGTGCAAAGTCGAAGCTTTAGATACGTCGCACGGAACACACGTTTATTTTATTTCATGTATCATCGGAATATTCTAACTCTTGTGCATTCCATGGATGAATGGGGTGTGGTAATATAATGAAGGGGGGGTTGTATCAGTCAAATATTCAGACGTTACTGATCCAACTTAAAAACATGTGATAAGTAGAATGCAAGAACAATTCCGGAAAGGTAAACATCACAATCAAAACACGTTCCCGAACAATCCACGGTGTCGACGAGGTGCGGGCTGAGGATCAGCTCTGAGTGTTGATAGACTGTTGAGCTGTTTCATAACCTTCAGGCCCCAAGAAATGCATTAGTTGGAAAATCACCAAACAATATAAATATGGTGTTACCTCTTCCAACTTGTCCTTCCGGTCTTGCAGATCGAGATGTCTTCTCACCATAGGATTTTCCCGTGCAAACTCGACAATCTCGCGACGGTCAAGATCGTAAAGCAGCCGCGAGTCAATTTCGCGGGGAAACTAGCCATCACCAGTGTTAAGCATTTCTCTTGAGGGAAGATGAATCGTGACACAGCACTCACTTGATAGAAGAACTGATCGAGCAGCTCAATGTTGATGAACATGGCGGAGGTGTACGCAAGTTTGTCAGCGACGACGTTGAGGAAAGCTTCAGGGCAGAACGCATCGCTCTCTGGCCCTGCACGACATCGCTTGGATTTTAACGCGTCAAGTCGAAGTTTCAGGATGCTTAGTCTGTT
>Ga0210402_10005383_pt1 | contig 11479 bp, 6 predicted proteins | sample IncBWC7MmetaG_FD_161055 | JGI IMG/M metagenome (GOLD analysis project Ga0210402, IMG submission 161055) | Forest soil microbial communities from Barre Woods Harvard Forest LTER site, Petersham, Massachusetts, United States - Inc-BW-C-7-M | ecosystem: Environmental > Terrestrial > Soil >... | reverse complement strand
GACTGCGCTTAGCGCCTTCCGCCACCCGCCCGATCTCGTTTCTCCGCGGAAGTAAAATGTAAGCCATAGCGCAACCAAGGAAATAACGATCGCCAGAGCCACAGATACGGTCACAATCCCAACGGAGAAATGGCACATAGCTGGCAGTCGCATCGCCGTCATACCAATGTAGTGCATGCCTGCGATGGCGCTGCCCATGAAGACGCTGCCTACCACGGCTCGCAGCAAGCCCATCTCGGCCCGGCTCACAACAAATAAGGCGATCGCGGATGCGAGAATGGCAGCCAGGAGCGACAGGAATACTGTTGGCCAATCGTATTGGACGGGAACCGGCAAGCGGAAGGCCAGCATCCCCACATAGTGCATGGACCAGATGCCAATCCCCATGGCGGTTGCGCCGCCGCTCAACCAAAGGCTACGGGCTCCTCCTTGCGCCGAGGTCACTCTTCCTGCCAAGTCGAGAGCCGCATAGGAAGCCAGCACGGCAATAAAAACAGACAAGGCCACCAGACGGTAGTCGTACGAGCCGGCCATCGCCACTTCAGGGAAGACCATAACTCTCCCTCTCTGAGTTTTCTTGGCCACCGAAACGAATCCGGTCGCGCTGCTTTGCGAGAGGCGACTTAGTATCCGACTGAAACGTCCTCAAAGAGGTCGCGAACCAGACGAAGAGCATCTGCTAAATGCTCCCTCAACGGAATTGTCTGAAGTGCCAGACTCTGCGTCGGCAGGCCTGCATAAAGAAAGGGGTTCTTTATTGATACTCTCAAAACTCGACTGGCACAAGGACTCTCCCAGTCGTTTGTCCAATGAGTTCAGCACCCCAATCTGGTACACCGATGCGACACTCCGTCTCGACGTTTGACGCTGGCTAGAAGTCCGATTGGGCGAAATTGCGGATATTGAATTCGGTGTTCGGCACTCATTCTCGCGCTTTTCGCAAAGGCCTGTTAGTACAGCGGTGAGCACAATCGTGCGGTAGCGTTCACGCAGAGCGAATACAAGTTGCCGCAATTGCTCCGGCGTCAGATGGATTGAGGTGGAGCGAGTCGGGCGACGGGAAAGGGCAAGGGTGAATTGCGTTTTGTTCAGTGTATTCAGTTCACTTTACTTAGCTATCTGTTGACTTAGGAAAAGGAACGCCTATCTTAGATTTTCCTTCGTCCGCGAGTTGTAATGCTTTCTGCGCCTCTTTTAACTCCTCCAATCGGACTTCAAGCTCGGCGGCGTAAATTTCGGCGCGCTCATGAGTCCTGGCATTCTGAATTGCAACCGCGGCGGGGACAGCCAGCGATTTCGCAAGGCGAAGATGTTCGGTCGTAAATACTCGCGGCGAATTTGCACCGAGGGACAAAATGCCAAGAACTCGGCCGGCCGCAAGCAATGGAATCCCCAACCATGATTGAAGTTGATCCAACGGCTGAGCACCCCTCCATTCGGTCTCCCGAGCGACATCTGGCAACAACATGGCTCTCTTCTCAAGGACCACGCGCTGGAGAAATACGTGTTCCGAAGCACCCAATGTCAGTCCGATTCTCTTGGGCGCGCTGCGGGGAGCCTCACGGGCGACCATTAAGTCAAACCCGTCTTGCACGAATAGAACCGTTGCCCTGTCGAATGGGATCAGTTCGGAGATGCATCGTAAGAGTGTGTCGAGTACGGAATCCATCGCCAGATTCTGGCTGAGAGCTAAAGTTGCTTTGCGAAGAGCTTCGGCTTCGGCGCGGGCAGCTTCCACGGCATCGAGTTGTTCGCTAATCTTCATCTCAGCCTGTTTGCGCGAGGTGATGTCCTGCGCGGTCCCGACAAGCCAGCGCGGTTCGTCATCTGAGGGAACTTGAAAGCCCTTGGCCCAGGCCCAGCGAATTTCTCCGTCGGCACGGATGAAACGAAACTCTTCATCGAGAGTTCCAAACCGTGCAAGATCTTGCAGCTTCGCGAGGATACGACTTCTGTCTTCGAGATGGATTATTTCACGATACGAGGATGGACTTTCCACGAGACTCTGCACGGTGTGTCCGGTGAGTTGGGCGTAGGCATTGTTGACGTACGCGATTTCCAGCGTGTCGGCATCCATCATCCAAAACACTTCCTGAATGTTATTAGCCATGTGCTGAAATCGTTCTTCACTCTTTCGGAGACACAATTCAGCATGTGTGCGCTCCGTGACATCGCAGATAATAAGGATATGCCGGCCCGGAAAGTAGTCCGCGGCAGCAGTAAAGTCCACGAATGAAGTTGTTCCATCACCTGTGATGAGTTGTACGCGACCTCGTTGACTTTTCTTCCGGAGGAATGTGTTCCACCCGCTGGTAAACGCATCACGATCTGCAAAAAATCGACTAATGTTTTGGCCGATCAATTTGTTAGTGGAAAGTCGAAGGATAGTCGTGGCCCCTGGATTCGCATCCAAACAATCGCCTTCGTTGTCGACGATCAGGATTCCGTCGAGTACATTCTCGAAGATGGACGAAAATTCGCAGTCCGTGTCACGAAAAGCCCGGTCAACTTCTCGATTTTCTTTGCGAAGATGCCAGAGCGAATAGAAATTCAAGAAAACGGCAACGCTGAAGGCTGCAAATAGAGAAGGAACCAAACGAGCAGCAAAGGTTGAGCGGTAGTTGTAGGCAACAAGGGAAGCGCCAAGGAGCCCAATGGAAGCCGCCATTATGGTGATGCAACACCAACGAAGCCAGCGGGGGGAAGAATTGGAGATCATCCTTGAGGGCTGCGACAGAGCGGACGGTCTCATATGGTGCGCATTCGAACGTAGACTTTCTCAGCGGGCGGAGATTAACACGCGAGTAAGGCGGACGGCTTCAGGATTTCAGAGTGTCCGTATTTAAGGACACGTCGACTACAAACTTGGGTGTCGAGAGAAAATTACCTGGAGTACCTTTCCAGGCTTACCAAAATTAGTCTGTAGATTTTGCGAAGTTGGGCAACATCTTGCGAGGCCAGTACATTGGAGATCCTTTTGCGCAACTGTTCGGCATCTGGTTCTAAGCCCTCGTGAAAAAACAGCTCAACCACATCAACGTCAAGTTCATGAGCAATTTTGTCTATCACTTCGAACGGAGGAGTTTCGATGCCGCCTGTTTCAATACGGCTGATGTACCCTGCTTCCGTCTCCAGTTTTCCTATTCGTCTTTCGAGCTCTTGCTGTGTTAGGCCCTTGGCCTTCCGCAGCAACGCTAGCCTTTCCCGGAACAACTCGCCCGCATTCAGAGTCATGAGGAGTTAACAGTACGGAGAACCGTTCAATGGCTATAGGCTGCCAAACGTTGAATAACTATTGCCAAATTCTACGTTTAATGTAGAGTCTAGAGGCAAGACCGTAAGCGGGTCCGCCGCCAGATAGAACGCGAGGGAACTCGGAGCACCGAATGTACATTCAAAACAACTCGGACTCTTCGATTTGTTTTGCCAATTGTGAAAGCGAAAGCTTCAACAATCTGCACAATCGGACCATCGTCCTCAAAGTTGGGCTCAGCAGACCTCGCTCCATCAAGCTGATGGTCGTTCGATCAAATCCGGCTTCAAAAGCTAACTGCTCTTGTGAAAGCCCGATCTTTTTCCGCCGGGTTCGCAGAATACTTCCAAAAGCCCTTTCCGGCCCCGAGCGAGGCTGAACTTGTTTTTTCTTTGCCCGCATTGCGCAGGCTATCGTGACGCTATGACGAGTATGTTCCTACGGAGGATACTCGTCATTTTAATTGAAACGGCTTCAGGATATGGCGAAAGGCAAATCCTGTGAGTTCAACTGTCGCAGCACGATTTCCTTCTGTGAGGTTAACGCCACAGACGTCGTCGACCTCGTCGGTCGTTCCGGAGATTCCGTCCGCCGGTACGGAATTCTCCGACGAGGTTCTTCTCGTGAAAGTTTGCGTCGGTGACCGCGACGCTCTAGCTCTGCTCTTTCGTCGTTACGCTCATCTTGTGCGAAATGTGGGTCAGAGGGTTCTACGGGATAAAACCGAAGCGGACGACCTTGTCCAAGAGGTGTTTCTCTACATTCACCGAAAGAGTTCGCTATTCGATGGCTCAAAAGGGTCGGCCAGCTCTTGGATTGTGCAAGTCGCTTACACCCAAGCCCTATTAAGAAGAAGGCGACTGAAATCCCAGGGGTTCTATATGTCCGGAATCACAGACAAAGCGGATGAAAGTAGTCGCGCGAGCGATAAAGGAGCAGACTACGACCATACCGTCGAAGGACTTTTCGGCAGGAACGGATGGAAGGAAATCGTAGAGGAATTCACACAGGATCAGAGAGAGACCTTCCGCCTGCATTTCTTCGAGGGATGCACGTTCACAGAGATTGCCGAGAAGTTGGGCCAGTCCTACGCCAACGTCAGAAATCATCATTATCGAGGGGTTGAAAAGCTCCGTAGATACGTAACCGAACACAAATTGAACGGGCAATAGTCCGTGTGCTATGAATTGACATTCGAAGGGAAGGCGAGGCATTTGAGCAATGGGCTCGCATGAGGAGTTCCTCCAGCTTTGCGCCGCTGCGACGGCTGGCGAACTGAGTGCGGACGAACAAGCGAGGCTGGATGCCCATCTGGGGGCATGCCCGGATTGTCGCCTTGCCGGAGGTGAATACGAAGCCGCGCGGCAAACAGCGGTGGCCGCACTGGCGGAAGAATTAGCACCAAGGGGAGCAACCGTTGATGATTCCTGGTCCGTCGAGGCGGCGGAGAAGACGTTTTTCAAGCGTTTAGACCAAGAAAAGAAAAAGGCGCAATCGGCCACGGTGTCAGGCCGTCGGTTCTCATACCGCCCTTCACAAATTCATTGGCGAGAAGTGTGGATGCCCTTCGCCGCGGCGGTGCTTCTGGCGCTGGCGCTCGGCATCACCTTATATAGAACTGGCGTGAAGCGGAGCGCGGATGCCGTGCGAACAACGCCAGTGGCGCCTAAAGAGTCCGGAGGCTCTCTCGAAGAGCAAGCCAGCGACGCGGGTTACGAGCGAGCACAATTGGTGGCAAAGCTCGCTGAGAACGCCAAGGTCATAGATGACTTGAAGCGTCAACTTTCCGAACAGATGAGAGTCGTGAACTCCTTGAAATCCATAGAGGCGGCGCAAGCATACTCTGCTGGAATCGGTCAACACGGCCTCCAAGAGGCGAGCGATGCCAGGGCCAAGCGAGACAAAGAACTACTGGCAGCGCAGGCAAAACTAGTGGAGTTTCAGAGAACAGTCGAAGCCGCGACAGCACAGCGAGACGAGAATGCCCGCCAGGCAGCTACTTTGGAGGCGAAGGTCAACCAATTAACAGAGCTCGTAAGGGAGCGCGAGCAGGCTCTCGATCAAAGGAACTCAGAAGTCGCCAAGGGACAAGAGTTGCTCGAACATGACCGCGATATTCGGGAGTTAATGGGCGCACGCGATCTGTACATGGCGGATATCCGTGACGTTTCCCGGGCGGGAACAGACAAGACCTACGGCCGTGTCTTCTACACGAAGGGGAAGTCCCTGATCTTCTATGCGTTTGATTTGGACGCGCAACCGGGCGTCCAAAACGCGAGGTCGTTTCAAGCCTGGGGACGCAGAGGTCCGGACAAGCAGCAAGCGCACAGTCTTGGCATCTTCTACGAAGACAACGTCAGCAAGAAACGCTGGGTTCTGAAAGCCAGCGATCCGAAGACTCTCGAAAACATTGACGCGGTTTTTGTGACGGTCGAACCGAACGGCGGAAGCCAGCATCCGAGCGGCAAGCAATTACTATTCGCCTACCTGCGGGTAAATCCAAACCATCCCTGACACTGTGAACAGCGTCTCTGTCGAACTGTCCTGAATGCAGGACACAGAACGATTGACACAAAAATAGGCGCCATTCGCATAGACCTTGTTAGTGAGGATGAATCCCTCACTTCCGGGAGGATCCTTTGCGACTGCGTCTCTTTTTTTATTGTGCAATTCTTTTCTTCGCAGCGGTTCGTTCATCCGCCGCGCAGTCCGCTGTCGGAATGATCAGTGGAATCGTGATTGACCCGACCGGCGCGGCGATCGTGGGAGCCGAAGTGCTGGTCGTTAACGACGCTACCCGCGTTCAGTATCCGGGCAAGACGAATCAGGAAGGCATTTATCTTGTCGCGAATGTGCCGCCAGGACCGTATCGCATCCAAGTATCCAAACCGGGCTTCAAGACCATCATCAAGCCGGATATTACTCTGAACGTCCAGGATGCTCTTGCTCTGAATTTCACACTGCCCTTAGGGGCGATTTCAGAGATTGTGACGATCGAAGGAGGGGCTCCGCTGGTTAATACAGAATCAGCTTCTGTGGGGACGGTGATTGACCGGAAGTTTGTGGAGAGCCTTCCATTGAACGGACGGAGCTTCAATACGCTGCTTCAGCTGACGCCCGGAGTTGTCGTTGCGCCGTCTTCATCGACTTCACCTGGTCAATTCAGTGTTGCAGGTCAGAGAACCGACGCAAACAACTTTACGGTTGACGGCGTCTCGGCGAATTTCGGAGTTGGCTCTGGGGGATTTCTGGGAAACACAGGGAGCGGTTCCACGCAATCCTTCAGCGCGCTCGGCGGTACCAGCAGTCTGGTTTCTGTTGACGCCCTGCAGGAGTTCCGCGTGGAGACATCTTCTTTTGCTCCGGAATTTGGCCGCGCTCCCGGAGGACAAGTCGTGCTTGTGACCCGCTCAGGTACCAACGACTTCCACGGAGAGGTGTTCGACTATTTTCGGAATACCGTGATGGATGCGAACGATTGGTTTGCCAACCAGGTGGGAAATCCGCGAGCTGCCGAACACCATAACGACTTTGGCGGCGTACTCGGCGGCCCGGTCTGGAAGAATCGCACTTTCTTCTTTTTCTCGTATGAAGGGGCTCGTCTCGATCTGCCGCAGACGGGTCAAATTGAAGTTCCATCTGCCTATGCCCGGGAAAGCGCGCCGGCGTCACTGGCACCTCTGCTCGCGGCATACCCGATCCCGAACAATACGACGGCAACGCCTGGCGTGTTCACGGACTCTTTTACGGGTACCTACCCCAACAAGGCCACGCTGAATGCGACGAGCATCAGGATGGATCACGCCCTTTCCAGTCGTTTTCTGATCTTCGGCCGCTACAACGATGCGCCGTCACGTATTGAGCAGCGGACGGAGAATCTGGCTGACGTGAATACTCTTGAAACCAACACGCGGACACTCACGCTCGGGGTGAACATGATGCTCAGCTCCGGCCTGGCGAATTCGATTCGCGGGAATTATTCGACACAATCCGTGAACTCCAGCTACAAGCTGGATTCTTTCGGCGGAGCGGTTCCTCTTGACCCCAGGATCCTGCTTGGCCCACTCTCAACCGCCGATTCCCTGGCCTTTTTCACGCTCTCCGACGTTAATGATTTCTTCATTGGGCCGTACACGCGCAACAAGGCGACACAGTTCAATTTCACAGATGATCTCAACGCTTCCGCCGGGCCGCACGCGTTGAAATTTGGAGGGGACTACCGCGCCATCTTCGTGGATCAGCGTGTTTACCACAACGGCTTGTACTACTACGGGCCGACCGTGAGTGATTTTCTTTCGACTTCCGCCATTTCACTTTCGAGCGGAATCAACCGGCGTTCGCAAATACTCACGCAGGCCCTGTCGCTGTACGCTCAGGACACCTGGAGAGTGAAACCGCGTTTGACACTGACCTACGGCCTTCGCTGGGAGCTCAATCCCGCGCCTTCGCCACGTCACGGGACGTTGCTCGCATCCTGGACAAACGTCGAAGACCCCGCGACGTTGGCCCTCGCGCCGTTCGGTACGCCGGTGTACGCGACGACATACGGCAACGTCGCGCCACGAGTCGGCATAGCGATAAAGTTGAATCAAAGCGGAACCACGGTGTTTCGGGCGGGCTGGGGATTGTACTACGATCTAGGAACGGGATCGGCTGCAAGCATCGGCGCCTATTTTCCAAACTCCTCCGCTGAATTCAGCACAAACCTGCCGTTTCCGGTTGCTGATCCGTCCGCCTACCTTCCACCGAATTCCGCTGATCCCCCGTACGGTTTTGTCCAGGCCATGGCGCCCGATCTGAAGCTCCCGCGCTCCTACCAATGGAATGTGGCGCTTGAAAAGTCCTTCGCAGGCCAAGTCGTGTCCGCCACATACGTCAGTCAAGCGGGGCGTGACCTGCTGAGGAACGAGGCCATTTATCAGCCGAACGGCAATTTTGCAAGCGCGTTCGAGGTCAACGTAAACAGTGCACGATCAAACTACGCTGCGCTGCAGCTGCAATATCGCCGCCCGCTTTCCCATGGCGTTCAAATACTTGCGAATTACACGTTTTCGCATTCTCTCGACAATGCCTCGAATGATGTGGTCGGGTCGACACCTGGCGTCATCATTTCCGGTGCCAGCGACTATGCCTCGTCCCAATTCGACGTTCGTCACAGTTTTTCGAGCGCGCTGTCGATCAACCTCCCTGCCGTGGGCAAGAATCTCTGGGTGTCGGGAATTACAAAGGATTGGTCCCTGCAGTCGGTCATCGTTGCTCGGAGTGGCTTCCCGTTTAATGCTCAGATATTTGGCTATTCACCGGGCGGGTACGCGATCTCGCGCCCGGATCTGGTTCCGGGACAGCCCATTTGGATCAAGGATACCGGCGCGGCGGGCGGCAGGTCTCTGAATCCCAGTGCATTTGCCACACCGGCCACTGAAAGGCAGGGGACAGAGGGTCGCGACGACATTCCTGGATTTGGCCTAACGCAGATGGACTTGTCACTCGGCCGACTCTTCCCGATTCGAGAGAGGTGCAAACTTCAGTTTCGAGCAGACGTTTTCAATCTTCTGAACCATCCGAATTTCACGAATCCCGCCGCCTACATTCAGCTTGGATCTTTCTACCTTCATTCTTCGAAGATGCTGAACAACGGGCTCGGCGGCTTGAACCCGCTCTTCCAGCAGGGCGGACCGAGGTCCATGCAGTTGTCCGCGAAAATCAGTTTCTAACGCCCGCAATCCACAGATAGCTCAGGAGAATGCCGGTGGGAACGAGATGGCTGTGGGTGTGCGCGCTGGCTGTGTTTGTGCCCAGTAGCTCGGCAGCGCAGCAAGAAACAGAAGTGGCCTTTGATCCGACGCCGGTCGCACTTCCGCAGTCCGATGCGGGTTCACCGCGGCTCGTAACCGGCAAAGATCTGCTGCTGCTTCGGGAGAGTCACGGTTCCAGCATTTCCCCGGACGGGCAGTGGGTCGCGTTCGTCGTCGGGCAGGCAGACTACGAAGCGAACAGTTACCGCAGTGGCTTATTCCTTGTTCGAACGTCGGGCGGAGAAGCACCTGTATCTCTGGGCAGCGCCGGCATGCCGCACTGGAGTTACTTCAACGAGTGGGAAAGCGAGCAGCCGCAGTGGTCCAGAGACAGCAGCGTCATCTTCTATCGCATGAGAATGCGTCAGGATGAACTCTGGCAGGTCTGGCAATGGAACGCGGAAACGGGTGAGCCAAAGGCTTTGACGCACGTGCCAGGCGAAGTGGTCAGATATGCGTTGGATTCCTCGGGCCGGAACGTGGTCATGAAGGTCGAAATGCCAGCGAACCCCGCTCGTGAAAAACATCGGTTGGAAAAAGGGATTCTCTACAGTGAGGAAATGATTCCCTGGGAAGGCATGTCTTCCATTCTTAAAAAACTTAGTGCCGCAGAGAGGATGAGTGAGATCTGGATTCATGAATTGAATACGGGAATCGAGCGTCTGGCAACCGAAGTGGAAAAACGTTCGTTTGAGCCGGACGTACGGGAATTCCAGGAAGCGTTTGACAGAGCATCACAGGCTGGGGCAGAGAAATGCCACATCGACACTGTGACGTTAGCCCCCGGCAACAAAAACGCCACGCTGATGTGTTCTTCCAATGAGACCGAGCCATCCCGGATCATGCGGTGGAAATTCTTTCTTATGTCACATGACGGGCAGCGGCGACTCGAACTCGCCCCAGACTCCATCCGAGTCACGGATTATTGGTGGAGCAGGGACGGCGCTCAGCTTTATTTTGTTTCATCACAATGGGATGGCCGGCCGGGAAGAATGAGAGTAGTTGATGTCGGATCGGGCCGAGTCCGGGACCTCTTTCACACGACAGAGGTGCTCCAAGAGTTCTCGGTGGATGCGGGCGACCGCTGGATTGCATGCACGCGCGAAACAAACGTCTCGCCGCCCGTGCTTGTGGTAATCGATCAGCGAACTGGAACCACTCGGAAGCTTGCTGACCTCAATCCCGAATTCCGGCACATCAAACTTAGTTCCGTAGAACGCATTTCGGCAGTGAACCATTTTGGCGAAGAATGGTTCGGCCAGGTTGTGAAGCCACCGGGATATGAAAAAGACAAGCGCTACCCATTAATCGTTACGCTCTATCGAAGCGGCGACTATTTTCTCCTGGGTGCAACGGGCAACGAGAATCCCATCCAGGTGTATGCGGCGTCCGGCTTTATTGTGCTCAGTTTCAACATCGGACGTAATCGTTTGCGGACGAACGGCGATTTCGACGATTACCTGGTCAATTGGGCTTCGCCTGCGGCAAGCCTTGAAATGGCCGTTCAATTACTGGTCGAAAGGGGGCTTGTCGATCCGAACAAAGTCGGACTAGCCGGACTTAGTCGTGGTGCTGACATTCTGGAATACACGATCAGCCACTCCCGTGCTTTCCAGGCCGCGATCGAAAGCGGACCGGGTGCGCGCGATCCATTCTTCTATTACATGGCGGGGAGAGTCTGGCACGGGATCTTTGCAGAGTGGGGTCTTGGGGGATGGCCCGAAGGCGAATCGAAGAAGCATTGGACGAAGCTGGCTGCGTCCCTCAATGCGGACCATATCGAGACACCTCTGCTCATGAATTCGCCGGACTCGGAATTTCTCGGAAACATGGCCCTCTTTACTTCGCTGGAAAACCTGCGTAAGCCTGTCGAGCTTTACATTTACGCAAACGAGCTTCACATCAAGAATCAACCGAAGCACCGCTACGAGATCTATGAACGGAACTTGGACTGGTTCCGGTTTTGGTTGAAGGGGGAGAAAGACACTTCGCCGGAGAAAAGAGATCAATTTTCGCGCTGGGAAAAGCTTCGAGAAGCTTGGTTGTTGAGCAAAGCGCATCCGCTTTGAATTCCGGAAGGTGCACTCTCTCTCAATACCGCTTCGAAATCTGATATGTGCAAACCTCGATGGAAGAAGAGTAGAGTGTGAAAAAGCCTTCGCCTAAGGAGTCTTTAGAGCGGCGCGCCCCCCAAAAAGACTCGGGGCCGGCTCTAAACTGAGCAGGACTACGATATGCCCGGCACAAAAGGAACGCGGCCTTCTGCGATTTGCTCAAACACTACGCGTACGTGAAGCCGGTATTTACGTGGGACAGTCGCAAGGTCACGATTCCTTTAGGGGTGAAGCATGTCGACTCGAATCGCTCTGGGATTTGTTTTTTCGTTATCAGTGATGCTGCAAGTTTCGCAGGATTATCCCTCGAAGCCTGT
>Ga0210402_10005382_pt1 | contig 11479 bp, 7 predicted proteins | sample IncBWC7MmetaG_FD_161055 | JGI IMG/M metagenome (GOLD analysis project Ga0210402, IMG submission 161055) | Forest soil microbial communities from Barre Woods Harvard Forest LTER site, Petersham, Massachusetts, United States - Inc-BW-C-7-M | ecosystem: Environmental > Terrestrial > Soil >... | reverse complement strand
GAGTTCATGCAGCTCCACAAGGACTTGATGCCCGGCTGGGAAGGTACCTGCGAGCTGCGTGCGCTTGCCAACTAACCCTCGAGACAGGGATCGCGCGTCATTCGCGCTTGGGGTTGGAAATCACACTCGAGCCGTAGCGTGCCCGCAGCCGGCCGCTGCGGATGTAATCGCACATCATCGCGAAATACCCTTCTGCATTTCGGGTGGACACACGCGTTCCGTCGGGCAGCGTCTCGTACTCGAAAATGCCGTGCTCGGCATGCGGAAACATGGCGGTCACGATCGGGTGTCCCTCGGCGGCAAGCTGCTCGAGACGCCGGGCAGTCTCGGCGCTGGCGTCCGTATCGTCTTCGGCAAGGATCCAGAGCTGAGGCGCTTTGAGCTCGCGCAGAACCGGCATCGGGTCATAGTGGGGCTGAATCCCTTGGACGAGCTTCGGCCCATTTTCACGCAGCTCATCGTGAGTCATTTCCAGCACGGCAAACGTGAAGTCGCCGTGGATGTATTTGAACCAGGATTCGCTGCCGTACTTGGCCCGGACTGCATCGACGCGATCGTAGCCATCACTGAAGTTGCTGACGAAGACCGCCTCCGAGGCGTCGGCGACCTCCATGGCCTTGGCCACGATGTCGGCACCAAAGCCCCGGCGCGTCATGTCCAATGCGATCGCCGAACGGTCCTCCTCGAGCGGAGAGACCGCAAGACCGTACCCAACGACAACGAAATCCACGGGCGCGATGGTCGCTGCGAGCGGCGCGACCCAACCGCCCTGGCTGGTCCCTTGATAGCCGACCTTGCCCGCGCGGCTGCCGGCGAGCCGTCTCGCCTCGCGCGCCGCGGCGACCGCATCTTGGGCGAGCAGCGCGTAGTCCTGGGAGTAATCTCCTCCCGACACCCCGGTGCCGCGCTTGTCGTAGACGAAAGCGCCGATGCCCTCGGAAGGGAACATCCGCTGAAGCGCAAAGAAATCGAGGGCCGATGAGAATTCCGATCCGTGAACAAGAATGACGATCGGCACCCTGGCACTTCCCTTCGGCAAGAGGAGTCGGCCTGCCAGGCTGACACCACCGCTCTGAAATCGAGTGTCCGTCACCGCCAGGGCGATTCTCCGGCCGTTCACGCCCGCGAAAGTGATGGCGCCTTTGCCGCATTCGGAGAACGAGACACGCCTCCCATCCGGACGCGAGGTCCACCCCAGCGTGCTCGTCCAAGTTCCGTCCGTTGCTTCGGTGAGCTCGCCCGAAGTGCCATCCTTGCGACGCCAGCGCAGATGAGAGCCCTCGCCCGGCGCGATATCAACATCGCTGCCGTCGCGCAGATGATAGATACCGATTCGGCAATTCCCAGTCATATCCTGTTCCGCCGTCGCGCTGTACGCCACGGCGAAAAACGTTGCGGCGACGATCTTCACTGCCGTCTTCATTTGTCCGGCTTGCCCGGCTGAGCGACGATGCGCACCAGCGCGCCGTCGGTGATCGAGTCAGGCGGATTGATCACGATATCGTCCGTCGCGTCAATGCCCGATAGCACTTCGATCGAAGAGCCGAAGTCGCGGCCCTCGGCGATGCGCTTCAAGCGTACGTGATGATCGGCGCCGACGGACGCAACCAGCAGGCCCTGCGCCCGGAACAACACCGCGTTCGCCGGCAGCGTCAAGACAAGCCCCGTGGCGGCCAAGTTGAAACGCACTTGCACGTAGGCCCCCGGAAACAATTCGTGCTCTGGGTTCTCGACCTGCAGTTCCACTTGCAAGGTTCGCGAGATGGGATCGAGTGCTTGTGCAGTGAAAGCCACCGTGGCCGGGTAGGGTTTGCCCGGGTGCTCCGCGAACACCAGGTCCGCGCTCATGCCCGGCCGAATACCCGACGCGAAAGCCTGCGGCACGGACACGTAGATTCGCAGGCGGTGGGTGTCAGCGACCCGGAACAGCGCCGCTCCCGGGCTCTGCCCGGCGTTGATGAGGGCTCCGATGTCCGTGTTGCGCTGGGTAACCACACCGTCGAACGGAGCCAGTACGCGCTTGAATGATTCCATATCGCGCAAACGCGCGACATTGGCGGCCGCTGAATCCACGGCGGCCTTCTTGGCCGCGGCGTCGCCCGCCCGCTGGTCGGCGTCCTGCTTCGATACCGATTCGGTCGCCAGCAGCCCTTGCCAGCGCACGTCGGTGCTCCTGGCAAGTTGGTAGTTCGCTCGAGCGGTCGCGAGGTCCGCCTGCGCCTGCCCCAGCTGCTGATCGACCTCCGGCGATTCGATCTCGGCGAGCAGCTGGCCCTTCTTCACCGGTGTGCCTATTTCCGTGTGCCAAGCGCGCAAGTAGCCGTTGGTTCGGGCATAGATGGGCGCCTCGTAGTACGCCTGCAGACTACCCGGCAGGATCAGTGCCTCTGCGCCCGGCGCAACGGCCGGCTTCACGGTCACGACGGCGGTCGCGGCCGCAGCTGCGGTCGCTCTGCTGAGTGCGTTACGGGCGCTGACGCGGGCGACGATGCCCCAAACGGCGAGGGAGATTGCGACGGCGAGCGCGATCCATGCGTACTGACGCAACCGCGCGTCCGAGATCGGCCCAGGCGAAGACGGCGGCGGAGTCACTTTGGCGCCTCGGAAGGGCTCGCACCAACGCCGGCCTTGCGGCCATGAATCATGACGAAGACGGTGGGTACGAAGAACAGCGTGGCCACCGTGGCAAATACGAGACCACCGATCACGGCGCGGCCCAAGGGCGCATTCTGTTCGGCACCCTCGCCGAGCCCGAGTGCCATCGGCACCATGCCGATGATCATGGCGAGCGCCGTCATGAGCACCGGCCGGAACCGGGTGAAGCCTGCCGCCAATGCCGCCTGCACGGCGTCGTCTCCGGCGTTCATCCGCTGGCGGGCAAAACTGATCACCAGCACGCTGTTGGCCGTTGCCACACCCATACACGTGATTGCACCCATCAGCGCCGGCACGCTCACCGGCGTGCGGCTGAGGAACAGCATCCAGACGATGCCGGCAAGCGCCGCCGGGAGCGCCGTGATAATGATGAACGGGTCGCGCCAGGACTGAAAATTGACCACGATGAGCAGATAGATCAGCAACACTGCGCCGGCGAGGCCCGCCAGCAGCCCGTGGAACGAGTCGGTCATGGTCTTGATCTGGCCGCGCACCATCACCCGCGAGCCGCGCGGTAGGTCGTGGTGCGTCTCGGCAACGAGGCGGTTGATCTGCGCGGAGACGAATCCGAGATCGGTGTCCTGCACCGCTCCGTAGATATCGATGACGGGCAAGGAGTCATAGTGACTCACGACCCCTGGTGCAACGGTGCGGCGGAAGGTTGCCAGGTTCGCCAGCAACTGCGGCGTAGCGCCAACGGCGGCACTGAGCGGTGTCGTCGCAAGATCATACAGGGACGCGAGTTTGTATTGGGGCGTCTGCGCGGTGACGCTGTACTGGCTCCCGGTCTTGGGGTCGATCCAGAAGGAGGGCGTGGTCTGGAAGCTGCCGGATAGCGACACCAGGAGATTCGAGGCTACGTCGCGTTCGGTCACGCCGAGCAGCGCCGCCTTGCTGCGATCGACGTCGACCTGCAGCTGCGGATGGTCGAAAACCTGGTGGACGCGCAGATCCACCGCGCCCGGCACGCTGCGCAGCCGCTCGAGCAGCAGATTCGCGTATTGCCGATTGCCGTCGACGTTGAAGCCGGCGATTTGAATATCCAGCGGTGCCGGCAAGCCGAAGTTCAGAATCTGGCTCACGATGTCGGCGGGTGGATATGTGAACAGCGTCGATGGATAGACCTGCGGCAGCTTCGCGCGCAGAGTGCGGACATAGTCCTCGGTCGGATGGTGATCGGGGCTCAAACTGATGTAAATGTCCGCGTCACTCGGGCCGATGGGCGCCGAGGTCGAATAGGTGAGATTGATGCCGCTGTACGGCACACCGACATTGTCGACGATTGCGGCGAGCTCCTTGGCCGGGATGATGCTGCGGATCGTGTCCTCGACCCGATCGCACAGCGCGGCCGTCTGATCGATGCGCAGGCCGCTCCGCGCCCGCAGGTGCATGCGGATCTGCCCCCCATCCACGCTTGGAAAGAAGTCCTGTCCGAGGCCCGGAAGATATCGGCCCATGGGAAACGCCAGGATCGCCGACGCCGCCATGGCGGCCAAGAACGGCACGACGAAGCGCCTGCGGCTCGCAAGAGCTCGCTCGAGCAATGCACGATACTGATCGCGCGTGCGCAAGAAGCCGTGCTCGAAACGCGCCTGGAAGCGCACGAGCAAGCTGCGCGCCGGACCGTGCGTATCCGGGTCCCGCGGCCGCAGCCAGTATTTTGCGAGCGTCGGCACGAGCGTCCGCGACAGCAGGTACGAGGCCAGCATCGCAAAAACCACCGCCTCCGCGAGCGGCACAAACAAGAATCGCGCGATGCCCGCGAGCATGAACATCGGCACGAACACGATGCAGATCGCAAGGGTCGACACCAGCGCCGGCAGCGCAATTTCGCGCGCGCCATTGAGTATGGCATTCTCGACTTCCTCGCCCCGCTCCAGATGCCAGTTCATGTTCTCGATCGTCACGGTGGCATCGTCCACCAGTATTCCGACTGCAAGGGCGAGTCCGCCAAGCGTCATGATATTGATGGTCTCGCCCAAGGCAGACAGGCAGATGATGGAGGCGAGGATCGACAGCGGTATGGAAATGCCGATGATGATCGTGCTGCGCCAGCTGCCGAGGAACAGCAGCACCATCAGCGCGGTCAGCGCGGCCGCGATCACGGCTTCGCGCACGACTCCGACGATGGCCCCGCGGACGAAGATCGACTGATCCCCGATCGCGTCGATCTTGATGGAGGTCGGAAGTGTTTCCCGGATCTGCGGCAGACGCTCCTTGATGCCGCGGATGATATCGAGCGTCGAGGTGCTCCCGTTTTTGAGGATGCTCTGCACGACGGCCCGCTGGCCGTCCCGGCGCGCAATGTTGGTCTGCGGGGGATAACCGTCGCGCACGTGCGCGACGTCCCGCACATAGATCACGCTGCCGTTGCGGGTCGTGACCGGGACGTTGTTCAGCTCCTCGATCTGCTTGGGACTGGAATTGAGCTCCACGAAATACTCGAGGTCGCCGATCTTCTGCACGCCGGCGGGCAGGATCAGATTCTGCGCGGCGATTGCATCCGTAACGTCATTACCGGACAGACCGCGCGCGCGCAGGGCGTCGGGATCGAGGTCGACCTGAACCTGCCGCTGCAAGCCGCCGTACGGCCAGGGCATGGTCACTCCTGGGACCGTTGCAAGCGCCGTGCGAAGGACGTTTTGGCCCAAGTCGAAGATCTTTGCCTCGGAGAGCTCCTCGCTCGACAGGGCGAGCTGCAGCACCGGGACCGTCGAGGCGTTGTAAGCCAGGACGTATGGCGCGGTCGTACCGGGAGGAGCGAATGCCAAACCAGTCTGAGCGAAGGCGCTTATCTGCGCATACGACAGCTCTTCACTCGCATTCGGCTGAAAGAAGAACTTCACCACACCGACGCCGCTCAGTGATTGAGACTCCGTGTGCTCGACGTCGTTGACCGTCGTCAGCGCCCCACGCTCCGAGCCAAGGACCAAGCGCGTGGCCATCTCATCCGGCGAGAGTCCCGAGTAACGCCACACGGTGGCAACCACCGGAATTTTAATGTTGGGAAATATGTCGGTCGGCGTGCGCAGAATCGTAAAGACGCCGAGCAGCGAAATCAGGAGCGCAAGCACGATGAACGTGTAGGGTCGCCTGAGCGCCAGACTAACGATCCACATGGGTCCTCACAGCCTTCCCCCAACTCCAAAGACCGGCAGCCGTCACGCGCGCAGTATACCGTGCCACGCAGCCTTTTTACTTAATCGCCGCGAACAGCTCAATTGGCGCCTCGGATAATTTTTGGGGGTGATTTCGGTCACAGTCTGGGCACGACAAAGTCAACTGCGTCACGACTGCAGTTACGCTTCTCTCCAAGAGATGCTTGCATCTCGTTACTTGGCGAGCGGTCTTGTCAGCGGGCTTCAACGAAAGGAGAAGAGCAATGTCCAAGATACTCAATTCGGCTGCTGTTGCAGCCACGCTTTGCGCGGCGTCAATCGCCAGCCACTCGACCGAGGTGGTAGTCGGCGGTGGTGGCGGCGGGTCGGGCCCAGATTGCAGCGGTGCGGCGGCGTCCTCCGGAGTCATCTGGCCTCCGGACCACAAAATGGTGAGTATAGGCATCGTCGGCGTTACGGATCCTTTGGGTCTGCCCCTGACCATAGTCGTCACGGGAATCTTGCAGGACGAATCCGTCGCGGCCATCGGCAGCGGCAACACGGCGCCGGACGGATCCGGAGTGGGTACGAGCACAGCGATGGTACGCGCGGAGCGCGCGGGCCCTGGAACCGGTCGCATTTATTTCATCTCGTTCAGTGCAACCAATACGTCCGGCGAACAGTGCACGAACACCGTGCCCGTAATGGTCCCGCATGATCAAGGTCAGGGATTCACCCCGATTGACACGGGTTATCGATACGACTCGACCCAGACCTACTTTTAGCGGGTCCTGAGCGAATGAGCACCGCAATCGCATCAGGCGCGATGCGAAAGCGGTCGAAGCGGCGGAGCCCGCGGGATAACGCTGCCGCGGCCCGCCGCTATTCGGAAGACGCGCTCGATGCCGTCTTCGCTTCCTTCATTTGCCACGCCTGCTCGATGAGATACGCATGCAACGCCTCGGCATCGGCCGGTGAAAGCACATCGTCAAACCGCCCCATGCCCTTCGGGAGGTATGCCCCGCCGAGCACGATGGCACTGAAGATCCCGTGGGTCGCCGGATTCAGCAGGCGCAGGTCGGGCAGAATGCCGCGGCCAAAAACGTGGCAGCGAGAGCAGTAGCGGTTGTAGAGCACTTCGCCTGCCTCGATCTGCGCAGTGTCGGTGGGGCGCGCGGGCGGCGCGGGCGCGGGCGGGTCCGTGCGCAGTGGCGGCAGCGGCGGCGGCGGTCCTCCGGCTTTCAGGACGATGATGCGTCCGTCGTTGCCGTATCGGTAGGCGGCCGAAGCCGGGTCGAGCGGCACCGCACCGGCGCCGCCGTAACCGCCGATGATTGCAATGTACTGTGTGGCATTCACTCGATACGTCATGGGCGCCGCCAACATCGAACTGCCGATGGCAATGGACGCGAGCCGCTCGCCGGTATCCGCCGAGTAGGCATTGAGGTTGCCGTTGACGTCGCCCTGAAACACGAGGCCGCCGGCGGTCGCCAGTACTCCGCCGTCCCAACTAGTCGCGGTCTGCACCTCCCAAACGGTGCGATGTTGCGCTACGTTCCAGGCGCGCAGGAAACCACGCGAGGCGGGATTGGTCTTGACTGCGCGCGCAAGCTGCGAGAGCGGCGGCAATGCGCCGAACAGGGACCGCATGGATTTTGGGTCGTAGCTCTCGGGCACGAACGCGGGCGTCGTGAACTGGCCCTCGACGAGCCCCGCCCTGCGATCGCTGGTTTCCACCAGTACGTTGCCGGACTCGATCACCGGAATGAAGGTGAGACCGCGTTCGGCATCGAACGCCATCGGCTGCCAACTATGCGCGCCGGCCTCGGAGGGGAACACCAGGGCGGGGCCGCGCGCATACTCTGCCGCAGGATCGGCGAGCGGCCGGCCGGTCTTCGAGTCGATGCCGCGAGTCCAGTTGACGAACGCAAAGTTGTGCGCCGAGAGCAATTCACCCGTCGCGCGGTCGAGCACGTAGTAGAAGCCGTTCTTGGCGGCCTGCATCAGCACTGACCGGCGCCGCCCATCCAAGTCGATCTCCGCGAGCACCAACTTCTGCGTGCTATCGAAGTCCCAACGATCTCCGGGGACCGTTTGGTAGTACCAGGCCAGCGTGCCGCTGTCGGCATGCACTGCCAAGATGGAAGCAGCGTACAGCTGGTCGCCGCTGTGGCGGCCGCCGACGTAGCTATTGTAGGGCGCAGCGTTGGCCGTGCCGAAGTACACGAGCTTGAGCGCGGGGTCGTAGCCCATGCCGTCCCACACCGTGCCGCCGCTGCCGGCATCCCAGCGATGCTTGCGGTCCCAGGTTTTCGCCGCGGCGTCCAGATGCGGCTGGTCTTGCGCGCCCAAGGCGGGGTCGCGCGGCACCGTGAAGAATCGCCAGCGCAATTCGCCGCTCTTGAGATCATAGGCCGATACATAGCCGCGGGCCCCCGCGAAGTCGCCTCCCCCATTGCCGATGATGACGAGACCGCCCGCCAGTTGCGGAGCGCCGGAGAGCGTGTAGGGATGGCGTTCCTCGCGGCCGATCAGCGTATCGACCTTCCACACCAATTGTCCGGTACGCGCGTCCAGTGCGTGCAGCCAGCCGTCCAGCGCGCCGACATAGAGCCGCCCGTCGAACGCCACCAGTCCGCGGTTGACGGCATCGCAACACGCATAGCGGCCCCACTGCCCATCGATCCGCGGGTCGTACTTCCAAAGCTCCCGCCCCGTCTCGGCGTCAAGCGCGTAGACGCGTCCAAAATTGCTGGTCGCGTACATGATCCCGTCGATCACGAGCGGCGTCGATTCCTGGCCTCGATTCGTTCCAAGATGATAGTCCCACGCGAAACCAAGCTTCCCGATGTTGCCTGTGTCGATATCCTTCAGCGGCGAATAGTAAGTGCCTTGTGCGTCTCCGCCCGGATTCAGCCACTGATCGGGGTCACGCGACGCGAGCCTCGCGGCATCGACTGCCGCCGCCTTGACGAGCGCCGCCTTGGCGGGCGCCGCCGGAGTTGCCGGAGGGGCCGGGGACGCGTCAGGGTGGCACGCGGTCAAATCGGCAAACACGGCGGCGGCCAGTGTCAAGGCGGCTGCGAATCGTCCGCGCAGCACTACCTCGCTTCCATATTCATGCCCGGCATCGCGGAACGATCCATGTTGTCGTGCCCCTCGGCATCGTCGTTCGTCGACCACACTTTCTTTCCATCCGTCTCGTAGGGATAGACGTGGACCATCCATCCGAACAAATGCGGATAAAATTCACCGCCCGCGGCCTCGCAAGCCTCCCTCGTCGTGATGGAGCCACGCAGGCCGAATTTCGCCTCGGGCCCGAAATACGCGGCTTTCTGTCCCTCCGGAGCTTTGCAAAAATTGGTGTGCTGGTGCCAGCGGGCAATGCTCAAGGGAATGCGGTCGTTCAACTCGCCTTCCGTCGCGTCCACTCGGTCGGTATACATCGCTCCGACCAGCGTGTAGCCGCCGTCCGCCGTCTTGGTGTAGAGCAGCGAGGTCGGCTTTTGGGCATCGAAATGCAATCTCGCCTCTCGGCCATACTCGTACTTGGTAAAGTGATATTGGGGTTGCGGGATATTGGGCAGAAATATCTCGTAACCGTCGGCGAGCGCCTTGTGGTAGTCGCGATACGGCGCCATGGCCGCGATTGCACTCTTGACCAGTGCGTCGGCCTTCACGCGATCGCCCGGCCGCAAAGGCCGCAGCGCCGTCATGTACATATGGCCCGACATATGTGCCATGTCGCCATCCGCCATGGACTGCGGGGCCGCCCCGGACGCCGCGACGCCGACGACCAACAGGCTGCAGAAGAGCGCGGCCGCACCCGCGCGGGGACACGCCCGATTCAGCGGCGGCAAGCGGCCACTCGGCTCAGGGTTGCGGCATCGGAAATGCGAGAACATTGGCCGTGTACGTTTCCACGACTTCGCTGAGCGGTGTGCCATCGGGTAATACTAGCACCGCCCGATGCTGCAGGAGTCTTTGCGGCACCTCGAGGGTCCCCGCGCGTTCGCTCCGGCCGGCACGATTCATTTCCCATCCTTCGGGTAGAGGCGACCACAACAGCGTCGCGGACAGGGTGTGCCGCTGGAAATGAAGTGGCTGCGCCACCTTGCCGAACGGCGCGTCGGTCGTGTCCAGGAGCGTATTCATCTGCGCTGTCAGGCGGCCCGGCACATACCAATTGTCCGCCTCCGACAGCACGGCTTCTCCGCAACGCAGCCGCACCCGACGATAGCGCACGGGATCGGTTGGCGCGATCCGCAGTTCCAGACGCTGCTCGGCGCTGAGCGCCTTGTCCGCGCCCGTCACGCGCTCCGCAACGATTCGTGCGGGCGATGCCAGTCGGTGCGCGTCGCACCAGCGCTCGAGCGTCAAGGTCGCGCTATCGTGACTCAGAAGGTCGGCATTCAATGTTTGCAGCAGTGCCAGCGCCTCGACGCGCGCAGCGAAGGTATCAGGCCAAGCACCGGCGCGATCCCGCACCGATTCGTCCGCGCAAACGCTCGCCGCGCAAAGCAACATACCGCCGCAGACGCGAGCTGCGTAGCGTATCGCCTCGCGCGCTCGGCTGTGAATTGGGCTACGCATGGTGAAGCTCATGGGCCTCGTGCATGGATCCGGCCCGGCGCACGTAGCAAACGGCGACCGGCATTTGACGCGACGCGCAGAACTCCAGCAGCCGCCGCTGATTGTCCTGCAGCCGATCGCCTGGGCCCTTTACTTCGATCATTCGGTAGCGCTGCTCCCTTGGCCAGAATTGCACCAAATCCGGAAACCCGGCGCGATTGAGCTGAATGTCGCGCACGATCCATTCGAACCAACACTTGAGATGTGCGGGCGGAAAACACGTTAGCGCCTTTTCCACCAGACTCTCGCTCACCAGATTCCAGGCCACGAAGGGCGATTGGATGCCCAATTTTTTTGCATACGTTTGCCGGATGGTCGTTCGATAATGTCCGGACTCCAACTCTGCAAGGCACGCGGCAAACTCCCCTGCCCGCCGCAGGCAAAACTGGCCGCTCGACAGATCCGCAGGTCCGCGGTGAAAATCATGGAAAAAAGCGCCGGGAACGGGTGCGAAAATCGCCCGCCAGCAAAGCAGCCCGAACAACGATATGACGAGCCCGTTTTCGACGTAGTGAACGCTTGCGCCCTCGGGCATCCCCTGCGCCAGACACTCCCTCACCTGCCACTCCACGGCCTGCCCGGCTGGCGGCGCACCCAGGACGAGTTCGAAACTCGGCACGCTCGACGTGCACGGCCCAATGTCGCTCGACACGCCGAGCTTGCGATCGAGCCGCGGCAGCAGGCGGCGCACCTGCTGCCGCTCCGACTCATCCTCGGGCGCCGCCAGAGCGCTGAGGCACAAGGTCCACGCCGCCTCCCACCGGCGCGCCCGCTGGTGCAAGCGAATCACCCGCATGCGCGCCCCCGGGTGCGTGCATGCCGCGTACATGGCGAGCGCCGAGGCCGAGTCGCCGCCTCGTTCGTGGTGACGCGCAATATCGAACATCAGCCTTTGCCGCCGGTCCTCGAGCCAGTCGCAGCCGAGCGCGGACGGCGGCGCGGCTCGCGCCACGAGTTCGGGCGGCTCTCCCGCATGCAGGAGTTCGCTGCAGCGCTTGAGTTGCTGAAAGGCATCGATGTCCGCGCGGGCGCGGAAGGCGCGCGATTGCAGTGGCGAAGCGATTCTCTCGTACGCGAAGATGCGCAGGTCGGCG
>Ga0210402_10005380_pt1 | contig 11482 bp, 9 predicted proteins | sample IncBWC7MmetaG_FD_161055 | JGI IMG/M metagenome (GOLD analysis project Ga0210402, IMG submission 161055) | Forest soil microbial communities from Barre Woods Harvard Forest LTER site, Petersham, Massachusetts, United States - Inc-BW-C-7-M | ecosystem: Environmental > Terrestrial > Soil >... | reverse complement strand
CGGTTTGATGACAAACAGCGGCGAGCGGTCGGGCTGCGTCGTCACCACGCCGACCGGGATTACAGGCGTTCTGTCGACCAATTCCACCCGAAATGCGCCGATCAGCCTGGCAAGCGCCAGCGTGGCTTCGACCTGCGCGAAATGCGCGCCGATGCAGACCCGGGGACCCGCGCCGAACGGCAGATAGGCAAAGCGGTCCGGCGGCGGGTTGGGCGCCATGAAGCGCTGCGGCATGAAGGCGTTGGGATCCTGCCAGAGCTTTTCATGCCGATGCAGAATCCACGGCGCCATCAGGATCACGTCCTTTGCCTTCACTTTGCGTCCCGCGACGGTGTCTGGCGCACGGGCAGCGCGTGCGATCAGGAAGGCCGACGGATAAAGCCGCATGGTCTCGTCGACGACGGCGCGGGTGAATTTCAGCTGCTCGAGATCGAGCGTATCTCCGGCATTCTTCACTTCAGTGGCGATCTCGTCCTGTGTCGAAGGATCGAGCGCGAGCAGATACAGCGCCCAGAACAGCGCGGTCGCGGTGGTCTCATGGCCGGCGAGGATCATGGTCGCGACCTCGTCGCCGAGCTGCGCGTCGGTAAACGCTCTTCCGGTCTCGGGATCGCGCGCGGCTTCCATCAGCTCGAACAGGTCGCGCGGCGGCGCGCCCTCGTTCTTGCCGGCGGCGCGCCGTTCCGCCATCAGCATCGCAACAAAGGCGGTCCAGCGCTTGCGGAACTGCGCGCGGCGGAAATCCTGCGGAGTCTTGAACCACAGCGGCAGCGCGAGATCGAGTAGATGCGGCCGCGCCAGTTGGTCGCCATACTCCATCACGAAATCGCGCAAGGTCGCGCCGTGGTGCTCCATGCCGAACGAGAACATGGTGCGGCCGGCGATATCGAGCGTCATGCGCTGCATGGCCTCGCGAAGATTGATCGGCGCGTTGCTCTTCGCCTTCAACTCGGTGATGGTCTCGTCGGTCACGTTGACCATGTGCGGCACCAGACTCGACACCGCGCGCGGCGTGAAGGCGGGCGCCAGCGTGCGGCGCTGGTGCTTCCAGGCCCGGCCCTCGGCGATCAGCAGGCCCTGGCCCAGCATCGGCCGCAACACGCGGAAGCCGGTCGGCGTGCGCGTATAATTCTCCCAATTGTCGACCAGCACATGCTTGATCGCATCAGGCGTATTAAGAATGAAGCTAGAGCGGCCGAAGAAATTGCTCTGGATGACGTCTTCCTCGTAGACACGCTGGCCCCAAGTCGCGATGGCGCTGTCGCGCATCATCCGCATCCGCTTGAGGAAGCCCAGATCGTCGGGGGCGCGTGGCGGCTGTGGCGGCACCAGGCGGTGCCGTGTGACGGGCAGATCGTAGACTTCCGCTATGCTCATGCGACGGCCTCGTGACAAGGGGACATGAGGGACAGGTAGGTAAGTAGTTAGTCAATTCCACGACGGCAATCCTGCTTTCGCCAGCAGGCCGTGCGCAGGCCATGATCCTTGTTCGCCGAACAGCCCCACGACATTACAGCGGACCCCAGCAGCGGCCGCGAAAACCCTGTCAAGCACTGGACACGACAGGACTTTCGCGGGCATCACTTCCTTTCAAGGGAATCAAGCCATGGCAGGCCAACCGGAACCGGATATGACTGACGCGCCCGAACGCCCGCCCCTTGCCACCGATGGCATCACCGCACCGCTCCGCCACACGATATTCCGGCGAATCTGGCTGGCGAGCCTGCTTTCCAATCTCGGCATCCTGATCCAGGGGGTTGGTGCTGCCTGGGCGATGACCCAGATGACGTCGTCGGCCGACAAGGTCGCGCTGGTGCAGACCGCGCTGATGCTGCCGATCATGCTGATCTCGATGCCGGCCGGCGCCATTGCCGACATGCATGACCGCCGCATCGTGGCGATGGTGTCGCTGGCGATCGCGCTCACCGGGGCGACCACGCTCACCGTGCTGACCTGGCTCGGGCTGCTCGCGCCCAACCTGCTGCTGACCCTGTGCTTCGTGGTCGGCAGCGGCATGGCGCTGTTCGGGCCGGCCTGGCAATCCTCGGTAAGCGAGCAAGTGCCGAGCGAGACGCTGCCGGCGGCGGTGGCGCTGAACGGCATCAGCTACAACATCGCCCGCAGTTTTGGTCCGGCGATCGGCGGCGTGGTGGTCGCCGCGTTGGGCGCGGTAGCAGCTTTCGCGCTCAATGCCCTGCTCTACCTTCCGCTGCTCGTGGTGCTGTTCCTGTGGAATCGGGTCCATGAGCCCTCACGCCTGCCGCGCGAAAAGCTCAACCGCGCCATCGTCTCGGGCGTGCGCTACATCACCAACTCGCCGCCGATCAAGACCGTGCTGCTCCGCACCTTCGTCACCGGCCTGATCGGCGGCTCGCTGTCGGCGCTGATGCCGCTGGTGGCACGCGATCTTCTGCATGGCGGCGCGCAGACCTATGGCATCGTCCTCGGCGCCTTCGGCATGGGCGCGGTGATCGGCGCGCTCAATATCAGCGAGATCAGGAAGCGGCTGAGCGGCGAATCCGCGGTGCGCGCCTGCGCAATTTCGATGGGCGGCGCGATCGCAGCCGTGGCGCTGAGCCGCGAGCCGGTGTTGACCGCCGCCGCGCTTGTCATCGCCGGCTCGGTGTGGATGCTCGCGGTCGCGCTGTTCAACATCGGCGTGCAGCTTTCGGCGCCGCGCTGGGTTGCGGGCCGCTCGCTCGCGGCATTCCAGGCCTCGATCGCCGGCGGCATTGCGATCGGAAGCTGGGGCTGGGGCCATCTCACCGACGCCTATGGTGTGGAGACCGCGCTGCTCATCTCCGCCGGCCTGATGCTGGCCTCGCCGCTGCTCGGTCTGGTGCTACCGATGCCGCGGGTCGGCGCCCGCAACGAGGTGACGGACGTGCTGGCCGATCCCGAGGTGCAGCTGCAGCTCACGGCGCGCAGCGGGCCGCTGGTGGTCGAGATCGAATACCGCGTCGCGCAGGATGACGCGCGGGCCTTCCACAATGTGATGCAGGACGTGCAGCTGTCGCGCCAGCGCAACGGCGCCTATGGCTGGTCGATCGCGCGCGATATCGCCGATCCCGAATTGTGGACCGAGCGCTATCATTGCCCGACCTGGCTCGATTACTTACGCCAGCGCAACCGCTCGACCCAGTCGGAGCGCGCGCTGCACCAGCAGGCCATCGCGTTCCACACCGGTCCCGATCCCATTCGCATCCGCCGCATGCTGGAGCGCCCCTTCGGCTCGGTGCGCTGGAAGGAAGACACCCCCGATCGCGCCGCCAACGAAGTGCTGCCGGTAGTCGCGAGCGCGGCGGGGAGCAGTACGTAGCCTGAACCGCCGTCATTCCGGGACGGCCCGAAGGACCGGACCCGGAATCTCGAGATTCCGGGTTCGATGCTGCGCATCGCCCCGGAATGACTGTGAGGCGCTTACACGATCTGCGTCGCGCCGACCGGTGTTTTTATCGCGTTCGACAGCACCTGCAGCGCCTGGCTCAAGTCGGCGCGGTTGCGCGCGGCGCCGAGCGAGATGCGCAGGCCGCGCGGCGCGCCCTCTGCCACAGAGAACGCATCTTCGCCGACCACCGCCAGACCATTGCGCATCAGATGCGACAGCAGATCGGTGCCGGCGAAATGCGACGGCAACGGCATCCAGAGATGATGGCTGGCGGGCCGCGCCGCATAGGTAATGCCTTTCAGGAAGCGCGCGGCCAGTTGCTGGCGCGCGGCCGCCTCGTTGCGGATGGCGCCGATGATTTCGTTGGCGACACCGGAGCGGAGCCAGTGCGTAAGCAGCGCCACCATCAGCGACGGCGGCATCTGCAAGCTTGCCTGCAGATTGCCGCGCATCTTCCGCTCTGCCGCAGGATCCGGGGCGAGCAGATAGGCAACCCGCAGCGCCGGCGCGATGCATTTGGCGATGCTGGCGGCATAATAAGTGCGTTCGGGAATGAGGGTCGCGATCGGCGAGAGCTGCGGCTCCAGCGGACCATAGACATCGTCCTCGATCAGCACGGTCGATCGCTTTCGGATGATTTCGGCCACCGCCGCGCGCCGCGCGGGTCCCATGGTCGCGGTGGTCGGATTCTGCTGCGTCGGCACCAGGTAGACCGCCTTCGGCTTGTACTTGCGGATGGCGTCGTCGAGCGCCTCCGGCTGGACGCCCTCGCCATCCATGGCGACGCCGACGAGACGTACCATCAACCGCGCCGCGGCCGCCTTCAGCCCCGGGAAGGTCAGCGCTTCCGTCACCACGACATCATCAGGCGAGGTCAGCGCCAGCAGCGCATTGAAGATGATCGCCTGTGAGCCCGGATAGATCACGATGCGCTCAGCCGAAGCCTGCGGCAGGCGAGGCTGCAGCCAGCCGGCCGCAGCCTCGCGCTCCTGCAAACTACCGCCGGGCCGGGAATAGCCGAGATAGGCGGAAAAGCCGGCCCCGGTGCGGATCGCCGCCAAGCCTTGCGCGATGCGCAGATCGAGATTGGCCTCGACCGGCTGCGGCGGCAGGTTCATCGACAGGTCGACGTTGATGGGCGCAGCCAGATCAGCGGCGGCCCGCGCGGTGGTCTCCGAGACGAAGGTGCCCTGACCTACACGCGCCTCCAGCAAGCCGCGGCGGCGCGCCTCGCCATAGGCGCGGGTGACCGTGGTGAGGTCCAGATCGAGCGCGGACGCCAGCGCCCGATGGGTCGGCAGCCGCTCGCCACGCACCAGCCGGCCGCTGGCGACATCGGCCGCCAAGGCATCGACGATCCGCTGGAACATCGGGCCTTGCCATTCCGAAAGTGTAGGGACCCAATCCATACAATTTGCCGATTTGTCTTTGATTGTATGCATACAAATTCATATTGTACGGAAGAACCAACGTCAAGGATCACGGCCATGCCCGAAGCCATTTCCCTCCCAAACGCGCTCGCGCGCGGTTTCTCGATGAAGTGCCCGAATTGCGGGCGCGGCCATCTGTTCGGCCGCTTCCTCAAGGTGGTCGACCACTGCGAGGTGTGTGACGAGGATTACACGCCGCAGCGCGCCGACGACTTTCCGGCCTATCTCGTCATTGTCATGGTCGGCCACATCGTGGTGCCCGCGCTGCTTGCGGTGGCGATCGCCTATGACCCGCCGGCCTGGCTGCAGCTTGCGATCTGGCTCCCGATCACGCTGTTTGCGTCGCTCGGACTGCTGCAGCCGACCAAGGGCGCGATCGTCGCGCTGCAATGGCAAACCGGCATGCACGGTTTTGAGCAATCGAAGCGGCGGCGGGAGGCGGTCCATCCGTCGGCGGTTGCGGTGCGAGTGGCGGCGCGCAATTAGTCCATCGTCATTCCGGGGCGCGACGAAGTCGCGAGCCCGGAATGACAGCGAGTTTTACTGCCCGTGGTCCGTCAGCACCTTGTCGCAGGCCTTCGACAGCCGCGCGCGATTCTGCTTCAGGCAGCCCAGCACGACCTGATCGCCTTGCTGCATATAGGCGCGGCAGAAGCGCGAGACATCTCGCGCGCAGGCGTCGTGGCCCTGCTGCGCATATGCGCTGGAAGCCAGCAGAACGAACGGAAGTGCGAAAAGAATCTTCTTCATCTTACGCCTCTAAAGAACCCGGCCAGCGTGACCCTCGCCTTCTAGAGCGCGCTAATCCCTGCCGCAATCGATTTATGCGGACAGGTCTGATTGCAGCAAAACGACGCAGGCGTTGTGCACCTGCGTCGTTTCAAATCCAGGAGCGGGGGATCAGTTGCTCGTCGCGACCTTCCCGGATTTGTTGCCCAGTTCCCTGTCCACGGCCGAGCGGCAGCCGGGAGAGAGCTGGGCCATGTGCTGGCGCATGCAGGCGGAGGTCTGCGGAATGTTCGGGATCGTCGCGCTGCAGAGCCTGAAGGCATCGCTGTAGCAGGCTGATCGTACCTCGGCGCTGAAGGCAAAGCTCTGGGTCGAGATCACCGAGGTGCTGAGAGTGATGGCCAGCACCAAGCCGACTTGGCGGATCTTGCTGGTGAAAGAAGCGGTCATTGTCATCTCCTGTGGGCGCGCCCCGGCGGGCCCGTTGTTTCGATGACCCGACCATGCGCCCGCGCCGCCCCTTTCACTGTGATGGCTATCACTTGGGCAGGTCTCTCTGTGACGATGGTCACTCGAAGGCTTATCGAGTGGAAATCGCTCGCGGAACCGGCCCGTGTTGGGAAGGCGTTAAGACTTCCTTCGCATTAATGGCGATTACGAAGGCGCGTACCCGTTCAGTTGCGTTTGTAGAGAGAGTAGCGATGCGTAATGCGTTGGGCCTGATGCTGGCCACTGTCGTCGCGGCGGTTGCGATCGCCGGAATTTGGTATTGGACCTCCGCGCCGCGTGCCGATGCGGCTCCCCCCAAAACGATTGCCGCCAGGCCAAGCGAACCGCTCACCCCGGCCGCCGCCAGGCTCGCCGCAAAAGACGACGTCGACGTCACGGCGTCGCTGAACAAGCCCGCGCCGGCCGCACCGCCTTCGATGCCGGTGGCCCAGATGTCCACCTGCGCCAATCCCAATGCGCTGGGTGTCAGCCGCGTGGTCGAGATCGACACGTCAGGCGGACCCGGCTTCGGCTTCGAGAATTTCAAGCAGTACGACTTCCTGGAGCCGAAGGAAGTTGTGCTGACCTTCGATGACGGCCCGTGGCTGGCAACACGCCTGCGGTGCTGAAGGCGCTCGACGACGAATGCACCAAGGGCTTGTTCTTTGCGATCGGCAAGCACGCGACCTATCACCCCGAAATCCTCCGGCAGGTCTATGCCGCCGGCCACACCGTGGGCACGCATACCTGGTCGCACGCCAATCTGAACGGCAAGAAGATGACCGAGCAGATGGACAAGGATGAGATCGAGAAAGGCATCAGCGCGGTGAAATGGGCACTGGGCGGCCCGAGCCCCGCGCCGTTCTTCCGTTTTCCCCAGCTGCAGCACAATGAGGCCGCGATGGCCTATCTCGGCTCGCGCAATGTCGCGATGTTCTCCTGCGATCTCGATTCCTTCGACTTCCGCAAGGCCTCGAGCCCGGAGAAGGTCGTGACCACCGTGATGACCAAGCTCGACAAGCTCGGCAAGGGCATCATCCTGATGCACGATTTCCAGAAGCACACCGCCGATGCGCTGCCGACGCTGCTGCGCAAGCTCAAGGAAGGCGGCTACAAGGTCGTGCAGGTCAAGGCCAAGACGCAGCTCGCCTCGCTGCCGGAATATGACGAGGCGCTCGCCAAGGAGCTGAAGATACCGAGCGCCACGAGCTCGCGCCCGGTCTCCAGCGTGGTGCAGACGGTTTCGAAGTAATTCGGCCCGCAAAAAGAAAGCAATCCAGAGCCGCCGGGAAGCGGCGCTGGATCGCCTTGCCGTTCGCGCTTAGGCCGGGGAGCGCGCGCGACGGGCTTACCAGTAAATGCCGTAGCGATGCAGCGCGGCGATGATGCGTCGGGTGGTAATACGGCCGGGATAGTGGGGCCGCCGATGCATCAGGGCCTGACGATACATCTGCGCCTGGCGGTAGCGAGGCGAGCGATGATAGGTCGGCTCGCTCGAAGGCGGCGTGACGGTCGTCGCCGGCGGCGTGGCCTGCACCGGAGCGGGTCGCGCGCTGTAGCGCGGCGCGTCGGCCGCATTCCGGCTCGTATCGGCCGGCTGCGGCGTCTCGCCGGGAGGCGGCGCATATCGCGGCGTCTCGGCGGTGGTGTTGGTAACGTTGTCGACCCGCACATCGGTCGGCCTCGGCTGGACGGTGGCCGGCGGGTCGTTGGCATTAACCTGGGACAGGCTGCGGACCTCGCCCGCCTGGGCAGCGGCAGCGGAGGCCAGGACCATCGCTGCAATCAAAACGGACTTGCGCATGTGAACTCTCCCCTTCACGAAGCCGGTTGGCTTGGGTCGGACCATAGACCCCTCACCCATCCCCTTATGTGAGGAAGATCACCCGCGAGGTTCGTGACGAAATCGGGATCGAACTCAATTTCGCGCCGGCATCGGGTGTTGCCGGCTTACCTCACCGAAGCCTTCACTGAACCGCTGTTCCTTGACTCGCGTTGACTCGCGAGAAGGGCGGGTGCCATCCTCAAAAACGGTAGTGCCCGCAAGGGCTAATCAAGGGAATGCGGTGCGTTCGGCGCATGATCCGGAAAAGTGCGAAAGCGGTTTTCCGAAAAGATCATGCGCAAACAAAACGAACAATGCCGCAGCTGCCCCCGCAACTGTAAGCGGCGAGCCAAAGACCATTTAATGCCACTGGGACCATCCGGTCCTGGGAAGGTGGTCGGAGGCCGTGACCCGCGAGCCAGGAGACCTGCTACCAGTCGTGAGTCATGTGCGAACGCGTCGGGCGGGGTGCTCCGAAGCGTTGTGAGAGCCGTTGGGATCTGCCGCATCAGGGGCGAAAGGCAGATATTCACGGCCAGCGTGCGTGACGGTCTGGCTTTTCGCCGTTGAGCACAACCGTGTCTATTTCAAACATCTCTGGACGTCTTACGCCGTTCCGCGTCCGCGCGCGTTCCCTTCACATCTCGCTCGGACTGATGGTCCTGGCTGCCGTCGACGCGCCAACCGCATCGGCGCAAAACTCGCAAACCCTGAACCCGGTGGAAGTCTCGCCCGCGACGCCGCGGGCAACCCCGAACCGGGCCGGCAACGAAGCTCAGGGCTTGCCGAAACGGGCCAAGCGCGCGGCGCGGCAGACCGCGCCGAAACCGTTGCCGGTCACGCAGCCAGCCACCGCCGGCATCGAAGCCGTGCCGGTGTCGCCGGGCAGCAGCACGTTGGTCGTACCAACGCCGCTCAACGGCAATCTCGTCGCCGGCAGCGCCAGCCGGCTCGGCCTCACCGCGCATGAGACGCCGGCGTCGGTGGACATCGTCACCCAGCAACAGATGCGCGAGCAGGGTTACCGCACCACCACGGAAGCCGCGATCGGCGCGGTCGGCGTGCTCGCGGGCGATCTGGGCGGCGCGCCCGCGACCTTTTCCATGCGCGGCTTCAAAGGCGGCGAGATCAACGTCCTCTACAACGGGATCTGGATCGGTCCGGGAGACATCACCTCGCGCATCATGGAGACCGCCAACCTCCAGCAGATCGAATTCCTCAAGGGCCCGTCCGCGATCATGACCGGCCTCAACGCGATTGGCGGCTCCGTCAATTTCGTGTCGAAACAGCCGATCACGGGACCGATCAGGAGCGAACTGGACACCTCGATCGATACGCTCGGCACCTACCGCACGCATTTCGGCTCGGGCGGCAGCACCAATGTGCAGGGGCTCGACTATCGTTTCGATATCTCGTCATCCAGGATCAACGGCTTCATCGACGACGTCCACCAGAACCTGAACAACGTTTCGGGGCAGCTCAATTATCGGGTCAACGATGCCTTCAAGGTGTTCGCGGCCATCGACTACAAGCGCGATGACGGTAACGCTTATTGGGGCACGCCGCTGACGACAACCGCGTTTTCCGGGCCGTTCTCCACGCACAGCGTCGTGGCGGGATCGGCGGTTAACACCTTCACCGGTGACAACCTTTTTCCGGTGACGGTAGACTCCCGGACAACCCGGACCAACTACAACGTCGCTGACAATACTGTTGGCGCGCATGAACTGTGGCTGCACGGCGGCTTCGAGTTGAAGGCCGCGGAGGACGTCTCGATCAAGAACGAGAGTTACGACTACGGCGCCAAGCGGCATTGGTTCGACAGCGAGACCTACGCGTTCGACCCCACGAGCTCGCTCGTCCAACGCGACCGCTTCTTCGTCACCCACAAGCAGCAGGTGATTGGCAACAACACCGACGTGACCTGGGATTCGTCCTTCTTTGGCATGGAGAACCGGCTCGCGGGGCAATTGCAGGTGAGCCGCAACGACATCCAGTTCGGTCAGGAACAAAACCTGGACGATTTTCCGTTTACTCCAGGGGGCGACGTGACCGTGGTCAATCCCGCCCCCGGAGTTTACGGCCTGACGCCGCAGCCCGGCTTCCGCAACAGCACGCTCGAAACCCTCGCGGGCTCGGTCGAGGATCGCCTGAAGATCACACCGTGGTTTGCCTTGATCGGCGGCATCCGCCTCGAAGATTTCAGGCTGACGCGCGACGGCATCAATTTCGATGGCTCGATCCCCGCGGGCCAGCCCTTCAGCCAGAACTGGCAGCCAGTATCTTACCGCGCGGCTGCAACGTTCGAGCCGGTCAAGGGCCTGATGTTCTATGGCATGTACGCCACCGCCTACGATCCGGCCGCGGCCGGCATCTTCTCGATCAGCCCGGGGAACTCGCTGCAATTAACCAGCGCGCGCATCTACGAGACCGGCGCCAAGGTGATTTCCGACGACAAGCGGGCGGAAGCCACCATCGCGGTCTATGACATCGAGCGGCAAAACGTCTATGTGCAGGTCACGAACGCGATCGCGACATTGGCCGGCAGTATCCACACCCAGGGCGTCGAGCTTGCGGGCGCGGTGCGCCCCATCGAGAACGTCAAGCTCTGGGGCAACGTCGCCTTCACGGACTCGAAGTACGGAAATTTCGACACGTTCACCGGCAACACACCATCGGATGTCGCGCCTGTGATCATCAACGTGGGTGCGTCCTACCGCTTCGAAAGCTGGCGTTGGCCGGTGGAGATCGGCGGCTCGATCCGCCATGTCGGGCAGCGTTATCTGTTCGAGGATGACGCGACCGCCATGCTGCCCTACACCACGGCCGATCTCTACGCCTTTGTCGACATTCCGGGCCGGGACCTGTGGTGGCAGGGGCTGGAGAAAATGCGCGTGAGTTTTCGCGTGCGCAACGTCACCAATGCACTCTATGCCCAGTTCTCCGATCCCGGTCTGCCCGACCAGGTCATCCTCGGCTCGCCGCGAACGTTCGAGCTGGCCGCCTCGGCGAAGTGGTGAAATGCGCCTTCTCGCGACATTGCACCGCTGGTGGGGTGTCGCGTTCTGCCTGCTGTTTGCAATGTGGTTCGCGTCCGGGATCGTCATGCACTTCGTGCCGTTCGCGGCGCGTAGCGAACGACCGGCGACGCAGGAGATCGACGCCTCGCCCGCGGGCGCCGAGCTGATCGACTACGATCAATGGACAGTGGCCGGCGATTTCGATTCGGACCGCCCGCTGTTCCGCTATGCCCTGAACGACGACGCCGGCACCGAGATCTACATCTCCTCGCGATCGGGCAAGGCCGTCCTCACCACCACGCGAAACCAGCGCCTGGCGAACTATGCCGGCAGCATTGCGCATTGGCTCTACCCGACGGAGCTGCGACATCACAGGCACGTGTGGAGCGCGCTGATGTGGTGGCTGTCGCTGCTCGCGACCATCGGTGCAGCGCTCGGCGTGATCATCGGCCTGCTGCGGCTCGGGAGTGGGCCTGGCTACCAAGGCTTGCAGCGCTGGCACCACATCTCCGGCCTGATCTTCGCGCCGTTCCTCCTCGCCTGGATTTTTTCCGGCTTTCTCTCGATGGATGACGGAAGCTTGTTCGCGCACGGCGACGCG
>Ga0210402_10005378_pt1 | contig 11484 bp, 13 predicted proteins | sample IncBWC7MmetaG_FD_161055 | JGI IMG/M metagenome (GOLD analysis project Ga0210402, IMG submission 161055) | Forest soil microbial communities from Barre Woods Harvard Forest LTER site, Petersham, Massachusetts, United States - Inc-BW-C-7-M | ecosystem: Environmental > Terrestrial > Soil >... | reverse complement strand
ATGTGGCGGGCAAGACTGGCACTTCGGATGACGAGAACGATGCTTGGTTTGTGGGCTTCACCAACGATGTCACGGTGGCAGTTTGGCTCGGCTACGACAACGCGGACGGCCGACGCCGCACGCTGGGCAGCGGCTCGACAGGGGGCGCCGTCGCGGTACCGATTTTTGAGCTGATAATCCAAGCGGCATGGGCGCAAGTCGCGCCGAAAGAGGCGCTCGCTCCGCCCTCGCGGGAGGCAAGGCAGCAGCTTTCGTGCAAATCAACCGAGGTCAAATCCGAGAGATGGCGCATGCGTGGCGGGGAGTCGATGGGCGAGTGCTTCCGCGTGGATGAGCACGGCAGAGTGCTTGACACTCGGCACCGTTTGGTATCCCGCGAGAGTGTCAGGGAGGATCGCGACCAACAAGTAATTCATGAAAAAGTCGAACCAGTCCAAAACTCCGAGCCCGCCAGTGTGTTTGGTAATTCCATTTATTACTGGCTTCGTAACTGATCAGTGCTTGGCAGAAACCTCGGCAAAGCAGCTTTGACTCGCCGAACGGGCACGGTACGCGCGTTGGAAGTTGGATTCGAGCCGCCACCGGTAGAGCTTGCAAACCGCAGCTCGTGCGATGTGTCACCGTGCGTGATGGAGCCGGTCGGCCAGCACATGCCCGACGAGGCGGAGGAGGTTTCGCCTACTTGTGCGACGCTCACGACGTAACCTTATGTAGGAAATACCGAGCGACCTCGGCCTTTATTCGACGAGAATCCACTACACGACTTTGCGCTCACCGCCAATGATCTGACGGTCGTATTCGACTTGTTTGGAGATCGCCTGATGAGAGGTTGTATTGCTAGTCACCGTCGTATTCAGCGCTGGTCGGATGTCGTGATGGGTTGTAACGGCAAGATGTTTTGTTTCACGCAGTTGTGACTTCGAGTGCCGCCACTCGGCCACATGACGGTGATCAGCCTTCCGATGCTGGGGAGAGGAGGCCCCATAGTGAAGCCCTCAGACAAATTTCGGAGGTTTGCTGCTGAATGCGAGGAAATGTCCAATTTCGTGAAGTCCCCGGAAAGCAAATCTATCTGGAACGGAATGGCGGCAAGATGGACTTTATTCGCTGAACTGGCGGAAGATCGTTATTCAGCGAAGGTCAACACGAAACCACGCCGCCGCCGACGCAGAAGGTACTACCTGAACTAGCTGAGTAGGCCGACGGCCGCGAATCTAGCTGCGCCATTTCTAATTCTAACGGTGGCGGTACCTCCCGGCGTCGACCATGCGTCGCGTTGAGTGTGGTTTCGATGGGCGCAGACTCTTCGCGAAAAGCCCGCGCACCGTGCTTCGCACGTTGCCGAGCGCATCGGCCTGAACATCGCTCCGCAGAGGCGCAAGTCCTAAATCTCTGGTGGTCGCGTTCCGCCTCTCAGATATTTGAAATACTAGACAGACACTTCTCTTTTAAGGCCAGGGAACCTATCTCGCTCCGTCGGGTTAACGACGTTGCGGTACCGATGGCCCGAACCAAACCATCAGGTACCGCCCTTTCTTCGCGAATGTTTAAGACAGGAGCGAACATGAACAAGAACTTGTTTACGATTGCCGCGCTCTTTATCGCAACGCTGCCCTATGCTGCGCACCCACAAGGCACGATCCGGGGCGCTGAGGAGGGTGCAGCTGCGGGCGAAAGAGCGGCTGGCCCCCTCGGGGCGATTGTCGGTGGAACCATCGGTGCCGCAACCGGTACCGTCGGCGGCATCCTGGGCGTCGAAGAGCGGCCACGGTTTCGCGAATACGTTATACGAGAGCACCATCCCTCGTTCCGGTATAGCGGCGACGTGCGCATCGGCGAAGTGCTCCCAGTGCGAGGCGTAACGTTCTACGCAGTGCCTCGCGAGTACCATGTGGGGCCGGACTACCGGTATGCGATCGTTAACGATCGGCCAGTGATTGTGGAGCCACGCAGCCGTCGGATCGTAGAAATCATCGAATAAGTGAGGCCTCACTCCTTGCGCGCTGAGCAGGAGAGAGCCAGAGCAGCGCTATTCGAGGGCGGCCTTCGGACCGCCTTCCCTTAATAATAAATAGCCGTAATAGAAAGTTTGAGAGAGTGGAGATCGAATGATTGCCGTCTTGGATTTGCAATATTTTGACCAAGCCGTGGAGTTACGCGACGACGACAGACACCGGTGGCCGCAAAGGCATACGAAAACTACAAGCTCCAACACCATGCTGCGTTGCCTATGTGCATCCGCAAGTCGCCAGGGAGTTTGATGATGATGGCTAAAGAGCAGTTGGTTCGTCATCTCTATGCCGGCGATCTCCTTTGCGATGCGATCGGCCCGCTGCTGCGTCCAGAGCGTTAATGACATTAACGTGAATGTCGGGAACCCGACATGCTGTGACCGCGTTCATCAGTTCCAGTTCCTGCTTTCACTGAAGCCTGAGTTCGGAATTTCCATACAGCCTATGGGATTTCCCGTCAGCGAGAATCGTGTTGTGTGTCACAAGCGGTGCCCGCGTTGATTGGCTGCTGCGGCATAGGAGGCATTTATGGATCAGATGAAGACGCAAGTGCCATCAAAGGGCGATAGCGTACGAGAATCGGTCGCAAGCACAATAAGTCGGGGTAAAGAGGCAGTGAGTGCGGCGGCATCGGACGCAATGGACACGGCGGGAGCCGATCTCAAGGCGCTGCAAAGTGATTTGAGCGACCTCAAGGAAATCGTAGCAAAGCTTGCTTCGCGGGCTAGCGACGAGGCTGCCAAGTCTGCTTGTGAGATCGCGGGGCAGGTCAGCACTGCAGCGAGCGACCTCGCCGAGAAAGGTGCGAACGCTGCTTCCGTAGCAACTGACCAAGCCAAGACCTTGGTCACGGAGTTGGAGAACATTGCGCGGCGCAACCCGCTTGGCGCTCTCACGGGCGCGGTGGTTGTCGGAGTTCTGATCGGCATGATGGGGCGGCGAAGCTGATGCTCTTCAAAATTCTGAAGCTATTCGGAATCGATCTTCCCGCCCGAATGGCAGAGGTTCGGATCGACCTCGAGGAGCGTTTTGACCTTGCCAAGGACAGCGTCGAGCAGGCGGCCCAAACCGCAGCCATCTTGGCGCTGCTGTTTTTTCTTGCCGGCCTGGCTGCGCTCTCCACTTTTGGTGTCGGTCTGATTGCGCTCTACAGTTGGGTTTCGACCAACTATGGCCAATTTCATGGATTTGCCGTGATCGGCGCCATCCTGCTCTTCATCGCCATCATCATGTTTGCCAGCGCGATTAGCAAAGCGAAGCGGTGGCCTGGTGAAAGCGGTGGCCGTGTCGCAGCAAAGAAAATCGAGCTCGCTCAAGTTCGGGCGAAACGGATCGCTGCGGCAACGGAGGTTTTTGAAGGGCCGGCTCTGCCTCCTCCCCCGCGGTCTTCCGAAGCGACCGCTGCCAGTGATTTGATAGAGCCCTTGGTGTGGGCTCTGTCGAGAACGATAAAGCTTCCAGCCATGGGAAATCCGGCCATGGACGAGCTTTTTACGCGTTTGCAAAGCTCTGCGCGAGGTGTTGCCGACGAGACGGTTGAGGGTCTGGCTCGCGCAGTCCGCTATGGTGACCGCCCGCAATTGTTTGCCGCTCTGGGGGGCGCCATGTTTGTGGGTTGGTTCTTGGGGCGCCATAACCACCGCAAAATCGATGCCCATGACGCCCAATAATCCTTCCGACGGAGGTGAAGATGTCACTCGGTACGGTGCTGCTGATTATCCTGATCTTGCTTCTGTTGGGAGCCCTGCCAACTTGGCCGCATAGCGCCGACTGGGGCTACTATCCCTCCGGTGGCCTTGGGTTGGTTGTGCTCCTCCTTGTGATCCTCCTGCTCACAGGCAGAATTTAGCATACGGGGATCTTAGATCCCGAGGCGGTCAACGGACGTGCACGCTCTGCTGATTTTGCCTTCGCATCAAATGGTCCGGCCTCTGGCCGAAAATGTCGGCCGGTGCTCGGTTTCGAAAGGTCAGAAACGTGAGAGTGCTTTCTGAAATTTGGAAGCTTCTCAAGGACACGATTCTTTCCTTTATCGAAGATGAAGCATTGAGCCGGGGTGCTGCGATTGCGTTCTATACGGTGACATCGCTCGCCCCGGTCCTGCTAATTGTAATCGCTATTGCGGGACTCGCGTTCGGTCGAGATGCCGCCCAGAGCGCGATCATCGGGCAGCTCAGCGGCCTCATGGGGCCACAAGCCGCAGAGGTGCTGCAAAGCGCCGTGGCAAGTGCTTCGGGCGCATCATCGGGCATCATCGCCACGGTCGTCGGAATGATGACGTTGATGATAACGGCGTCAGGCGTATTTGGCGAAGTGCAATCCGCACTGAACGCAATATGGAAAGCTGAACCGACAGGCTTGACCACCGTATCGCGACTGATCCGTGCCCGTGCTGCCAGTCTGGGGTTGGTCGCTGCGCTCGGATTTCTTCTCATGGTATCACTGGTGGTGAGTGCCGCGCTTACAGTATTTGGCAACGACCTCAACTCCATTCTGCCGCTCGGGATTGTGCTCTTGCCCGTATTGCACTTTGTCGTTTCTTTATTGCTTATCTCTGCTCTCTTCGCAGCCGTCTACAAGGTCCTGCCTGACCGCCACCTTGAGTGGCGCGACGTTGTTGTCGGCGGTGTCGTCACGGCGATCCTATTCAATATCGGTAAGTCGCTGATCGGCTGGTATATAGGAAGCAGTGCAGTCGCCTCCAGTTATGGGGCTGCCGGAGCTCTGATTGTCCTCCTCCTATGGGTTTATTACTCGATTCAGATATTTCTACTCGGAGCGGAATTCACGAAAATCTACGCCAACCGCATGGCAGTGGCGAGAAGGCAATGGCAGAAATGGCTCCGTACAAAAATTGATGATTGAATAGGACATATAATGCTGTGGTCCGGAAGTTCGTCAAACCCGGTTGTAAATGGCGCTGCCGCTCTCACTATTGTGGCCCTTGTAATTGTAGGGCTGTATGGCGGACGCGATTTGCTGATCCCACTTGTGTTGGCAGGACTCCTCAGTTTCATCCTCTTTCCACTTGTGCGGCGCTTGATCAACTGGGGGGCTCCGCAAGGGCTCGCGGTGACGTTAGTGGTAACCGTCCTGATCGCGGTCGTGCTGGGCGGGGTTACGTTCGCGGGACATCAAGTTGCCCACCTGCTGGAAGAAGTGCCGCAGCACGAGACGAACCTACGCGAAAAGGCGCGCCACGTGCATTCGCTCCTTGGAGGCACCGGGATATGGCAGCGCGCCATAGAGACGTTGCGCAACGTTGAACAAGAAGTTCACGACCCGGAAACGGAGAGCAAACCGCTGAAGATCGAAGTCGCTCCGAATCAGCCTTTGTCGGTCTTCTTGGAATATACGCGGTCCACGCTCCCATCCATCGCCACAGCGGGTCTGTCACTTGTCATGACGATATTCATTCTGCTCCAATACGGCGAATTGCGCGATCGGGTCGTGCGGCTCATGGGAGTCTCCGAGATCGGCCGTTCGACTCAGGCGTTGAATGAGGCCGGTTATGACCTTGCACATTTCCTGCTGCTTCAGACAGGTCTTAATGTCTCATTTGGTGTGTTCATCGCGGCTGCATTGTGGTTGATCGGCATTCCTAGTCCGGGGTTGTGGGGAGCCGTGGCGGCGCTGATGCGATTTGTTCCCTATGTGGGTTCGGCATTAGCAGGGATATTTCCGATCGCACTTGCAGCCATGGTCGATCCAGGGTGGTGGAAGCTCATGGAGACCGCTGCAGTATTTATCGGCGGCGACATCATTGTTGGTCAATTCGTTGAGCCGGTTCTATTCGGGTCTCGCACTCGCTTATCCTCCATTGCGGTGGTATTCGGAGCAGCATTTTGGACGTTATTGTGGGGCCCGGTCGGCCTAATTCTCGCGGTGCCTCTGACTTTAACGATCGTTGTTATCGGGCAACGTGTTCCTCATCTGGAATTCCTGCGCGTCCTACTTGGAAACGAACCGGTACTTGAACCGCACCAGAAGCTCTATCGGCAGCTGCTGGCCGGGGACACTACGGAGGCCGCTAAGGATGCCGGGAGCTGGCTTGAGGAGCGCGGATACATAAAATACCTCGATGAATCCGTTATTGGGTGTCTACAAATCGCGTCTGATGATCGGCAACGAGGAGTGCTAGGCAAAGGGCCGTTGGATGATCTCAAGGTCGTGCTGCCAGAGTACATCGCCCAGGTGAGAGAATTCTTGGATTTCAAAGATGAGCAGGAAAGCGCTAGGAATGGAGGAGGCAAGACTGCTTCGCCAAACGAAACTGCAACTGCCGTGGTCATAGCCGGACGGGGCATCATCGATCATGCCGCGGCGGAGCTCGTTGCAGACGCGATTCGTTCTGAACTAGGGATTTCGACGCAATGCCCCTCGCTGGGTGGATTGACGGGAATCAGCACTGCCGGGGGAGGTGCACACGATGCGCCAACGGATATAATCGTTTTGGTCTCGGTTGGGGAGGTCACGGGAGCACAGCTGGATCTTCTGGTCAACCGAGCAAAACGCGTATTTGAAGGATCAGCAATAGCCATCGGATATTGGGGCGGTTCGAAAACAACGAAATCGCTCAAGGGGCACGATGGAGGCCTCATCTTTGCGGCGGAAACGGTGCATGGGCTTGTTCATGCTATCGGGCGCATTGCCAACGAGCGGACAAATCCACGGCGGCCGCCACCGCTTAAATTGGCGTGATCATTCAGCCGAGAGCGGGATGAATTTAGCGCGAATCGACGTGGGATTCACGAATCAGTAGAATTCCGATTCAAGACGCTGGCTGGAATAGAGGCCAGCATCCGATGGGGCGACCTAACTAACTTGATCTACGTGAGCGGGCAGTTGCGGCGGTTGAAAAGGGTGGAATGTCACGACGCCAAGCAGCTGCGCAGTTTGACGTCGGCGTCGGCACGGTGATCGCTTGGGTTCCGCTGTTCCGAAAGACCGGCAGTGTTGCACGGGGCAAGATGGGCGGCCACAAGCCAAAGACGATCGGCCGTGAGCACCGCATCTGGCTTTTGCAGCGTACCGTTGAGAAGGACCTCACCATACGCGAGCTCGTCGCCGAGTGTGGCCTCAAGGTCGATTAGCGTTCGCTGTGGAACTTCGTCCATGCCGAGAAACTGAGCTTCAAAGAAAGCCTCGTCGGCAGCGAACGCGATCGCCCCGACATCGCACGCAAGCGAGCGCAGTGGAAACGATGTTGCTCGTTCTGGCGGTTGAAGCCTGAAACGTCGATCAACTTCGTAGTCGGCACGTGTCAAAAACCCTGCCGCGCGAGCGGCAGGGCGACTTCTCACACGCGCGATCTCGTTACACAGGCTCCCAGGTGGATTTGACCTTGTCGAACTTGTAGCCGCGCGCGTTCTTTAGCGCATCTTTTGTGGCGCTCATGGTCAAGTACCACTTGCCGTCCTTTTCAGTGGCGTGAACGGCATCGAAAGGAACGGCCACATCCTTTTCGCCCACCCCAAGAAAACCCCCGACCCCAATAATGAAAGCATTCACTTTGCCTTCCTTATTGAGAAGAACGTCGCTGATCTGGCCAATCTTGGCATCAGAAGGATCATAGACGTTCTGCTTATAGTAATTGGTGACAGTGGTGACATCCCGCGGCAGCGTAGTTAGAACCTCCGCCGTGGCTGGCGCCGCGGCATCCGTGGTTGTCTGTTGCGCGATGGCTGCGCCGGTTACGGTCGTTGCCACCGCGGCGGCAATAGCGAGTTTATGTAACATGGTTGTCCTCCATTGCTATATCGTGGGAAACAATTGCTATGCCATAAACAATACATTGTCGTTAGGTTTGTTCCGTTGCTTCAAAGAGCCATCTCGATAGTCCTCAAGCTCTTTGATCAGAAGTTCGTGATGGCCTGTTTGACCAAAAGGAGCACGCTCTCACGCGAGCTGCGGATTGCACTGCGTTAGATACTGTTCTCCGATTTCCCAGGAAAGTGCTCCTTAGGGCAGACGCGCGGCAGCGCGCCGACAATCGGTCGACTTCCCGGAATACCCAACCGCGGGTCGCTCTTAGCTACAGCGGGAACGGGAACGGTATCAACATAAGCCCAACTCTCCCTGGGCATCATCGCCGGATGCGCTGGACGGGAGAGCGGATATCGATGTCGATCTGTATGATTTTTCGTTTGAGGCGGCCCGCCGAGCTCAGCCACTAACGTTCGGTACGTCCTCGCTAAGTGCGGTGGCCAGATCGATCTGGTGATCCTGCTCGTTCGTCAAGATCTGGCGAATTTGTTCCGCCATCGCAAATTCGCCGAGCGCTTCGCACTGGCGAACGCGGTCGCGATACTGGCGAATTGTCTCGTTTTCGTTTTCGAGATCGAACCGAAGCATGTCCTCGGGTTTGTCCGTGGTTCGCACCGGCTTGGGCGTGACAGACGGCATTTTCCCGAGATAGTCAATTTGCCTCGAGATGATGAGCGCGTGCTTCAGTTCGTCGTGGGCGTGTGCTTCAAGCTGGTCGGCAATGTTCATGTATTCCGCACCCTTGAGCACTTGCGAATAGACGACATACGCGATGATTGCCTGATACTCGCGGGAGAGGTCTTCGTTGAGCAGTTCGGCAAGGCGCTCGCGTGTGATCTTCTCGTCCGTTTTTTTCGATGTGGGGTCTTTCATCTGCATTCCTTCCTCACCACTTCCGGGCGCAAATTGATACTCCCTGCAGTCCTATTAAAATTGGTCACTGGTGCGGCCATAAGGCGATCGGCGCAGACCGGCGATCATTGCACGAATGCTGCGGCTGGGCTTAGTTTGCCGCCCCGCTTGTGCATGAATACACGCATGGATGAAAGTGAGCTTTCCGATCGCGGGCGGGCTCAGCACGAAAGGGTAGAGGTCTCGCAGACCCATGCTCCGATTCAGTGAATTGGCAGCAAAGGTCAGCGGAATCCACGCGTCGATTAGTCGTTCCATTCTGGCTCTATGTGGATCGAAATCGATGCGCGCCCTGAGGCCTTTCGATGGCTTCGGTGCCACCGCCAGGCCGAACGAACCGGCAGTCTCGAGCGTATCGACCGTATGGAAATAGTGTGCCCAGGTCTCCGCGAAGTCCTCCCACGGATGTGCCGTTGCATAGGCGCTGACAAAATGTTGGGCCCAATCAGCGCGGGCGCCTGACGCATAGTACCGGTGCAATGCCTGGCTATAGTCGGCCCGCTCATCGCCAAATATTTGCCGGAACTCATCGAGCTTTGCGGAGCCGGCCACGAGGCGGTCCCAATAATAGTGCGCAATCTCGTGACGAAAATGTCCGAGCAAAGTTCTATAAGGCTCGTGCATCTGGCACCGCCTCCACTCTCGCTCGGCATCATTTGCCTCCGCCAGATTGATTGTGATCACGCCATTGGCGTGACCCGTCATCACGGGCGAAGCGCCGGGTGAAGGCGACGGAATATCGGCAAGAAAATCAAAGGCTAATCCATCTGGATCTTCCGCTTTGGTCCTAAGCGGAAGGCGAAGTCTGAGCAGGGTGTAAAACAATCGATGCTTAGCGATCTCGATCAGCCGCCAGTGCTCCAGATGCTCCGGTTGGCTGAGATCCGGAATGACGCGGTTGTGACGGCACGCCGCGCAAAATTGCTCGGGGCTATTCGCCGAGACCAACCAATTGCAGACGTTGTGCACTGTATTCGCGCAATAGCGGTACGTGCCACGCCGGTCTGCCAAGGCGGTCCATACATTGCCGTGGGGCTTGAGCGCCGTTACGGTCTCGTGGTCCGGCAAATACCCAAGCGACAGTCCGCAGCTCTCGCAGCGCGTGTTCTCGAAATACAGCGGCTGTGCGCAATTCTGGCACTGGAATAGCTTCATGACAGTCAGTTAGTCCCCGGAGCCGACGAATTCCTCGCGCAATGCGGGGCGAAGCCGAGGCGTGGATGCGCCCCCGTGATTAACAAAAACGGGGTCCGGCACGTCGATATCGCCGCAAGATCTATCGCGGCGCCGATCGACATGGCCCCTATGCTCGGGCTGCCACCGTCGCCTCGTTGTCACGCCCTTGAGTCTTAGACTAGGGAGCGATGAAGAACTTCCTAGTCACAGGAGAAGCCCGGTGCGAAGATCTGCGCCGGGCTTGTTCCAGCTCAGGCTCCGCCCTCCGGGCCCAATTGGGTTCACGAGATCAAACACGACGGCTATCGATTGATCGTCCGCCGGGACGGGGCCGCTGTGCGGCTCTACACCCGCAACGGCTACGATTGGACTGGAAGGCTATTAGCAATCGCTGCCGCCGCGGAGCGGATCAAGGCCGAGAGCTTCACGATCGACGGCGAGGCCGTGGTGCTGGGGCCCGACGGCTTATCCCGGTTCGATGAGCTGCGTCGGCGGGAGGCTATGCGTACTGCGATCCTCTATGCATTCGACCTGATCGAGCGTGATGGTGAGGATCTGCGGAATCGCCCCTTTCTCGACCGCAAGGACGCTCTGGCGCGACTGCTGCTGGGCACCGAGATAGGCATTCTGCTCAACGAACAAATCGCCGACGATGGCCCTACTGTATTCGCGCACGCTTGCCGGCTCGGTGCCGAGGGCATCGTGTCCAAGCGGGTGGACGGCACCTATCGATCCAAGCAGCGCCTGCCGCCCACCAGGACGTGTTCACATCGATCGCAGAACCGATTGCGGCGGATGAGCTTGCAAAGGCGTTGGAGTAGACCGCTCTCGCTGGTGACTGGTGGAACCACGAACGTAACTTCTTTGCGGCTCTCGAATGGATCGTTCATCGCGGACGCACGGGACGGATAGATACTCGCACCGCCGAATGGGGGGGTGGCTGTAGTACTGCTGGATATGGGGTGGCGGACGACGAAAATAGCCAGCGCCGCTGGAACTTACACTGCCGCTGGCCATGAACCCTGTGATCAATCCCAAAATGAACCACGCGATGATACACATATTACCTACCCGGTTAGAAACTTCGCTCGACGTACATTCGTTCCGAGGCGGGAGCTATCGGCCACGGTCCGGCCGGCCTGACGAGTTCGACGCAGCGATGATCACCGCAAGCACTACCCGGCCACACCGGTGCATGCCGTCGAGCCTAGCCGCCACTCCAAACCTGTTCCGGCGCGGCCCAGTCGTGGATAGAATGATTGATGCGCCCCGCTTCGACGAACCGATCGATTCAATGACGCTGGGCTACACGCGTACTTGGAAACAATAGGAGCTGGGGTGAGATGCGAATTGGATTTCTAGCGTCGACTTGTTTGCTGTCTTTGTTGCTGGTTACCGGATGCGATCGTGGGCCAGGCCCTGTAGGTCCCCCAGGACCAGCAGGGCCGCAGGGTATCGCCGGACAGCAGGGCCCCATCGGACCACAAGGGCCTCCTGGTCCACCCGGCCCAGCGGGTCCTCAAGGAGAGGCAGGATTGCAAGGACCGGCTGGCCCTCAAGGCATGAGGGGCCAAGCTGGTCTTCCTGGTCCCGTCGGTCCTCCGGGTCCCAAAGGAGA
>Ga0210402_10005377_pt1 | contig 11484 bp, 10 predicted proteins | sample IncBWC7MmetaG_FD_161055 | JGI IMG/M metagenome (GOLD analysis project Ga0210402, IMG submission 161055) | Forest soil microbial communities from Barre Woods Harvard Forest LTER site, Petersham, Massachusetts, United States - Inc-BW-C-7-M | ecosystem: Environmental > Terrestrial > Soil >... | reverse complement strand
TCTGACTGCGGCGGCTGCGTGATGCGCAGCCGCCGTTTTTATTTGCGGGTTCGTCATTGCGAGCCACCCGGTCCGCGCCAAGCGCGGCCGGATGATAAACTCCGCGGAGCAATCCAGCATTCCCCCGCGGGAAGGCTGGATTGCTTGGGGCTTGCGCCCCTCGCAATGACGGAAGCTAACGGACGTCCAAGGAGGGCAATGTCAATGGTCAGCGCGTTTACCGCCGGCAACTACAGCTTCATCCCGGCCGTGTTCCAATATTCGAGCGGGGCCGCGGCCGATCCCGGCTTCGAGATCGAGCGCGTGCGCTTCGATCGCCTCCTGCCGCTGGCCGAGGGCTTTGCGACGGCGGCGGACTACATCCGCTCGGCGGGGCGGCCGCTGACATCGTTCTGCGCCTGCGAGCTGCGCTCGCCGGCCGCCTTCACCGAGGACGGCTTTCGCGCCTTCAACGAGCACTATGTGAAGACGCTTGCCGAATGGGAGATCTACGACGGCGCCACCAATCCCGTGGCGCGCAGCAATGTCTGCCCCGAAATCGATCCGCCCGCCGAGTCGTCGTTCTACGCCTTCTCCTTCACACGTCCGAAGGCGGATGCTCCGCCGTCCTTCGTGATCGCTGGCGGCGCCGAGGCGCGAGAGGGCGCGGGCAGCTATGTCGAACGCACCGTGCGCTACCGCGACCTCTCGCTCGAAGGCATCAAGGACAAGGTGCGCTTTACCGTGGGCCAGATGGAGGCCCGGATGGCCGCCTTCGGCTTCAGCTGGACCGATACGAGCGCCGTGCAGGCCTACACGATCCGCGATTTTCATCCCGTGCTCGCAGACGAACTCGTCCGCCGCGGCGCTGTGCGTTCCGGGCTCACCTGGCATTTCGCCCGGCCGCCGGTCGTCGATCTCGAATTCGAAATGGATTGCCGGCGCGTCAGGCGCGAGACGGTGATTTAGCAGTCCCTCATCCCCGGGGAGCGGCGTCTTCGCTGCGTCTCGAAGGATGAGGCCCGCATCTCGGCCTCATGGTTCCCCGAGCGATGCGAAGCATCGTCCGCGAGACGCCGCGCAAAGCGCGGCTCCTCACCATGAGGGACCGGCTACCGTGCGCGCGGGTCAAGCGCGTCGCGCAGGCCGTCGCCGAGGAGGTTGAACGACAGCACCACCAGAAAGATCGCAAGCCCTGGCCAGATCGCCATCCACGGCGCGCTGGTCAAAAATCGCTGCGCGGCATTGAGCATGCTGCCCCAGGACGGCGCCGGCGGCTGCTGGCCCAACCCCAGGAAGGACAGCGCCGCCTCCGCGATGATGGCGGTCGCGATCGACAGCGTCGCCTGGACCAGCAGCGCCGGCAGGATGTTGGGCAGGATGTGGAACAGCGCGATGCGCCAGCGCGGATTGCCGATCGCGCGCGCCGCCTCGACATAGTCTTCCACCTTCACGTTCATGGTCTGCGCGCGCGTCAGCCGCACGAAGATCGGCGTTGCCGTGATGCCGATCGCGATCATCGCGTTGCCGAGGCTCGGGCCCAGAAAGGCGGCGAACGCAATTGCGAGGATCAGGGACGGGCAGGCGAGCATGGCGTCGGTCATGCGGCTGATCAGCGCATCGATGAAGCCGCCGCGATAGCCCGACAACAGCCCGAGCGGCACGCCGACGGCGAGCGCGATCCCGATCGAGATCGCACCCGCCAGCAACGAGGCGCGCGCGCCGTAGATCACGCGGGTCAGCACATCGCGGCCGAGGTCGTCGGTCCCGAACCAGTGCAGCGCGGACGGCGGCTTGCGCACCAGCGTCCAGCTGGTTGCAATGGGATCGTAGGGCGCAAGCAGCGGCGCGAGCAGCGCGAGCACAATGAAGATCGCGAGCACGATGAAGCCGAGCACGGCGCCTTTGCGCTTGACGAGCCGGCGCAGCGCGCGCCGTGATGGGCTCTCCAGCTCTTCGGCCGTCTCGATAACAGGAATAGTGCTCAATGCGGCATCGGTCATGTGTCAGCCCCGGAGCCGCGGGTTGACCAGGATATAGGCGACATCGGCGATCAGATTGAGCGTGATGTAGATTGTCGCCGTCACCAGCACGACGCCCTGGACCACCGCATAGTCGCGGTTGAACACGGCATCGACGATCAGCTTGCCAAAACCCGGGATCGAGAAGATCTGCTCGGTCAGCACCGCGCCCGAGAGCAGCGTGCCGAGCTCGAGCGCGCCGAGCGTGATGATGGGGGTCAGCGCGTTGCGCATCGCGTGCTTGAGGATCACCGAACGCTCGGACAAGCCTTTCGCACGCGCGGTACGAACATAATCGCTGTCCAGCACCTGCAGCATGGCGCTGCGGGTATGGCGCATCAAGATCGCCGCGATCGCGTTGCCCAGCACGAAGGCCGGCATGATGGTCGCAGCCAGACTGGCGCGCCAGTCCTCGGTGAGCGGCACGTAGCCCGACGCGGGCAGCCAGCCGAGCTTGATGGAGAAAAAGAAGATCAGCATGATCCCGAGCCAGAAATTCGGCGTCGAGATGCCCCACAGCGCGAACAGGTTGGCGCCGTAGTCCCAGGCGGTGCCTTTCCTGACCGCGGAGATGATCCCGGCGGGGATGCCGATCAGGAACGCGATCACGATCGCCATCGCCGCGAGCTGCAGGGTGACGGGAAGTTTCTGCGCGATCAGCTCGCGCACCGGCATCTTGATCCGCAACGACTCGCCGAAATCGCCCAACAGCACGCCCTTGGCCCAGTAGACATATTGCACCGGGATCGGCTGATCGAGCCGGTACTGTTTCCGGATCTGCTCGATCACGGCGGGATCGCGCTCCTCGCCCGCCATGACCAGCGCGGGATCGCCCGGCAGCAATTGCTGCAGCGAGAAGATCAGGATCGACACGAAGAACAGCGTCGGGATCAGCTGGGCGATGCGGCGCGCAAGGAAGTTCAGCATTATTTCAGCTTCAGCCCGACCACGCGCACCAGGCCATCCGGCATCGGCGTGTAGCCTTCGAGCCTGGTCGTGTGCGCGATCAGGATCCTGTAGTGGAAGAGGTAGAGAATGGGCTCGTCCTCCATCTCGATCTTGGTCAGTTTCTCGTAGATCGACTTGCGCTGCGCCATGTTGGTCACGAGCCGTGCGTCCTCGAGCGCCTTGTCGGCCTCCGGATTGCGCCAGTCGCTGTAGTTCTGCGGCGCGTTCGCGTGCTGGAAGATGTAGGAATTGCCATCCGGATCAATCCGCCCGCTCCAGCGCAGGAAGTAGGCCTGGTATTCGCCGGCTTCCGCCTGCTTCAGCGAAGTGGCGAGCTCGGTGACCCTGATCCTCATGTCGAAGCCGGCCTCCGCCGCCATCGACTGCACGACCTGTGCGGCGGCCTCGAATTCCGGCCCCTTGGGCACCATGAAATCCACGTTGACGGGTCCGGCGATGCCGGCCTCCTTCAACAGCGCCTTGGCCTTTTCGATGTCACGCGCGCGGACGGGAAAGGCCTTCTGGTAATAGGGGTGATCGGGATTGATCCATTGGTTACCGGGGATGAACTCGCCATTGAAGACGACCTGGTTGAGCGCCTCGCGGTCGATCGCAAGATCGAGCGCCTGCCGCACTTTCGCCGACTGGCTGAGCGGCCCCTTCGCCTTGTCCTTGCCGATGTTGATCGTGATGCCCTGGTAGCCGAGCTCGACCGCGGTCGAGAGTTCTAGCTTGGGATCGGCGCGCACATCCTTGATGTCGGTGGCGAGCACGCGCTCGATCAGATCGAGCCCGCCGGATTTCAGGTTGGCGAGCCGCACCGTGGAATCGACGATCGGCAGGTAGATGATGCGATCGATGAAGATGTTGTCCTTGTTCCAGTAGTCGGCGAATTTCTCGAACACGATGCGGTCCTGCTGCACGCGCTCGACGAATTTGTACGGGCCGGCACAGACCGGGTGCAGGCCGAACTTGTCGCCGGCCTCCTTGGCGGCCTTCGGCGCGACCATCATGCCGGCGCGGTCGGTGAGCTGCGCGATCAGGGGTGAGAACGGCGACTTCAAGACCAGCTTGATGGTCAGCGGATCGACCACCTCGACATGATCGACCGAAGCCAGTTCCGGTTTGCGGAACGATCCGGGAAAATTCAGATGCCGTTCGAGCGAGAATTTGGCCGCCTCCGCGTCGAACGGCTCGCCGTCATGGAATTTGACGTTCGGGCGCAGCTTGATCGTGACCTCCTTGCCGTCGGTCGAAATGTCGTAGGACAGCGCGAGTTGCGGAACGATGTTGAGCTTGTCGTCGATATCGAACAGCTTGTCGCAGACCGCCGAAAACACGATGCGCCCGACATAGGTCCGCGCCAGCGAGGGATCGAGGATGTCGGGGTCCTCGGCGAGCCCGATCCGCAGCGTCGTCTGCGCCTGCGCGCCGGCGCAGAACGAAAGCAAGAGCGCCACAGCCGCCGCCATTGTACGGAACATCTTCATCGGAAATCTCTCCTCTTAACCCTCGGCCGGCCTCGTATCACCGGTACCAACCCCGGGCCACGTGGTTCCTTCCGCCGTCCGGCCGAACGCCGCGACCAGTTTCTCCAAGGTCGGCGACAGGGCGCCATCCGAGGGAACGATGGCGCCGGCCTCAGGCAACTCGGCGGTGCGATGACAGGCCGTGGCATGGGATCTTGCGTCGGCCATGAGCTCCGGTGTTTCGATCCGGCAGCGATCGATGACGTGAGCGCAGCGCGGATGGAAGCTGCAGCCCGTCGGCGGCTGCAACGCGCTTGGCATCTCGCCCTGCAACAGAATGCGGCTGCGCTTTGCCGCGGGTTTGGGCACGGGAATCGCCGACAGCAGCGCGCGCGTGTAGGGATGCCGTGGCGCGGCGAACAGGCTTTGCGTGTCGGCGGTCTCGACGATGCGGCCGAGATTCATCACCGCGACGCGGTCGGCGATGTGCTTGACCACCGCGAGATCGTGCGAGACGAAGATGTAGGCGAGGAAGAGCCGGCTCTGCAGATCGCGCAGCAGATTCAGAATCTGAGAACGGATCGACACGTCGAGCGCGGAGACCGGCTCGTCGCAGATGATCAGTTTCGGCTCGACCGCGAGCGCGCGCGCGATCGCGACGCGCTGGCGCTGGCCGCCGGAAAATTCGTGCGGATAGCGGCGCGCAAAGCGCGGCTCGAGCCCGACCAGCCGAAGCAGCTCCTCGACCCGCTCGCGCCGGCGCGGCGCCGGCACCAGGGCATGCAGCGCCAGCGGCTCGGTCAGGATCTGGCCCACCGTCATGCGCGGATTGAGCGAGGCGTAGGGGTCCTGGAAGATGATCTGGGCATGGCGGCGGAAGCCGCGCAGGTCGTCGCTATCGAACGCGAGCAGGTCTTTTCCTTCGAAGCTGATCTGGCCCGAGTCCGGCTCGATCAGCCGCAGCACCAGCCGGCTCACGGTCGACTTGCCGCAGCCGGACTCACCGACGATCGCCAGTGTCTCGCCGGCATCGACCGAAAAGCTGACGCCATCGACTGCCTTGACGAAGGCGGTCGGTCGGCCGAACAGGTTTCGCGCGGCGGGGAAATGCTTGACCAGATTTGTCGCCTCGATCAACGCCATCACTTAAACCAGCCTTTCCAGCGGTGCGCGGAGGCAGCGCGACCAGTGGCCGGGCATGAGTTCGCGAAGTTGCGGCGGCGCCTTCGTGCAGGCGGTTTCGGCAAACGGACAGCGCGCCGCGAAGCGGCATCCATCCGGCGGCCGCGTCATGTTCGGCACCATGCCCTCGATGGTGGCAAGGTGCGAGGCTCGCCGGTCGAGCCGCGGGATCGAGCCGAGCAGGCCGACCGTGTAGGGATGCTGCGGGGCCGCGAACAATTCGGTGACGTCGGCGCGCTCGACGATCTCGCCGGCATACATCACCGCGACCTCGTCACAGACCTCGGCGACCACGCCGAGATCATGGGTGATCAGGATGATCGCGGCGCGGCTTTCCGCCTTCAACTCGCGCATCAGGTCGAGGATCTGCGCCTGCAGCGTGACGTCGAGCGCGGTGGTCGGCTCGTCCGCGATCAAGAGCCTGGGATCGCAGGCGAGCGCCATCGCGATCATCACCCGCTGGCGCATGCCGCCGGAGAGCTTGTGCGGATAATCGTCGATCCGCTTTTCGGGCGATGGGATGTGAACGCGGCGCAGCAGCGCGACGGCGCGCGCGCGCGCCTGCTGGCGCGAGCCGCCGCGATGGCGCAAAATGGTCTCGATGATCTGGTCGCCGATGGTGAAGCTCGGATTGAGCGCGGTCATCGGCTCCTGAAAGATCATCGCGACCCGGTTGCCACGCAGGTCGCGCATGGTCTGGTCTGAGGTTTCAAGAAGGTCGAAGCCGTCGAAGCGGATGGCGCCGGAAACCTCGGCGCTCTGTTTCGACAGCAGGCCCATGATGGCGAGCGACGTGACGCTTTTTCCGCAGCCGGACTCGCCGACCAGGCCGAGGGTGGCGCCATGGGCGACGCTGAGATCGACACTGTCGACCGCATGCGTGACGCGGCCGTCATCGCCATGGAACAGCACGCGCAGCCGCTCGATCTCGATCAGGGGATTTTCCGTCATTTGTATCCCGCTGTCGCCGCCGCGATGCCGGCATCGATGGTTGCGCGATCGGTGATTCCGGCCGGATTTGCGCGCGTCGGCAGGAATTTTCGGAAATGCACCCAGCGTTCCCTGCTGACCTGCTCGAGCCGTGCGAGCTCGGCGAGCGGGTCGGCGTGGTCGTCGACGCGCAGGTCGAGATCGGACCATTCCTCCTCGCCATGAATGAGCAGCGCCGCCGACTGCTTGCCGCGCTTGTCGCCGCCGGCCGTTTCACCCGCCTTCATGGCCGCGATCAGGCGCTGCGCAAAGGGCAGGGTCTCGTTGTCGCGATAGGCCTTCGCGGTCTCTTCGAGCACGTTGGTGTTCGCGAGCATGTTGCCGGCAATCGAGACGCCGTCGCGCGCGATGTGCCCGCACCAGTCGACGCAGTCGCGGCCGGTGTGCGCGGCGATGCGACCTTGCACGTCCATGATATGGAGTTGCCGAGCCTCGCGCCCGGAATCGGCCGCGAGCAGCGCTTTGACGATGTCGTCAGGACTCTTGCCCTCGCGCAGCAGTCGTGTGCCATCGATCCCGTAATAGGGATTGACCAGCGCCTGCGTCGCGACCGCGCCGAAGCCGGCGGCGATGTGCGGCACGCGTGCGCCGACCGCGAAGAAACGCGTCGCGACCGCGATGCCGATCTGCCCGCCGGCGCTGTCTCGTGCGATGATCGACCAGGTCATCGCGCGTGCCCGTGAATATGTGACGCAGTTGAGCTCATCGGTCGCGGCATCGGCAGTCGGCTCCCTCTCCCCCGCAACTGGGGTTTACCCCGGTTGCGGGGGAGAGGTGAACCGAACTCGCTGATAGATTGGACTGACATTTGCATTCCAGTCTCACCGCCCCGCCGCGTAGCCCTGCATGCCCCGGGGATTGGCGGCGGCGCGGCGGCGGCGGCCGACCTTGGAGGCGGCGGTCAACCGCCCTTCCGACCAGTCGGGTCCGACCTCGACGACATGACCGCGCCGCGTCAGCTCGTCGCGGGTGGGCTTCGGGATCCGGTTCTCGACCACGAGCACGCCGGGCCGCGCCGTGCGCGGCCAGAACGAGATCGGGAAATGTTCGGAATGCCAGGCCGGCGCGTCGATCGCCTCCTGCAGGTTCATTTTTGCATGCACGTGGCGCAGGAAGAATTGCGTGATCCACTGATCCTGCTGGTCGCCGCCGGGCGAGCCCCAGGCGAGATAGGGCTCGCCGTCGCGCAGTGCCAGGGTCGGCGACAGCGTGGTGCGCGGGCGCTTGCCCGGCGCGAGCGAAGCCGGGTGGCCTTCCTCCAGCCAGAACACCTGCGCGCGGCTGCCGAGGCAGAAACCGAGCTCGGGGATGACGGGCGAGGATTGCAGCCAGCCGCCCGACGGCGTCGAGGAGACCATGTTGCCGTCGTGGTCGATGATGTCGAAATGCACAGTGTCGCCGCGCACCTCGCCGAAGCGGCCGACGGTCGGCTCACCCGCCCCCATGGCGCCGACCGCCTCGCGGTGGCCCTCGGCGCGGCGCAGCTCGATGACGGCGCCAAAGCCCTCGACCGCGCCGGGACGCAATTCGAGCGATGCGTTCTCGGAGATCAGCTTGCGGCGCTCGTCATTGTAGGTGTCCGAGAGCAGCGTTGCGATCGGGATGTCCGAAAAATCCGGGTCGCCATAGAATTTCTCGCGGTCGGCAAAGGCAAGCTTGGCGCATTCGACCTGCAGATGGATGAACTCCGGCCCGGTGGGATCGAGCCCGTCGAGATCAAACCCCTTGAGCAGCGCGAGCTGTTGCAGCATGACCGGACCCTGGCTCCAGACCCCGGCCTTGCAGACGCTGTAGCGGCCGTACTCATACATGAGGGGCGCCTCCACCGTCGGCTGCCAGCGCGCCATGTCGTCGGCCGTCAGCACGCCCTTGTGCGGCGCGCCCGAGACGTCCATCACCGCCTGCGTACGGCAGAACGCGTCGATGGCTTCCGCGCCGAACCCTCGCGACCAGGCTTTGCGCGCGCACTCGATCTGCGCGTCACGATCGCCTCCCGCGCTCTCGGCCTCGGTCAGGATGCGGATGTAAGTCGCCGCAAGTTGCTTGTTGGTGAAGAGCGTGCCGGGTTTTGGCACCTCGCCATTCGGCAGATACACCGCGGCCGAGGTCGGCCAATATTTGCGGAACAGCTGCTCGACGGTCTTGATCGTGGCGGACGCGCGTTCCACCAGCGGATAGCCGTCACGCGCATAGGAGATCGCAGGCTCCAGCACATCGCGCAGCCGCATGGTGCCATAGTCGCGCAGCAGCAGCATCCAGGATTCGAAGGTGCCGGGCACGCAGGCGGCGAGCAGCCCGGTGCCGGGCACCATCTCCAGCCCCTCGCTGCGATAATGTGCGATCGTCGCGCGCGCCGGCGCCGGACCCTGGCCGCAGATCACTTCCGGTCGGGCGCGTTTGACGTCGTGCACGATGATCGGCACGTCGCCGCCCGGGCCATTGAGATGCGGCTCGACCACCTGCAGCGTGAAGGCAGTGGCGACACCGGCATCGAAGGCGTTGCCGCCTTTCTCAAGGATCGCCATGCCGACGGCGGTCGCAATCCAGTGCGTCGAGGTAACGACGCCAAAGGTGCCTTCGATCTCGGGCCGGCTGGTGAACGGATCGGGGTTGATCTTGCTCATCTCGTAATTCCGCTAACGCGTGATGACGTTGATTGGATTGGTGTTTCCGCAAGGCCAGTCACCTCTCCCCGCAAGCGGGGAGAGGGGGCACACCTACAATGCTGCAACAATTTGACCGGTAGCTCACTCTTCGATCGGCCTCGTCGAAGCGCGCAATTGACCACGGGGCGGCTTGCGTGCCAACGCCGGTCGCAAGATGCCTCATGCGCAGCCCTCTCACGACACGGTGACCGCGTCGGCGGGCGCGTTCACCGCATGGCAGGCGACGCCATTGATCAGGGTTGGGGCCTGCTTGCGGCAGAGGTCTGATACGAGCGGGCAGCGCGGATTGAAGGCGCAGCCGGGCGGCGGATCGATCGGGTTGGGAATCTCGCCGCTCACCGGGACGCGCTGCCGGCCGGACATCGCGAGATCCGGCACCGCGCCAAGCAGCATCTTCGTGTAGGGCATGCGCGGCGAAGCGAACAGCTGCCGGCCGTCCGCGATCTCGACGATGCGGCCGAGATACATCACGCCGATGCGGGTCGCCATGTGGCGCACGACCGCGAGATTGTGGCTGATGAAGAGATAGGTGAGGCCGAACTTGTCCTGCAGATCACGCATCAGGTTGAGGATCTGCGCTTGCACGGAAACATCCAGCGCCGAGGTCGGCTCGTCGCAGACGATGAACTCGGCCTCCGACGCCAGCGCGCGTGCGATCGCGATGCGTTGCCGCTGTCCGCCGGAGAATTCATGCGGAAATTTCTTGCCGTCGTCGGGATGCAGCCCGACCAGGCTGAGCAATTCGCCCACCCGGTCGCCGATCTCGCGTTCGCCCTGAATCAGGTCGAAGGCGCGGATCGGCTCGGCGACGATGGAATCGACGCGGAAGCGCGGGTTGAGGCTCGCATAGGGGTCCTGGAACACCATCTGGATGCGGCGGCGCAACCGGCGCCGCGCCGCCGATTGCCGCGCGTCGGTCATCGAGACGCCATCGATGACGACCTCGCCCGAGGTCGGCGGCAACAGTCCGACGACCATCCGCGCGACCGTGGTCTTGCCCGAGCCGGACTCGCCGACCAGCGCGAAGGTCTCGCCCTTCCTGATGTCGAAGCTGACGCCGTCGACTGCTCTCAGATATTCGGGACGGCCACCTTCCAGGACCCGGTTGAGCCAGGGTTTCGACACGTCGAAGATCTGGCGCAGGTTCTTGACGTCGACCAATGGCGCCGTCATGCCGCGCGCTCCGTGACGTCGAAGAGGTGGCAGGCGACGGCTTGGCTGCCGATGTCGATCGGCTCGGGGCGCTCGATGTGGCAACGATCGAACGCGGATGCGCAGCGCGGATTGAACGGGCAGCCCGCCGGGATCGCCGACAAACGTGGCATCGCGCCGGGAATCTGGATCAGGCGGTGGTCTTCGCCTGACAGCGTGGGGATCGCGCCCATCAGGCCCTTGGCATAGGGGTGCAGCGGATTGCGGATCACCTCCTGTACCGGGCCGATCTCGGCAACGCGGCCGGAATACATCACCGCGACGCGGTCGCAGGTCTCGGCGATCACGCCCATGTCGTGCGTCACCAGCATCACGGCGGTGCCGTGGTCGCGGCCGAGCCGCTTGATCAGCGCGATGATCTGGGCTTGCACCGAGACGTCGAGCGCGGTGGTCGGCTCGTCGGCGATGATCAGCTCGGGCTCGGCGCACAGCGCGAGCGCGATCACGACGCGCTGGCGCATGCCGCCGGAAAACTCATGCGGGTAGCCATCGATGCGTTTTTCGGGCGCGGGAATGCCGACTTCGGCGAGCAGGTCGATGGCGCGTTTGCGCGCTGACGTCTCCGACAGGCTGGTGTGGGTCCTGATGGTCTCGACGATCTGATCGCCGATCCGGTAGAGCGGATTGAGGCTGGTCAGGGGATCCTGAAAGATCATGCCGATCCGTTTTCCCCGGAGTTTTCGCATCTCCTCCGGCGGCAGATCGTCGATGCGCAGGCCGGACAGGCGGATCTCGCCGCCGGCGATGCGGCCCGGGGGATCGATCAAGCCGATCACCGCGAGCCCCGTGACCGACTTGCCGGCGCCGGATTCGCCGACCACGCCCAGCACCTCGCCCTTGGCGATGTCGAAGGACACGCCGTCGATGGCGCGCAACACGTCGCGGCGGGTGGCAAATTCCACCCTCAGGTTACGGACGGAGAGGACTGGTTCGGTCATCGCAGTTTCGGATTGAGCGCGTCGCGCAGCCAGTCGCCGAGCAGGTTGATCGACAGGATCAGGGCCGCCAGTGCAAAGC
>Ga0210402_10005375_pt1 | contig 11488 bp, 11 predicted proteins | sample IncBWC7MmetaG_FD_161055 | JGI IMG/M metagenome (GOLD analysis project Ga0210402, IMG submission 161055) | Forest soil microbial communities from Barre Woods Harvard Forest LTER site, Petersham, Massachusetts, United States - Inc-BW-C-7-M | ecosystem: Environmental > Terrestrial > Soil >... | reverse complement strand
CGGGTGTGATCGCCCTTGTACTGCGCCTCGCGGATCACGTCGCCCCACCAGCTCGCCATCGTATAGAGCACGCCGATGACGCCGAGCCCGAACACCATCCACGCCGCCGAATACAGGTGGTGCATCCAGCTGATGGCGCCGACAGCCATGATGAAGGCCGAGACCGAGCCGACGATCGGCCACGGGCTCGGATCGACGAGATGGTAGTCGTGATGCTTGACTTGGGCCGTAGCCATCGCGGTGTCTCCGTTAGCGGTGCCGGTCAGTTCGGCACGTATTCATCAAAAAAATCAAAACCCGGCAAGCGGGGTTAGAGATTTCCCTTGCGTTGCTCCTGCTCCCGCGCGGCGACCGGCTTCGACGCCGGCTCGCGCACGGGAAAGAACGTGTAGGACAGCGTGATCGTGTTCAGCATGTCATTGTCGTGGTCGTCCACGATCGCGGGATCGACATAGAACACGACCGGCATCTCGCGCTTTTCGCCCGGGGCCATGGTCTGTTCGGTGAAGCAGAAACAGTTGATCTTCTGGAAATATGCCCCGACGCTGAGCGGCGCGACGTTATAGGCAGCCTGCCCGGTGGTCGTCCGCGCCGACTGGTTGGTCACGGTATAATAGACGGTCGTGACCTCGCCGATCCGGACCTCGATCTCGGTCTTTTCCGGCGTGAACTTCCAGGGCAACCCGCCCGCGACGTTGGAATCGAAGCGCACCGCGATCTTGCGCGACAGCGGCGCGGCCGACGGCGCCGCCGTCGCGACCTGGGTCGTGCCGTTGAAGCCGGTGGCGCGGCAGAACCAATTGTAGAACGGCACCGCCGCATAGGACGCGCCGACCATCAGCACCACGACCAAGCCGCAGATCGCGGCGACCAGCGCGTCGCGGCCGAGGCGTAGGCTGCGTTTCGATGCTCCCTGGTTCGCAGTGTCCATGACGTGATCTCGCATATGATTCCGGTCAGAGCGGCCTGTTCAACACGGCCGGCCCCTTGACGATGGTGACGGCAAAAAACAGCAGGACGAGAACGCCGAGCGCGAGCGCGATCGCGATCGACCGCTGGCGTCGGCTTCGCTTCTGCGCCTCGGTGAGGATGATTCCATCTGGCTCGCGCTGGTCTGACATCCGCCTGCCATCTCTGCCTGCTGTGTGCTCCCTATCCGATCCTTGCCCGATCCTTACCAGATTCTTGCCGCGACGGCGTGCGCGACCTGTTCGAGCAGCAGCGTCGCAAACAAGGCGAACAGATAAAGGATGGAGAACGCAAACATCTTGCGCGTCGCACGCAGCGACAAGGCCCGCTCGCGGCGGCGATAGACCTCGACCGCACAGGCCAGCATGCCGGCGCCGAGCACCAGCGAGGTCACGCCATAGATCGCGTCGAAATAGCCGAGCGGCCACGGCGCGGCCGCGACCGCGACCAGCACGATGGTGTAGAGCAGGATCTGCAGCCGCGTCGCGTCGGGCCCCGCGACGACCGGCAGCATCGGCACGCCGGCGCGCGCATAATCATCCGAGCGGAACAGCGCCAGCGCCCAGAAATGCGGCGGCGTCCAGAAGAAGATGATCAGGAACAACAAGAGCGGCTCGACCGACAGCGAGCCGGTCGCGGCGACCCAGGCCACCACCGGCGGCAGCGAGCCCGCGGCGCCCCCGATCACGATGTTCTGCGCGGTCCAGCGCTTCAGCCATATCGTGTAGATCACGATATAGAAGAAGATGGTGAAGGCGAGCAGCGCCCCGGCATACCAGTTGACGAGGATGCCGAGCGTCATGACCGAGAAGAAGGCGAGCGTCATGCCGAACGCCATCGCTTCCGGCCGCGTCACCCGTCCGCGCGGAATCGGGCGGTTGGCGGTGCGCGTCATCAAGGCGTCGATGTCGCCTTCCAACGCCATGTTCAGCGCGCCCGAGGCGCCGGCGCCGACGGCGATGCAGAGCAGCGAGGTGAAGGCGAGCACCGGGTGGAAATGCCCCGGCGCGATCACGAGCCCGACCAGCGCGGTGAAGATCACGAGCGACATCACTCGCGGCTTCAACAGCGCGATGTAGTCACCAACCTCGGCCTCGGAAATCCGGGGGAGCTCGATGGCATTGTGATCGACGACCGACAAATTCTGCTCGCTTCCCTTTGGAGCCATTTCCGTCCGACCTCAATCGGAACGGAAGCTCCAGCTTCTTGTCTTCACGCGAACCGGTACTCATTTCGCTCGAAAACGCGCGACGCCCTTCACAGGGCGCCGCGTTGTCATTTCACTGCACGCGCGGCAGCACTTCGAACTGGTGGAAGGGCGGCGGCGAGGACAGCGTCCATTCCAGCGTCGTGGCGCCCGCACCCCAGGGATTGTTGGCGGCCTGCTCCTTGCGCATGAAGGCATCGACCACGCCATAGATGAAGATCAGGACGCCAAACCCCGAAATGTAGGAGCCGAGCGAGGAGACCAGGTTCCAGCCGGCAAACGCGTCGGGATAATCGACATAGCGGCGCGGCATGCCGGAAAGCCCGAGGAAGTGCTGCGGGAAGAACACCAGGTTGACCCCGATGAAGGTGAACCAGAAGTGCGCCTTGCCGATCGTCTCCGAATACATGTAGCCGGACATTTTCGGGAACCAGTAGTACCACCCGGCGAAGATCGCGAACACCGCGCCGAGCGACAGCACGTAGTGGAAATGCGCGACCACGTAGTAGGTGTCCTGCAGCACGCGGTCGACGCCCGCATTCGCCAGCACGACGCCGGTGACGCCGCCAACCGTGAACAGGAAGATGAAGCCGATCGCCCACAGCATCGGCGTCTTGAACTCGATCGAGCCGCCCCACATCGTGGCGATCCAGGAGAAGATCTTCACGCCGGTCGGCACCGCGATCACCATGGTGGCGGCAACGAAATAGGCCTGCGTCGCCGACGACATGCCGACCGTGTACATGTGGTGCGCCCACACCACGAAGCCGATCCCGCCGATCGCGACCATCGCATAGGCCATGCCGAGATAGCCGAACACCGGCTTGCGCGAGAAGGTCGAGACGATCTGGCTGATCATGCCGAAGCCAGGCAGGATCAGGATGTAGACTTCGGGATGGCCGAAGAACCAGAACAGATGCTGGAACAGCACGGGGTCGCCGCCGCCATCGGCCGAGAAGAAGGTGGTGCCGAAATTGCGGTCGGTGAGCAGCATCGTGATCGCGCCCGCCAGCACCGGCAGCGCCAGCAGCAACAGGAACACCGTCACCAGGATCGACCACACGAACAGCGGCATCTTGTGCAGCGTCATGCCGGGCGCGCGCATGTTGAAGATGGTGGTGATGAAGTTGATGGCGCCGAGGATCGAGGACGCACCAGCCAGATGCAGCGACAGAATCGCGAAATCGACCGCGGGTCCAGGATGGCCCGAAGTGGACAGCGGCGCGTAGATGGTCCAGCCCGCACCCACGCCATTGGCGCCGGGCTCGCCCTCGACGAAGGAGGACAACAATAGCAGCCCGAAGGAGGCTGGCAGCAGCCAGAACGAGATGTTGTTCATGCGCGGGAAGGCCATGTCCGGCGCGCCGATCATCAGCGGCACGAACCAGTTGCCGAACCCACCAATCATCGCCGGCATCACCATGAAGAAGATCATGATCAGGCCGTGCGAGGTCACGAACACATTATAAGTGTGGGTCTCGTGGAAGATCTGAACGCCGGGATACATCAGCTCGGCACGGATCGCGATCGACATCGCTGCGCCGATGACGCCGGCGATAATCGCGAACACGAGATACATCGTGCCGATGTCCTTGTGGTTCGTCGAATACACAAAGCGACGCCATCCGGTCGGATGGTCGTGCGCGTGATCATCATGGGCGTGATCGCCGTGTGTCGCTGCCGTCGTTGCCATGTTCAAATCCTGCTCTGCCGTCCCTCATTGGACCTTTCGGCCCAGTCGCCCATTTCCCGTTCGCAAGTCCGATCCCGTTCGCAAAGTCCCGTTCGCGAAAAAGTCCCCTTCGCGAAGGCGTTTACTGCGCCGGACCACCCGCCGAGGCATAGCTGCTCGCCGGCGCGCTGGCATATTTCTTCTTCGCGGCCTCCACCCAGGTCGTAAACTCCTGGTCTTCCACCACCTTGACCGCGATCGGCATGTAGGCGTGGTCCTTGCCGCAGAGTTCCGAGCACTGGCCGTAGAACATGCCCGTCTTGGTGGCCTTGAACCAGGTCTCATTCAGACGGCCGGGAATCGCGTCAATCTTGACGCCGAAGGCCGGAATCGCCCAGGAATGGATGACGTCGGCGCCGATGGTCTCGATGCGGATCACCTTGTTGACGGGAACCACGATCTCGTTATCGACCGAAAGCAGCCGAGGCGGCTGGCACTTCTCGCGGGTTTCATCGCAGGCCAGCAGCGAATCGAACTCGAACTTGCCGTTGTCCGGGTAGGCATAGGTCCAATACCACTGCTTGCCGGTCGCCTTGATGGTCAGGTCGGCCTTGGGAAGATCGAGTTGCAGGAACAAGAGCCGGAACGACGGCACCGCGATGCTGACCAGGATCAGGACCGGGATCAGCGTCCAGGCCACCTCGATCAGCGTGTTGTGGGTCGTCCGTGACGGCATCGGGTTGGCGCGGGCGTTGAACCTGATCATCACGGTGACGAGAAGCGCCAGCACGAACAGCGTGATCACGGTGATGAGGGTCAGAAGCAGGCCGTGGAACGAACGGATGTCATCCATCACGGGCGTTGCCGACTGCTGCAGCGTGAATTCCCACGGCGCCGGCTGGCCCAGCTCGGCGAATGCCGTGCCGCTCACCGCCAGCGCCGCGCCGATAACTGCCAATCCCAGCAACCGCCGGCCGATCTGGCTCTTCGACATCTTCATGTCGTTCGCGCTCCCTTCGAAATCATCCCCGAAATCAACCCCAAAGGCCCTGATCACCTACAAAAGGCGTCCCGCCTTGATCATCCCCAAAAAGGCGTCCCGCCTTGTACCCTTGCATACTCTTTGCTCTTGCGCCCTTGCACCAGACGCCGCAACGATCCGCACCCCGCCAAACGGCCTCACGACGCCTTCACGAGGTCGCCAGGCCGGATCGCTAGAACGCCGAAATCCCGCCTCTCAAATCATAATTCTTGAGCCATCGCAATGCAGTCGTAGGGGGCGGAACGGCCGCGCGGGCGGCTATTGTGCCACCGTCACGTTTTCCCGTAAAATCCGGCAAAACCACTTGCCTTGCCTGCTGGCTGTGCTTGACAGGCATTCTGCCCGATGTAGGCACGGGCAAGCGCGTTTGCTGGCAGGCTGATTCGCCAAAAGCACGAGAAACAGCGGTCCCGCCGCGCACGGAGCCGGTTGAGACCGTCTTTGAGGACAGGTCGAGAGACCGTCCGGGAGAGCGCCTGCGACACCGCCTTCAAGGCGCCGTCATTGCCGAGCACGCGATCGCGCCAAACGAGATGTTTTTAAGGTAATCTGAAGGGATCGGCCCCATGAGACCTTCGACAATGAGACCTTCGGCAATGAGACCTTCGGCAGGTCAAACTTCGGCACGTCATTCGATGTACGCTCTCGCCCGCAGCGGACTTCTGGGCCTTGCGCTTGTCGCGGCCGGCCTGTCCGGCTTGACCTCGCAGGCGCGCGCGCAGGGCGCCGTGCGCTCGGTGCATGGCGACTGGCAGATCCGCTGCGACACCCCGCCGGGCGCGCAGAACGAGCAATGCGCCCTGATTCAGAGCGTGGTAGCGGAGGACCGGTCCAATGCCGGGCTGACCGTGATCGTGCTCAAGACCGCCGATCAGAAAAGCCGGCTGATGCGCGTGGTGGCGCCGCTTGGCGTGCTGTTGCCCTCAGGCCTCGGGCTGAAGCTCGACAACCAGGATGTCGGCCGCGCCGGCTTCGCGCGCTGCCTGCCCAATGGCTGCGTTGCCGAGGTCGTGATGGACGACAAGCTGCTCGGGCAACTGAAGGCAGCCAAGACCGCGACCTTCATCATCTTCGAGACGCCCGAGGAAGGCATCGGCTTTCCGCTGAGCCTGAACGGGCTTGCGGAAGGGTTCGACAAATTGCCGTGAAGATCGGCGATCGGAGCTCCGATCCTTAGAGCGTTTTCCAGCGAAAGCCTGCCCCGCACTGGATGCGGGGTGGATGCCGGTTCGCGTGAAGAAAACGCGTCAAAACAAAAGACTAGAACCCCGTTCCGATTCAATCGGAACGGAAAAGGCTCTAGAACAGGATCGCCATCTCGGCGACGTTCTCGTACACACCGTCGATCCGCACCGCGTTGCGCTGCAGGCCCTCGGTGACAAAGCCGACCTTGCCGTAAAGCGCGATCGCGCTTGCATTGTCTTCGCGCACGGTCAGCTCGACCCGAGTGAGCCCGCACGCGCGCGCGGCGTCCAGCGTGCGCAGAATGAGCCGCCTGCCCAAACCTTGCCCGCGGAACCGCGGCAGAACACCCATGCCGAGGACGCCGCAATGAGCATGGATCGGCCGCGATTTCGGCGTGACGTCACACCAGCCGACAACGTTTTCCGCTGATATCGCGACGAATTGAGGGGCGCCCTGCCTGATATTATTTAGAATATACGCGCGTGTGGCCTCGATCGGCGGCGCTTCCAGGAACGACAGATAGCGCCGTTCGCGGGCAACGAGGTCGAGCGCTTCATGAAAGCTTTCCATATGCCTTTCGGCGATTGGAACAATTTCGATCTCGTTCATGAATAGCTACCGGTTGACGCGGCCCCCTCGCGGAATGGCCGGAAAGCCACTATCTTGCCTGCAATTCTCCGACAACGGACTGTTTTCATGACCGATCAAGCGACGACCTCCCTTCTCGACCGCGCCAATCTCGACCGCGACGCCGTGCGCAACGAGATGGCGCGCGGGCTTCATGGCGCCGACGACGGCGAGTTGTTCCTCGAATACAGCCAGACCGAAGCGCTGATGTTCGACAATGGGCGGCTGAAGCAGGCGACCTACGACACCTCGCAGGGCTTCGGTTTGCGCGCCGTCAAGGACGACGCGGTCGGCTACGCACATTCCTCCGATGTCTCGCTGCCGGCGCTGATCCGCGCGGCGGACGCGGTGAGCGCGGTGCGCAGCGGCTATTCCGGCTCGTTCGCCGCCGCCCCGCCGCGCAGCAATGTCAGGCTCTATACCGATGACAATCCGCTGGATGCGCCGGGCTTCGAGAGCAAGGTGAAACTGCTCGCCGAGATCGACGCCTATCTGCGCGACAAGGACCCGCGGGTGCGGCAGGTGACCGTGAGCCTGGCGGCGACCTGGCAGGTCGTCGAGATCCTGCGCCCCGATGGCGAGAGCTATCGCGATATCCGCCCGCTGGTGCGGGTCAACGTCTCCGTCGTCGCCGGCCAGGGCGACCGGCAGGAAAGCGGAAGCAAGGGCTATGGCGGGCGCGAAGGCTATGCGCGCTTCATCGAGACAAAATCCTGGCGCGAGGTCGCCGACGGCGCGCTGCGCGAGGCGCTGGTCAATCTCGAATCCGTGCCCGCGCCGGCAGGCGAGATGGATGTCGTGCTCGGCGCCGGCTGGCCCGGCGTGATGCTGCATGAAGCGGTCGGGCACGGGCTCGAAGGCGATTTCAACCGCAAGAAGACCTCGGCCTTCGCAGGGCTGATGGGCAAGCCAGTCGCGGCCAAAGGCGTCACCGTGGTCGATGACGGCACCATCGCCTCGCGACGCGGCTCGCTCTCGATCGACGACGAGGGCACGCCGACCAACCGCACGGTGCTGATCGAGGACGGCATCCTGGTCGGCTACATGCAGGACCGCCAGAACGCGCGGCTGATGAATATGAAACCGACCGGCAACGGCCGCCGGCAGGGCTATGCCCACGTGCCGATGCCGCGCATGACCAACACCTACATGCTCGCCGGCGAGCGCGATCCCGGCGAAATCATCGCGTCCGTGAAAAACGGCGTCTATGCCGCGAATTTCGGCGGCGGCCAGGTCGACATCACCTCGGGCAAATACGTGTTCCAATGCACCGAGGCGTATCGAATCGAGAACGGCAAGCTCGGCGCGCCGCTCAAGGGCGCGATGCTGATCGGCAACGGGCCGACCGACCTTAATCGCATCACGATGATCGGCAATGATCTGGCGCTGGACGCGGGCGTCGGCACCTGCGGCAAGCACGGTCAGGGCGTGCCGGTCGGCGTCGGCCAGCCGACGCTGCGCATGGAACGGATTACAGTTGGAGGAACTGGCAGATGAGCATCGATAAAACGTCCGCACCCGCCGAGGGCGGGGCGAAGAGCAGCGGCTGGCTCAGCCAGATCGCGCAGCTTGCGGGCGTCGTGGCCGTCGTGTTCATTGCCAAGGGCGCAATCGCCGAGCCGTTCTATGTGCCGTCCGGCTCGATGGAACCGACACTGCTGATCGGCGATGCGCTGCTTGCCTCGAAATTCGCCTATGGCTATGGCACCGCCTCGCTGCCGATGCAGATCAACCTGCCGGAATCCGGCCGCATCTTCGAGGAAGCGCCCAAGCGCGGCGATGTCGTGGTGTTCCGCTGGCCGGGCGACCGCTCGCAGGCCTGGGTCAAGCGCGTCGTGGGACTGCCCGGCGACCGCATCCAGATGCGGCAGGGCCAGCTGTTCGTCAACGATCGTCCGGCGACGCTCAAGCCGGAAGGCGTCGGCGAAGCCGAGGACGATGACGGCCATGTCCAGCGCGCTTTGCGCTATATCGAGACGCTGCCGAACGGCGTCAGCCACGAGATCTTCAAGCAGCGCGACAACGGCCCGCTCGACAACACGCCGGAAGTGACGGTGCCGCCTGCAAAACTATTTGTGCTCGGCGACAATCGCGACAACTCAGCCGACAGCCGCATCTCCGTGCGCGAGGGCGGCGTCGGCCTGCTGCCGATGGAAAACCTGGTCGGCCGCGCCGACGCCGTGGTCGGCTCATGGGACCTCGGCATGCGCAGCCAGCCGATCTGGACCTGGCTGTCCGGCTTCCGCGTCGCGCGCTTCTTCACCGCCGTGCATTGACCTTCGACGCGTTGAGAGCAATCGCGCTATCCTGGCCGGAGGTGGAGGACGCAAGAGTCTCGTCAAGACTCTTGTCAAGACTTCTGTCGAGCAGAGCGGCGATCGAGGCTTCCTCGGTGTCGCCCACCGAATGGCCGGTTTCGACAGGCCCCTTGAACACGATCAGGATCGATTGCATCGGCGCGCCGAAGGCTCGCACCTCGGGCTTCATCGAACCGAGATCGATGCGGAAGACCTTCAGATCCTTGAACTTGGGATCGCCGGTGAGCTTGTCGAGAATCGGATTCTGAGCCCTGCAGGTCGGACACTCCTCGGCATGGATCTCGATCAGGATCGGGCCGCCGGCCGCTTGCGCCGCCTTGAATGCCTCCGCCGAATAGGGAGCCGCGTTGTTGGCGTGCGCGGAGAGGACGTCGACGGCAAGCGCCGCCGCAATCATCGCGCCGCCAAACAATCTTCGCAAAAAAGACATCGTGACCTCCTGGGCTGAGCTCACGCCCCGGTGCCACGCCTTCTGCGGTGAACGGAGCGTGCTTCGAATACGCGCTCTAGCCGTGAACGTTACCTGACTACCCCCGAAATAAATCCGGCCCTGCGCCGTGGCGGCTTGATGTCCTTCTTCAACAGACAGCGCGCTTCCTTGCCGAGATAGCCTGGGCGGACATAGGTCCACGCCCGGCACTTGTTGTCGGCGGTGCAGGCGGCCTTGCAGGCCTCGTCGCCCTCGCCGCTCTTGGCGTCGAAGCTGCGGTAGTCGCCGCCGGGCCGGTCGATCGAGGTCTCGACCCCGCCATTGCGCGACTCGACGACGCCGGCGCCGCGCACGCCCGAAACGCAGCAATTGTCCTGCACCCGCGCCGGCACCGTGCTCTTGAGCCAGCACACGGCCCCGTCGCTGCCATAAGTCGGATAGCTGAAGCTCCAGGCGCGGCAGCGCCGGTCATGCTCGCAGAGCAACGCGCAGTCGTTGGGATCGCCGGAAGGGATCGGCTGGTTCGTATAGTCCCCTCCGGGGCGGTCGAAATTGGTGGTCTGGGCCTGCGCCGGGCACGCCGCGACCCCCGCCAGACATGCGAGCGCAACCAACCACGCCCTGAATGGACGGCCTATTCCCATATGCGACCGCTTTCGACTTATTCGACTTTTTCGACTTGCTCGACGTGTTGAGCTTGAGCGCACACCGCTTTTGCGCCGTCATTTGATCGCCACGAAGCTGTACGGCCGATGAACAGCGCAAAAAAGCGTCATACGGACAATGTTATATTAGAAAGCATATTCCTCGTAGGCGGGCTCGACCGAGCCGCCCCAGGGTCCATTAAATTTCGCCAACATTTCCTCTGCCGGCGTGCGGCCACAATCAATGATCCGGTCCAGCGGCTCGAGATGGCGCGTCTCATCCCGTCCGGCGTGGTCGATGCGGGCCCGGCGCCGCAGGCCAGCATGCGCCAGCGCCAGGCATTCCCTGGCGATCTCAAACAAATAGCGATTCCTGATCCGCGCCTTGAAACCAAGACGCGGCACCTCGTCGCGCAGCGCCTGCCGCTCATGGGCGTTCCAGCGCTTGGCGATATCCCAGGCGGCGTCCAGACTGACATCGTCATAGAGCAGTCCGACCCAGAAGGCCGACAGCGCCGGCAAGCGGTCCCACGGGGCGCCATCCGCGCCTCGCATCTCGAGATACCGCTTCAGGCGCACCTCCGGGAAAATCGTCGACAGATGATTGGCCCAATCCGAAAGCGTCGGACGCTCGCCGGCGAGCCGGTTGTTCCCGCCCTCGAAGAACGCGCGGAACGAAGAGCCCGCGACGTCGATATAAGCGTCACCGCGCTTGACGAAATACATCGGCACGTCGAGCGCGTAATCGACCCAGCGCTCGAACCCCATGCCCGGCTCGAAGGCCCAAGGCAGCATGCCGGAGCGCGCATCGTCGGTATCGCGCCAGATCTCGGAGCGGAACGACAGGAAGCCGTTGGGCCTGCGTTCGGTGAACGGCGAATTGGCGAACAGCGCAGTCGCCACCGGCTGCAGCGCCAACGAGACGCGCAGCTTCTTGACCATGTCGGCCTCGGAGGAAAAGTCGAGATTGGTCTGGACCGTGCAGGTCCGGTACATCATGTCGATGCCGTACTGGCCGACTTTCGGCATGTATTCCGTCATGATCTTGTAACGGCCCTTGGGCATGACCGGAATCTCTGCGCGGGACCATGACGGCGTCATGCCGAGCCCGAGGAAGCCTATCCCCAAGGGCGTTGCGACCTCGCGGACCTGCGCCAGATGCGCCATCAGCTCGGCCTGTGTCTGATGCACGGTCTCGACCGGCGCGCCCGACAGCTCGAACTGCCCGCCCGGCTCCAGCGAGATCGCGCCGCCGCCGGTCACGTCGTAAAGCCCGATGATGCTGCCGCGCTCCACGATCGGCTCCCAGCCGAGCAGGAGCTTCATGCCTTCGAGCAGCGCGCCGATGCCACGCGCGCCCTCATAAGGCACGGGACGGTGTCCCCCAAGCGTGA
>Ga0210402_10005374_pt1 | contig 11489 bp, 7 predicted proteins | sample IncBWC7MmetaG_FD_161055 | JGI IMG/M metagenome (GOLD analysis project Ga0210402, IMG submission 161055) | Forest soil microbial communities from Barre Woods Harvard Forest LTER site, Petersham, Massachusetts, United States - Inc-BW-C-7-M | ecosystem: Environmental > Terrestrial > Soil >... | reverse complement strand
GGACTTGTCGGCGGGAATTTCGGCAGCGGTGGTGGGGACGGGAGTACATGCGGTGATGGGAATTGGCGGCGCGCCGGAGGGCGTGCTAACGGCGGCGGCTCTGCGATGTCTAAACGGGCAGATCTTGGGGCGGCTGGTGGTGTCCAAGGCGGAGCACGCAGAGCGGTTGGAGAAAATGGGGGTGAAAGATCCGAAAAGAATTTACGACACGACGGATCTGGCTCCGGGGAAGAAAATGATTTTTGCGTGCACCGGAGTGACCGACGGGAATTTATTGCGTGGGGTGAGATTTTTCGGCGAAGGGATTCGAACGCAGTCGATGATTCTGACGCTGGATGACCGGCAGGTGCGATTTATTGATTCGGTGCAACTGGAGAAGCGGCCGGATGTGAAAGTCAGATTCAACTGAAGAAGTGCAAAAGTATAAGAGTACAAGAGTAGAAGAGCGGAGGAGTTTGTGGCGATGATTGCGATTAGGAATGGGGCTGCGGCTTCACTGTTGGCTGGATTGGTGTTGGCCGGAGTATCGCTGGCGGCCGTGGGGCAGGAGAAGAAGGAAGCGGAGAAGGCACCGGCTGCGCAAACAGGAGCGGCGGTGAGTGCGGCGGCGCCGGCAACGAATCCGAAGGATGTGCAGAGTCTGGATGCGATGGTTGCGGCGATTTATGACGTGATTTCGGGGCCGAAGGGAGCGCGAGACTGGAACCGGTTCAATTCGTTGTTCGCGAAGGATGCGCGGCTGATCGCGGTGCGCGTGCCGAAAGAGGGAAAGCCGGTGCTGGTGGTGATGACGCCGGCGGGGTACGCCGAGCGAGCCGGAAGTTATTTTCTGGAGCATGGATTTTTTGAGCACGAGCTGAGCAGGAAAACCGATTCTTACGGGGCGATGACGCACATCTACACGACGTATGAATCGCGCGAGACGAAGGATGGAAAGGCGATCGATCGCGGGATCAACAGCATGGAGTTTTTTTACGATGGCGAGCGGTGGTGGTGCGTGGAGATTTATTGGGATGCGGAGCGACCCGGGAATCCGATACCGGAGAAATATTTGAAATAAGAAAGAAAATAGAAGTAACGAAGTAATGAGGCAAAGAAAAGGGGCCGGCGCACAGTGCGTTGGCCCTGTTTTATTTTTGGGTGGGGTTGGTTAAGGCCAGGAAGACGCGATCGTCAACGGGAACGGTGCGGGTGAAAACGATAGGAAGAGTGGAGCTGGAAACGCCGACGACAGCGGCGGAACTGGAGATGGCGGGGCCGGCGGGCTTGCTTTGCAGAGAATTGGCGTCGCCGGGCATCAGCGAGATGCGGGTGGTTTTGGGAGTGCAGGAAGTGGTTGCGCCGAAGCAAGTGTCGCGAACGAAAATCTGGCGGTAGCCGCTGTTGGGGGTGCCGGCAGATTTTGCCGGGTATTTAGATGGCGTGACGGAAAGAAAAGCGACGAAGCGCCCGGAAGAGCTGATGGAGGGGAGCAGATTGTCGTTGCCGGCGAGCAAGCCGGATTCGTCGGAAGAAATCAGCGAAGTTTGCGGAGTGCAGGAAGTGGCGGCACCGGCGCAAGTGTCGCGCAAATAGATCTGGCGCCCTGCGGGTGCGTTGGAGACGAGGTTGGTGGCGGCGGAACTAAAGGCGATGAAGCGGCCGTCGGAACTGATGGAGGGTGTATTGCTGTCGGCGTTGGCTGCGGTACCGTCGCTGGCGGCGGAGAGCAGGGCGGTGCGGGACTGGCAATCGGAAGGAGCGCCGGTGCAGGTGTCGCGCAAGAAAATTTGCGAGTGGCCGTTTTGCGAGGCGGTGTAGGTGACGTAGCGGCCGTCCTGGCCGAGAGCGGGAGCTTCTTCAGCGACCAGACTGGCAGTGGTGCTGTCGTGCGTCGGCGGATCGCTGGTGATGGTGAAGGTAGCGCCGTTGCTGGAGCCGCCACCACCGCTATAGGGATTGGAGACTCCGGAAGGGGCGGGAGTCGGGCACGCAGGCGGACTATAAACGGTGACGATCGCAGTTCCCTGGCTCGCAAGCAGGCTGTCGGGAATGACCAGCTTAATCTGCGTGGCGCTGACATTGGTGGTGGGAAGCGTGGTTTGAGTAGCACCAGCGGTCCAGTTGACCAGCGATACCTGAGGAGTGGGAGGCGTTGTTGTGGTGCAAGCAGGGTTGTTCAAGAACGCGCCATTGCCGCTTGCGGCTGCACTGTTAAGCGTCAACCCGATATTGGTGCTACCTGCGCCGATACTGGCGGGAGTCATCGGACTTGTGGCGGCAAGAGCGGGAGTAGGATTGGGCGGCGGATTAATAATGAAGGAGAGGGTGTTGGACAAGCCGTTGTTCATGCTCCCGGAATGAGGACTGAGAGTGTTGAGGGTGGCGACGCCCGCAGTAGTGATCAATGACTGAGGGACAGCGGCCGTGAGCCACAGAATGTTGCTGTTGGCGTCGAGGATCGGGGTGGTGGTCAGGGTGTGGCCATTCCATTGGATTACGGTTCCGGTGACGAAGCCGGAGCCAAAAGCGGTGATGGTGGTGAATGTTTGGTCGCCGGCGCTGACGTTCGACGGCGAGATGGAAGTGAGGCTCGCGCCGGTGTTTTGCTGAAACGTGTTGCCGTAATCATTGCAGCCTGCCGTCAGAAAAATCACCGCGAACGCCAGAGCGCACGCTGCCCCAAACCGCTTCATGAGAACTCCCTTGATTTCTGCTATGACCGCGAAGCGGCCAACTGCTGAGGTGAGATGCGTGAACCGACCGGCGCGTTGACCGCTTCGTGGTCACACCTAAAATGACCGCTTCGCGGTCCGCATATAGGTTAACTGCCACGAAGTTACCGACAAGCCAGTGCCAGTGATCCCCTGACGGATGCATCCTCCAAACCCTGCACAGGTATCATTTCATCGCGGATAGGGAAAGGTCAATGCGGGGCGGAAAATTGTTTTATCCATCGAAGGCGGGCTTAGGCGCGCGATTGAAGCTGGCGCAGGCTGGTCAGCAGCGAGGAAAAGCGAAAAGGCTTTTGCAGGAAGAGCGCGCCGGGGGGAAGCTGCATTTCGGCCAGGCCTTCCGCGTAGCCGGACATGAAGAGCACCTGAATATCAGGCTGAAACTCGAGGATCTGGCGATGGAGATCGGGGCCGCGCAGTCCGGGCATGATGACATCGCTCACCAGAAGATCGATAGTGCCGGGATATTCCTTGGCGAGATCGAGAGCGTCTTGAGAAGAAAAAGCGTCAAGGACCATGTAACCGGACTCCCGCAAGAATTCTCCGATGGCGTGAACAAGTGCCGACTCGTCGTCGACGAGAAGAATGGTAGCCGAGTCGCGCAACGATTCATCGGAAGCAGGCGCGGAAAGATCGGACGCCGGTTGAGGCATGTCGATCGCAGGGAAATAGAGTTCAAAACAGGTGCCACGGCCGAGATCAGAGTGTACGTCAACCAAGCCGCCACTCTGGCGAACCACGCCGTACACCGTGGAGAGCCCGAGGCCGGTGCCTTTGCCAACGGGTTTAGTGGTGAAGAAAGGCTGGAAAATTTGCGCCAGAGTTTCCCGATCCATGCCAATACCGGTGTCGCTAACTTCCAGCACCACCCAATCGGATGTGGCGGCGGCTGAGACGGGAGCAAGAGCGGGAGGCTTGTCGGTATTTCGAGTGGAGATGATGAGTTGGCCGCCGGTGGGCATAGTATCGCGCGAGTTATTAGACAGATTGAGTATGACCTGGACGATTTGTGGCAAATCGGAACGAATCCAGGAGCGCGCGGCAAGCAGCGCGAATTTGAGTTCGATCGCCGGAGGCAGCACGTGCGAGAGCATGCCCTTGGATTCGGCGAGAGCGGCGTGAAGGTCCATGGGTTGAATGTCCAGGACTTGTTTGCGGCTGAAGGCCAGCAGCTGGCGAGTGATAGAGGCGGCTTTGGTGGTGCTGCGCTGGATCTGTTCGACGTAGACGCGGGAGAGCGACTCTGGGCCGAGAGAACGATCGAGGAGTTCGGAGGCTCCGGAAAGAATCATCAGCATGTTGTTGAAGTCGTGCGCGAATCCGCCGGCGACGCGGGCGAGAAGTTCGAGGTTTTGCGATTGGCGGACGTGCGCTTCCAGCTCAGCCTGTTTTTCTTCAAGAGCGGCGCGCTTTAGGCTCTGGCGGTAATTGTCGTAGAGAATTCCGACCGCTCGAGACATGGTTTCGAGAGGACGCCACTCCTCGCCGGAATAACCGCCGACACGATTGGTGACGGCGATAAAACCCGCGACTTCATTGCCTTTGTAGATCGGCACGCCTAGGAAAGAAGCGAGCGCCGGTTGATTCGCCTGAACTGGTTCCGGGGGCAAGACGTTTGCGGGGTGATTTGAGATGGCCGTGGTGCCGGACAGAATCACTTCATCGAAGAGACGGTGCAATTGCGAGGAATCGGGAGCAGGATTTTGTTGGGAATGATGCCTGGCTTGTTCGAAGAGTTCGCGATCGATTTTGAGTTCGAAGCTGGCGCCATCGGACGAGAGAACCAGTAAACGCGAATCATCGAGCAGCACGCCAAGATAGCCAAGTTCGCTGGCGGTATGGGAGGTGGCGAAGGAGAGCAACTCGCGGCCGGCAACACTCCAGTCCGCGGTGTCGAGGTAGATGTTGATGGCGTGAGTGACGGTGAGCAGAATCGAGCTCTTCTCTTGAAGCTCCAGCTCGACGCGTTTGCGTTCGCTGATGTCTGCGATGACCGCCATAAAGCCGGTTTGTTTGCCGCCTTCGGAAAAAAGCGGAGCCGAAGAGATGGATACCGGAATTCTGGAACCGTCGCTGCGTTGACGGATGGTCTCGTCGTTTCTGGTGACCGAGCCGTTCAGCGTGCTGTGCAGGAGCGTTTTATATTCGTGACGCAGATCGGCCGGGACGATGGGATTCGGTTTGCCGAGTACATCGGCTTCGCGGAAGCCAAAGATTTTTGCCGCGGCTGGATTCCAGGAGGTGATGAGGCCATCGAGATCGAAGCTGAGAACCGCCAGGGGTGTGGCCATGAAGAGCGCGCGGAATTGCTGGTGACCGCGGCGGCTGGATGCCTGCCGCGCCGCGTGCACGAAGGAGACGATGTCCTCCGCTGCCACCAGCAGCACCAAAGCTGTTCCTGCGGAGGAAACGGCAGTAAGAATCTTGACCGCGGCGGCAAGCCAATAAACCGGCCGCCAGACGGTGACGATTTCGAGAAAGTGGGTTAGACCGCAACTGATGATGAACAAGCCAAAGGCCCAGAAAAATCCCTGATAGGGAAGGTCCTGGCCAGCGCGACGAACAATGCGGACCAGGGTCGCGGAGATGACTACATACGATAAGCCGATGAAAAGATCGCCGAGGACGGTAGTCCAGAGAAGCCGGGCGTTGCCCGCATAGCAATACCAATGAGGAAGAAAATTTGCGGTAAGAAGCGCGCGGGAAGAGAGCCACAAGCCAAAGGCGAGCAACGACAACACCAGCAAGAGCAGTCGCATAGCTGGCGGTCGGGAGGCAAACGGGAATCCTGTGCGCGGCAGAAACGAATCGTTCATGAAAGCGTGATCCTGATAGGCGTGCGGGAAGCTGTTGCTTCGCGACGACGCGGGCGTTGACAACGGAGGGGAGAAATCTGGCGAGAGGCCGAAGAGTACAGTGCGATCTGACGTTCGGGAGAGAGGAGAGGCAGCCCTGACGTCGAGTTAAATTCTAACGCGTTTGTGCAGCAATGGAGGCGATTTTCGGGGTGACGTTACACGAAAGGCAAGCGCCGTTATAGACGCAGTGGTCTTCCAAGGATGGTCGGTGATTCAAGTGTGAACGCAAGCGGCCAATTGAATGGTGCCCGCAAAGCGGGCAACTGCTATTCTCGACGGCGCGATGGGAGCGGCAGAGAATCCGGGACTCGAGCGCGGCCTGGGGTTGAAGGAAGCGGTTGCGCTCAACATGATCGAGATTGTGGGGATCGGCCCGTTCGTGGTGAGCGGGATCGTGATCCAAAAGATGGGCGGGCCGCAGGCGCTGCTGGCATGGCTGGCGGGGGCGGTGCTGGCGACGCTGGATGCGTTTGTGTGGTCGGAGCTTGGCGCGGCGATGCCGAAGGCCGGCGGCTCGTACGTGTTTTTACGAGAAGCATACGGGCCGCTGCGCTGGGGACGATTGATGTCGTTCCTGTTCGTGTGGCAGACGTTTGTGCAGGCGCCGCTGTCGGTGGCGTCGGCTTCGATCGGGTTTACGCGGTACGCAGGATATCTGCATCCACTTTCGCCAGTGCAGGCAAAGGCCGTTTCCGGCGGGCTGGTGATTTTTCTGGTAATTCTGCTCTACCGGCGAATCACCACAATCGGAAAAATCTCACTTTTCTTGTGGGCGGGTGTGATTGCCACGCTGCTATGGCTGATCTGGGGTGGAATGACCCACTTCAACGCCAAGATGGCCTTTGATTTTCCGCCGGGCGCGTTCTCGTTGTCGTGGGTGTGGTTTGCAGGGCTGGGCTCGGCCATGGTCAACACAATTTACAGCTATTGGGGCTATTACAATATCTGTAATCTGGGCGGGGAAATTCGCGAGCCAGAAAAAAATATTCCGCGCGGAATTTTTCTGTCGGTGCTGGGCATTACGGTGCTGTACCTGGCGATGCAGACCAGCATTCTGGGAGTGATTCCGTGGCGTGAAGCGCAGAATTCGAAATTTATCGTGAGCACATTCGTGGAGCGGTTGTACGGGCATAATGCCGCGTCGTTAGCCACGGCGATGGTGCTGTGGATCGCGCTGGCTTCGGTGTTTTCCGTATTGCTGGGATATTCCCGGGTGCCGTACTCGGCGGCGCTGGACGGGAATTTCTTTCCGGTGTTTGGCAAGTTGCATCCGACAAAACATTTTCCGCATATTTCACTGCTGGCGCTGGGAACGCTGGCTTTTTTCTTCAGCGTGAAGCTGGATTTGGAAACGTCGATCGCCGGAATTCTGGCGGTAAGGCTGATCGTGCAATTCATCGGGCAAGCGGTGGGCGTGATGTTGTTGCGAAAACGGTTGGGAACCGAGCGGCTTCCGTTCAAAATGTGGTGGTACCCGCTGCCGGCGGTGTTGACGATGTTAGGCTGGGCGTGGCTTTTCTGGCATACCGGCGCCGCTCGAAAGTGGGGATTGCTGGAGATTGCGTTGGGCGTGCTGGCATTTCTGGTTTGGACCGCGGGAATGAAACAATGGCCGTTCGAGAAGAATCCAACCAATGGAACGAGCGAGCCAATCGCCGCATCGCAATAGAGGCGGTTAGAGCGTTCGGGGCGAGTTTGGGAGGAAAGCGTTGAAAAATTGCCGCGCAATGTTTATTGCGAGTGTGCTGGCGGGTCTGAGTTGCGGTCCGGTCACGGCGCAAGTGTCGTCTGCGCCGGGAACCGGGCGCGGCTTGCCGGAGGCGGTTGAAGCGATCGACAGCGCGCGGGTAACCACGCGGATTTTGTACATCACTGCGCACCCGGATGATGAAAGCGCGGCGGTGCTGACGTATCTTGCGCGCGGATTGCACGCGGACGTGGCGCTACTTTCGTTGACCAGGGGGGAAGGCGGTCAGAACGCGTTGGGTCCGGAGCAGGCGCCACAGCTTGGGCTGATTCGAACGCAGGAATTGCTGGCGGCCACGCGCGCCTATGGTGTGAAGCTTTATTTCACCAGCGCCAAGGATTTTGGCTTTTCAAAGACGCCGGAGGAAACCGAAAAGGTTTGGGGCGATCAGGTAGTAGACGACATGGTGTACCTGATCCGCGATTTCCGCCCAAACATCATCATTAACAATTGGGGCGGAGTGCACGGCGGGCACGGGCACCACCAGGCCGCGGGACTCTTGACGCCCAAGGCGGTGCAGCTTGCCGCGGGTGAAGCGTACAAGACGAAAGAGAATTGCGAAGATTGCGGGCCATGGGCCACGTCGCAAGTGCTCGATCTGGAGCGGGGCAGCGAGCATCCGAAGGGATACGTTCTTCCGCTGGACGAAATTTCTCCACTGTACGGATTGTCGTGGCGGCAAATGGGTATCAATGCGTTCGCCAATCATCGCACCCAGGGAATCACGGGATTTCTGTCTTCGTCGTTCCTGCAGCGTCCGATTGCGCTGATTACCGAGGACGGCAAACCTTTTGATCCGAAATCATTGGCGGTTGGGATTGCGGAACGATTCAAGGGCTGCACGCCGATCGAAATTGCGGACCGTGATTTGGAGAGCGCGCGGGCCGCGGTCTTGCAACTTGGCTGGAAGGGTGCAGGCGAAAAAGTGAGCCATGCGGCGGCGCTGCTGGATGATGCTCCGAAAAAATGCGGGCCCACGCCGTATTCGCAGAAAGAAGAGGCATGGGAACAATTGCTGGACCGAACCGCGGCGGCCGCGCGGATCAGCAAAGCCGCCAGACTAGTCGCGGGCCTGGACGTGACAGCGCTTGCGGACCGCAATGATTTAAGCGCCGGCGAGGAATTTCACGTAGCGGTACACGCCCACTGCCGGGCGGAAGCGGAATGCAAGATCGGCGAAACGAAATTGGTGGCGGTTGAAGCGCTGAATCAGAGCAAGAAAGAGGGCGATCTCGAGAAAGGGCTGACGTTCACGATTCAGGTGAGAGACGACGCCAATCCGCCGGCCGGCTTGATCGGAAGTCTTTCGACGCCGGATTCCCAGTATAGGAATGCCGCGGCCCCGGCGCCATTGGCGGAAGTGTGGGTGCGATTCCGGCTGGCGGGTCACGAGTATCTGGACCGCGAGCCGGTGAAATACTTTGACGCAAACACCGTGCACGCGGACCTGGTGCCGCTGCAGATCGTGCCGTCGTATACGCTGGCGGTGGAACCGAAACAGTCGGTGGAAATATTGCCGGGAGGTCAGCACGATTTCGATGTGTTATTGCGTGTGCATTCGTATTCGACAAAGCCAGCGACAGTTGGTGTTGGACTCGATACGCCTGCCGGTTGGACGACCAGCGGCGTAGTGGAAACAAAGTTTGATGGCGCCGGCGACCGCTACGCCAAGATCAAGCTCACGCCGCCGGCAAATTTAAACGAGGGAAACACCACGATAACCGCGTACGCAAAGCGTGGCGAAGCGAAATTTTCGACTTCCATCGAGCCGCTGCCTTCGATGCCAACTCTGCTGTGGGAAGATCCAGCTCAATGCACCGTGCATTCTTTCGCGATTAATGTGCCAAAAAATCTTCGAGTTGGTTACATCACGGCGGAAAGTGAACCGATTCCGAGCGCGCTGAGGATGGTCGGAATTCAAGTGGACCTTCTGGATGCGGTGACGCTGGCGTTCGGCGATCTTTCGAAATATGACGCGATTGTTGTCGGCGTGCGTGCCTATGAATTGCGCAGCGATTTGCCGGGCGCGAATCAGCGATTGCTCGATTACGTTTCCTCTGGCGGAACGCTGCTGGTGCAGTACGAACGGGACTTTGCCTGGGAGGGAAAGAATTACGCGCCGTATCCCGCGAAAATCAACAGCAACAAACCGGGCGAACCGTTGCCGCGCATCACTGACGAGACTGCAGCGGTTACGTTTCTGAAACCGGATGATTCGCTGCTCAACAAGCCCAACAAGATCACTGCAAAAGATTTTGACGGCTGGGTGCAAGAGCGAGGGCTTTATTTCTGGACGGAATTTGATTCGAAGTACACGCCGCTGTTGGCAATGCATGATCCTGGTGAGAAAGATTTGAACGGCGGACTGGTCTACACCAAAATCGGAAAAGGGACTTATATCTACACTGGCCTGGCGTTTTTCCGGCAATTACCGGAAGGCGTGCCGGGCGCCTATCGGCTCTTTGTGAACCTCCTTAGCGCTTCGCGCGCGCAATGACCTGCAATGCAGTAGGATTCTTGTGCGGAGCAAACAGAATTTTCTCCCTGATGATTGACTGAGGTGAGTTCCATGAATTTCGTTTGGGCAAGCTGCGGAATGCTGCGGAAGATTGCGGCGCTTTGCGCGATTGCAACGGCTCTGGCTTTCGCGACGTCAACCAGCGCTCAACAGACCGACAAGAAAAAGAAGAAAACTCCGATCGTTGACAATAACAGCGCCAATCCAGTGGTGCCGCTCACCGACGAACAGCAGATCGACTATCTGATTTCGGAAGTGCTGGGCGCGTGGCAAATTGGCGATTCCGCGCGCATGCACAAGGACTACGCGGACGATGTATCAGTGGTGAACGGCGGATGGTCGCCGCCGGTTCTAGGTTGGGCAAATTACGAAACGCTCTATAAGCAACAACGCGCCGCGATGCAGCAAGTCCGCATGGATCGCAGCAACACTTACATCAAGGTGAATGGAAACACCGCGTGGGCATGCTATCAGTGGGAATTTGCCGCGATCATCAGTGGAGCGCCGTCAGCCGCGCGCGGGCAGACCACCTACGTGCTGGTGAAGCGGGATAATCACTGGTTGATCGCGCACGACCACACTTCAGTCGTGCAATCGGTGCAGCCGCAAGGTCCAGCCGGACCGGCAGGTACGGCCGCTCCAGCCAAGCCGTCGAATTGAACTTCGCGCAGCCTAGAAGTTCTTAAATCCCGTGTAAAGCCAAAGGCCCGCAATCACCAGCAACAACCCTCCCGCGGCTACGCCACTGGCCATAATTGGCCGCGACAGAGTGTTGATTCTGGCGATGAGGTCGCGCTGTTCCCTGGCCATATGTTCTTCTGCTGCGTCGATGAAAAGCTGATCGTCCTCGTGACTTTCGAGAAGGCTCCGCCAAATCAGCAAAATCAGGAATATGGCGGTAACGATCCCCCAGGCGATCAGCAGGTAAAAGATGGGCCCCTGACTAAGCGATTCCGGCATGGTGACCTCCCGTTGGACCGAACCGCGGTGGCAGGTACTTGGATTGGACCGGGCGCCTGCCAGAGGGGTAATACGGTATCTACGGCGGAGTATAGCACCAAGCATTAAAAAAACCAGCGCATCGTATTAGAACAACTGATGCTCAATTCGAGGCAGCCCATTCGGCTAAAGGTGTTTATAACTCGCTGCTTAGACCAACGATTGGAACCTTTTGGCATCTAAGCGGGAAGAGGAACAGGGATATTCCAATGACGATTGCCATGCTGCTTCGACCAATGATTTTGCGTGTAGCCGCCTGTTTTTTGTTGACCGCTGCTTTTGTGCCACCGGCCTTGCGTGCCCAAGCGCCTCCGGGGCCGTTGCCCCAGACCGAGCAAAAGGAAGGGCCTTCCAGCGCTGCGCCGGCGAGTGCGCCTAGACCGGATGTGCCGCGTACCAAAATTTTGGCGGGGACTTGGCGTTTGAATCTTGACGAAAGTGATGACCCAGCCAAGCAGCTGCAACAAGCGCGCAGTTCAGACAGCAACGGACAGTCTGGAGGCCGTCGAGGCGGCGGAATGGGCGGTGGTGGATGGCCGGGCGGTGGTGGAATGGGCGGCGGTGGCATGGGTGGACGCGGCGGCATGGGTGGTGGCGGGCGCGGCGGGCAGAACGGCGGCAATGAGAGCGACTCCGACCGCGAGAAAATGCAT
>Ga0210402_10005373_pt1 | contig 11491 bp, 9 predicted proteins | sample IncBWC7MmetaG_FD_161055 | JGI IMG/M metagenome (GOLD analysis project Ga0210402, IMG submission 161055) | Forest soil microbial communities from Barre Woods Harvard Forest LTER site, Petersham, Massachusetts, United States - Inc-BW-C-7-M | ecosystem: Environmental > Terrestrial > Soil >... | reverse complement strand
CGCACTGGACTTCCATGCCCGATGGAGAGCGCGAGCCAAAACGTATGTCTACTCGATCTATCGAGGCGCTATTGTTCCGCCGTCCCTCTGGCGCTACGTATTGCATGTTCATCAGGAGCTGGACTTTACTGCCATGGCGCAGGCCGCACGGTACTTCGAGGGGGAGCGTGATTTCACTTCGTTTTCAGCTTCGACAGGATCGGAGGAAGAGGATAGGGACCAGACGATGATTCGTTCCATTTTCCACTCCGAGCTCATTGACTCAGCATGCGGCGGGTCGGCTGCGTCGGCTTTGATTTGTGACCGCCGCCTAAGTCCGGGCGAATGGCTCTACATTGTTCGGGGCTCGTCTTTTTTGCGTTACATGGTAAGGAAAATCGTCGGCACGTTGTTGCAAGTGGGCCGAGGGCGGCGTCCCCCGAGCGAGATTCCCAATTTGCTGGAAAAGCGCGACCGGAGTTGTTCTGGACCCACCGCACCGCCTCACGGCTTGTGTTTGCAATCGGTGGAATATCCCGATCCGACTGCTTCGCTCGGCGAAAAGATGGGCATCGGGTGAGGTGATGCTAGAGCTAGCAGCGACGTCCCGGGCTAAAAGGCACGAATCATGATTGATGCGTTGGCCCGTTCAAAAGCGTTCGAGTAGAATACAGGTAGAGTTGATCGTTTCCGGAGAAACCGGCAGGAGAAATTAGAATCCAATGGGCGATACACCCGACGCAGCGCAGAAAGTAGCGGCCAGCACGCAGGCAACTGCGACCACGGCATCAGTGGTCGAACAGGCGGCACCGGCGTTGACGAAGGTCAAGGTTCGAAAGCACCGGCAACGTTCCTGTGACGAAAAGGACGCGAAAGGAAAGCTCTGCGCCGGTCATCTGAAGCGATGGTATGACTATCCCAAAGAAATCGAACACCTTGTCGGGCCAAAAGCGGAGATCTACCGCTGCGAATTTTGTAAGACTCTGTACCGGCCCGATCCGGAGCAACTGCCCCATAGCTTCACGCTTCGTTATTAGAGCTATTGAGCTACCGGGCGCGGGCGGGTCGCGTCAGAAGTTGTATCGAAACACTCGATAGGTAACGGCGATGGACGACGCAGAACTGATCTACGACTGGAATAAAGTCGGGCGGATCCAGTTCGATACGCGCCGGAAAGTCACGCTGGACGACGAAACCCTGCGCGACGGCTTGCAGAATCCCTCCGTAATCGATCCCTCCATAGGCGAAAAGATCGAAATTCTCCACCTGATGGAGTCGCTCGGAATCGAGATGGTGAATATCGGGCTGCCCGGGGCCGGCCCGCGCGCCTACGCCGACACGGAAGCCTTAGCCGCGGAAATCGCGGGTTCGCGCATGAAGATCAGGCCGAACTGCGCCGCACGTACCCATGAGAACGATATTCGCCCAATAGTGGAAATTTCGCAGCGCGCCGGTATTGGCATTGAAGCGTCTACTTTTCTGGGTTCAAGCCCCATTCGGCGGCTGGTGGAGAACTGGACCACCGACCATCTGCAACGCACAGTCGAAAACGCTGTAACTTTTGCGGTGGGGCACGGCCTTGCCGCTATGTTTGTAACGGAAGATACCGTGCGCACCGATCCCGAAACCATCGAGCGCCTCTATTCGACGGCAATCCGCTGCGGCGCCACCTCCATAGTCTTATGCGACACCGTGGGGCACGCGACGCCTTTGGGGACTTACAGTCTGGTGCAATTCGTGCGCGAGAAAATCGTGGCGCGTTGCGGAGTCCATGTCCGAGTCGATTGGCACGGGCACTGCGATCGCGGTCTCGCGGTGGCGAATTCACTCGCCGCCATTCTGGCCGGCGCCGACCAGGTGCATGCCGCCGCAAATTCGCTCGGTGAACGCGTAGGCAATACTCCTATGGAGCTGATGCTGGTGAATCTGCGGCTCCTGGGGCTGATTGACCGTGACCTTTCGCAATTGAAGCGATATTGCGAGACGGTAGCGCGGGCAACGGGTATTCCCATTCCGCCCAACTATCCAGTCGTAGGACGCGACGCATTCCGCACGGCTACCGGAGTGCACGCCGCAGCGATCATAAAAGCCTTCAAAAAATCAGATCCGATGCTGGCGAATACGGTCTATAGCGGTGTGCCTTCGCACCTGTTTGGTCTTGAACAAACTATCGAGATCGGTCCGTTGAGCGGCCGCTCTAACGTACAATACTGGCTTGAGCGGCACGACATTCCGGTAACGGAAGAACTGGTCTTGCGTATTTTCGATACAGCTAAGAAGGCCTCGCGGGTCCTGACAGATGAAGAGATCCTGGCTCTTTGCGCAAACGTTTGAATGGCCGAGATGAAGACTCACGGATTCCCTCGCCCACGCCCGCGTAGAGTTCCGCGACCAAACCAATGCGCATCTTGAAACTGGCGGGTGGGCCCGGTATGACTTGGGGCCTGCTCTGCGTTATGCTCTCGGCTATGGGTGTGCTCTCTTCGCGCAATGTCGTGCGGACAAGCCGCTCCTCTGCAGCGGATGTTGCTGCCGATCCTCGCGTGCGGCAGGCAATGGCGAAACTCGCAAGCGAGGCTTTGTCTGTAACTGAGGAACAGATTCGCATCACCGAAATCCCTGCGCCATCGTTTCGGGAATCTCTCCGCGGCACTCATCTTGCCAAGCTCTTGTCCGATGCAGGGCTCAAAGTTCATACAGATCAAGTCGGTAACGTCATCGGGGAGCGGGTCGGCAGCGCCAAGGGCGAGTTTGTTTTGATCACGGCTCACCTCGATACCGTCTTTCCAGCGGGCACTGACGTACGCGTCCGCCGTGAAGGAAGCAAGCTCCGGGCGCCAGGCATCTCAGATAATGGGACTGGGCTTGCCACGTTGCCTGCCATTGCGCGAATTATGCGCGACGCTAAGCTGGAAACGCGCAGCTCTATTCTTTTCGCTGCTGATGTAGGCGAAGAGGGAGAGGGCAATCTGCGCGGCGTTCGCAAACTAGTCGAAAGTTATCGCAAGCAACTTCGCTATGTGATCGCGCTCGACGGCGCTTCCATCGATTACGTCACTACAGCAGCCCTCGCGTCGCGTCGCGTGGAGATCACCGTCATGGGGCCGGGTGGCCATAGCTGGTCCGATTTCGGCGTGCCCAATCCAATCGATGCGCTCGCACGCGGTATCGCGCTTTTCGTGAAAACGCCCGCTCCCGAGAGCCCCAGGACCACCTTCAATATCGGCAGCATCGAGGGCGGTACATCAGTGAATTCGATTCCCGCAAAAGCTTTGATCAAGGTAGATTTGCGCTCGGAAGCCGAACCGGAAATCCTCAAACTGGAAGCCGCCCTGCGCCGCTCCATCCAGAACGGTGTCGATGAGGAGATGCAAGCTTCGCGCGAGCGAGGCGCGGCGAGTGGTATCAGCTTGTCGATAGATACAAAGGTGCTGGGCCTAAGACCGGGCGGTGAATTGGCCGAAAATTCTCCGCTTCTCGCCGCAGTACAGGCGGCCGACGACTATCTGGGCAATCGCGCGCGCATCGAACGATCTTCGACCGACGCCAACATTCCGCTCTCATTGGGCATTCCTGCGATTGCTTTCGGGGCCGGAGGAACTTCCGGCGGCGCACACTCGCTCCAGGAATGGTACGATCCCACCGGCCGCGAGATTGGGATGCAGCGGGTTCTGCTTACATTGCTGCAGGTGGCCGGGCTGAATCCGCCAACCGACTGATCTCGTAGTCCCGCCTGTGTCTCGGAAGCTCAAAGCCGATCTTCTGCTCATTTTTTGTACCCTGATTTGGGGCGCAACTTTCGTATTGGTCAAAGACGCTTTGGCCAATGCGTCCGTCTTTGTCTTCCTGGCTTTGCGCTTTCTCCTCGCCACGGTGGTGTTGATCTTGATGTATGGAAGTCAACTTCGAGCGGCAGGTGCAAGCGGCTTCCGTGCAGGCGCACTCATTGGCTGCTGCATGTTTGGGGGATACGCGTTTCAAACGGCCGGGCTGGCGCTCACCACCCCCTCGAAAGCTGCATTCATCACCGGTTTCTTTGTTGTGTTTGTTCCTCTCTTGCTCGCGCTCTTTGGATCGCGCCGCGCGCCTTTGTGGGTTTGGTTCGGCGCTCTCTCGGCGTTTATCGGACTTTATTTTCTCGCCGTACCGCCCTCGGGATTGTCAGCGCTGAACCGTGGCGATCTGCTCGTCCTTGCATGTGCCTTCATGTTTGCGCTGCACGTCATCAGCATTGGCCATTACAGTATCCGGTATTCTCCGGGAGCCTTGACGTTAATTCAGGTTGCCGTAACGTCGCTGTTTACGACTTTATGTGTCCCGTTGTTCGCTTTGTTTGGGATCGAGCAGCCTCGCGTCATGTGGACGCGAGGACTAATACTGGCTGTGGTGACGACCGGCATTTTCGCAACGGCGGTGGCTTTTTCGGTCCAGGTCTGGGCGCAGCAGTACACCAGCGCGAATCATGCTGCGATCATCTTCACACTCGAACCGGTGTTCGCCGGTCTGACTTCCTTCTTTTTCTATCACGAACGTCTCAGTGCACGGTCGCTGGTGGGCGCGGCCCTCATCCTGGGCGGAATTCTCATCGCCGAATTGCTGGGACCCACTCCCGCCGCCGAATCTTCGGTTCCGCCCGCAGAAACCTTGCGGCACCTTACGTGAGTTTTGATCTCGGCCGAATTGACAATGTGAAGCTCGTGTAAGCCGAGACGCCGCAATGCGCTTGGCGTTTTATTGTTTGAAGTCGACGTCTTCGTAGACGGTCGCTTGAGGATGGAGGCGCTGCTCGAAGGCCGTAATGTCGCCCTCGTGTTTCAAAGTCAAACCGATATCGTCGAGTCCCTCGAGGAGCACCGTTTTGCGGAAATCATCAATATCAAAATGAAATTCCAGCCCTCGCGTATTGCTAACGGTCTGATTGGGAAGATCGGCGGTGAGCTGATAACCTTCGTTCGCTTCTATGCGGCGAAAGAGTTCGTCCACCTGCGCGTCCGGCAAAGTGATCGGAAGAATGCCGTTTTTGAAGCAATTGTTATAAAAAATGTCCGCGAAGCTTGGCGCGATGATCACGCGGAAGCCGTAATCGAGCAGCGCCCAAGGCGCATGTTCGCGGCTTGATCCGCAGCCGAAATTAGCGCGAGCGAGCAGCACCGAGGCGCCACGATAGCGCGGAAAATTCAGCACAAAGTCGGGGTTCGGCACCTCGCCCGGCAGGTAACGCCAATCATAAAAAAGATTGCGCCCGAAGCCTTGGCGCGTAAGAGCCTTGAGAAATTGCTTAGGCACCATCTGGTCGGTATCGACGTTCACCCGATCGAGCGGCATCACCAAGCCGGTGTGTTTCGATATCGGCTGCATCGCGTTACTCCGTCGCGTCGACGCCAAGATCACGTACATCCACGAAATGCCCCGCAATCGCCGCCGCCGCTGCCATGATCGGACTCACCAGGTGCGTGCGGCTGCCCTTGCCCTGGCGTCCTTCAAAATTACGGTTGGATGTGCTGGCGCTGCGTTCGCCGGCTGGCAGCACGTCCTCGTTCATGCCTATGCACATGCTGCATCCCGCATCGCGCCATTCAAATCCGGCTTCGCGCAGAATGCGATCGAGCCCTTCGGCTTCCGCTTTGGCCTTGACTACACGCGAGCCTGGCACCACCAAAGCAGCCTTTAAGCTGCGTGCAACATGTTTACCGCGAACCACACGCGCCACTGCGCGTAGGTCCTCGAGACGCGAGTTCGTGCACGACCCGATGAAAACGCGATCCACAGGAATATCCACGATAAGCGTCCCCGGCCGCAAATCCATGTATTCGAGTGCGCGAACCGCTGCTTTTTGCTCGTCGGGGTCGCTGAAAGAATTCGGATCGGGCACCCGGTCGGTCACGCTCGTGACCATACCTGGATTCGTACCCCAGGTGACCTGAGGAGCAATTTGCGCGGCATTCAGCTCCATCGTCTTATCGAATTTCGCCCCGAAGTCGCTCGGTAGTTCCATCCACTGATCCACCACAAAGTTAAACTCGCGACCGCGCGGCACGAATGGCTTGCCCTCGAGATACTCAAAAGTGGTTTGGTCCGGGGCCACCATGCCAGCCCTTGCGCCGCCCTCGATACTCATATTGCAAATGGTCATACGGGCATCCATCGATAACCCGGAGATGGCTTCGCCCGCGTATTCGATCACGTGGCCGGTCCCGCCCGAGATGCCGATTTTTCCGATGAGTGCCAGGATGAGGTCCTTGGAAGATACCCCCTGGGCGCGCTTGCCGTTGAATTTAACCAGCATGGTCTTGGAACGATCCTGCTGTAGGCATTGCGAGGCTAGAACGTGCTCCACCTCGCTTGTCCCGATGCCGAAGGCGAGCGCGCCGAAAGCTCCATGCGTAGAAGTGTGGCTATCGCCGCACACGATGGTAAGGCCGGGCTGGGTGATGCCAAGCTCGGGGCCGATGATGTGTACGATGCCCTGGTTGCGGCTGAACATGTCGAACAGCCGCACCCCGTGGTTCTTGCAATTCCGCGCCAGCGCTTCGAATTGCAGCCGGGCGTTATCATCCACTAGCGGCAATTCCCGGTTTTTTGTCGGAACCGAATGATCCATCACCGCAAACGTCAGGTCGGGACGGCGGACCTTGCGGCCTGCAGCCTCGATTCCGGCGAACGCTTGCGGGGAAGTGCCTTCATGTACCAGATGTCGATCGATATAAATCAGGCTGGGTTCTCCCGAAACGTCGCGCACCAAGTGGGATTCCCAGATCTTGTCGTACATCGTTCGAGGAGCCATGGGAACTGTATTTTAGCATATGGCTCCGAACGGGATGGCCCGCTCACATGTGTTTGCCAGCAAGCAAGTCAGCCCACCGATTTCTCTATTGAGGCCTAGACGAATGCTATAATCCTGCATCCCATCTATGCCGGCATTCAGCGGCCCTGGGGAGCACTCATGGGTATTCATCTGCGGGACTTGGCCAGTTGGGCTCGCAATCGAAAGTTTATTGCCGGCGCGCTCGTCGGCTTAACCTTGTCCATTGGCATTCTTATCGGAACCGTGATCTCCGGTCGCGTGAACGCGACGCACTCGTTCCTGCCTAGCGGGGCGGCGCCCCTGGAGGTTCCTAACCCTGTTTCCCTTTCCAACGCCTTTGGCGCGATTGTAGAACGCGACGAACCCGCCGTGGTGAATATCTCCACTACTCAGGTCATCGATAGAAAGGGCCAGCCGAAAAGTCATGGCGGGAGTGCGGATCCATTTCACGACTTTTTCAATCGTTTCTTCGATTCCCCCAATGAAGGACCTGAAGCGGAGCGGAGCTTGGGCTCGGGCATCATCGTCGACAAAAAAGGATTCATCCTCACAAATAATCACGTCATCGAGCAGGCCACTAAGATTCAAGTCCAATTGAACACCGAGCCTACGCTCTACACGGCCAAGGTGATTGGAGTGGATAAAGAGACCGACTTGGCGGTGGTCAAGATTGAGGCGAACCGCGAGTTGCCGGTTGTGAGGCTGGGTAACTCCAGCGGCGTACATGTAGGCGACTGGGTCCTCGCTATCGGCAGCCCCTTCGGATTACAGTCGACTGTAACCGCCGGTATTATCAGCGCCAAGGACCGCGGCAACGTCGGGCGGCAGTTCCAGCACTTTCTGCAGACTGACGCGCCTATCAATCCTGGCAATTCGGGCGGTCCGTTAGTGGATATGAGCGGCAGCGTCATCGGTATAAATACCGCCATCATGACTGGCGGGCGAGGCTACGAAGGCGTCGGATTCGCCTTGCCGTCCAACATGGCGATTAGCGTTTACAACCAGATTGTCCAGCACGGAAAGGTGACCCGCGGCTCGATCGGGATCACATTTACCGAAGAGCAAAGCAGCAACCCGATTGTGCTTCACGAACTCGGCGCGGCCAACGGAATGGTCTTGCAGTATGTAGAGCCGGGCAGCCCGGCAGCGAAAGCGGGAATTCAACCGGGCGACGTCGTCACCACGGTAAACGGTAAGCCCGTGAAATCGGGCAGTGATCTCGTGGACCCGATTACCCAAACTGCAGTCGGAAATAAGGTCCATCTCGTTTACATGCGTGGCGGCGTGCAGCACGAAACCGACGTAACTGTAGAGGACCGGGCCAGGCTCTTTCCTGATCGGGTGGCCAGCTACGAAGAGGATGACCAGACACCGTCACGCCCCGCCGCGGTCGTGCCTGCTGATCTGGGGCTGCGGGTCGAAGATATCGGCACGAATGGCACGCGGCGTTCGGATTTTCAGAACAATCACGGCGCCGTGGTTGCCGAGGTCGATCCAGCCACCTTTGCAGAGGACGTTGGCTTCATGCGTGGAGATCTGATTCAGGAAATGGATCATCAGCAGGTGATTTCCGTAGCCGACTATCGCAAATTAATCGAGGCGCTGAAACCGGGACAAGACGTGTTTTTTAAAGTTTTGCGTCACGCAGATAGCGAGCGCATGCTGACGATTTTTCTGGCGGGAGTTGTTCCCCAGGCGCACTGAACAACTACAGGTTCGTTAAATTCGATCGAACTCACAAAAATGCGCGCATACACAATCTCGAAGGTTGGGTTCGCCACGGTATTCTTGGCGGCGTCTAGTTTCGTTGGGCTGGGCCTTGCGGCGCCGCAGGCCGCCACGTCCAGCGCGGCGGTTAAACCCACAACACCTAAGAAGTCTGTTGTTAAGCGTCCGGCTAGAAAGCGCAAACCTCGCCAGAGAGCACAGACCGTGCCAACACCGTCGCGAATCTCCGAAATTCAGTCGGCGCTTGCAGCACAGGGCGCCTACAAAGGCCAGCCTAACGGCAAATGGGATAGTGCGACGATCCAGGCGATGAAGGACTACCAGTCCAGGCATGGTCTCACAGCCACCGGCAAGCTCGACGCGCTGAGCTTGCAGAAGCTCGGCCTGGGCTCAGAGATCGCCGGCCGTGCCGCGCCTTTGCCTCCGCCCCAAACACAGGGCGCCACCCCTTCCGGCCAGCAACAGCAAACTCCCTGAAATCGTCGCCCAGGCAGGCTCTTCATTTCAGCTTGAATTTGCCTTGGTTTGACGCTGTCTCGGCTGTTTGCTAGATTGAAATTTGTAGCCATTTGTGACGTTGCGGCCTTCATGGCCGACCGCGCTGACCAGCACCGCGAGCCCCCAATAGCGTGGCGCTTCGCGGGAAGGTCCGGAGGAGTTTATGGCCACCGCAGCACGCCCTACCGTTTTCAAAAATCTTATCAATGGGGAGTGGGTGGAATCATCGAGCGGGCTTGCGTTTGAAGATCGCAATCCCGCAAACACTCGCGAATTGGTTGGGATGTTTCCTCGTTCTACGGCCGAGGATGTTGATGCCGCCGTCCGTGCCGCTGCCGAGGCGTTTCAATCCTGGCGCTTGGTTCCCGCTCCCAAGCGCGCTGAGATTATGTATCGCGCGGCGGAGACCCTGGTGAAGCGCAAAGACGACCTCGCTCGCGACATGACCCGTGAGATGGGGAAGGTTTTGGCGGAAGCTCGCGGCGACGTCCAGGAAGCCATCGACATGACCTACTACATGGCCGGGGAGGGACGGCGCCTGTTCGGTCAGACCACGCCTTCGGAATTGCCGAATAAATTCGCGATGTCCGCGCGGCAGCCTCATGGGGTCTGCGCCCTGATAACGCCATGGAATTTTCCAATGGCCATACCCTCGTGGAAGATAATGCCGGCGCTGGTGTGCGGAAACACTGTCGTAATCAAGCCGGCCGAGGACACGCCTCTCTCCACCTACAGTTTGGTTCAAATACTCGCAGAAGCCGGCGTTCCCCGAGGCGTCGTGAATGTCGTGAATGGAACCGGGCCGGAAGTGGGCGCGCCGCTCGTGGACCATACGGGTGTAGCTGCGGTGAGTTTTACAGGTTCGAGCGATGTGGGCCGGCTGGTGAGCCAAGCCTGCGCACCCAAGCTGCGCCCGTGCCATCTGGAAATGGGTGGCAAGAATATTTTGATCGTGCTCGAAGATGCGAATCTGGACCTCGCAATCGATGGCGCGGTCTGGGGCGGCTTCGGCACCACAGGTCAGCGATGCACGGCCGCAAGCCGTGTAGCCATTCACAAGAAGGTCTACAAGGAGTTTCTGAACCGTTTCGTCGAGCGTGTAAAAGCGCTCCGCGTGGGCGACGGTCTGGATCCCGCGACGGATATGGGGCCCTGCATCAACGAAGAGCAGCTCCAAAAAGTTATGGAGTACGTTACCATCGGCAAGACCGAAGGCGCCAAACTAATGACGGGCGGTCATCGATTGACCGACGGGCCCTACGCCAATGGCTGGTTCCACGAACCTACTGTCTTTGCCGATGTTGATCCCCGCATGCGCATCGCGCAGGAAGAGATTTTCGGTCCGGTTGTGGCGGTGATACCCATCGAGGGTTTCGATCAGGCCATTGAAGTCGCCAATGGCGTGCGTTACGGCCTTTCGGCCTCAATCTACACCCATGATGTAAACCGTTCATTCCAGGCGATGCGGGACTTGCACACCGGCATTGTCTACACAAATGCGCCTACCATCGGAGCCGAGATCCACTTGCCGTTTGGCGGCACCAAAGAGACCGGCAACGGACATCGCGAAGCGGGCAATGCGGCTCTGGACTTCTACTCCGAATGGAAGACTCTCTACATCGACTACTCCAATCGCTTGCAGCGCGCCCAAATTGACAGCTAAAATAAAGTAAGTGAGTGGGCGGCTTTGGCCGGAAAAACCAATGAAGGATTCTGTCCTTAACTCAAAGCGGAATCAGCAGATTCTTGCCGAAATCGTACGTGCGTACGTGGCGACGGGCGAGCCTATCTCCAGTCGTGCGATTTCCAAAGGTCACTCTGAGCAATTGAGTTCTGCAAGTATCCGTAATGTCATGGCGGATCTTGAGGATGCAGGGCTCTTGTTCCAGCCACACACGTCGGCTGGGCGCGTACCGACGGCTGAGGCGTATCGTTTCTTCGCCCAGCAGATTGTCTCGCAAGGCAATCTCAATGAAGAAGATAAGAAATGGATAAGAAAGGAGTTAGAGGGCGCCACCACTGCCGAAGAGCTTACCGAGCGCGCCGGTCACATGCTGGCCGCGGTTTCTCGTGGCTTGGGAATTATCGTCATGCCGCCGCTGGCGAATACGTTGCTGGAACATGTCCGTTTCCTTCTTCTCCCGGACGGGCGGGTAGTTGTGGTCTTGATTTCGGTGGGCGGCGGCACACGGGACAAGGTGTTGCGCCCTGAGCACGAGTTTACGCAGCCGGAGCTCGATCGTACAGCCGACTATCTGAACCGCCACTATAGTGGCTGGACTCTCCAGGCCATACGAGGCGACCTGCTGGCGAAGCTGGCTTCTGAGAAGGAGCGATACGGCAAACTCCTGCCCGTGGCGCTTGAACTTTGCGATCCGGCCCTGCTCGACTCAGACCGAAGTCGTGAAGTTTATGTCGAGGGCGCTGCGCAATTTGCCTCGGCTCCTGAGCTGACTGGAGCCGAATCCTTGCGCGAGTTGC
>Ga0210402_10005372_pt1 | contig 11492 bp, 14 predicted proteins | sample IncBWC7MmetaG_FD_161055 | JGI IMG/M metagenome (GOLD analysis project Ga0210402, IMG submission 161055) | Forest soil microbial communities from Barre Woods Harvard Forest LTER site, Petersham, Massachusetts, United States - Inc-BW-C-7-M | ecosystem: Environmental > Terrestrial > Soil >... | reverse complement strand
TGTCATTAGCTTTCCAGAGCAATTGTAATTGCTTCCAGGCATTGTCATTGGCTCTCCAGAGCCATTGTAATTGCTTCCAGGTATTGTCATTGGCTCTCCAGAGCAATTGTAATTGCTTCCAGGCATTGTCATTGGCAATTGTAATTACTTCCAGGCATTGTCATTGGCTCTCCGGAGCAATTGTAATTGCATCCAGGCATTGTCATTGGCAATTGTAATTACTTCCAGGTATTGTCATTGGCTCTCCGGAGCAATTGTAATTGCTTCCAGGTATTGTCATTGGCTCTCTGGGGCAATTGTAATTACTTCCAGGCATTGTCATTGGCTCTCCAGAGCAATTGTAATTATTTCCAGGTATTGTCATTGGCAATTGTAATTACTTCCAGACATTGTTATTGGCTCTCTGCAGCAATTGTAATTATTTCCAGGTATTGTCATTGGCTCTCCAGAGCAATTGTAATTGCTTCCAGGCATTGTCATTGGCAATTGTAATTACTTCCCGGTATTGTAATTGGTGCTTGTATTCACTCATTTGTGTCACGAAATTGCAAGCAACATCTGACCAGATTAAACAGTTGACATTACGGGTGACCGGGTGATTTAGAATAAATGTAGCTAAATGCAGACAATCTTTGCCATGTCAATTAGAGACACGACGCCTGAAATTACATCAGTAACACACTCGAGAAGTGAGAAGAAACACTACCTTTTCGTGGCAGGCTGCTCTTTGGAATCAGTTTCTGTGGCCCGCTTCTCACCAATAGACCTCTTTTTCACCAATTCCGTCAAAACCCAATCCACATCATGTACAGCCATCACAAACTCAGCATGTTGTTTATCACATTGGCTTGGAATTGCAGTACCCCACCACGACAATGCCATCAGGACAAGGAACAGGCCATTAGCCCCTCCATGTTCAAGGGCTGTCCAGTCAGCCCCACTTGGGACATGACGAATTAAAGGCCAGTCATTACCAGTACCCTCTCGCCAAGCTGGTTGGATGAATGTCCACCATGCACGCCATTCAGCACTAAATTCAGTTGGCTTTACCTTTGGAGTTAGGTCAAACCGCCTACGACGTTGCATCCACCACCCAACCTCTTCCGGCCTTTTCTTTGTTGGTAGTTTCTATAGAAACTTTAGTGTTCAATTTGATGTACCGGAACTGTCATGACTTACACCTTCTATCTGACAACACTGCTCGAATATCAACCACTTCAAAATGAGATCCTGCCAGTGTTTATCGGTCAAAATTGCCCAAAAATATTCCGCCGAGTCCTTCAACCATCCCGAAAGGGTCAACGTGCCACCTGAAAATGTTAACGTGCCACCCGAAGAAAGACTCAGAGTTGTGGTATCGGACAATTCCACACTGCCATTGCCATCAGAAGCTCCTCTAGCATCATCCCGAATTGCACCATTATTCGTCGAAGATAATCCATCATTTGTCACACCGCCACCCTCACCACCACCCTCACTTAGTGTTGGAGATAGTTGATCATTGTTCGTCACACCATCCTTGCTATGGCCATCTGTCAGGAGGTCCGAATTGGAGGTATTTGGCATGGCGGATACAGTGAGGACAGCAGGGGCAGAGGTTGGTGGAATTGAGGAGGCGGGAGTATCTAAGGTGATGGTGGTGCTGGGAATAGTTGCAAGTGTTTGAGACGATCCCAGATCGGCCATCGGAACATCTGCATTTGACATCAAGGGAGAGGTGAGGCCCTCCCCGTTCTCGTGAGTGGTGGAAGCAGCACGTTCGATCGTCGCAGGAACTCCGAGTTCGGGGTTTAGCAAGGTAGGTGGGGTGATATTCGAACCAAGGGAAGCAACGATTTTGCCGTTCTCGCCATTACCTGCACCGATGTTTTCAACTTCGATGCATTCTCTAGAACTCGATGGGCCAGGGTTGCTGCTACCTGCAGGGCTATCAACCATGGTAGGTTAGAATGAAGTGTTGAATTGACGAGACTCATACTCACTTCCTCATAGAACGTCGAAGTGCCTCCTTGTCCGATTTCTTCCCCCTCTTTTTTCGCACCGGCTTCGCAGAACCCACGTCCAGCTCTGGCAACAACTCTCCATATTTCTCGCGGAACTTCTCATCAATTCGTTCCGCCAACTCCTTGTTCCGTGCACTGTTGGCTGCCCTCGCAATCTCGTATTCGGATGGGTTTGGATTCGCGGGTGCGGGGTCTGCCTTCCTTTTCTTGGAGGGTTGTCTCTCGGGTTCCGATTCGCTGTCATCACCGTCAGATTGATGGTTTTCGGGGTCCGGGGTACCTTGTATTGAGGTGACTACAAGTGCACGCTCATCACATACATGTTGTGCTGCAAGACAATGAATCAACATCGTGCAATCAACAAGATTGTTATACTTACGGAAGGACTTGTGCAAGAAATGGTCAAACGGTTCCATGACCTTTGTATCCCACTCTGTGTTGCCCATGGATTGATCAAATTCTTCGCCGGCGATTGTTTTACCAAAGTGGATACTAGTAGCTTCATGTTAGCATACAATGAAGCTTCGAAATATTGTGAAAACAAACTCACGCAAACGTCGTGATCTTTCCTCCCATGCGCGGATTGGGTCCACCCGCAATACAAGTTAGATTCCAACCAGTTTGTTCAACAAGCGAGTTTCCCATCGCTGCCAACGTCTGTGGGAAGCGATCAATAGCACTAAGAAAAGTAAGTAAGTCAACATCAATTATTACTCGATTAGTTAATGATCAAATCTGTACTCTTGGTAATTCTTGTTGCGTGCCTCTCTGTCCTGGTTATCATCATCCGGCTCTTCCTTCACCTTTCGGCGATGCTCCTCAACTTTCTGCTTAACCTCTTCTGTTTCCTCAGCCCACGCCTTTTGCACAACCTCGTTCATGATGGAAAAGCGTGACTTCGTCGGCTTCGTGTCCTCAGGAACAGTCTTTAGGTAGGCTTCGTAAGCAGCGTCGACTAAGGCCTTGAGTTTCTCCTTGTAATACAGTGTTTGGTAGGCTTGCCATGCTTTGGGCAGCGTTTTTGATTTAATCTTTAGCAGGCCGCGCTTCCCAGTGCCCGAAGAAGAAGTCCGTGTATTATTATGAAACCAGTAGAAAACACGCTGTGCGATTTACATTATGATTGTGAGTCAGGTGATTATCAACAACGAGTCACTTACCTCCTCCGTTGCCTTGGTCTTAAGAGCAAGGGCGACATTTTCGTCTCCCTTCGCATGTTGTACCTCATCTGGGGTGGGCGGTTCAATCGGCCACTGCTGTTGCCAAGCCCCATGTATACCTGGGAAGAAAATAGACGACGTAGTCTTGTCCTTCTGCGCCTGGACAAACTCAGGGATGCGTGCCTCGAGCCACTTCCTCTGGTCAGGTGTCGTCCAGCGCCGTTTTCCCATTGTGTAGTGGGGCGTAAGATTTTCCCCCACTGTGCCTGTAACGTGTTTGTGAAATCGAACCACGCTATGTTTATTTGCTTGAAAATCGTCCGATTTATTTCTGTATAGTTTAGGAGCGGGACCCCAAATTCTGACCCTTGCCGCAAACCCAAACCCTTTACCCTAACACCAAACTTCCATGAGGATTATCCCTACCATAGAAGGGCCTGCCATGTCGGAATGGCCAGCACATGAAAAAAGTGGGTATACTTATGCTTTCCGCTGATACCATTGACCATCTGCTGTCCAGCCTCATCCGAAACGGTAGCAGCAGATGTGACCGTGTCTGCAGAACCCCCGAGTCTTGGGCGTGGTTCAGGTACATGTATTTTTATTACAGCTTTCGAGTTTTTCTGACACCATTTCACAGCCACAGCTCCTCACTCTGGAAGCCGCAAAGCTACCGAATCTACAGAAACTGAACCAGCGCGACCTTCGCATCCGCCACCAATCCCGCCCCGCTGGACCCGCCCCGACTTCGGCATTACGTCCACCACTCTAGAACTTCATTCTGTCATTAGGAGAAGTGCGAGTGTCCCTCCGTCGAGCGGGGAGAGATGTGTGACCACCGCCAACACCAATGCGACAAGCCAGCCAACCATTCAACTTGAGGCCACATTGAGTGCCTCTCTCGCCAATCTAACCCTCAACAACTTGCCTGCCAACATATCTGCATCTCCACCGCGAGCCGCCGCTCGAGTTTATCCACCTTCTGCATTGAAATCGCCAACCAAGAAATTGAAGTTCTATTCGGTCACGATCGGTAAGCGCACTGGTGTCTTTACTAATTGGTAAGGAAATTTTCCAGAATGGAAAAAACTTTGTACTTACTTCCTGTTGCCTAGGCCGTACGTCGAAAGCCTTGTCAAAGGAGTTCCGGGAAACAAGCAGGTTAGCTTCAAAACCGAAGCAGCGGCTTATGAAGACTACTTTTCCGCAAAGTCCCGTGGTGACGTTAAAGTTGTCAGAGTCAGTGCGGCGGATGATGAAGTTTTTGGCCCCATAGACAAAGCGATTGAATAGTTACAATTTGTTTGATGTTTGTTGCTTAGTATTACACGAAATCATATGTGAAAGGCTGCATGCTCCTTCAGAAACGACACTCAAATATGAATTACACCAAATGGACTGGCAAACTCAAGAAAGTTATGTCGGACTCATGAATTATGGCCCTAACCTCACAGAACAGTTCAATTATGCAAATTAGAATTTATTGCTGAATACATGCTGGCAGTTGACACAAGAATAGTGGTCTAGTAGAAAGAGAATAGCCACTGAGTAGAATATGACCAACTGATCAAATCAAAAGAAATTTGATCTTGAGCAGATTCAACTTGAAAGCATCCGAGTCATGAATTATGACTGGACCTCATAAAAACAGTCTAACGATGCAAGTTATTTAGAATATGCGGCAGAATACATGCCAGTCAATACAAAGCTACTGGTATGGTGGAAAGGGAATCGTACTCACTGAGCGTGAAGTGAGACAGACGAAGTGCGATCGATCCACAAGGTGCTGGCTACATAGTGCCATTCAATCACCTTAAACTTCATCGAAACATTGAACATGCGGCGCTAGCACACTTCAAGTTGGACTACTACATGAATAATAAATGTGACTCCATCCATGTATAACTATGAGATACGACTATTTATGAAGTGCGACAATAAGTATGTAAAGATACAACTTGGAAGTACGACTTTTTTTGCTGTCGGCCAATTGAAACTTGAACTCAATTATTCGTCAAGATTTGTGCATTACTAAACAAGTATGCAAATCAAGTAGACAAGAACTTACTTGTTAATAATGTTCACTTGACTATAGCTTATACTACTTGACGTTGTGACGATCTGATATTCTTTCGTCGCGCTGAACTTGAATTAGAAGTTGAATATCCAAAAGTAGCAACATCATGATGAGCCGGAAACTGCCGCTCTCGTGTTGATATCTTTGCAACGTTTTGATGGGCAAGAGAAAGTCGTCTGATGACTCTACCCAACAGCTAGCTCAAAAGCGAACTCGAACTCGAGCAACTTTCAGAGTTGCTAGGTCTGCTTCACACTTTACTTTCACTTCTACTTCACTGGCAGGTTCGCGCGATGCTGCCTCGAGGGTCACCAAACTACGGCAAAATGCAAATGGACGGCTAGGCCAGCGAAAAACTGAGAAACGAGCTCGGACTCCGACCGACCAGCCTGCACAAGAAGAAGCTGGTGACGATGCAGCACAACCGTCTGCCTTCGATGCTGTCCAGGACACGTCAGACAGCACAACCGACGTTCCTGTTGTCGCAAAGCCAAAACGGAAACGGAAACGGAAAAATACGACTTCTGTACGTGTTTTGTTTTCCTACTACATATTTGTACACCATAGTTGACCCCTTTATAGTCGAAATTGAAAGAGTGGCTGCCCTTTCGTGACAGCTTCCTTGACGAACTCCTTCGTTATGATGGCCATGGCGACTATCTCGGCTCTACGGTTTGTGCATCATGTGAACGGGACGATGGTGTTGTCAAATGCAGGGACTGTTTCAGCGGCTGCTTGCTTCAATGCCGTGCTTGTGTTCTAGGCTCTCATCGGGACCACCCCCTTCATCATATTGAGGTGTGGACAGTTTTTCCTTTCGTTTTTCATCTGGCTGATAAACTATGAACTAGCTCTGGAACGGCCTCTTTTTCGAAAAGACCACTCTCCAGAAACTTGGTCTTCGGGTCCAACTCGGTCATGGTGGCGCTTCATGTCCTTCTCCCCAAGTAGGACCACCAAATTTCCTTGTCATCGATACGTCTGGTGTCCACCACGTATCGGTTGACTTTTGTGACTGCCGCTCCAATGGTATAATCCACAAACGGACACAAATCATGCGAGCTGGTTGGTTTCCTGCGACATTCAACCGCCCGCAAACTGCGTTCACCTTCGACATGCTCAATACATTTCATGAACTTACCCTTCAAGGGAAAACTACACTTTACGACTTTTACTATACGATCCTTCGCAAAACCGACAACGGCAAGTTGGAAAAAACCACGGTATGTACACATTTAGTTATTTAACTAGTTGTCGAGGTCTAATTTTCATTGCCGAATAGTATCGTTACCCTGAATTTCATCGTGTTTTCCGCATATGGAGACATCTCCAAATGCTCAAGCGTGCTGGCCGTGGCCATGACCCAGCCGGTGTGGAAGGTACTTCAGAGGGCGAGCTCGTCATTGAGTGTCCTGCCTGTCCACACCCTGGACGCAATTTGCCGGACGATTGGCAGCAAGTGCCGGCAGCACTTCGGTATGTCATTTGCACTAATTTGGCCATATGGCGAGTCCCTAACGGCCTGTATTAGTTTCTTATATACATTATTTCTTGCAATCGATGCAAATTTCAAACTCAAAGGAAAAGATCGCGGCATTGATGACATTGAACTTGCTCCAGGATGGGGCTGCTTTGTGGAAGAAAAACGTTATCAGGAACATCTTGCACAATATGTGGACCAGCCCGAAGTAAGTGTCCTTGACTCTCACATGATCGTGTTGGACTGACCGATTGCAAAAATTCTAGATGAACACCTGCGAATCGCAACACGATGCCATTGCAAGAGCGAATACACGATGTACCCCTGGTTTTAATGTTACCGGGACGGGCCTTGTCCTTTGCGCAAGGCATGCTCTTATTCGAAAAAATGGAGTAGGAGACCTACAAAAAGGTGAACGGTGAGTAATTATACCTTCGGTGATATCTCCGTATATTGACATCTTTTAGATACTGCAACATGGACTACATCGTTCTTTCAACATTAATCGGTGTTTCTCTTCTCTTCGTCGTACTCTCCTATGACATTGGATGTCAATGGTGGAAGAACCTTCGAAAACGTGCATCAGAGTTTCCGGAGGAGATGCAGATAGACAACAACACCAATTTAGAGGTCAAGGTTCCCAGCTGGCATGTCAATGGACACGGCGACTTCTGTCGGACACACTATTCATTGAACTACCTCACGGGAGCTGGGAGAACATGTGGTGAGGATGTTGAGACGAGTTGGGCACACTCAAATGTTTTGGGTTCAAGTGTTCGTGAAATGGGGCCAGCCTCACGTCACGAACTACTCAATGACCACTGGAACGGGTGGAACTTTCAAAAGATAATTGGTTTTCGTAAGTTTTTATAGTTGTTCGTACTCAACTGTTTTCTGATTTGATTGTTTCTTTCAGGCAAACTATTTTTGAAGCGCTTCAATGATGCCTTTGCTATGCGACAGAAACATCGCGACATCTTTGCCCGACTCACTGCTACTTTCCCGGCTGATACCGTCCGTAAATGGGACACCAAAGTGGCGGAATGGCATGCTGATCCTTCGAGACCTCGGACAAAACCCAACCCTTATGAAGAACCACGATCAGGTGAGCAACCCATCCGAGCCTTGTCACGCATTGTTGATCAAACATTTCTTTAGCGACAACGGTTCAAGATGTTCGCCTTGAGCTTGTACAGGAAGAAGCTAACGAAGCGAATCGTGGAGTTTTGCCGCCACACAAAACTAGCATGAGTGGTTTCTTGACACTTGGTCTTGAGCTCGAGGAACAACAGTAAGTTTAACTTTCTCAGTTTTGCTCTGATCTGACTTCTTGTATCAGACGCAACCTTGCGCTTGAGGTCTCACGCATAAAGGGCAAGCGGACGAGTAAGCAGATAGCCGATCTTCAAACCAAACGAAATTCGTTGCGAGGCCGTATCCAGCGCTGGCGTGAGGTTCAACTGGCATATACTCCATGCGTTGCTGCCCTTCTTGCCGCTTCCATTTCCACAGGCCCCATTGATGAAGCAGATATTGTGTCCGAGCATGCAGAATCTCTCCCACTACACCTTCCGTCGTCACTCCCATTACAACTTCGCCAGGGTGCAGACATGTCCACAATCTCAGACAAGGAACGGCGCCTTCGAATGGCACAGGCTGATGATGCTCTCGCTGAAATACGGCGTCACCGTCGCATAGTGACAGGCCTTTATCAGTTCAAAAAGTTGAATGTGTCGGGCACTGGAAATAGGCCCAACACTCGAATGTGGGCATTATTCACGCGATTCAACCACAAGATTACACGTTATGCAGAGAAATATCGTGCTGCTCATGGTGCATTGACCCGTCTGGATCCAAATGGAGACTGGCGTGATCGTCTTCGGCCACTTGGTCCAAATGATGTCCGAGGCCCTGGGAAGGATACCAATGAAAGCCATAGCCGTTATGAACCATCTTGGATATGGCTGGTGCCTCGCATAACTACAGCACCAGATATGGGAGGTTCAGAGGAGCAACTCGACAATAGTATGGAAGTGGAGTGGGCTAAGTCAATGGCACGAAGGGACCGATGGGAGGAGGAAGTCCCTTTAATAGTTGAAGAAATGCGTCGAGTAATTACTTTCCATAAGTGGAAGGCTTGGTGGTGGAAAAAACGAGGTGTGTGGCGCAAAGAAGGATCAGCTCAAATTTTGCATGGTGTAAAAGCCTATGCAGAAAAGCAAGCTGCCTTTTCGGAGCAGCTAGCACAGAGCTCAGCTAATCATTGGTATCCTGCACTTGCCGAGAAGGGGATCTCACCAGAGTGGGTGGCAGAGTATATTTCATTGCCTTTGCAGGAGAAGGAGTCTGCAACAATGGTGGGGAATATGGAGTCTGATGAATGGGATGATGAGGAAGAAGTGGATGATGATTTTGAAGATGATGAGCAGGATCCAGATGCCGATAGAGATATGATTGACTTTTTTGAGGATGATGATTAAATGATAACAAATTAAATTAAAATAATAACAGTTAATTGTAATTATAATTACAATTGCTCCGGAAAGCTAATGACAATACCTGGAAGCAATTACAATTGGAATTACAATACCTGGAAGTAATTACAATTGCTCCGGAGAGCCAATGACAATGCCTGGAAGCAATTACAATTGCTCCGGAGAGCCAATGACAATACCTGGAAGTAATTACAATGGCCAATGACAATGCCTGGAAGCAATTACAATTCCTGGAAGCAATTACAATTGCCAATGACAATGCCTGGAAGCAATGACAATTGCTCCGGAGAGCCAATGACAATACCTGGAAGCAATTACAATTGCCAATGACAATGCCTGGAAGCAATTACAATTGCTCCGGAGAGCCAATGACAATACTTGGAAGTAATTACAATGGCCAATGACAATGCCTGGAAGCAATTACAATTGCTCCGGAGAGCCAATGACAATACTTGGAAGTAATTACAATGGCTCTGGAGAGCCAATGACAATGCCTGGAAGCAATTACAATTGCTCTGGAAAGCTAATGACAATATCCAGAAGCAATTACAATGGCTCTGGATGGCTATTGACAATGCCTGCATGTAATTACAATTGTGCCGGAAGCTTATGACAGACAGCCAGCAATGCTAATAACAATGCCCAGTAACTTAATGACAACCCTGTCATAAAAACTGTGGAGTTGTGCACAATTGCTATGTGGAGATTACCATGGTATTGTGATAACAAGTGGTAGCTACCATTGAAAACGCCAAAGCTGGAGCGGATGGACTGACATTAAAATCCTGTGACAATGATGGGAAAAAGAAAAAAGTTTTCAACATCCAGACATATAAGTGCCACGCACTGGGAGATTACGTAGAGACAATCCGGAAATACGGTACCACTGATTCGTATAGCACAGAACCGGTTAGTACACTCTGACTTTTCTCCGCCTACTTGTATTGATCAACATGGGTAGGGAGAGCTCGAGCACCGCAGCCCGAAGGCGAGGTATCGTCGGACAGATCGCAAATCTTTCGTCAGGCAACTAACAGAGATAGAGCGACGTCAAGCCCGCATGCGGAGGATAAAGCAGAGGAACCTCGGAACTCATAGCGAGTCGGTCCCAAAGACACCTGAAGCACACCATCACATTGGGTGTTCTCAGAATCGGTATGAAAACATTGGGGCATTTCTCCGCGTGCATGCTGGAGACCCGGCGATCAAGGTGGGCTAAAGGTTTCTCTTGTTTTTGTCGTCAATACTAAGGCCGTCACAGGATTTTCTTCCCAAGCTGAAGGAACACCTTCTTGCGCGGATCAGATTAATGCTGTCAAATGATTCACCAATGGGCCGCAAGGATGAGTCATTTCCGGGGACCATGGCCTTTTCTGCCTCCACCGAACCTGACGTCAACCACATTTTCTTCAAAAATGAACGAATTTATAAACACAACATCATGTGTATCAATTACACAACATACGATGTTCGTCGCGCACAAGACACCATCAATCCCGCTACATCGCACCGTGATATTATGGTCTTGGCTGACGACGGTGTCGAACATGCGAACGCTCATCATTTCCTTTATGCTCGCGTCCTCGGTATCTACCACGCGAATATTGTCTACACAGGGGCAGGGATGACCGACTATCGTCCCCGCAGACTGGAATTTCTATGGGTTCGGTGGTTTCATTTAACAGACATACCAGGCAGCTGGGCCGCCTCTACCCTTGACTGCGTACGCTTTCCACCAATGGCTAGTGACAATGCTTTTGGATTCCTCGATCCCGCCGATGTCATTAGAAGTTGCCATGTAGTTCCGCGCTTCGCCAGGGGAGAGCGGTACATCGACGGACAGGGACTGTCTCGATGCGCCCGAGATTCTCAAGACTGGCATCAATACTATGTGAATAGGTGTGCGGTTTCCACTTGGCCTCATCATATTACTCGTTGGTCTGATCGTCCTAATGCCAGGTTCGTCGATTGTGACATGGTCATGCGATTTCATTGGGGTCTTGGAGTCGGACATATCTATGCTCATGGACTCGGACAGGTGTCAACACCTAGTCCTCCGAGTCCAGGATCACTGGGGGCAGGGATCTCCGAGCACAGTGATAGTGATTACAACATGACTACTGACACCGATAACCAAACCGGCGACCAGCCTGGACCAGATCAGCATGCTGGTAGCGTTGACGCAAAGTCTGATTCTGATTCCGAGTCATCTCACTCGGAGTCAGAAGATATAGATTTCAGCGATTGGGAAGATGATGATGGAGGATATTCCAGTGA
>Ga0210402_10005371_pt1 | contig 11493 bp, 11 predicted proteins | sample IncBWC7MmetaG_FD_161055 | JGI IMG/M metagenome (GOLD analysis project Ga0210402, IMG submission 161055) | Forest soil microbial communities from Barre Woods Harvard Forest LTER site, Petersham, Massachusetts, United States - Inc-BW-C-7-M | ecosystem: Environmental > Terrestrial > Soil >... | reverse complement strand
CTGCCGCGCCGTATACGGCAGTACGGCCTTGAGCATCTCGCCGTCGCGGACATGCAAATGCCAGTCGTCGGGCTTGCGGAGGGTGATACGGGCGGTCATCGGCGCATCAGTAATGGCCGAACGGGCCGCGGGCAATGCCGCCCGGGAGGCGATTCACACCTGGCTCCGATCACTCGCCACTCGTTCGCGGCCCGCGGCCGGGGCGTTCCTTGCCGGCCGCGTCCGGCTCTTCTTCAGCGAGGCTGCCGAGCTCGGCGACGGCCGTGCGCGGAAAAGCTGCGGCCGTGCCGACCAGCGCGATGGCGCAGCCGAGCAGCATGTCGATGACGCGCTCGAACAGGAGCTTCGAGATGCTCTGCGAATCGAACTCCGCCAAGTCGTAAGCCAACAGGATGATCAATGCGATCAGCGCCGTGTGCAGCCAATAGCGGCTGGCGAGATGGTGCGGGATAAGCGGCGCTACCACCAGGACGCAGGCGGAAATGAGCGCAATCGACTGCGATCCGGTAATCGCCCAGGCAGCGACCACACCGGCGAACGTGCCGGCGATACGCTCGACGATGCGGCGATAGCTCAAGCGGGCGTCCGCCTGCATGACCACAAGCGTGGTGGCAACGACCCAGATGGTGTGGGTGGGATCGAGCGCCTGGCCGATCCACAAGGCCGCGGTGGAGGCCCCCGCGAAGGCAAGCGCGTAACGCAGCCAGCCGCCCTGCCCGGACGGAGGCTGCAACGGGACCGCCGGCTGACGCGGCAACGGGCCGGCGATCAAATAATCGACGGTGCGCGCCGCGGCAGCCAGCACGAAGACGCCGAAGAGATAACCGGCTTGCGGGAGGTTGAATGTCACCGGTAGGGCCGCGGCGACGGTGAATGCCATGGCCGCATGCCGGCCGGTGAGCGGCAGCATCCGGCCGGTCAGCGGCGCCAAACCGATCCCCAACGTGAGGCCGACGAAAAACGGCACCAGTAAAGCCGCATGGTTGCGGGCGAAATAGCCGAGCCCGGCGCCGACGCCGATACAGAGCGCATCCAGCGCGAGAAAGCGCAGCCGGCTGAACAAGGACCCGGCGCTGTCGGCAAAGCCGAACGCCATGCCGATGATGACGGCGGGAAGCGCGACTTGCGATTCGCCGCGCAGCACTCCGACCAAGAGCGGGACACCGATATTGATGAGGAATTGCAGGCCGCGGCGAACATGGCTCGCATCGACATGAGGCCAGAGGGCCGCGCCGCGCGTCTCGGGCTCCGGCCTGGCGTTCGGTGTATCGTCCATGCGGGCCAGACTATCAGGGCGGCATGCACCGCGCGCCCACGCCGGATTCGGACGGCCGGACGGGGCGGCAGCCCGCGATTCTTTCGGAATCCCAGCAAATTGTTGCGTTAACGTGATCGAAGCCGATTGGTATTAAACGTGACGGAAACCGTCACCCGGTGCTAAAATATTGATTTTAGAAAGCGGCCTGCTTGTGCGGTCGGCCGCACGGATTGGAGGGGACCCCCATGACTGCGCAGCCCAAAGTCGCCGAGCTGGAAGGCAGCCAGCCGATTGTAGGTGAAAAGACCGTAAATTTGGCGCTGCAAGGCGGAGGCAGTCACGGCGCCTTCACCTGGGGCGTGCTTGATCGCCTGCTGGAAGACGAGCGGATCGGCTTCGACGGCGTCACGGCGACCAGCGCCGGCGGCGTCAATGCGGTCGTGCTCGCGGATGGGCTTGCGCTCAACGGCCGCGAGGGCGCGCGCGAGCGGCTGCGGAGTTTCTGGAAGAAAATGTCGGAGGTAGCCTCGTCGAGCTTTATCGCACCGTCCTTTCTCGACCAGACGAATCCAAATTTCGGCCTCGACCAAACGCCGAACTATGTGTTTATCGACACGCTCAGCCGCATCTTGTCGCCCTATCAGCTCAATCCGTTCGACATCAATCCGTTGCGCGACCTGCTCAACGCCGAAGTGAATTTCGATCGCGTGCGGAAGCAAAAAGTGATCAAGCTGTTCCTGTCGGCAACCAATGTGCGCACCGGCAAGGTGAAAGTGTTCGCGCGCGAGGAGCTCGGTGCCGAGCACGTGCTCGCCTCCGCCTGCCTGCCCTTCATGATGCGCGCGCCGGAGATCGACGGCGACGCCTATTGGGACGGCGGCTTCATGGGTAATCCGGCCATCTTCCCGGTGATCTATGGCTGCACCTCGCCCGACGTCATCATGGTGCATCTGACGCCGACCGAGCGGCCGGAACTGCCGACCAACTCGCGCTCGATCATCAACCGCATGCAGGAGATCAGCTTCAATTCTTCGCTGATGCGCGAAATGCGCGCCATCGCCTTCGTCACCCAGCTCATCGACGAGGGCAAGATCGCCGGCGGCAAGCGCATGTACATGCACTTGATCGAAGCCGAGGACGTCATCAGGGACTTGGCCGGATCGAGCAAGATGAACGGCACCTGGAAATTCTTGACCCATCTGTTCGACATCGGCCGCGAGCGCGCGGACCAATGGCTTGCGGAAAATTACGATTCCATCGGCGCCAAAGGCACCGTCGATTTGCAGGCGCGCTATCTCTGAGCCGGATTGCTTGCAGCTCGAGCCGCTTGAAGCTTTAGGACAAGCCGATCCCGCCGAGCACGATTCTCCGATCAACCCGCTGCGTCCGGCGGCATGAGCGGAAGTCCAAAAGCGTCAAACGATGCGGCCCGGCCGGCGGTACGAACATGGCGCGGCCGCTCGACTCAATTCTCGGGCAATGTGAACACAGCGCATGGAGAAGCAATTCCGCGCAGGATGTGCGTTCCGAGCGGAACCAGCGGCGCGTCTGTCTGCGCCGCAAGCGCGCCCGACACCAGGACCGTCTTCCCAAGCGGCCGGCACAGCCCTTCCAGCCGGCTGACCAGATTGACGGCGGGACCAATGGCCGTGAAATCCAGGCGATCTGCGGCGCCGATATTGCCCCACAGCATCTCGCCGAGATGGAGCGCGGCGCCGAACGGCAAAGGCGGCAGCCCCTGCGTTTGCCGCTCTTTATCGAGATGCGCCATGCCGACCCGAGCGGCGGACACCGCGCGCAACGCCGCATCGCAAGCGCCGCGCGGCGCTTCTCCGACCACCGGGAAGATCGCCAAGATGCCGTCGCCGATAAATTTCAGCACTTCGCCGCCGAAGGCATGAACCGCGCCGGCGATGCGATCGAACCAGGCATCAAGCGCCGCGATGACCATGGCGGGAGGATGGCTCTCGGAAAGGGCCGTGAACCCCCGCAGGTCGGCGTAAAGCAAAGCCGCCTGGATGGTCTCGCCGACACCGCGCCGCAAAGGCGCCGCCAGCACGCGCGCGGCGCTGCGCCGGCCGAGATAGGCTTCCAGAGCCGCCGACAAAGTAGCGCGCGCGGCGAGTGCCGCAAGCGGCGCCGCGGCGAAGCGCGCCGCCTGTCGCAATTGTTCGCTCTCGCCGTTCGTGAACGGGCGCGGACCAACCCAGCCCAGCGAGGGTCCGTCAGGCCCAAGTCCGACAATGTCCTCGTGCACAGGGCCGGGCGCGATGCCGGCGAGCCAGCGCCGGCCGTCGCGGTTGGATGGAGTTGCCTCCAGCGCTGCCAAGGAAAGTCCCGGCGCAAATCCCAAAGCCTCGATGACCTCGCCGCTATCGGCGCGCCACAGCCAGGTGCGCCGGGCGATGAGCGGGTGCGGCACGGCAAGCGTCAACGCCCCGCCCGCGAGCGGCAGGCCATCTTTGATCAGATGCGCGCCGAGCTCCGCCAATAGCCGGTCGGCACCCGGCGACTCGCCGGCTGCATCGACGAGCCAGGCGAGCGTCGAGGTAAGCTGCATGCGGCGATCATGAGGTCGACGCACCGTCCTTGTCACTAGGGAGGACGCGCCGATCAGATCGACGTCTTTTCCGCTCATTCCCGCGTGAGCGGGAATCCAGTGAAACATGTGAGGCTCCCGGTCGAAGCGTCTTCCGATCCAATCTAGTCGCGATGTCTTTTAGGGCGGCGAACGGCTCTCACCTTGCCGCTGCTTCCGCCGCCGCAGAAGAACTGATCGCCGCCGTCGGACTCGAGTCCCGACACGCTTACGCCGGGCGGCATTTCGAGCCTCTCCAGGACTTCTCCGGTTTGCGGATCTATTCGTCGCAACTCGCTCTCGTCGTTTTCCCAGGTGCCGTGCCAAAGCTCGCCCTCGACCCAGGTGACGCCGGTAACGAAGCGGCTGCACGCGATGGTGCGAAGGATCGCTCCGGTTTCGGGATCGATCTGATGGATCTTCCGGTCGCGATATTGCCCCACCCAGAGCGACCCCTCGGCCCACGCAAGGCCCGAGTCGCCGCCGCCGCCGGGCGCCGGGATGGTGGCGAGTACGCGGCCACTTTTCGGATCGACCTTCTGGATCTGATCCTCGGCGAGCTGAAACAGATGCTGGCCGTCGAAGGCTGTTCCCGCATGCGCGCCCATTTCGATCGCGCGCACCGTCTTGCCGCTCGCCGGATCCAAGGCATTGAGCTTGTCTCCGGACGCAAACCAGACGTGCCGACCGTCAAACGTGAGCCCGCCCACGTGGTTGACGCCAGGAAAGGGTCCATATTCACGAACGATTTCGGCGGCTGATCTGATCATGTTTCTCATCCTGACGCATGTTGGGGCGAAGCGGTTAGCGGTTCGCCGCCAAGAATTTTTTGTTTGCGCATGCCCTTATCGGAAAACCGGGTTCCACTTTTCCGGGACATGCGCTGGACCATGCGCACATCAATACTCACTCGGCAGCGGAGCCGGGAGTAACAAGGTCGTCGTGAATCCCGGCACGGGCGGGGTCATCCAGCGGCGCGCTCGGCCGCGGCCGAACGACTGCACCTTGCCTGCCACCGCAAGCTCGTCGAGGGCCCGCTGCACGGTGCGCTGGCTGGCGCCAAGCGCAAGCGCCAAGGCCGAGCTCGACCATGACTCACCGTCGGCGAGGAAGGCCAGCACCGCCGCATTGTCCTCTTCGACCGGCCGCGCCAGCACGACGACCTCGCGCGCGCCGCGCGGCACCAGCGCAAACCCTTGCTTGGTCGCGCCCACGTCGGCGAGCGTCCGAAGCATCCTGCGAAGCCGCCCCATTTCGACGCGCAACCGCGCCCGATGCGATTCATCGGCGTGCTTGCCGCGAAACGCGCGCGCAACAAGCGTTGCCCTCGGCACATCTGCGGGCCACGCTTCGCCGAGCGCACGCGCGAGCGCAAACAACACCGGACGCCTGGCGAGCGAGATCACCGTGCGTGCGTCACGCACGACATGACGGCAGGCGTCAACAACGACCGCCTTCGACGCCAGTAACGCTTCAACTTCATCGAGCCGAAGGAGGCGCTCTTCGCCCCGCCCAATCAGGCGAGCCGCGGGCGTGTTCAGGACCAGCGCCGCGCTTTCGACCTCCGCGGTCAGCGCGGGGATACCGGCGAGGCACGCAGCGCTCTCGGCGCGCGCGAGTGCGGCGCGCGCGGTCTTGGTCCGCAGGCGTCGCATCGCGATCCCGGCAACGACGAGCTCGTGGGCGGCTCTCGATGCAGGCGGGAAAGGCGCAGGGTCGAGATCGGCGAGCACGCGCTCGGCCTCGTCGAGGCGCCCGATCAGGAGTAGGCGACGGACCTCGAGGTAGCGCGCATGCGCAGCGTTCACCCGGTCGCCGTGCTGTTCGAGCGTCACTCGCGCGGCGGCGAGCGTCTTCGCGGGCCAGCCCAGATCGCGCGAGACAAGCGCAATCTCGGCCTCGGCGACGACACAGCGCGCGCGCGCCACGGCCTCTTTCGGACCGAAGGCGCGCGCCGCGCTTCGCAGCAGAGCCTTCGCGCGATCGAGATCGCCAAGCTGCGCCATCGCGATGCCGCGAAGCGCGAGCGCCGGCGCGTCGTCGCGCAAGGCGACCCGATTCAAAGCCCCGAGGGGATCACCGGCGGCGAGCGCATGCGCCGCAGCCGTGATCAGGGAGTCCATCGGAATCCCGCCAAACTTGTCACTCCCACCGGTTCCATGTCCGTCGTTAAATCCGTCTCATGATCAACAACACGGCACGAAGAGGCGAATATGCATGACGTTCTGCATAAGGTCGGAATCCGATCGTCGTCGCTGGACGATGTCTATAGGACATTGATTACCGTCGAAGGCCTTTCTCGCTGGTGGACGAGTGATACGCGGGGAGAAAGCAAGGTCGGCGGCGTGATCCAATTCCGCTTTGGCAGCGGCGGCTTCGATATGAAGGTGCTCGAATTGCAGCCCGGCAAGCGGGTTCTGTGGCAGGTGGTCGACGGGCCCGAAGAATGGCTCGGCACAAAAATAAGCTTCGACCTCAAACAGAACGGCGATTGGACCATCGTCCTCTTCAAGCACGAGGGCTGGAAGGAGCCGGTGGAATTCATGCACCACTGCAGCACCAAGTGGGCGGTTTTCCTGCTGAGCCTCAAGTCGCTGCTCGAAAACGGCAAAGGTAGGCCCTGGCCAGACGAGATCAAGCTTGACAGCTGGGAATAGCAGCGCGCCGCCAATCTGGAAGATACGAGATGCACCGAGATGATCTCCAACATAAACGGTTCAATCGACCGTGAGGTCACCCCGTGTCAGGAGCGGCTGACGGCAATCGCGGGCTGTTGGCTTTCCCTCGCAGCCGCGCCGACTTTCGCAATCATGGCGTTCCTGACGGGCGTTTTTGGCGACCCGCCGGACGTGCTCTGCGCGGCCGCGCAACATGCGTCACCGCTCAACGGGATGGTCTGGATGTACATGCTGATGAGTGCGTTCCATTCGGCGCCGTGGCTGAAGCTGATTTCCGGCCGGCGAACCGGCGCCCACCGGTCCTGATCCGGCGGCCGCCAGATCGAGCGGCGCCAAACTTCCTCGCCGGTATCCATCGGAATCCCGCCACACTTGTCACTCCCACCGCTCGATACCGGTGCGTATCTTCTTCACGACGAGAACTGACGCAGCAACGAATTGAAGAGAGGAACGATGACCAAGCAGATAACCACACACAAGACCGGGACGCGCGAAGAGTGGCTGGCCGCGCGGCTCGACCTGCTCGCGGCGGAGAAGGAGCTGACGCGGCGGAGCGACGAGCTGGCGCAGCGGCGGCAGGAGCTGCCGTGGGTCCGGGTCGACAAGGCGTATCGCTTCGAGACCGATGAAGGCAGCGCCTCGCTGGCGGATCTTTTCCGCGGTCGCTCGCAGCTTCTCGTCTATCACTTTATGTTCGGGCCCAACTACAAGGCCGGGTGCCCGTCCTGTTCGACGATCGCGGACGCGTTCGACGGCTTCGTCGTCCACCTGGCGAACCACGACGTCACGCTGTCGGCGGTATCGCGGGCGCCCCTCGCCAAGTTGCAGGCGTACAAACAACGGATGGGATGGACGTTTCCCTGGGCGTCCTCGCACGGTGCCGACTTCAACTTCGACTTCAATGTTTCGATCACCGAGGAACAACAACGCAAGGGCGGCGTCGAATACAATTATCGGCGCGGCGGCCACGCACTGGACGCCGCACAGATCCCGGCGCCCGTCGCCCAATTTGCCGCCATGTGCGGAACCGACGCACCCGCATATATGCGCGATCGGCCGGGTATGAGCGCGTTCGTGCAGGAGGACGGTGTCATCTACCACACCTATTCGACCTATGCGCGCGGACTGGACGGCCTCTGGGGGATGTACCAGTGGCTCGACCGCGCGCCCAAAGGACGCAACGAGGCGGGCCCCTGGTGGCGCCGCAACGACGAGTACGCCACAAGCTAAAGCCAAGTCGGGGGTGTCGTGACGCAAGGAAGGAGAAACCGATGCAAGAAGCCCTTGTCGTTCGCCGCGAGACGCACATCCCGGCGCCGCCCTCCGCGGTATTCGCCTTCCTGACCGATCCGGAGAAAATCCTGCGCTGGATGGGAACCGAGGCACAGCTCGAGCCACAGCCCGGCGGGCTCTATCTCGTCAACGTCACCGGCGCCCGCTTCGCGCGCGGCTCTTTCCACGAGGTGGTGCCGGTGCATCGCCTCGCCTACAGTTTCGGTTGGGACGGCAGCGAGGCGGTGCCGCCGGGGTCGAGCACAGTCGAGATCGATCTGATCGAGGAGCCGAACGGAACGTTGCTGCGCCTGACCCACACCGGCCTGCCCGATGCCGCGCAATGTGCCAGCCACGCGGAAGGCTGGGCCCATTACCTTGGCCGGCTGGCTGACGTCGCTGCCGGGCGCGATCCGGGCCCGGACCCCTGGCACGGCCGCACCAGCGAGTAGCGATGGCTTGGCGCTCCGGAGGTTGCCACGCTTAAGGCTTTCCGCGCCGCGATCCGCGCAAGTCGGCCTGGAGCGCAATTCCTTCACAAAGGATCGATTGGCGCTTTCGTTCTTTGCTGGAGCATGATCTTTTCTGGAAGCCGTTTCTATTCCGGATCATTTCCACGATCTCGGCCGGCTCGCGATTGCGACCGCGGGCGGCGATCCCGGTGTCGATCAAGGGCCGGCACGCGATGCTTAGAGCGCAACCGCGTTAGTGTGTCGTCATTCCACCGAAAAAGACGTAGTGTAATTTTGATTTTTCAGAGAGACGCTCCTTTGTTCTATCTGTCGCTCCATGAGTAAGACCGTCGCAGCGGCCGAAATTCATCGGTGGCTGGCGGTCTTTTTGGCCGCCGAGCGCCGGATAAAATCCAAGGATGACGCGATCGGACTCCGGCGAAATCACTTCGCGGCGGGTTTGCTCCGCTTCAGCTCGGCGCGGCGCGCATGCAGGATCGGCTCGGTGTAACCGTTCGGCTGCGCCGCACCCTTGAAGACCAGATCGCACGCAGCCGCAAAGGCGATCGATTGGTCGAAATCCGGCGCCATCGGCAGATAAGCCGGATCGCCGGCATTCTGCTTGTCGACCACCGCCGCCATGCGCTTGAGCGTATCTATCACTTGGCGCTCCGAGGTGATGCCGTGCTTGAGCCAGTTCGCAATGTGCTGGCTTGAGATGCGCAAGGTCGCGCGGTCTTCCATCAGCGCCACGTTGTTGATGTCGGGCACTTTCGAGCAACCGACGCCCTGGTCGATCCAGCGCACCACATAACCGAGGATGCCTTGGGCGTTGTTGTCGAGCTCCTGCTGCACTTCCTCCGGCGACCAGTTGACGCCGCGCGCCACCGGCACCGTGAGAATATCGTCGAGGCTCGCGCGCGGCCGCGATGCAAGCTCGCTCTGGCGCCGGACGACATTGACCTTGTGATAATGCGTCGCGTGCAGCGTCGCCGCGGTCGGCGACGGTACCCAGGCGGTATTGGCGCCGGCCTCCATCTGCGCGCCTTTCTGCTCGAGCATCGCCGCCATCAAGTCGGGCATCGCCCACATGCCCTTGCCGATCTGCGCATGGCCGGGAAGGCCGCAGGCGAGACCGATATCGACATTCGAGTCCTCGTAGGCCTTGAGCCAGGACTGCGTGCGCATCTGGTTCTTGCGGATCATCGGCCCGGCTTCCATGGCGGTATGGATCTCGTCGCCGGTGCGATCGAGGAAGCCGGTATTGATGAAAAACACCCGCGATTTTATGGCGCGGATGCATTCTTTCAGATTGACGGTGGTGCGCCGCTCCTCGTCCATCAGCCCGATTTTGACGGTGTGGCGCGGCAGTCCCAGCACGTCCTCGACCGCAGCGAACAAATCGTCGGCGAAGCCGACTTCGTCCGGCCCATGCATCTTCGGCTTGACGACATAGATCGAGCCCGCGCGGCTGTTGCGCGCTTTGCTGTTGCCCGTGCGATCGTGGAGCGCGATCAGCGTGGTGAAGGCGGCATCGAGCACGCCTTCCGGCGCCGGCTGCCCGTCGCGGTCGCGCACGCCTTCGTCCGTCATCAGATGCCCGACATTGCGGATAAGCATGAGGCTGCGGCCCGGCAGCGTGAGCGCGTTACCATCCGGCGCGGTGTAGTTGCGGTCGGCCGCGAGCCGGCGCGTGAGCGGCTTGCCGTCTTTCTCAAACGTCTCGATCAGCGTTCCGTTGCAGAGGCCGAGCCAGTTGCGATAGGCGGCCACCTTGTCAAACGGATCGACCGCGGCGATCGAGTCTTCCAGATCCATGATGGCGGTGACCGCGGCTTCGAGGACGACGTCGGCGATGCCGGCGGCATCGTCGCGGCCGACCGGATGCGCGCGATCGACGACGAGCTCGATGTGCATTTTGTTGTTGACGAGAAGAGTGGCGGTCGGTGCGTCCGTGCTGCCGCGCGAGCCAGCAAATTGCCTGGCGTCTTTCAGGCCGACAATCTTGCCGTCAGCAAGCGCCGCGCTGAGCGCGCCGTTCTTGATCGTGTAGCCGCGCGCATCTGCATGCGAACCGGATGCGAGCGGCACGGCCTGGTCCAGAAAACGCCGCGCCCAGGCAATGACGAGCTTGCCGCGCGCCGGATCGTAGCCCTTCGCGGGCGCTGCATGCGCGTCGCGCGGAATAGCGTCGGAGCCGTAGAGCGCGTCGTAGAGCGAGCCCCAGCGCGCATTGGCGGCGTTGAGCGCATAGCGCGCATTGCTCACCGGCACCACAAGCTGCGGCCCGGCGATGGCGGCGATCTCGTCGTCGACCGTGGCGGTATCGACGTTGAAGTCCGGACCTTCCGGCACGAGGTAGCCGATCTCGGCGAGGAACGCCTTTTGCGCCGCGACATCGGACGGCTGCCCGCGCCGCGCGCGGTACCAAGCGTCGATCTTCGCCTGCAATTCGTCGCGCCGCTTGAGAAGCGCGCGGTTGCGCGGCGCAAAGTCATGAACGATGCGATCAAGCCCCCGCCAGAATGCCGCGGGGTTGATCCCGGTGCCCGGAATGACCTCGTCCGTGATGAAATCGTGCAGGACTTTGGCAACCGTCAGATTTCCAACCGATACGCGATCGAGTCCGGACATGAGAAGCTTCCATGTGGTGGACTGCGCGGGGTTATCGCGCGAAGAGGGCGAGCTTGTGCATGAAATGCCGCCCACAGTCTATGGGACGAAGGGATGGGACAGATGCGTGGCCTCCGCAGCAACGCGTATGGGCGCGCGGAGTTTCATGCTTCCTCACGGGCAGCCGCTGATCAAACTTTTGCGCTGAAAGTGGGACGGCCCCGGGCCGATCGGTCACTGCGCGCTTACGCGGCGACCGCGCAGTAGCATTCCGGCGACAGTCGCCGGCCTGCGCGCCGAGGCACTCCAAAATGTGCTCATCAGGCGAACTACTTTCCGTGGGAACGGAGCGCGGGCGTTCAGGCGCCGTACAACTTGCGGTATGTCCACCAGACCGCCGCCGCCAACACGAGGCACGCGCCGAACGGTTCCGGCACGCAAAATGCCCCGAGCGTTGCAAGCGCCGCCGGCGACTTGATTTTCCCCAAGCTTTTCATTCCCGCCCAGCCCCTCGTTAACGAGGCATTAAGCTTAACAAAGGATGAAAGCTTGCAAGCGGCCGAGCGCCGATATGGTTAACGCGCCGGGTTAGGCCGCCAACTCTTCCAGCAGGGCTTTGGTGCCTTTCAGATCACGCCCTAT
>Ga0210402_10005370_pt1 | contig 11494 bp, 8 predicted proteins | sample IncBWC7MmetaG_FD_161055 | JGI IMG/M metagenome (GOLD analysis project Ga0210402, IMG submission 161055) | Forest soil microbial communities from Barre Woods Harvard Forest LTER site, Petersham, Massachusetts, United States - Inc-BW-C-7-M | ecosystem: Environmental > Terrestrial > Soil >... | reverse complement strand
CGCGACCTCCTCCGCCAATTTCTTCACGGTTGTTTCAGGCAGAACAAACAGATACTGGTTGTCGGGTCTCTGGAATTTTTCCCATCCCAGAGAATGCACCATTCCCGCCTCAATTCCATCGGGCTTGCGGAGGTGCCAGTGATCGTGAAACCGCCAAACCACCATGCCATGCTTTTCAATGAACGCCCGTTTCTCGGCCCAAACCGGATCGCTGTCCGGCAGACCTTCGGGTGTGTCCAAATGCGCATAAAATGTCGGCTCATGCGTGATCACGAAATTCAATCCCTTTGCCGAAGCACGTTGCAGAACATCCATCGTCGCCATCATGGTCACTGCAATTCCCGTCACTGCGGTGTCAGGGTTCCCGGCTTTGAAGGTGTCAACTGTCTCGCTTTTCCATTCGACTCCCACATGCTTCTGAATTTCCGCAACCACTTGTCGCGCGGTGATTCGTTGTTCCTGCGCCGTAGTTCTCGCAACGGCCAGCAACATCACCAGTAGGATCCAAGAACGAGCTATCGTATTCTCCACGTTCCTCCGCCTCCTTAACTCCGTGGCTTCAGAGTTTTACCACCCGATGTCAGAGCCTAGTCCTTTGAGGTGTGAAGCAGCAACTTAGGGTGGGATATGCGCTGAATTCGAAATGATCCATTTTGTCAGCACAAGGCGTTCCGAGCACCCTTGCACTCTACATATCGCGAGGGGCCGCTCTAGCGAGCGGTCCTCAACTAGAAAGCTTCAACTCGCGAATCGCATCTCCGGCGCCGCTGAGGTTGGCCAGACGCATTTCGGAATACTTGCGGGATAAGAGCACGCCGGGTGCGCCGGCGCGGAACGCCGCCAGAACGGCTTCCTTAACGCTTTGCGGTGTGCACTTGCTGTTGTGCGGTTCGGTGGGGATATCGATATCAATACCCGGCCAGATCAGCGTGCGCGTGCCGGCAACGCCCTCCAGCGCGCGCTTCGTCTCACGGCTGACATAATCCGCCGAAAGCCCGGTGTGAGGAATCTGATCGTAGGTGCCTTCTTTGCTGGGCTGGCCGAATCCCATCTGCGCATAATTCATATCGAGCAGGCTCGGTTTCGAGAGATCTCCATAGAGTGTCGAGCCGATATTGTCGGCATACAACGCCATCCGCTCGCCGCCGCAGTTGTTGTACATCACCACCTTAATGAAATCTGAATAGTTCGAAAGTTCATGAAGGTCCTGCTCCGCGCGGTAGATGGGATTGAAGGAATTGTTGTGCCAGATGTGCCAGCCCACCGGCACCGCCGGTTTCGCGGTCTTTACCGTCTTGTAAATAGCGGCGTAGGTTTCGCGAAGGCTGTCGGTCCAGAGCATTTCCCACGCGGCGAGTTCGGGATAACGCAACAGCAGTCGCCAGAATTGAACGTAATAGCCGTCGACGGGGCGTTTACCGCTCCGCGCCGAGCGCACGAATTTTTCCAGTTCCAGAAACCCTTGCCGGGCGCGCTCCACATTGATGCCTTGCTGTTTCGCTTTGCTCTGGCAAAATTGGCAGAAGCACGTTACTTCGCCCGGGTCGATCGGCGGCGTGTCATGGGTGGCGCCCAGACTGTCGCAAAGTGCACCTTGACGCTCCGATCCCCACATGATGCCGTCGATGTCATACGAGCGCGCGTAGTCCTCGACCAGTCCGGTGAGGAAATTCCGGTAGTCCGGATTGTTGACGCACAATGTTTCGGCATTGCGCCCGTGCAGGTCTCGCTCCTGGACTTTTTCGATGTTCGGCAAGTCTGTACGAAACACATCCTCCAGCCAGCAGATGACCTTCATGCCGCGCTTCTTCGCCGCAGGAAGCACTTCGGCCAGGATGTCGAGGTTACCGTGATCGGGCGCGCGCGTCTCCTTTAGCACCGTGTTCTTGTAGTACTGAGGATGAGGAGTCGCGAAGTTTCCGCCGTGAAAATTGAGATCGTACTCCTGCTTGCCGTGATCGGGCAGCGGCTGGCCCGGAATCTGCCGCCCGGCAATGCCTCGACCGTAGGTGAATACCGCGAGAAACAGCGTATTCACGCTGGCCCGTTCCTGAAGTACGTCGAGAACTTTTTCGGTGCCTTCATCGACAAAGGAAACTGCTCCGACCTGGATGCCGATCATTTTGGATGTCACAGCAGTATGTCCTGAAGTTGGCATCGCCAAGGCGGCTCCGGCTCCAGCGGCGACCTTGAGGAATTCGCGGCGATTAACGTCCAACTTCAACATGGAGCGCTCCTACTTTCTTTGGTAGCAGCCGATGTCGATCTTTCCAGATTTCGCTCGCGGTGAGCCTTCAAGATCCAGTTCTCCCACCGGCAGTCCTTCAGTCGTACCAGCGGCGACGGCGGGAGAATCTGATCGCAAGTGAAAGTCATTCGCCGCTGCGTCAACAAAATGCGGATCCAGAAAACGGGAATGACGGTCGTTTCCCGTTGACTGAACATATTGCTCGAATCCCGTCACCGTGCCAGCAGACTCTTTCCAAGTGCTCGCCTTCGATCCTGAAGAGCAGTAATAAAGATTGTGATCGATCGCAACCGGAGGCTTTTGCTTATCAACTTGCGATCGGTTCAGCGTGACAAGACAGCGCGGGCCCGCGTACACGATGTTGTTCGCAAAAACATCGTCCGCCATGTTCCACTGCATCTGGAACTCACCGGACCCCGTATCCGACGTATCGTTCTCGTAGAGCGTGTTGTTGACCACCGAGCTGTGATCGGTGTGTCCCCGCTCCGGCGCATAGCCCCCGATGGAAACGCCCGCGGTGTGGCAATGATAGATCAGGTTATTTCGCGCTGTGATGTAGCTGGTGGCGCGGTCTTTATGCTCACTGGCCAGCTCGATTCCGAAGTCGTCATCATGCATGATGTTCTGTTCGATCAGGATTCTGGTGCCGCCGTCCACGTAAATGCCGTCGGAGTTTTCTTCGTTCTGGTATGCCGGATTGCCGCGCGAGTGGATGTTGTAGACCAGATTGCCGCTCACCACTCCATCGCGGGCCTGGTCCACCGCGGGATCTGGCGCCGTATGCTCGAAACCGATGACGTCGATTCCGATGTTGTTGTTGTCGTGGACAACATTGTGCGTAATGCGGAAATTCGTGACGTTCCCGTTCACCACCAGCGATTCGCTCGAACCAGTTTGGAGATGATGGACTTCGTTGCCGTCAATCACCAGTTCGCTGATGGGAGTCTTGGCGTCGGTACCATAGACGGCGATGCCAAACCCATTCCCCCCACTTCCCGGATGATCACGTCCAGGAAATGTCTGCTCGATGTGATGAACGTTGTTTTTCAGCAGTTCGATGTGCGACCCGGCTCCCATAACGTCGATGCCCATTGGGGCGAGCCGGTGTTCGGCGGTATGAAAATTACGAATTTCGAAACCTTCGATCCTTATGTAGCTCTGGTTGTGAATAGTTAGTACGGCTTGTCTGCCTGAGGGTGTGAAATGGCCTGCGTCAAGAATGGCCGTCTCACCTGAATAGCTTCGAAACGTAATGTATCCGTCCGTCGCGTTGCCGGATGCCTTGATGGTGACGAGCTCTTCGTAGACTCCACCGCGCACGTTGACGGTACTGCCCGCCCGCACAGTGTCTGCGGCATGTTGAACGGTGCGCCAGGGCGCCGCTTGAGTGCCGGGATTCGAATCATTCCCAGTCGTCGAGACATAGAAGGAAGAGTTGGACTGGCCAAGGGCCCCAGAGACGCACACCAATAACATAAAGAGAGCTGAAAGTTTCACGCTCGTCACTCCCCGCGGCGCCGCCGCCGCTCGCATATCAGACTATCGAATCATTTCCTTTTATATCGTTGTCTTTCATTTGTCCAGCACAAAGAGACCGCCAAACGCGAAGAACGAAAATCGTGGCCACGGTAATTCCGGGAGAGTGAAGTGGACTTCGCGACCCTGGATTCAGGGTAGTCAATGGCGGAGAGCCCTTCGGGCCTCTAAGATAACGCCTTGACAGCAGTCCAACCGAAAGTAGACATGATAGTGCCGTCGCACTTTGGCTCTCAGAGTTTTTCAGGGATTTGTACGCAGCCCGAAAGAGCGTGACGCTGCTCGACCAGTAGCCGATAGCCGATCGCCAGGCGGCGAGCACAGGAGGAATATGCCGACATTGGACGTATGCGTGGTGGGTGAAATCAATCTGGACTTGATCCTCTACGGTCTGCCGAAGGACCTGGTCTTGGACAGGGAACTGCTGGCCAGCGGCCTCGCACTAACCTTGGGCAGTTCGTCCGCAATTTGTGCCCATAACTTAGCCACGCTTGGGAGCAAGGTTGGTTTCGTTTCGAAAACGGGGGGCGACGCGCTCGGCAAAATGGCTCTCGAAAGGCTGTCAGCTGCCGGCGTCGACGTGGGCCGCGTAAAGCAGGCAACTGGGCGTACGGCTACGGGACTAACCGTCATCTTGCCTTATTTGCACCAGCGGTACATCTTGACCTATCCCGGCACGATGTTTGAAATGCAGTATTCGGACATTGATATGGGGTACGTGCGCTCGGCGCGGCATCTGCACGTTTCATCGTTCTTCCTGCATCGAGCGTTGCGGCCAAGAATCTTAGATCTCTTCCGGCAGGCGAAGGCGGCAGGCATGTCAACTTCTCTCGATACCAACGACGATCCCGAAAACAAATGGGACCGGGACTTGCTGGACGTTCTCAAACACGTAGATATTTTTTTTCCTAATGATCGTGAGGCGAAGAAGGCCGCCCGCACCGAAGACCTTTCGCAAGCGATCAACGTGCTTGCAGGCCTGGCGAAAATTGTAGTCGTGAAACGCGGCGCTTCCGCAGCCATTTGCCGGTCAGGGCAGGAGCAGTTCAGCCTCATGCCTCCGACTGTGAAGACCGTCGATGATGTGGGCGCGGGAGATAGTTTTGCCGCCGGGTTCATCCACCAGTTTTTGACAGGTGCGAAGACTGAGGACTGTTTGGCCTATGCCAATGTTGTTGGCGCCTATTCCACCACGAAAGAAGGTGGCACCGAGGCGTTCCGCGATCGTGCCGCACTCACCAGCTTTATCCGGCAGCACTGGAGTGCCAAGCCACGGAGCTAGGTTTTTCTGTCAAGGCTGCGCAAATGGGGCGCATCGCCCTTATTTATTGTGGCTGCACTTCCAGAAGCAGATTTCCGTCAAACTCAACCGGCAGATGCGCGGTGGGTCCTGACACTGTTCCGAGACTCTTTCCTGCAACGTAGTCGACGATGCTGTATTTACGGTCTTCGAGGCCGCGCAGTTCGACCGGCCCCTTCCACTGCTTCGCAAAAAAGGCGTAGTACATGGTCTTGTTCTTGCGGATTACATGCGTCTCGGGCAGATCGAAGCCGATGTCATAGAGTTGCCCGAGATATTGTCCTTTCGACAGCATCTTCTCCCGATAGATTCGAAGCCACTTTTCGAAGTTCTTCTCGCGTTCCGGGGTCAGGTCGGATTTGCCGTGCTTTGTGACTAAAGAGGGAAGAACAAACTGCGTGCCCACCACGCCTCCCACGCCCAAAGTGGATGCGAAGTCATTAGCGCCATCGCTCAGTTCAACGTGGTCGCCGAAGAAGGGAACGTTGTCTCCCATCAGAGCTTTTAGTGTCTTTGCCTTGGAACGAATTTGAAAGGAACCTCGCGGGTCGGACGCAACCGACATATTGAAGTGCGGCATGGTGAAAAAAGAGAACGCCGTGCCGCAGGGGCAGAACTCCACCAGAGCCCCGGGCTTAACCGACTGTGCAGTGTCGTAGATTGCCTTGAAGAAATCGGGCAGAGCTTCGACCGAATCCTCCGGCTGGGCGTGATGATGAGACGGGTTGTAGCAGGCTGGAACTCCGTTCATATCCTGGCCGTCGAGCTTCAGCCCGTCAAATCCCCAGTCCACCAGAATTTTTCGCACCAATGCCTGGTGGTACTCCACGACGTGGCGGTTGGCTGGGCACAAATAATAAGAATCCCACCAGGAAACTTTTCTGGTGGAACCGTCTTGGTTCAGTAACTCGTAGTCGAGATGATCCCGGAGCAGTTGCGAGTCCGGCACGGCGCTGAGCGGCGACCACCACAGCTGTGCCTTGAATCCTTCCTGGTGAATGCGGTCCACCAGGGCCTTCATGTCAGCGTCGCCGTTGGGAAACTTTTTGGGATCGAGCTGCCAATCGCCCACATTGTTCTGCCAACCGTCATCGAGCGTGACCCACTTGAATCCCAGTCGCTTCGCCGTGGGAAGTGAGTCATACACCTGCTGCGGCTGAACCTTTCGCCCATATCCCCAGGCGCACCAAATGGTGCCGAAAGCGTCGTCGGGCGCGGTGGCCATTTCAAAGCCTTGTTTCATCATGAAGCGCCGGTAATCGGTGAGTGCGCGGAAGTAGTCTCCCTGATGGACCGCGGCGAAGGTGCGAAACGTATGAAAACTTTCTCCAGGGCCTAATGAAATATCTTTGGTGAAGCGTACCGCAATGCTGGCGTGTTCGGGGTCGGGCATGGATACGGGGAGGAACACGAGCTTCGGCCGCGGCTCAACATGTCCCACAGCCATTCCAACATCCCGCCGCCAGACGTCGATAACCGGTGTTCCGCCGCCATAGTCGTCGGCATTCATGCCTTGATAATTTTCCTGCTGAAAATTGGCGTGCAGCGGCAGGATCCAGTTGGGACGTTTCTCATAGGAGCCGCTCTGGTAAGACCAGAAGGCTGGCGTGCCCACATTAGGTTGCGCGTTCACGGTGTACGCGTTGTTGGTCCAACTCTTGATCGCGAGCTTGGAAGTCCCGGTATTGGTGTATTGGACATCGAAGAACGCCATCGTAGGAAAGTCGTCGTATACGGTGACGGACACCGTCTTTTTTAGCTCTTCTGCTTTTCCTTCCACGGTGAGCCGGTCACCCTCCCCGAAAGTGTCCTTCGTACGCTCGTGTTTTTGCGAGGTCAGAAGAAATTCGGTCGAGGGTTTGTCAGCGGTGGTCACGGTCTCAGAGGCAGCGAACGGCCCCATCACCGTCTCCTTCTTATCGAAGCGGGCAATCACGCGGCTGCGCAGGTGGTTATCAAATTCAATGCGCACATTGCCGCCTTGAATCTGTGGCTTGCCGGTGCGGACACCCGCGCCTACAGCCAATGAGGAAGCCGCAAACGCGGTTGCGAAAACAAGCCAAAGCATGGCTGCCGTTGCAGCGCTCAGCCGGAGGATCGGGTTGTTGTCAGATGGCAAGGTTCGCTCTTTTCGGAGTAACCCCAGAACGTTGTGGATCGCAAAACAACAACGCAAAGGGAAAATTCAATGAAATGAAGCGTAAACAATCGTAATACAAGCAAAGACTTTCAAAGTCAACCAATTTTGGGGGCCCAAAGGGGCTGGAGACCTGCTGGTCGCATGGATTTTTCTGACATTTGCCACAAACTGTCGAAATGCTCGCTGGTCGCTAAGAAAAGCAGATTCGTTACAAGTTTTCAAAATATTTGGCAGCTTGCACTGGACAAACGAAATAAAACGATATAAATAGTAACTTTCCGATAATCGCTGAAGATGTGAATCACCTGGCGAAGTTGGGGTTCCATGCTGTTTGGCCGAATGTGTTCGAACCACGAGTGAGGAGATAACTCCGGATGCAGCGTAGAGATTTTCTAAAAAGCACCGTCGCAGTCGCCGTAGCTGCAGAACTTGGCATGGGTAAAGCGCAGGCGAAGGTTCCCGCACACGACTGGGGAAGATATGACTTCGGCTCCGGTCCCCAGGTGGCCGATCGCCTCAATCAAGGGCCGTTCCCGCAATACCCGCCGGACGCCGTCATTCCCACGGACGATGTGGTGATGACGACAACCGCTTCGGAAGAAGCAGTGCCGAACTTTGGCAAGGGACTGGTCACCTATATCACGGCAGACAGTGGCACGGAGGAAATCAAGTCGGACAACATTCCTCAGGCGATCGAAGACCTGGTTCGGTTTCCCTTGGGCCAGCAGCTTTATATCCGCCCGACCTGGAGAGAAGTGCAGTCGCGGCCGGGACGCCTGGAGCTACCCGGCTACGTAAAGCAAGTTCTTGAATTGGCAAAGACGAACAACAAGCGGATTGGATTGCGAATTCAGATGTGCGCTCCAGACTATAAACACGAAGCTGCATTGCCCGATTTTGTGTTGGAAAAAGTGCCGAAAGTTGATCTGGCGGCGCCTAGCGATCAGGGGGACATTGCTGCCGGGAAAAGATTTTTGGCCAACCCGCACTCACGTTATCAGCCCCGGTATGACGATCCGTTTTTTCAGCAGGCATTCAAGGATTTGGTTGGCCAGTTGGCAGCTGAGTTCGATGGCAATCCGCTCATCGAGTTCATCGACACTTTTATGTATGGATTCTGGGGTGAAGGCCACACTTGGCCATTTCCCAACAATCCCTTTCCTGACTACCTGACGGCAGAGCGCACCTGGATGAATATGCTCGAAGTCCAGCTCGAGAATTTCAAGAAAACTCCTCTGCTGACCAATACCCAACCGGATTACAGCCGTGTCGGCAATGCGGAGATGCTGGACCGCACGGTCCGCAGCAATAACTGGATTCGCAGCGATACCATCTTTATCGAAAACGAGCAGATTGAAGCGCTCAGCAACCGCCCGCCCTGGATCGCGGCGTTACTGGAGCAGGGGATTCCGGGTAAGCCACCCGATCCGATCGCTGACCATGAAGGGATATCTCCGGCAGAAAACATGATCGATCACGTGATCGATATCGGGGCGAATTACTGGTCGCTCTGGAACTTTCATCAGATTAGCGCGAAGAATCTGATGAGCTACTACCAGGCTTATCCGGCAGCGTTCGACCGCATCAACCGCCGCATTGGCTATCGAGTGCGTCCGTCTTTCATCTGGAGCTATAAGGACAGCAGCTACCTGGGGCTGATCATTGGCTTCGCCAATGACGGCATCGCGGGCGTGCCTGGCGTGTTGCGGGTGACCATCGAGAGCCCGGATGGAAAAGCGCTGACCAGCGGCTGTCTCGACGCCGGTTACCCGTTACCGGGCAAGATTCGCCAGGCCCAGTTCGTGCTTCCGGGCACGACGGATTGGAAGGGATTGAAACTTAGAGCTGAGGTCGAGGTAAAGGGAATGCGCTATCCCGTGCGCTGGGCCTGTCACCAGAAGTTGAACGATGACGGCTCGCTTACACTGCGTCCCAATCTCCGTCAGCAGGTCTAGGCTGCAGTTGTTCTTGTTGTTGTTCTGTTGCCAGAGACGAGCGAATTCGTGTATCACGGGAAGACGGGAAGAACGCGACGCGGCGGATCCTCACGTCGGATTGAGGTCGTCGGATTGAGGTCGAGCGTTGCGCCCCCGCTTCTGAGCGAAGCGGCTGCGAAAGAGTCCATGTCGACTGATTTGCGGGTTCGGGGGTTGCTGACGCCAGCTGCCCTCAAGATTGCGCACAGATAGAACCGACCCATGGACAATCCTTTCATGGCCCGCGCCATTCAACTCTCCATCGATAACGTCCAATCAGGACGAGGCGGACCTTTCGGCGCGATTGTGGTCAAAGACGGCGCCATCGTTGCCGAAGCCGCCAACCAGGTCACCTCTACCAACGATCCTACTGCGCATGCAGAAATGCTCGCCATTCGCGGGGCCTGCCAGAAGCTTGGCGCCTTCGATTTGGAAGCATGCGATATCTACTCCTCCTGCGAACCGTGCCCTATGTGTCTCGGGGCAATCTACTGGGCCCGCCTTTCTCGCGTATATTTTGCGAATGCCGGCGCGGATGCGTCCCGGATCGCCTTCGACGACTCTCTGATCTATCGCGAGATTGCCCAGCCTCATTCGCAGCGCAAGGTTTCCATGATTCAGATAATGCGCGAACATGCGTTGGCGACGTTTCGTGCGTGGGAAAACAAGGCGAACAAAATCGAGTATTAGATCGCTTCGTGCATCCGGTGTCGCAGGCTATGGAGGACGATTGATCGATCGTTATTTCAAACTTGCCGAAAACCAGACCTCCGTGAAACAGGAGATGCTGGCTGGCCTGACCACGTTCGTCACCATGGCCTACATTATCGTGGTGAATCCCCAGATTCTTGCACAAGCCGGAATGCCGGCGGACGGCGTAGTTTTCGCGACCTGCATCTCAGCGGCGGTCGCGACTTTAGTGATGGGGCTCTATGCCAACTATCCCATCGCGTTGGCGCCCGGAATGTCTCTGAATGCCTACTTCACGTATTCGGTTTGCATCGGCATGCACGTGCCGTGGCGGACGGCGCTGGCGGTGGTTTTTTGTTCGGGCGTTCTCTTCCTTCTGCTTACGGTGACTCGCGTTCGTGAGCAGATCGTCAACGGCATGCCCGACTGCCTGAAGCACTCGACGGCCGCGGGAATTGGAATGTTCATCGCGTTTGTGGGACTGCGGAACGCGAAGCTCGTGGTGGCGAATTCAGCCACGTATGTGAGCCTAGGCAGCTTCGCAGACAAAGAAGTACAGACCGCATGTTTCGGACTCGTGCTGACGCTGGTTTTGATGTCGCGAAAACTCCACGGCGCAATTCTGATCGGCATCTTCGGCACCGCGTTGCTTGGAATTCTTCGCGGAATCACGCATCCGCCGACCGCAATCTTTTCGTTGCCACACCCGTCGTCCACTTTTCTGCAGCTCGATTTCCGCGGCGCCAGCCACCTCGGCTTCCTCGAGATCCTATTCGCTTTCTTGTTTGTGGATCTCTTCGACAATGTTGGCACTCTCGTCGGAGTGTGTGAACAGGGTGGGTTTGTGAAGGACGGGAAGATACCGCGCGTCGGCCGGATCCTGGTGGCCGACGGAGTAGGTACCGTGTTCGGCGCCATGACAGGAACTTCCACGGTGACGAGTTACATTGAGAGCGCCGCTGGAGTTGCTGCCGGCGCCCGCACCGGCCTCAGTAACGTTGCAGTCGCCGCGCTCTTTCTGCTGGCTACCTTTTGCTCGCCACTGGCGACCGCGATCCCGGCTTACGCCACGGCACCGGCCCTGATTCTGGTCGGCGTTCTGATGACGCAATCCATCGCCCAGATTGCATGGCAGGATTTCAGCGAAGCCGTTCCCGCATTTATCACCATACTGGCCACACCTCTCACCTTCAGCATCGCAACCGGCCTGAGTCTCGGTCTTATTTCCTACACGGTCGTCAAGGTTGCGGCTGGACAGGCTCGCAAAGTAAATGCGCTTGTTTGGATACTGACCGTGCTGTTTATTCTGCGCTACGTCTATCTGGCGGCTGCCTAGAAACTGAGGCAAGGCGCTTCAAGGCACTTTCGACGTTATCATGGTTGTGTCTGTTGAAGCTCAACCGGCAGAGCCTTAGCCTGCCAATCGCTATAATTGAAGAGGCGCTCTCCGAGCGCGCGGCTTGCAGCGAAATAAAGACGAAAGCGCTGAGGAACAAAGAGTCAGTTTCGGGCAGACGGCTTCGGTACATTGCGAAGATCGCGAGGCTCAGGGCCATCAGGAAGACATGACGAAAGCTCACCCACATCCTCTGGAAAAGATCCTC
>Ga0210402_10005369_pt1 | contig 11495 bp, 10 predicted proteins | sample IncBWC7MmetaG_FD_161055 | JGI IMG/M metagenome (GOLD analysis project Ga0210402, IMG submission 161055) | Forest soil microbial communities from Barre Woods Harvard Forest LTER site, Petersham, Massachusetts, United States - Inc-BW-C-7-M | ecosystem: Environmental > Terrestrial > Soil >... | reverse complement strand
TTTTTGTGCAGGAGGGTTACGAGTTGCGCGCGCCGTTTCTCGCGCTGGTGAAGGACGATTACGGGGCGGAGCCTGAGCTGCTCGATTTTCGCCATGCGGAGCAGGCGCGCTCAACCATCAACGGCTGGGTGGAAGAACAGACCAAGGGAAAGATCCATGATGTGATTCCGGCTGGCGGCCTTTCCGAAAAGACCCGGCTGGCCCTGGCCAACGCCATTTATCTGCACGCCGGCTGGGAAAAACCATTTGATGCGAACTGGACCAAACCGGCGGAGTTCTTCGTTCACGGCACGGATAGCGTGATGGTGCCGACCATGAACAACACGGAGCACACCTATGGGTACCTGCATCGCGACGACTTCACCGCGGTCAGCGTGCCATACGTCGGCGGAGGGCTTCAATTTCTCATCCTGCTGCCCGACGCGCACGACGGCCTGCCGGCGCTTGAGCACAAAATCACGCCTGAGCTGCTGGCCGAGTGCGCGGCTTTGCCGGCGAGCTTCGTCGATTTGTACCTGCCGAAATTCAAGCTCGTGCCGCCGTCGATGAAGCTCGGCAGCCAGCTCCAGGAACTTGGCCTGAAGACCGCTTTTGACCAGCCGAAGCTCAGCGCCAATTTTGACCGCATGGCCCCGCGCAAGCCGGGCGATTACCTCGCCATCGGCGAGGTCTATCACAAGGCCTTCCTCTCACTTGACGAAGAGGGAACGGAGGCCGCGGCCGCGACCGTCGTCGAAATGATGGAGGCGGCTGGTGCGATGTACGACCCAAACAAACCCGAGCCCATCGAAGTGCACGCCGACCACCCGTTCATTTTTGCCATCCAACATGTGCCAACAGGGGAGTGTTTGTTTCTCGGTCGCGTGACTGACCCGCGCTAGAAAAACTGAAGGACTGAAAAACTGAAGGTCTGAAAGAGACAACCCTGCATCCTCTTTTGCCAAGGCTAAGGAGAACACGTCGAAAATCCAAAGCCCAACATCGAACGACAAAATGCCAGAGCATTTTTTGGCACAGAGGGCACAATGAAACCGAGGAAGCCCTTATCTTGGCGGATTCTTTGCGAGGTGGGTGCCAAAAAGGATTGGGCGCTCGTTTCTCGGCTTTGTTTTCAACACAATAACTTGTTTTTCCAACCTGCTCTGTGTCGTTTGCGTGACGGGTTAATTTTAATGGTTCTGTAAACTATTGATCTGCATGGCTTAAAATTTATCCCCAGATTTCGAAATTTTTTAACACCGAATTTTGAGCGAAACGCACAACTGTCCGTCTATCTCCGTGTAGTCAGTGTCGTTCGAAAGAACGAACAAAGTTTGTAGTTATACGGTTTGCTTGGTGTTAGGTCATGCTGGCCGCCTCGAAAGGGGCGGCCTTCATGTTTTAACCGCGAATAAACGCCAATAAACGCGAATTCGGAGTAATCCTTTTCCGCGGATGGCGCGGATAACCGTGGATTGGGGAAAGGGTTTCAGCCACTTTCCCGTGGAGTATGGGTTTCAGAGCGGAGTGAGCGGGTAAAACGTCCTGATTTTACAGGTTATCCGCGCCCATCTGCGTCATCCGCGGAAAAAATCCGAGATTTATCTTTCTCAGCAATGACTCCCCTTAAAATTCGCGTTCATTCGCGGTTACCAACACCTGCATTCGCGGTGATCTTTTGCTGCAGGTGCGTGCAGCGCTGCTTCGACTCGCTGTTGCGCACGGCCATCGCGTAGGCGGCGGGTTCGCCGACGAGGATGACTTTCTTTTTGCCGCGGGTGATGGCCGTGTAGAGGAGATTGCGCTGCAGCATCACAAAGTGCGCCTTGAGCAACGGGATGATCACGACGGGATACTCGCTGCCCTGCGACTTGTGGATGCTGATGGCATAGGCAAGCGCGAGATTGCCCAGCGCACCGCGGTCGAACTCGTGGTGCGCGCCGTCGAAATTAGCAGTGAGCGTGCCGGCCCCGGCGTTCACCGAGATGACCATGCCGATGTCGCCGTTGAAAAGGTTTTTGTCATAGTCGTTGCGCAACTGGATGACCTTGTCGCCGGCGCGGAATTCGCCCGCAGGACCGCGCAGGCTTGCAGTGAGCTTGGTCGAACTGCTGGCGGTGGCGTGGGTCGAGCCACCTGTGGTGAGCGGAGTCGAGCCGTTGAGCGCGGCCTGCAGCTGTACGTTGAGGTTGGCCACGCCGGCCGCGCCCTTGTGCATGGGCGCGAGTACCTGCACGTCGTTGACGGGGTCGAACCATTTCCAGTGCTGCGGCACGAACTTGGCGCACACCTCGATGATTTTTTGCAGGCAGTCCTCGGCCGAATCGGCGGCGACAAACGTAAGGTCGCTCCACGCCTTTGCGTCGGCCACGTTGTTCACGGCAGGCGGAAGCGATGGGTCGCCGGAGTTGATCGCGTGCGCGGTCGTGACGATGGTGCTCTGGCCCTGCTGGCGGTAAACGACGGAGAGGCGCGTGACCGGCGCGCATTCGGTGGCGATGAGATCCTTGAGCACATTGCCGGCGCCGACGCTGGGAAGCTGGTCCGTGTCGCCCACGAGCAGCAGGTGTGCCCGCGCGGGCACGGCCTGGAGCAGCGCGGAGGCGAGGCGGGTGTCGAGCATCGAGACTTCATCAACCACGAGAAAATCCGTCGCGAGCGGCGCGTTCTCGTTGGCCGTGAAGCCGCCGCTCCCGGCGTCGTATTTCAGCAGGCGGTGGATGGTTGACGCGAAGCCACCGGTGGTCTCGGCCAGCCGTTGGGCCGCGCGGCCGGTGGGCGCGGCGAGGTGCACGCGGACTTTTTTTGCCTTCAGGATGTCCACCAGCGAGCGCAGGATCGTCGTCTTTCCCGTGCCGGGGCCGCCGGTGAGGATGGAAAATTTGTGGGTGAGCGCATTCTGCAGCGCGGTGCGCTGCAGTTCGTGGAAGGCGAAGCCCGCCTTCTGCTGGGCCCACTCGATGGCGGCGCCGGCCTTGATCGGCGGCAGGCTGCTGCCGACGCGGGCGAGGCGCTCGACAATCGCGGCGATTTTCCGCTCGGCGCGGTCGTTGGGCGGAAGCTGGAGCAGGGCGTGGCGAGCCGCGGGTTGAAGGTTGAAAGTTGAAGGTTGAAAGTCGGGCGATGCTTCGTCCGGGGCTTTCAACTTGTGACTTTCAACTTTCAACTCCGCCGGCGTGGTTGCGCCGGCGGAATGCCGCACGAGATGTTTGGTTTCCACGAGTGCATCGAGGCGCGCGGTGAGCAGTTCGGTGGAAGTTTCCAGGAGGTTGGCCGTGTAGGCGATGAGGTCATCCTGCGGGTAGGCGGTGTGGCCGTCCTCCTGCAGCGTCTCGAGCGCGAAAAGCAGGCCGGCGTCGAGCCGCGGCGGCGCGTCGTTGGCGAAGCCGAGATTGATGGCGATGCGGTCGGCCGTCTTGAAGCCGATGCCGTCGATCTCGCGCGCCACGCGGTAGGGCTCGCTGAGCAAAATGGGTTTTGCCTGCGCGCCGTAGCGCTCCACGAGGCGCACGCATTGGTTGGGCGTCACGCTGTAGGTCTGGAGAAAAATGTAGAGCTCGCGCTGGGCGCGCTGCCCGTCCCACGCCCGCTTGATGGCCGTGGCGCGCTTTGGGCCGATGCCGGGCACGCGCCGCAGCCGCGCGGACTCCTCGCTCAGCACGCGGAACGTGTCGGCGCCGAAGACATCGACGATTTTTTCCGCGTAAACCTGGCCGATGCCGGGCACGAGGCCGCTGCCGAGGTATTTGCGGATGCCGTAAACGCTCGAGGGCAGCTCGCTCTTGAATGCCACGACGCGAAACTGCTCACCGTGCTGCGTGTGGCGCGTCCACTCGCCGGTGAGGTGCAGGGTCTCGCCGCACTGCACGCCCGGCAGCGGGCCGACGATGGTGATTTTGCCGGGCTTGGCCGTTGCGGCGGAACCTTTCTCGCGCGACGCCTCGGGCCGGAACTCCGCGATGGTATAGGCGTTTTCCTCGTTGAGGAAAATAATGCGCTCGAGGACGCCGGAGAGCGACGCGGAGCTGGAAGATGAGGCGGCCACAACCCAACAAATGAGTTCTTAGCGCGTCTGCCAATCCTCGACCTTCAGGTGAGGCACACGGCGGAACTCGCGGACATTGCGGGTGACGACGGTCGCGCCGAGGCGCAGCGCCTGCGCGGCAATGAGCGTGTCCAACGGGCCGATCCCTTGTTGCTTTTTTTCCAAGGCGGAGCGGATCGTGGCATAGAAACCGGCGTCTTCACGCGTGAGCGGCTCGACCGGCACGAGAGCCAGCAATTCGTCGAAGCGCGCGTGCATGCGCGAACCCGCGACGCCGTGGACAAAGCCGAACTCCCGCTCGGCTACAACGATGACCGACAGGCGAATTTCGGCGAATGCAGACTGAAGATGTGCCACCAACGAAGCATCCGTGCCGCGCAGGTAGGCCGAGACCGCGTTGGTGTCGGGCAGGTAGAGCATCATCAATCCAGGTCGCGTGGCAGGTCGGGGGTGGTGTGCCGTGGCACATCAGGCAAATCCGGGCACGAGCCGGCGAGCTTGATGAAGCGCTGGCGGCGCGCCTGGAGGTCGTTCTCCGCGGGCGTGACGAGCACGCCGTGCTTGGTCCGGCGCAGGCTCACGGTCTTGCCCGGGAAGCGGAACTCCTTGGGCAGGCGGATGGCCTGCGAGCCGCCGGTGGTGAAAAGTTTCGCGACCTTGGTCATGTAGCTACACTGTAGGTATATTTTGGGGAGTCAAGGGTGCCGCGGCATGTGGGCAGCGGGCGAGGACGTGAGTGAGCTAAGGCGGCTTACGATATAAGTTCGATCATCATCTCGCCCAGGCTGGCGAAAACTTTATCCGCGCCGGCGGCGCGGAGTTGCCCGGCGTTGTGCGTGCCGGTGGTGACGGCCCAGCAGGGCAGGCCGCCGGTGTGCGCGGCTTGCACATCGTAGGGCGAGTCGCCGACGAGGAGCGCGGTGGACGGCCCGGCATGGAGCAGCGCGAGCGCGTGGTGCAAAAACTCGGGCTGGGGCTTGAGCCAGGGCGTGTCGGTCGCGCCGATGACGGCGTCGAGGAAAGGCGTGAGCTGGAGATGGTCGCAGATGGCGCGCGCGGACGGGCCGTGTTTGTTGGTGAACACGGCGCAGGCAACGCCGCGGGCGTGCAGCGCACGCAGGAGTTCGCCGGCGCCGGGCAGTAACTTGACGTCCTCGAGCATGTGCACGTCCCAGAAGGCGCGGTAGATTTTCAGCGCCTCGGCGAGGCGGGCCTCGGGCACGAAGTTGCGCATGGCGTTCTCGAGTCCGCCGCCGACCGCGTTGCGCACTTGCGTGAAGGTGGGCGCGGGCAGGCCGAGCTGCGGGAGGGTGTGCGCATAGCTGTGGTGGATGGCGGCGAAATGGTCGATGAGCGTGCCATCGAGGTCGAAGAGAACGGTGTGGAATTTGGTCACCCTGGCTTTGTTGGCGGCAAACGGGCGCAAAGAACATGAAAATTTTAGTTTTGCTTTGGCGGCGGTTCATTAGAACCAGTCGCAATGCCGGTCAGTGAAGAAACTCCCATCGCCCAGGCGAACACACGCACCGAGGACGGCTGGCTGGTGCTTGAGCTGATGGGCGCGTGGCAAATCACCGCGCCGCGGCCGTCGTGGACGGAAGTGCTCGGGGCGCAGCAGCCGGCGCGGGTGCGGCTGGCGATGGGCGGGGTGGCGCGGTGGGACAGCTCGCTGGTGTTGTTCGTTCACGATGCGCGCCGCTGGTGCACGGCGGCGGGCGCGAGCCTCGATCTCGAGGCGTTGCCGACCGAGGTGCGGCGGCTGGCCGACCAGCTGGCGGGGGCGTATTTGACCCGGCCGCCGTTCAATCACTCGAAGAATTTTCTCGCCAGTCTTGGCGTGGCGACGGAAGAGGTGGCGCAGAAGACGAGGGGCTTCGCCCGTTTTGTCGGCGAGTGCACGCTGGCAACCGTGCGGCTGGTGCTGCGACCGGGAAAATTTCGCTGGCGCGACTGTTTCATCGAGATGCAGCAGTGCGGCGCGATGGCCCTGCCCATCGTGGGGTTGATCAGTTTTCTCGTCGGCCTCACGCTGGCCTATACCGGGGCGCTGATCTTGCGCCAGTTTGGCGGCGACATCTGGGTCGCCGACCTCATCGGCGTGAGCATGGTGCGCGAGATGGGTGCGATCATGACTGCGGTCGTGCTGGCCGGCCGCACGGGCGCGGCGTTTGCGGCGGAGCTGGGCAACATGAAAGCGGGCGAGGAAATCGATGCGCTCGAGACGCTCGGCATCCGGCCGGTGGATTTTTTGGTCATTCCGCGCATGCTTGCGCTGGCGGTGATGATGCCGTTGCTGGCACTTTATGCGAACTGCCTCGGCATCCTTGGCGGCATGGCGGTGGCCGCCAGCGTGCTTTCGATCCCGCCGAGCGCCTATTGGGTCGAAACGGAGGCCAGTATCGGCCTGACCGATATCAATGCGGGTTTGATCAAGGCCTGCACCTTCGGCCTGATCGTTGGGCTGACGGGTTGCCTGCGCGGCCTGCAGGCGGAACGCAGCGCGGCGGGGGTGGGCCGTGCGGCGACATCAGCGGTGGTCTCGGCCATCCTGCTGATCATCGTGGCCGACGCCGTGTTCGCGGTCGTGTTCAATATCCTGCACATCTGACCCATGGACACGGACAAAAATCCCCCCGTTATCGATGTCACGGGCCTGGTGTGCAGCTACGGCGAGGCCGTCGTGTTGCGCGACGTCAACTTTTCCGTGCGGCGGGGCGAGCTGTTTTTTGTCATCGGCGGCAGCGGCTGCGGCAAGACCACGCTGCTGCGGCACATGATCGGGCTGCACCGGCCAAGCGCGGGCCATGTGGATTATTTCGGGAAAAATTTCACCGATGCCGACTCGGCGGCGCGGCGCGCGCTGCTCAAGACCTTCGGTGTGCTTTACCAGAGCGCCGCGCTGTGGAGTTCGCTTACGCTGCGTGAAAACATCGCGCTGCCGCTCGAGGAATACACCACGCTCACCCGGCGCGAGATCAACGAAATCATCATGCTCAAGCTCGCGCAGGTCGGGCTGGCGGGCTTCGAGGATTATTATCCGGCCGAGCTCAGCGGCGGCATGCAGAAACGCGCCGGCCTGGCCCGCGCGATCGCGCTTGACCCGGCCATTGTGTTTTTCGACGAACCCTCGGCCGGGCTCGACCCGGTGACATCGCGCCAGCTCGACCACCTCATCCGTGAAATCCGCGACACGCTCGGCACGACGATGGTCATCGTCTCGCATGAGCTGACGAGCATCTTCACGCTGGCCGACCGCATCATCCTGCTCGACCGCGCCGCGCAGGGCATCATCGCCGAGGGCGCGCCGCGGGCGCTCGCCGCCGGGAGCGACGACCCGCGCGTGCAGGAATTTCTCACGCGCGACGAAAAAAGCGCAAAACTTTCGACAGGATGAGCAGAATCAGCCAATTAAATTTTGTTTGGCCGGCCACGGCCAGGGCGGCTGATGCGAGCGATAATCCTGTCCATTTTGTCCATTCTCTCTAAAAAAATAAGCCTGTGAAAACCAAACTCAGCCCCACCGTGATCGGCGCCTTCGTGATCGGCGCGATCCTGCTGGGCATAATCGCTCTGCTGTCGTTTGGCGGCCTGCATTTTTTTTCACAGCCGCAGCGCTTCGTGGTGTACTTTGACGAGTCGGTCCACGGCCTCGACCTGGGGTCGGCGGTGAAGCTGAACGGTGTGCGCATTGGGCGCGTGACCGACCTGAGCGTGCGCTACGACCCCGCGGAAAACCAATCGGTGGTGGCCGTCGTTTGCGAGTTGAGCCGCGACATTGTCACCGACCCCCGCGGCGTGCCGATCGACGTGTCCGATCGCGCCGCATTGCAAAACCTCATCGACCATGGCCTGCGCGCCAAGCTCGGCGTGGTTGGCCTGGCCACCGGGCTGCTGTTCGTCGAGCTCAACTTTCTCGATCCCGAAAGATATCCGGCGCCCAACCCCACGGTCACCGAGGTGAAATACGCGGTCGTGCCGGCGGTCCGCTCGGCTATTTCCGAGTATCAGGCGAGCCTCACGGTGATTTTGAGCAACTTGAAAAAAGTCGATTTCGTCGGGTTGGTCGCCGACCTGAGGGTCATGGTGGCCTCTGCCCAGAAAAAGCTCGACGCGGCGGACGTGAAAGGGCTCGTCGACGAATGGAAGGGTGCGGGCACGGCGGTGAAGGATCTGGCCTCCTCGCCCGACGCGAAGCAGGCCTTTGCCAATCTCAATTCAGCCGTCACCGAGCTGCGCGGCGTGCTGGCCAAGCTCGACACGCAGGTCACGCCTGTCGGCGAAAATCTCACGTCCACGCTCAACGAGGCGAAAGCCGCGCTCGAGCGGTTCAACGCCGCGGCCACGAGCGCCCAGCATTTTATCGATGCACAGGGCTGGGTGGGTGAGCAGGGGATGCAGACCTTGCAGCAACTGGGTGACGCGGCCGAATCCGTGCGCCGCCTGGCCGACTTCCTCGAACGCGATCCCAATGCCATTCTGGTCGGAAAAAAACCATCGCCCTGATTTTATTTTCACACGAAGGTCGCGAAGTAACGCAAAGAGGAAAACCGCCATGATCAAAAATACCACGCTGCCGACCACACTTGGCTTTCTGGCCTCTGTCGTTTGCCTTTTGTCCGCCGGCTGTTCGCTGCCCGAGGCCAAGTCGGATACCGCGCGCTATTATGTGCTGCCGGCTGTGGAGGCGGTGGCGTCAAATTCCCCCGGGCTGCACATCGGTTTGTTTCCAGTGCAGCTGCCGGAGTACCTGAAGCTGAATTCCATGGCTGTCCGCGACGGTGCGAGCGAAATTTACTATCGCGATGGTGAGCGTTGGGCCGAGCCGCTCGATGCGGGCCTGGCCCGCGTGTTGCGCCAACAGCTCTCGGCGACGGCCCAGGTGGTGTCCTATCCTTTTCATCCCGATGAGACGCGTGACTACGATGTGCGCGTGCGGGTGCAGGCCTGCGAAGGCACGGCGGATGGCCATGTGGTCTTTTCCGCGACGTTTGAAATTTATGCCGCGGGCGCGAATGGCGCGCTGGTGGCGCAGCATGTGTTCACCGCTGAGCCGGCGAAGTGGGATGGCAGCGACTATGCCAGGCTGGCCGAGTTGCTGGGCGCCGACGCGACCAAGCTGGCCGATGCGATTACGGTGGCAATGCCGGCGAAGAAAGACTGAAGGCTGAAAACTGAAAGCTGAATCCAGCTAGCTTTGGCTATCTTTCGGCAAAGGGCTTCAGTCTTTCACTTCAGCGCATCCGCGATGCGCCGAAGCGCGACCTCGACATTTTCGCGGCTGTTGAAGGCGCTGATGCGCACATGGCCTTCGCCGCACTTGCCGAAGCCGGCTCCCGGCGTGCACACGACGCCGGCCTTCTCCAGCAGCAGGTCGAAGAACTGCCACGAGTCGCGGCCGGTGTTGATCCAGATGTAGGGCGCGTTTTCGCCCCCGGCGCACTTGAGGCCGAGTCCGGTCATGGCCTCGCGGATGAGCTTGGCGTTGCCGAGATAAAAATCGGTCAGCGCGCGCACCTGCTGCTTGCCGGCGTCGGTGAAGATGGCGGCGGCGGCCTTTTGGATCGGATAGGCGACACCGTTGAATTTTGTCGTGTGGCGGCGGTTCCAGAGCGCGTGCAGTGGCTGTGCGTTGCCCGCGGCGTCGTAACCGACGACGGTCTTGGGCACGACGGTGTACGCGCAGCGCGTGCCGGTGAACCCGGCGGTCTTCGAGGCGCTGCGGAACTCGATGGCGACGTCGCGCGCCCCTTCAATCTCGTAAATACTGTGCGGGATCTGCGGGTCGCGGATGTAGGCCTCGTAGGCGGCATCGTAGAGGATGACGGCCTTGTTTTTGCGGGCGAACTCGACCCACGCGGTGAGCTGGGCGCGCGTGGCCACGGCGCCGGTGGGATTGTTGGGGAAACAAAGATAAATCAAATCGACCGGTGCGGCGGGCACGGCCGGCACGTAGCCGTTGGCGGCGGTGCATTCGAGGTAGGTGATGCCTTCATAGCGGCCGTCGCGGTTGGGGCCGGTGCGGCCGGCCATGACGTTTGTGTCCACGTAAACCGGATAAACGGGGTCGGGGATGGCGATGCGGATGTCGGTGGCGAAAATTTCCTGGATGTTGCCGCAATCGCACTTGGCGCCGTCGCTGACAAAAATCTCGTCGGCCTCGATCTTCGCGCCGCGCGCAGCGTAATCGTGCTGCGCGATGGCCTCGCGCAGGAAGGCGTAGCCCTGCTCGGGGCCGTAGCCCTTGAAGGTGGCGCGATTTGCCATCTCGTCGGTGGCGGCGTGCAGCGCCGCGATGCAGACCGGCGGGAGCGGCTCGGTGACGTCGCCGATGCCGAGGCGAATGATGGCCTTGTCGGGATGCGCCTGCGAATATGCAGTGACACGCTTGGCGATGTCGCTGAAAAGATAGGAAGCCTTGAGCTTGGTGTAGTTCTCGTTGATGCGGATCATATCGGTAAAGGGAAAGTGAACTGCGCCCGGGCCGGGCGAAAAACTTGAATAAGCGCTGGGTATTCCGTTAGTTCAAGCTAGAGTTGTCGTTCCTAATCCCCTGATGCAAAAAATCGAGACCGTTCGCGAGATGCAGGCGCTGGCTGAGAAGCTGCGCACGAAAGGGCAGCGCATCGGCTTCGTGCCGACGATGGGCGCGCTGCACGCCGGGCATTTGAGCCTCGTGAAGCTGGCGCGCGCGAAGTCCGATGCGGTGGTGGTGTCGATCTTTGTCAATCCCACGCAGTTCGGGCCGAGCGAGGACTACGCGAGCTACCCGCGCCCAATTGAGCAGGATCTCGAGCTGTGCGCCGAGGCGGGCGTGGACGCGGTCTTCATGCCACCGGCCGCGGAAATTTATCCCAAGGGTTGCTCGACCTTCGTGGTCGAGGAGGCCGTGAGCCGGCCGCTCGAGGGGGCCTCGCGCCCCACGCATTTCCGCGGCGTGGCCACGGTGGTGGCGAAGCTCTTCAATATCGTGCGGCCGCACCTCGCGGTGTTCGGGCAGAAGGACGCGCAGCAGGTGGCCGTGCTGAAAAGAATCGTCGCGGACCTGCACCTGCCGGTGAAGTTTGTCATCGCGCCGATCGTGCGCGAGCCCGACGGCCTGGCGATGAGCTCGCGCAACCGCTATCTCACGGCCTTGCAGCGCGAGGACGCGGTCGTCATCTCGCGGGCACTGCGCCGCGCGCAGGAAATGGTCGCGGGTGGCGAGCGCCGCGATGACCGCCTCATTGCCGAGGCCACGCACCTGATCAGCCAAAAACGCCGCGTGCGTGTGATCTACGTGGCCTTGGTGGACAAGGACACCTTCGAACCCCTGCGGGAAGTGGTGCCGGGAAAAACGTTGCTGGCCATTGCTGTATGGGTGGACGAGGTGCGGCTGATCGATAACGTGGAATTGTGAATACTCCCCCTAAGTTTTTTTGGAACGTGCTGCGGTTGGCCGCCCTGTCGCTGGTCACCGTGTCGCTGGCGTATG